>Ga0335075_10003913_pt1 | contig 23374 bp, 21 predicted proteins | sample Lox_Sample_24_FD_206723 | JGI IMG/M metagenome (GOLD analysis project Ga0335075, IMG submission 206723) | Soil microbial communities from Loxahatchee National Wildlife Refuge, Florida, United States - Lox_Sample_2.4 | ecosystem: Environmental > Terrestrial > Soil > Wetlands | place: USA...
ACCTCTGGTAAGACAGCCGTCGTCACCGGGGCCGCTAGCGGCATCGGCTTCGCACTCGCCGAGCGCTTCGCCCGCGCCGGGCTCGACATTGTCCTGGCCGATATCGAGCAGGAAGCCCTGGACGCGGCCGAGCAGAAGATCGCGGCGCTGGGCGTGCAGACGCTCGCGGTGCGCACCGATGTGAGCGACGAAGCCGCTGTGCAGGCTCTGGCGGCTGCTGCTGTCGAGCGGTTCGGTGCTGTGCACCTGGTCTGCAATAACGCCGGGGTGGAGAGCAGCGCCGATGCCTGGCTGGGCCCGATCTCCGCCTGGAAGTGGGTGCTGGGTGTCAACCTGTGGGGAGTCATCCACGGCATCCGGGCCTTCCTGCCGCTCATGCTCGGCCAGGGTGAAGGACACTTCGTTAACACGGCCAGCATTGCCGGGCTGTATCCCGGATTTTCACCCTCGTACGACGCGTCCAAGCACGCGGTGGTCGCCATTTCCGAGGGCCTGTACCGCAGCATGAAACTGGCTGGCTTGCCCATCGGCGTGAGCGTGCTGTGCCCCGGCTGGGTCAACACCAACATCATGGACGCGCGGCGGAACTGGCCGGCGGACCTGGGGGAGCAGCCGCCGCAGGCGTTCGGCGCCGAACTTGTGGAGCCGCATGTCCGGAAGGCGATCGAGGAAGCAATACAGCCGAACGAGGTCGCCGCGTTCGTGGCGGACGCTGTGGCGGCCGGCAAGTTCTGGGTGTTCACCGGACAAGAGTGGGTCGACCTCGTCGCCCAGCGATGGAACAGCATCGCCGAGGGCGAGGACCCCTCGCTCGGCGTGCAAGTCCCCGGCATGCCGCCGACGGCCCAGCTCGCTGACGAAGTCAGGAACTTGCTCGCCCAGGTGCTCGGCGGCCAGTGATCTAGTAGCTCGCGGTTCTCAGGCCCAGAGTGACCAAACCGGCAGGGCGAGGATGCCGTCGTCGATTCGGAATGCTCGCGGGCCAGTGTGCACTAGTGCTCGTGACATAACTAGCCAGTGCTCTACCTCTCGCGGACAAATGCACTGCTCAGGGCCTGGTGACCTGGCTTTAACACGACCAGTGACCGATGTTTAGCACGGAGATTGGCCGGAATTTAGCACAACCGCAGCCCTGGGTGGCCGTAAGGAACGTCGAGAGTAACTTGCCAACCCAGCGCACTGGTCACCGTCCGTGCTGATAGTCCCCTGTGGCCGCGCCTGCCAGTAACGAGAGCATCGCCAGGCAAAAGGCCGACGCCGAGTATGAGACACGGTATACTCAAAGTATGACGGCCATGACTACGATAAAGGTGTCGGCTGAGACTCGCGACAGGCTGAAGAAGCTCGCGGACGCCGACCAGTCGACCATGGAGGCCGCGCTCGCCAAGGTTCTAGATCAAGCCGAGGAAGCCAGATTCTGGCAGGGCGTGAAGGACGACTACGCCCGGCTGCAGGATGATCCCGAGCAGTGGGCAGGCTACGTCAACGAGCTGGCTGAGTGGGACCAGACCGTCAGCGACGGTCTGGATGATCTCGCATGAGCGCACCGTTGCGCTCGGGAGATCTCTGGCTAGTCGACCTCGACCCGGTCGTAGGTTCAGAACAGGCCGGGCAACGGCCTGCGGTCATCGTGTCCGGCCCCCTGCATCTCGCACTGCCGCATGCAGTGGTCTTCGTGACGCCGGTGACGAGCCGGGATCGCGGACTCCGTCACCAGATCTCGATAACGTCGCAGTCCTCTGGACTAGCCAAGCTCCCGTCGTTCGCCCGCCCGGAGGATACTCGCGCAGTCGCCTACCAGAGGCTTCGTCGGCAGCTTGGCGCAATATCGTCCTCAGAACTGGCGGCGATCAGGCGGGTCCTGCGGGGGTTTTTGGACCTGTAGCCGCGGTGTCAGGCTTGCGTCAGGACTTGTGCCGCACGCCGCGGCGCTGCGAAGCGTTATCCCCTGAAATCCCGTTGCCGGCTTAGCACATGAGACATTGCTGGTGTAGCACGCACTAGCTGCCAGGCAAGTCAGAACGGCGGCGGATCGTCGTGCGCGCCGGGGATCGCGGCGAACGGGTCTGACGGCGCGGCGGGGCCGTCGTCTACGCCGGCCCAGACGCCTTTCTCGCTGGGCCTGGTCGCCCAGGCCGGGAACGGGAAGTCGACAGCCAGCGGCACGGGAATGTCCGGCTGGGAGACGAACATCGTGCCGGGCTTGGCGAGCATTGCGCGGACGCGCTGCTGCGGCGGGAGGAAGCCATACTCCGGCCGCTCTGCCTCGGCGGCGTCGAGCCGTCCGGCGATCTTGATGGCGCAGTTAGCGAGGATGCGGCGTTCCACTTCTGAAGCGGTTTGCTGCGCGCCGATGAGGATGACGCCGAGGGATCGTCCTCGTTCAGCGACGTCGAGGAGGATCTGCTTGATCGGGCTGTCGCCCTCGCGCGGCGCGTACTTGTTGAGCTCGTCGAGCACGACGAACATCAGCGGCCGGGCGGTGCCCTGGCGTTCCTTGCGGGCGAACTCGCCCCGGAGTGTGACGCCGACAACGAACCGCTGCGCCCGGTCAGGGAGGTTGTGCAGGTCGACGACGGTGACCTGGGCGCGTGAGGTGGAGATCGAGCGCTCGCCGCGGTGCGCCAGGTCGCCTCGGATGATGGCGGACAGCGGCTTGACGGCGGAGCGGAGCCGGCGGAGCAGGGCATTGATGCTGCCGGTGACGGCGCTGCCGGCGACCCAGGTGCTTCGGAGCTGGTCGTCGCCGAGCTCCGCCTCGAGCAGCTCCACCAGGTCGCCGAACGTCCGGATGATCTTGTCGTTAGCTGGGTCGACGTTGACGACGCGGACGGCGCCGTCGCTGCCGGTGGGTGTCGCGTCGCGCTTGAGCCGCGCGGCGACCTGGCCGATCAGCATTGTGTACTGCGCGCGTTCGTCCTCGGCGTCGGCGAACACGAACGGCAGCAGCTCGTCCTGGCAGAACTCCGCCAGCGTCCAGTAGAACGGGCTGACCGCTTTGTCCCTGGCGGCCACATCTGGCGTCCCGGACTGGTCGCCGCGCCGTGGCGGGGCAAAGACCCTTACATTCTGGAACGGGGTAGCAGGCAGACCCAGCTCTTCGTAGCGCTTGCGCTGGTCAGGGCTGAGGCGCTGATTGGCGTAGTCCAGGAACAGCAGGTCCTCGCCCTTAACGGAGAACACCAGCATCTTGGTGTTGTGCGCCTCTGCGGCCAGGACGCCGCAGTGGATGATCGAGTGCAGCAAGAACAAGGCGAAGCTGGTCTTGGTAGCAATGCCTGAGACACCGGAGATGGAGACGTGTCCGCCGCGCGTTCCGTCGACGAACTCGAAGTTGAGGTAGACCGGGTTGCCATCGCGGCCGAAGCCGACCGGGACTTTCTGGTCGCCCATCTCGTCGAAGTACAGCGCCGACTCGCGTTCTTTGCCTTTGGCGCGCATCACCGGTGCACCGGGGATCGGCGGGACGTAGACCTCGGGCTCGACGCGCGTGACGGAGACCTGCGCGATCTCCGCGACCTCGGCGGGCAGGGCGCCCTGCTGGATCAGGAACACATCCGATGCGAACCGCGCGCCCTCGTGCACGGCCTCCACGTTGGTGACAACACCGGAGACGCGGATCGTCGGCTGGCCAGGTAGCTGGCGGCTGGTGGTGACGACGTCATCGAGCTGCAGGTACTGGTCGGCTTGCACTGCCACCGAGAACTGCAACGGGGTCGCCGCCACCGTCCCGACAACCAATCCGACCGGGTCAGCGTGCGGCGCCTGGGCGCTCCCCGATGCACTGCCGTCCATGTGCTGCTCCCTCCTCTGCGTCCTCAGCGTAGAGGTCTGCCAAGTGTGAGGAGGCGGGTCCGGCAAGCGCTTCGGCTAGACAACATCCTCCTCGGTTTCGCCGCCCCTGGTTGGCGGCGGTGCGGGCCGCATGTGCCAGTGCGGCCGCCCGGCTATCAGCGCAGGCCTGCGCCCAAGAGGGGAGGATCGCCGAGGATTTCCTGCCGGACCAGGTCTGGCATCGCGGTCAGCTTGCCGTCGTAGAAGGTCTCCGACGTGAACCGGCACAGGTCCGGGTGCATCCGCCAGGTCTTGTCGATAAGCAGGCCCGCGTCGGGCGGCATCGTCGCGCGGTCGCCCAGGATGTGCTCCAGCGCTGAGACGCCAGAGCCGGGCGGGTGCGCAGCCTGGCTCGGCTGGGCGAGCTGCTGCGGATCGCCGAACAGGACGACGTTGCGCGCTGCACCTGCCACCGCGATGACGTCGGCCAGCGACATCTGACCCGCCTCATCGACGAACAGCGTGTCCACACTTTCCTGGAGGTCGGGGCGGGACCACATCCACGTCGTGCCTGCCGCAACGTCCAAGTCGCCGTCTGCGAGGCCGCTGACTAGCTTCGGGTACTCCAAGACCTGAGTGTCAGGATGCAGGTGCGGATTGTCCTTCTCGGCGCGCTGACCGACCTTCGGGGCTGGGAAGTTACAAGCTTCTGCGTGCTCGAAGACCGTGTCGATCAGGTGGCAGATCACCGCGTGGGACGGGCCCGTGATGCCGACAGTCCGCCCTTCCTTGATCAAGGCCAGGATCTGCTCGGCGCCGGTGTAGGTCTTGCCGGTTCCAGGCGGCCCCTGGATCGGCAGGTAAGAGTTCTCGAGCGACAGAGTTAGGCGGACGGCCGCTTCCTGGGCCGACTCGTCGGCGTTTCGGAGCGGCAACGCTATCGGGGGTTCCAGGGGGTCGCCCCCCTGGGCTGACACAGTCGCGGGAACGCTGGCCGGCGTTCCCGCGGGAACGCCGGCAGGCGGGCGGCGCAGCAGCAGCGCCGTCGCGGCGTCGGACCGGCCCAAGCCATCCGCGAGCACACGTGAGCCGAGATCGCGCATCCGCTCTGCCTGCAACTTGATTCCCGGCGGCCCGCCCTGAACAAGCGCCGACGGCAGCGCTCCGTCGTAGCTCGCGCCGACCTTCAGCACGATCTCGCCGCGCGCGTCATCGACCGAGTAGACCTCGAAGCCACGACCGCTGACCGGATCGTGCGCGGTATCACGGGGGCTGAACTTGTGCTCCTGCGGTGGAAAGCCGAACCGCCAGAGCAGCGACCGCTTCTCCGCGCTTCAAGGCGAACCAGCTCCCTGACCCAGCGGGTCGTTACCGTCGTCCCGAAGGCTGGTAATCACTCGGGCCTAGGGAAGCAAGCTAGCCACGGCTGCGTTATAGTTCTCGCATATACCACCCGGCTCCTCGTGGGCCGGGTTTTCGGTTGTCCGGAGGCCTCTTCCGCGGCTTAAGTCGCCAAGCGCGCCCTCCAGCGCTGCTGCGACCCGCTGCCACGCCGCCTCTAACGAGAGCATCGCCGACGGATTGGCAATGACCAGCTCGGCAAGTGTTGTGTAGAAGGTCCATTCAAACCGTACATCTATGGATCTGTCGTACTCGCCGGGGCGGGCGCGCCGGGTAAACACATCGGGCGTCTCCGGCCCCGGAGGGCACCCCGCTGCCCAGCGCTAAGGAACCGTCACCCCCTGCAGCTCTACGCCGGACGGGTTCTGCGTGGGATCTAGCTCTGTCTGAACGTTCACGCTGGCCGGCGGGATCGTATCCATGACGAACGGGACGTTGGCCGGGTTGTAGGAGCAGATTGCCGGCGGCGACGGCTCGCTGGCAACCGCAGCCGAGCAGACTCCGAAGTTGTAGGCCTCCGGAGTGGCCGTGAACGTCCTTGCGTCGTCGGTGCCGAAGCCGTCCTGTCCGGTCAGCGTCACCGTGAACGTCCAGCCCGATCCGGGCGTGCCCAGCGCCGACGTTGGCACCGTGATCGTGACCAGCCCCGGAGTCTCTCCGCCTGACGGCGACAGCTGGGCCACCGAGACCTGCGGAGTCCCCACCGAGGACGACCCGGAAATGCCCGACGTCGAACCCGCAGGCGTGACCCAGTCGTCGGCGCCGAAGCCGTCGACCTCGATGAGCTGGTTCCACGCGTCCGCCGGCGCGATGGAGTAGTTGAACGCTCCGGCCGCCCCGGTCGACTGAATCTCGCCCGCGGGCACACTGCCGGACGGCGCGTGGATATAGATGTCAATGAGCTGAGCGCCGAGCAGCGAGCCGAACGTGGACTGCAGGTTCGCGATTCCGACCTCGAACGTGACAGTGCTGCCAGAGTTGATAACTGTCAGGCCGTTCAGCCGGAACGAGTCGGGCGCGAAGACCGGCGACCCGTCGGAGTTCGTGGCCGTGGGATACGCATAGGTTCCCGGCCCGTTGCCGCCCCCGGCGGCAGGCCCGGCGTTAAGCACCACGGTGCCGGGCACGAACAGGTCGGTGACCGTGAAGATCGCCTCGTTGGTGCCAGCGTTACCTGCGCTCGATGCGACCTCAACCGAGTCAGCGCCAGGCTGCAAGCTGACCTGCGCGGAGAACGCCCCCGTCGAATCCGCGGTGACGGTGGTGATCGAGGTAGCCGGCGATGAAGCACCGGGCGACGTGCCGGTTACCGCCACATCCACGGTCGCGCCCGGAGCTGTCGTCCCGGACACCGGCACCGACGCGGCATTCACCGTGACGCTCGGCCGCGTCAGGTTCATCGGCACGTTCCCGCCGCTCACCGTCAGGGGCGCCGTCACGCTCAGCGGAGCCGCAGCAGGCCCGCCGCCCGTCCCCGCATACCGCGACGCGACAATCGACGGCTGCTCGAGCAGCCGCCCAGAAGCCATGTCGGCGATCAGCCGCAAGAGCTGCGCCTGCGCCCACGTCAGCGGCGCTGCTGAGCCGTCCGCCTGGCCATCGGTGAACCCGATTGACGCCGTCGCCGGGTCCGACCCGTACGGCGAGGCGGGCACGTCGGGATGGTTCCACACCTGCTCGGGAACCAGGCCGACGCCGGATGCGGAGTTCAGCATGAAGTCAAGATCGTCAGTTGCCGCCGACGAGTTTCCGGCGAGTACCTGGTACTCCGCGTTCTCGCCGGACAGGACCGGCCACGGATGGCCCGTTCCCTCGTCGTTAGTAGACCAGGGCTCGCCGTTCACCGAGCAGTCGTTGAACACCGACAGCTCGCAATCGCCGTAGCCGTCGCCGTTGTAGCGCATGATCCCGGTCCCGGACGGGGTCGACGAGTCGATCGTCGCAGCCGAAACCTTGAGCGAGTTCGTGATCAGCGGGTCGCTGGCGGGCAGCTCGCCGAGCCGCACCAGCTCGAGGAAGCCCTGGTCGATGACGGCCCGCTGGTCGTAGCTGGTCGGGTCGCCGTTGCCGAGCGTGTAGGAGAACGCCGCGTCCGGGTCACCGGTCTTGCCGATCCGGATGAAGTACGGCTGCGACGACAGCGGCCCGTTGTCGGTCACGGTCGTCGCCAGGATCAGCCGCCGGAAGTTGTCCGCCGTCGCGTCGAACAGCCGCGCCGACGCGGTGTCGCCCTGCACCCGCGCGATCGCCGCGGCCGCCACGAGCCCGGCCACCTCGTCGGCCATCGTGGACGGGGAGAACCCGGTCTGCTCCTCCCAGCGCTCGACCCCGTCTGCCGGGCCGTTCGCCACCAGGAAGTCGGCGGCCGGCCTGATGTGGTTCACGTACAGCGAGGAATCGCCGGCCATGCCCGCCTGCCACGCGGCGAGGATCGGGTCGGCGGTCTCGTCCAGCTGCAGCCCGCCGGTGTCCGGCGCCGCCTTCCCGTTCAGCAGCCCGTTCCGCGGGAACGAGCCGTTCGGCAGCTGCATGTCGTCGAACCAGTACTGCACCATCTGCCGCGCGGTCGTGAGGTCGCCGTCCACCAGGAACCCGGTGAAGGTCTCGTAGGCGTCGCGCGGGAACACTTCGCGGTAGGAGCCGAAGTACGGCGCCAGCCCGTCGCTCGCGGTCTGGCCGGCCGGCACTGCCTGGCCCCACGGGCTGGCCAGTGACGCGGCGGTCGCGCCCGCGAACGTCTTGTCCTCGCTTGCTTTCAGCACGTTCGCGCTCAGGTAATAGGCCCGCACCTGCGCGGCGGACATGTGCCCGAAAGAGTGCGGCGCCCGGAGCCCGGCGTCGTAGGCGCGCCAGCCCGCCTGGTAGGCGGCGTAGGTAGCGGCGAACGGCGCCGCGGACGCCGTCAGCGCGCTGCTGAGCGCGGCGTGGGAGTTAGTGCCGAAACCGAGCGCCACGGTCTGGCTGTTGCTGCCGAGCTCGACAGTCTGCACCACGTTGCCGTTGCTCGCATCCGGCGCCGTCGACGTCAAAGCGCCGGCGTTGTCGAGTTCAGTCAGCCCGTCGCTGGCCGTTCCCGCAAAGCCTGTCTCTACTACCGGGAACGGGCTATTGCCAGCCAGTGCCGCATAGACAGGACTCGCGTAGCTTCGATTCACGGCCTCGGTGAAGGAGTTGGTCGAGTACGACAGGGGCACCGGCCCGTTCGCGGTGGAAACGATCGTCGCTGACTCGCCGCCGGCATTGTCAGTACCGCCGCCATCGTGGCCGTTCAGCAGCGGGTTGAAGCGCAGGTAAACGTGCAGGCCGCCAGGCGCGCCCGGCAACGGCACCAGGGTGAACCGCATCACCACGGCCTCAGCTGCGGGGTCGGTGATGAAGTCTGTCACCACGTTGAAGTGATGCGCGGCATCGTGCGCGGTGACCTCGCATGCCATTCCGGTGCCATCGAGTGGCGCGACGGTGTAGGTCATGTCGCGCGGCTGCAGGGCGGTGAAGCCGGGCCCGGTGACGATCGGGTCCAGGCTCTTGACGTCGGTGTTGTCGATCGTCGGGGCGTAGACGTCGGACAGCGTGCCGTCCGCGACCGTGTACCAGGCCTTCGACGAGCGGTTGGCGGCGGTGCCGACGCAGTCCTTGCGGCCCTCGTCGTAGTAGGAGGCGGCGCCAGGAGCGCCGGCGGCTTCCTGCCCGGGCGATCCGACGGTCAGGCTGAAAATGTGCATCGACGCGACGTTCTTGCCCACGCTCGCGCCGACCGTAGGAAGCGTGACTGACACGACTGGCCGGCCGGAGGTCAGCGGGATAGCCGCGTAGGACAGGCTGACCGGGATGGTGCCGCCGGGGCTCCAGCCCGCGGTCGTGGCCAGGGTGTCGGTCCCGGACGCTGGGCTGGTGTCGATCCAGTCGGCGAACGTGACCGTGGCGGTGCTGGTGCTGCCGTCCGCGTAAGTCACGGTGAAGGTCCCGGTCGTGCTGCCGTACGCGGATGCGCCCACGACTCCGAGTGTGGTGCCGGTCCCGCTGACCGCGACCGTCTGGCCGTTGGCGACGACGTTGTCCGGCTTGCCGGGGGCTACGTCCGGCCAGGTGATCTCCAGCCCGTCATGCAGCAGCGACCGGCCAGGCGTTAGTGCGTCCGCGGCAAGCCCGGAGGCGGAAAACGAGTCGCCGATGCCGTCGTAGTTCCCGGCGGTTGCGTCGGCGGCAGTCGTGATGCCGGTGTTGTCGAACGCCTGCTCCAGCGTCGGCGTGCCCGAGGTGGCCTGCGCGGGCGCTAATCCGGCAAGCCCGATGAGCGTGCCGACCGGGAGCGTGATCGCCGCGAACGTAGCTGCCTGGCGCCTGAAATGCACGAAAGATCTGCCATGGCCCATCAGCCCATGATGCGCCGTGCGAGGCCAGATTTCGAGAGCCGCTCAAGAGGCCGGCCGCCGCGGAGACGGCGGCCGCGGAAAAAGGCCAGCCGGCCTGCATCGCCAGGCCGTCAAAGTCGTTGTTATCGCTGATGCCTCTGGTGTTCATCTTGCTCGAAGTGGCGTGGCTGGACGCCTAGTTGTTCCGTTCGCCATCTCCCGGACGCGTAGCAGATTCTTAGCTCGGGCAAGAATGGGTACTGATACCGCAAGGGGCCGGAAATTTGGCGGTGGCACAGAGAATGCAGGTACCTCGGATGGGCGAGCGGCGTCAGCAGAACGCGCAGGCAGTTTGGCGCAGAGCACGTGCATGTGCGAATAGCGAGTGCGTGGAGATAGCGGCGCTGGCTGACGGGGTGGCAGTGCGCGGTTCTCGGATTCCAGATGTGGTTCTGACCTTCACTCAGGCGGAGTGGGGTGCGTTCCTGCATGGGGTCAAGGCAGGCGACTTCGACGACGTCCTCGGCGCTGAGTAGACGGCGCCTGGGCGGTGCCGGCCGGATCGCTGTGGAGGCGACTGCCGGCCGGCAAGCTCTCAGCTCACTAGGCGTGGGCTGCGCGGATGAACGCAATCACTCCGAATGCTCCGAATCCCAGTGCCAGCAGGATTCCCGCACCGAGAGCGGCGAGCATAAGGCGGAGTATTGCGCGCCAGAAGACCGCGATGATGATCAGGCACAGTAAGAAGCCAAGTTCGGCGTCGATCAGCATGTCCGCATTCCCGTCTCGATCGTGACTTTCAGATCGGCCAGTGCGGAACCTCATGCTGACCTGGTAACTCTGTGACCAGATCGCTAACATCGAGAGAACAGCACTAGCCCGGAGTTGAGGTCCGAGGGTTTTGCTGCGGCACGGTCGACGGGCAAACGTCGGCCGTGCTTTGTGTCAGGCGATGGAACGTGGCCAGAGCCGGCCTGTGCGCGTGCGACTGGCTGCTGTGAATAGGCGCCTCCTCCCAGCCGCGTAGGCCAGGCGGCCCGCGGCGATCGATGCAGGCGGCCCCCTGCCGCCTGTGACCGCTTCCCCCAGCGGGTCTGGTGAAGACACTCTGCTCGTTCTGTTTCAATTTTGACTCTGTCAATTGACTCTGACAAGAGCTATTTTGTCGGCGTGGCGTTGCGTCCCTGCTCTGCGCGCCGATGCAACACTGACGATGGTTACCGAGAGAGGGGCGACGTGAGTGCCAGGCACGGGTAGCCCGACTGCGCGGCGAAGAGAGCTCGGCACGATGCTGCGGGCCCGCCGTACTGCGCTCGGCATCACCGTGGAAGATGCGGCAAACCACTTGCTGGTGTCGGCAAGCAAGATCTCTCGGATAGAGACTGGCCAGCGCAACATAACCGCGCGCGATATCCGTGATCTGGCGGTCCTGTACCGCCTGACCGACGAAGAGCGAGAGTTGCTGGCCGATCTCGCGGTCAGCGGCAAGGCCCGCGCCTGGTGGCAGCCGTTCAACCTGCCGTATTACTACGCCACCTATGTCGGCCTCGAAGCCGATGCGACATCAATCCGCGACTTTGCCACGAGTGTGGTGCCCGGACTGCTGCAGACGGCACAGTACGCCGAGGTAGTCGTGCGGGCCGCGGCCCTGGATCGGTCTGCGGAGAGTATCCGGCAGCGCGTGCAAACCCGGCTGGAACGGCAGCGTCGCGTGCTGCACGAGGCGGGCACGAAGTTCTCCGCGATGATTGACGAGAGTGCGCTCCGCAGAGTCGTCGGCGGGCCGGCGGTCATGCAGGAACAGCTGAAGACTCTGGCAACAGCGTCCGAGCTGCCGAACGTCACTATCCAAGTCGTGCCGTTTGCGGCAGGTCCGCTCCCTGTGCCGACGAATAAGTTCATTATTCTGAGCTTCGACGGCCCGCCCGACCTGGTATTTCTTGAAAGCCTCACCGGGCAGCTCGTCCTGGAGCGCGAAAGCGACCTCGAGGCGTACCACGATGCCTATGCGGCTCTTAAGCAGTTGGCCCTGCCTGCCGGAGACAGCTATGACAGACTTCTGAGTCTCCAGCGCGAGTACCAGATGTGACGGCAGTCAACATGGGTATCTTGCTTGCTGGTCCTCAGCTCCAATTCGTAGTTTGTAGTTCCTAGCTCAGCAAGCTGCCCAATGCGTCTGACCAGAGACGGATATTTGACGATGTCACCTTCCGCGCTAGGCCCGTCTGCGTGGCGTAAGTCCAGCAAGTGTGCCAACACTGAGTGCGTCGAGATCGCCCGCGAGCAGGACATGATCTTGCTGCGCGACTCGAAGTCGCCGGAGACACCGGCGTTTCGTTTCACCAGGGAAGAGTTCCGGGCCTTCGTAGAAGGTGCCAAAGCCGCCGAGTTCGACGACTTGACCTGACGTTCTCCGGCAAGCTTGCCGGTTCCCGAGGCCACCACCGTTGGTATCGCGACCCGGCGCTTGCCGCTGCCCAGGGTTGCCGTTCGAGTACTGAGCGATTGCCGGGCTGCCTGCATGCGTAACGCCCGCTTAGCGACGCCGCGGCGCCGGGTGAGCGTTTCATTGAGCGTCCGGTCCTGAGGTTGCCTTACTTCGGACTCGCCAGCTGATCTGATCACCGGGATCGAGGCTGGCTCAGCCAGCTGTCCTGCGCAGGTCGCGCGCTGGCTCAATGAGCGCGCGCCCGCTAACCGCAGTACTCGGTGCCCGTCCCGCCGCATGCCGGCACTTTGCCTTCGCAGGGCTTGAACCTGACGTTCCGTCAGGATTTACGCTCGATCGTGCATCACGAGGCGAGGGGAATCTGTGTCGCGACCTGACGGAACGTGGCGGATTGGCGAGCTTGCCCGCGAGACAGGGCTCACCGTCCGGGCGCTGCACCACTACGATCAGCTCGGCTTGCTGTCGCCGCTGTCGCGGACCGAAGGCGGGCATCGCTGCTACACCAGCGGTGACGTCCGGCGCCTGCACCGCATTGTCGCGCTGCGCAGCCTGGGCATCTCGCTGGAGGAGACCGGGAGGCTCCTAGACGGCGAGCCCGACCCGACCGGACTGCTCCGCCGCCAGCTCGAGGTGGTGGAAGAGCGCATCCGCACCGCCTGCGACCTTCGCGCCCGGCTGCTGGACGCCCTCAAGAACCTGGGCCGAAAAGCCGAACCCTCCGTCTCGCTGCTCCTGCAAATCATCGAGGAGACGATTGCGATGAACGAGCCGATGACCCCAACTCAGTTCGCGGAACTCAGACAAAAGCTACAGCTACGAGCACGCGAGCTGTGCGAAGAAGACTTCGCCGCGCTCAGCCAGAAGAGGGAGGGTGAATGGAACGCGCTGAGTTGCCACGAGCGGGAGCGCTTGACGGAGCACCGCCGCAAGATTGTTCCGCAGGCCGGGGGCGGCACAAAGGGCCGGTCATGAGCGCCAGAACCTCCTTATTCAAGGTTACCAGCTAACCTTGAATAAGGCTCTGGGGCGGGCGCGTCCCTACAGAACGGACTCGGGCCGGTCGACAGCGCTGGTGATCACGTGATCGTTCGCACCGGCGAGAGCCTGAGCGATCTGCGTTCGGGAATCGACGCCCAGCCTGGCCAGGATTTGACTCAGGTGGAACTCCACGGTCTTGACGCTGACATACAGTTCTGCAGCGACCTGGCGGTTGGTTTTGCCGTCGGCGACCGCCCTGGCCACGGTGAGTTGGCGCGCGGTAAGAGGAAGAGCACACCGCGTGTCAGGTTCCGCGATCAGCCCGGCCCCGAGTTCGGCGTCGCAGCGCTCTAGGAACGGTCTGGCGCCGAGGCGGGCTAGCAGACTTCGAGCCTGGCCAAGCTCCCTGGCGGCCGACCGTCGCTGGCCGAGATGGCGAAGCAGCCGCCCGTACTCCAGCCTGAGCAGTGCCTCGTCGAGTGGCAGGCTGATGCCGTCGAGGTGGCGGATGCCTTCGGCGAAGGCGCGCATAGCGTCTGAGTGGCGGCCGGCGGCGACATCGATGACACCCCGCGCTCTGCTTGCAGCGGCCAGCGCTGACCTGCGGCCGCGAGCTTGCGCGGCGAGCTCATACTCCTGCAGCGCCGCATCTGCTTCAGCAAGCTGACCGGTCCGAGCCAACGCCTCCGCGCGGGCTGGCCAAAACGACAGCCTGCCGGGCTCTAGCCGAGCGAGCGTCGCACGGTCGGCCCAAGCCTCAGCGCAGACTCGCAAGATTTGCTCCGGGTCGGCGCGGGCGACAGCGAGCGCCGTCAACGCATCGGTTGCCTCGAGCATGCCGGCACCGGGCCGCTTGACGGCGAGTTCCGCTGCAGCCGCGGCGTGCGAGTCGGCCAGGTCCCACTCTCCTCGGCCAGCGGTTACGTACACCGCCAGGAGGTGGGCCCGGGTCAGCTGCCAGTGCAGGTCGAGGTCACTTGCGACCGTCACAAGCCGCTCCGCTTCCGAAGCAGCCCGGTCCCAACGCCCGCGCCGGTAATCAGCCATCACCAAGCCGAGCTGCGCGTCCAGGACGTGCGGCGCAGGCAGCGCCTCTGGCCCGGTCGCCAGCATTGCCGCCTCGATGTGAGAAGCGGCCGCATCCGCCTCGTCGCAGCTAATCAATGTCAGGCCCAGGAACATCTGCAGGAACGTCCGGCCTGGTCCTGGCCCGGTGCTGCTGATCTGGCTCTCGATCAGCTCCCGCGCTTGGCGGGCATGGCCAGCCGCCGAGAGAGAGCCGCCCTCGATCGCGTAGGAGCATGCCCGAGTCAGTTCAGTCGCGGCGACAATAGCCGCCCGGCTGCCCCAGGCGCCGGCCTCATCGAGCCGGTGCATGCCGATCAGTGTCATAGCCAGTTCACATGCGGCGGTAGCGGCACTCTCCCGCAGTTCATCTGAACCGTCTGCGGCGACCGGCCACGCGCCAGCGAGCCATGTCTCGGCTTCCTCGCACCGGCCGCTGAGGAGCGCGAGCCGTCCCAGGACCACGTCGCGCTTGGGCGATCGCGGCATCGACTGAGCCTGCGAGGTGTATAGCAGCGCCCCGCCCGCATCGCCCAGGTCGATCATTAAGCTGATCGCGTCCAGCAGTCGCGCGTCCCCGCGTGGCCCGCGCGGCTCCACCCGTGCTGCCATCAGCAAGTGGTCAGCCGCCGAAGCTGGCGATCCCGCTGCGCGATCGGCCGTTGCCTGCGCCACCAGGTCGGCCGCTAGCACCGCATCGGTCCCGCGGCACCCGGCCACGCGGTGAGCAAGAGCCGCAGGACCAGTCGATACGCTGGCCGCCAGCTCGTGCAGGCGAGCCCGGCGGTCAACACCGATATCGCGGTAGACCGCAGCCCGGATAAGCGAATGCGGGAAGGCGCAGCGCCGGCCGCTCGCTGTGTCGTACTCGATCAGCAGTCGCTGGCGGACTGCTTCCTCCAGGGCTGGCAGAGGGTCGCCCAGGCCTGCTACGGCGGCCGCATCAGCGACCGGGCAGTCGCGGCCAAGCACCGCCACTGCGACGACGAGTTGCTCGGTCTCCGCTGGGCAAGCCGCTAGCCGAGAGAGCACCAGCGTGGCGAGTGAACGAGGCGCCGGCAGGTCAGCGCCTGGCGCCTGAAGGATCTCCGGTGCGAGATCGTGCAGTAGCTCCAGAACATGCAATGGCACGCCGTCGGTATGGTCCCGGATGCGTTGTGCGGCGACGCCGGGGAGCCGTCCGGCGCCGCACTGCTCAGCCAGAGATGCGATCTCCGGCGAGTCCAGGCCGGCGAGCTCGAGCCGGGTCCCGCAATCAGCGACAAGTCTGCTGAGCCCGGACGGGAGCGCTGACTCGTCCTCTCTGCGAACCGCGATGATGCAGAGGATCTGGTCGGCAGTGAGCCTGCGCGCGACGAAAGTCAGCGCCATCAGCGAGGGCATGTCGCCCCACTGCGCATCGTCCACAACCACGACGACCGGTCGGCCTGAGCTGAGCTGACGGAGCGACGACAGCAGGGCCGCACCCGCATTCAACGGACGCGCCTCGCCACCAGCTAGCACGCCAGCAAGCTCGTCCAGGCACGCCTGCCGAGTGAGCTGATCTAGCAAACCCCAGGCAAGCAGTCGCTCGCCGGGATCGCCGGAGGCTCGCAGTACCTCAGCCCGCCCCGTCCAGCTGGCGAGAGACCGCCTGAGGATGGCTGTCTTTCCGATGCCTGCAGAACCTGAGAGCAGTACGGTGCCACCCCGGCCGCCTTCCGCTGCGGCGAGTTGGCAAGAGACTGCTGCGAGCTCATTTGCTCGTCCGGCAAATGGTTCCTGCACGGCTGACCCTCCCGGCCGCAACACGCCCAGCGTGCATACGTACCGCCCACGCCTAGCTTGCGCGCGGCCTGCCGCAGACGCAAGGCGCTGATGCATAGGCGGGCCACCCTAGCTTCGGACGCTAGGGCAGGTCACTGACGCGGCCAGCCTGCAGCTCGCAGACACTGGATAGCAGGCTGACAGGGAGAACGATGGCCGAGATCGTGATCCGTCTTGAGCGCGGACCCGACGACCAGCCAGTCGGCGAGGTGCGCCGTGCGTCCGGACGCCGAGCGGGCTTCACGGGCTGGCTCGCACTGATCCGGATCCTCGAGGACGAGCTGGACGCGCTACCGCCGCACAACACCGCATTCGGAACCCTTGGCGATGAGCAGCGGCCATCACCCTAGTAATGGGAACTAGGGCTGCGCCCTGATGCGCCTGCGTTGCCGGCCTGGCCACAGTGTGAGGCGGCAACGTAATCGAGTTCCCGGAAGGTCGCCATGAACACCCGACTATCCAGAATCCTGGCCGTGGCTGGCTCGCTGGCCGCGGCAGGAGCAATCACGGCATCAGGTCTGTCAGCCGCGAGCGCAGCTCCGGCCGCACATACCGCCAAGTCAGGCATCGAGCATTTCCAGCTGGTAACCACGTCCGCGACCTCAAACAAGGCTCCGCTCATTGCCTATGGCCTGTTCGGTGCCGCGGGCACCGATCACATGGGCAACAAAGTCGACAAGTTCGTCTTCAGCGGCGGGGCATTCAAGGTCTGGCACTCGAATGGAAAAGGTACGCCGCACTTCAACACCCGGACATGCGTGCTCACCGCAACGATCCGCGGCACGTTCAGGGTGTACGGCGGCACTGGCGCCTACGCCAAGATCAGCGGCCATGGCCACTACGTCTTCTCCTGGCTGGCGATCGCCAAGCGCAAGGCCAATGGGACCTGCAACAAGGGCCAGAACGTGCTTCCCGCGGGGGTACAGCAGGTTATCCAGGCCAGCGGCCGGGTCAAGCTCTAGCCGGGGACTGCTACAGCTAGTAAGAGATGAAAGACCGCCAGGTCACCTCGGCCGGGACATGCGCGATATCGGTGTAGCTAACGAAAATCGCGACAGTCCCGGTCGGGGTGACCGCCGAACTTGGACCCCGGTCTTCGTAGCCGATCGTTCATAGACTTCCTTAAGCGAGGGAACGCGCCCAGACCGGGAACTGCCGCCCGCCGGGCCGCGGTCGGACATGAGCTCCGCCTGTCGTCTGCGTCGGCCGCCGCCGATCGGCCGCCAGCGATCGGTCCGCGATTGTGCAGGTCGGCGTTGCGAGGAGCCCGTTGTCAGTGCCTGCCCCGAGACTCCGTAGTGGCCAGTCATCAGCAGACGTGGCAAAGGAGTCCCCGTGGGTAAGGCGAATCGAGACCGGCGCCGGGCGAAGCTCAAGGATCGTGAGCGGGAGCGCAAACGTCGCGACCATGACCGCGAACGGCTTCGCGCACGAGGCGGTTCCGCTGACCAGGCGCGCGCGGAACGTCCGCAGCAAGCTGGCGAAGGCTGGCGGCCGTCCCCGGCGGAGGCTGTGGAGTTCCTGGTTGCCAAGGCGCTGCATGCCCAGGTGGACGGTGACAAACAGTTTTTCCTCTGGTGCGCAGCCCAGCTCTCGGGAGAGGCTGCCGTAACCACGCCCAACCCGCCGAGTAGCGGCGCCGCTGACCTTGCCGGCAGGACGGCGCTGACGGCGGGACTCCCAGGCTGGCAGAGCACCGTCGACCGGAAGTTGCGGGAGATTGTGCAGCGGACGGTCACTGAAGATTGGCACCGCGGCTGGCAGCCTGCGGAATTGGTCCGGCATGTGGAGCGGCGGTTCGGCTCGCGGCACGCGCGTTTGGCAGCGGACGCGGTAGCTGGAGAGTTGCGCGGCTACGCCGCGGCTACCGTCGATGACCGGTGGGCGGCGCAGCTAGCCGCGCTGGGGGCCAAGCAATGGTGGGACCGCGACGACGGCTATCTGACGCAGTGGGGCACCAGGGAGCGGATGGACCGTCTGGCGGCCGTCACCTGCCTGCTCCAGACGCTGTTTGTGATGGCGGTCGTGCCGGAGATAAGCAGGCTGTGCCCGCTGCCAGGCACCGCGCGGCGTGGCACGGTAGCAGCCGAGGGCACGCCCGCCAGGCCAGTCAATCAGCGCATGCTGGACCGGGTGCGAGCGCTGCTGGTCAAGGCTGAGTCCACTGAGTTCCCTGAGGAAGCCGAGGCGCTGACGTCCCGAGCCCAGGAGTTGATATCCAGGCACAGCATCGATGAGGCCTTGCTCACCGCGGCGGCCGACCGCTCGGGTCGGGCTGGCCCTGGCAACGCCGCCGGGCGAAGTCTGTTCGTCGACAGCCCGTATGAGGCGGCGAAGGCCGTACTGCTCGAAGTGATTGCCACGGCGAACCGGTGCCGCTCCATATGGCACAAGAATCTCGGGCTCTGCACAGTGGTTGGCTTCCCGGCCGAGCTAGACGCGGTTGAGCTCCTGTTCACTTCGCTGCTGGTGCAGGCCACCACGGCTATGGTCGCGGCGGGCTCGCGCAGGGATGGCTGGGGCCGGTCGCGAACCCGCTCCTTCCGGCAATCATTCCTGGCCGCTTACGCCCAGCGGATCGGCGAGCGGCTCTCCGAGGCGACTGGAGCTGCGGAACGGAAGGCGGCCGCGGACACGCCAGGCGTCAACCTGCTGCCGGTCCTAGCTGCCCGGCACCGCGTCGTGGATGAGTCTTTCGAGGCGATGTTCCCCGACCTGACGAGGTTCTCGGCGGGCTCGGTGAACGATCGCGAGGGCTGGATCACCGGTCGCGCAGCGGCGGACGTCGCCACGCTGCAGGGACGCCGGGCAGTTACCGGTGACGCCGCCTGAAGCCTGAGCTAGGGTCGGCGGCACGCTTGCGGTGCCGCTTGCACCTGACGTGGCGTGAGGTCATAGCGTCGGCACATGATCGGTCACGACCATCAGCAGCAACCGGGACGGACCTGGAAGGTCGGCGCGCTGGCGAAGGCCACCGGGCTGACGGTCAGAACGCTGCATCATTACGACGAGATCGGGCTGCTGCAGCCCTCAGCGCGGCTCGCCGGTGGCCACCGGCTCTACGACGCCGACGACCTCGCCCGGCTGTACCGGATTATCCGGCTGCGCCAGCTCGGCTTCCCGCTGAGTCAGGTCGCCGAGGTGCTGGCGGAACCGGAATGGCAGCTCGCGCCGGCCATCGAACGCCATCTCGCCGAGACGCGGCGGCGGGCGGCTCTTGCCAGCAGACTGTGCGCGCGGCTGGCAGTTATGGCCGCCGAGCTCGCGCGGCAGGAGCACCCGTCACCGCAGGAGTTGTTCTCAGCCGTCGAGGAGATGATCGGCATGGACGGTAGCGTCCACGGCACCACCGGGTTCTTGATGTATGACGACGTCGACGCCGCGCACGAATACATCGTCCGGGTGTTCGGCCTGGCGGCCGGGCAGATCTGGAAGTCAGAGGAGGGTTTCACGGAGTACGGGGAGGTGAGAGCCGGAGAGCAGGTCATCGGCCTGCATCCGGCAGGTGGCAAGAGTTACCGGTCACCCAGGTCAGTCGACGCTGTGACGGGCACGACCGTGATCTCCGTCGACGACGTCGACGTCCACTACACCCGAACAGTCGCCGCTGGGGCGAACATCGTCTGCGAACCCCTCGACCGGCCATACGGGATCCGCGAATATGGCGCGAGCGACCCTGAGGGACAGATCTGGTGGTTCGCTTCCCCGCTCGGCTAAGGGTCCAAGGCCGCCGCCAGCCCAGACCAGGCCGGCGCTTAGTGCGCATATTCAGCAACCACCATCTACGAACCCGGAGGTCAGCGCCTCACAGAGACGATCAAGATCAGATCGTGGCCGAAGTCAGGTCATCGGGCCACGACGTGGTTTCCGTCGGCAGGACGCTCCCGCAGTGCAACGCAGCACACTGCGTCAGCTGCCGCAATGGCCGCGTGGATCGCGTTGGTGGCGATGACGTCCGGATCTTGGAGGCATTTGGCGGCCTCCAAGAAAGCTGCCGCGTCGTGAAGCCGAGCCCGCGCGTCCGTGATCGTGCACGGTGAACGCCGTCCGTCGGCCCGCGGGCTCATGACAGCTCCCTGAGCAATGCATCGCTACCGGGCGTGAGAGTAATGCCGTCCTGGCGTATCGCGTGGACGAGGGGGTTGTGGTCCCGCACCAGCCGCGCAAACGAACGAGTCGTGTGCTCGACCAGTTGAGCCTGATTGCCTGTCCACACAAGAACCTCGCTTACCAGCCGAGCTGTTGAGCTGGCCCATGCCGCAGTCTCGATGCTTCTCTCGGCGACGAGAAGAAGGTCTACGTCGGACTCGCGGTCGCCAGACCCGCGTGCGGCCGATCCAAAGAGCCACGCGGCTGCCAGCCCGTTCCATCCGGCAAGCTCGTCAGTAAGCCTCGCGACGAGCCTGGCCCTGGTACGGCCGAGCGAGATGAGCGGTTCCGCTGCGAGATGAGCCCTGTTCAGCGAGATCATCTGTGCGCTTCCTGCCTGTTCGGCGGACACGATCCCGGCCTTAGACAGCTCGTTTACTACGGTCAGTGCTGTTTGCGGCGCGACACGCGCATGCCTGGCAAGAGCCCGGATGGTTACGGGTACCTCTAGCTGAACCATTGTCGCCAAGACCCGCCCGCGCGCCCCTGGTATGACGTCCTCGAAGGGATTCGTCATGTACACGCTGTCTAGTTTATCAGACATCTGTCTAAAATTACAGGCACTATCCCGCTTAGGGTTCCGGCTCAGTAACCTCTGGCCTCAGTAACCTCTGGCCTCAGTAACCTGTGGCTATGGACAATTCGACCGACACCAACGCGGAGATCTGGCACTCCGAGGAGATGGTCCAGCACTGGGTGAAGGAAGCGACGGCCCAGGAGCGGAACCGCGCTGCGCAGCGACGGCTGATGGCCGACCTGCTGCCGTTCGGCGATGACCAGGAATTCACGTTCCTGGATCTTGGCGCGGGTACCGGAGCCGCCTCGCGCGCGATCCTTGAGCGGCACCCGCGCGCGACGGGAATCCTCGCTGACTTCTCCGCCCAGATGATGGCTGCGGGCGAGCAGGAGATGCAGCCATACGCCGGGCGCTACCGAACCATCGAGTTCGACATGACGACCGGGGAGTGGCCCGCGGGCATCCCGAGCCAGCTCGACACCATCGTGACGTCGATGTGCGTGCACCACCTGACCGACGAGCGGAAGCAAGGGCTGTTCGGCGAGATCTTCGAGCATCTCGTCCCCGGCGGCTGGTACTTCAACTACGACCCGGTGAGCGTCCCGGATCCCAAAGTCGAGCAGATCTGGGACCGGATCAGCGACCAGGAGAACCCGGCGGCCGCGCATCGCCGGCACCACCGCACGCCGGAAGAGCAGGCTCGGTGGGAGAACCATGTGCGCTACATCATCCCGCTCGATCGGCAGCTCAACTACCTGCGCTCCGCCGGCTTCGCGGGCATCGACATCTTCTGGAAGAAGCTGGAGAACGTCATCTACGGCGGCTACCGGCCGGAGTGACAGGCACCCGGCCTCGTCGGCTCCTTCATGTTCCCCCTGCAAGTCGCGCAGATGCCCAAGGCCTGACGCTCCGGGTCAGGTAACGACCGGCTACCAGCCGCGGAACTGACCGTCGACCATCCAGAAGGCTGCGAGCAAGCTCACGCACACGGCGGCGGCAAACGCCAGCACTACGCGGCGGCCAGCGTGCCCGGCAGAGCACCGCAAGCCGGCGCCGGCGGCCCGCTGCGCCAACCCGCAGACGACATAGAGCGAACCGGCCACCGACAGGGCAGCCAGTCCGGCACCAAGTGCATCGACGGCTCCCGCTGCATAGTGATGGCCGCCGACTGCGGTGATCGTGAGTTGCGCTCCACGGCTCACGGAGTGCCACAGTGCACGGTTGATCGCGGGAAGCCGTATCAGCAAATACCCGATGGTAAGCGTGAGCAGCGGTATGACGCAGGCCACCCAGCCGATCACAAGGTTGCGGGCACCGCTCCGGAGGCCGCCGCGCCGCGGGTCCGTACGGCTCCCGGGCAGAGCGCCTTTCAGGATGGGAACAACGCGCGCAAACAGGTCCGGCACGCCCGCAAGGTCGCTGAGGATGAAGTAGCCGTCGAAGCGGACGAACGGCAGCAACTGCTCCAGCATCTCCAGGTGCGTCACGGCAATGACGACCAGCAGGATCTGAGACGACGTAGCGGTGTAGAGCCCGGCCAGAATCAGAATGAAGATCAGGTTGAAGTAAAGGCCACCGAGGTCAGTGCGCAGCCGGCCGCCTCTGCTGAGCCGGTAGGAGTCCGTGACATTGGTAAAGAAGGACGGCCAGACCAGGTAGATGCCCACGCCGATCCTGCCAGGCTTCGCGCCGCCGTAGCGGCACGCGGTGGCGTGCCCGCACTCGTGAAACGCAGCCGAGATCACGGTCAGGCTGACCACAATGAGGAGGTCCGCCGGGTCGAGCAGCAGCTGCCGGAGCCCCGCCCCAAGCCCGTGAACGGCGAACAGCCAGTAGTCCAGTCCCGCGACGCCGGCGCACACCGCCACGACCACCGGCCACCGGAACACCGGCCGGAGGACCAGCCCGGCAGCGTTCGCGGCACGCTCTGGCAGGAACGTGGCCCGCGCCCTGAGCGTGAGCAGCGGATTGGCCCTCGGCAGTGCGGCAGGACCGCGGTCGCTGGCGACGACGCCGAGAGGCATGAGCTTGCCGGTGATGAGGTAGCGGACCTGGTCGGGGCTCAAGGACCTGCCGAGGTCACCGCTGACTGCGTCCGCGATGGTCACTGGCGTGCGCGAGCCATCGATCCGGCTTGCCACCAGGTACAGCAGCCCGGACATCTGGATGACCTGGCCGTCGCCCCGACGCACGAGTGACACCGGCTGGCTGTAACCCGAGTCCTTGTACTCGCCGAGCAGCTCGACCCCGTCGGCCAGCCGGGGCCGCTCGACGGAGCCGCTCGTGCCGGGAGCAGGCACCGGCGATCCGGTGCTGCTACAGACCACCGGTGCGCGAGCGGTCACTTGTCGTCTCCTCCCCATGTACATCCGTACTGAGGGAACGCGCTCGGCTCGTCCCCCGGACGACTGCAAGCGAGAGGGCCGCCGGAGCAAATCACGACGGCCCTCCCGCTGCCACGCACTCCCCACATGTTGCGCGGCAAGTAGATAGTTCGTGCCGGGCAGGTGCTAGATGATGTTGCCGGAGCCCAGGCTCAGGATGTTGTCGAAGCTGCCGTTGGCTAGCGAGACATTCACGAGCCCGGCCTGAGCCGTGTTCCCGTAGCCGACCTGGGTGAAGCTGTGGCTCGGGTTGTGGTAGGTGCAGCACAGCGTCTCGCGGCTGGGCAGCAGAGCGGCGTGCTCGGCCTCGAGCTCCTGAATCGTCACCACAGATTGGTTGGACATGTATTACCTCCGAACAGATCTGCCCCGGCCCCCTCAGCCTGGGCGGTGTGGCCGCGTTCCAGGGAGCCCGAAGACCTCCGGGAGCGCCCGGCTTTGGGCTTACGCCGAGCCGCGGATGGTGTACGCTATACAGCGTACGTATTGTACGGTCACT
>Ga0335075_10003914_pt1 | contig 23372 bp, 25 predicted proteins | sample Lox_Sample_24_FD_206723 | JGI IMG/M metagenome (GOLD analysis project Ga0335075, IMG submission 206723) | Soil microbial communities from Loxahatchee National Wildlife Refuge, Florida, United States - Lox_Sample_2.4 | ecosystem: Environmental > Terrestrial > Soil > Wetlands | place: USA...
CACATCATCCCCCGCGCCCAAGACGGCCCCACCAGCCTGGCCAACCTGATCTTGCTCTGTACTTTTCACCATCTCATCGCCATCCACCGCTGGGGCTGGAGCATCACCCTGCACCCCGACGGCACCGTCACCGCCACCAGCCCCGACGGCAGCAAGACCCTGCACAGCCACGGGCCACCACCCGCCGCAGCCGCCTGAACCGGCTATTGATCAGCGGCCGAGCTCACCTGATGGAAACCCGGCGGAATGGTGACCATGGCCTGGGCAATGTTCGCGGACGTTGGCGGAAGCCACCGCACGTTCGTAACGGACGACGATGTGTAGCGGCCTGCGCGGCCGCCGAACGTCTCCGTCGACCCGTACATCCGTACCGGCAGGTAAGTCGTCGGGTTCACATCCAGGGTCCACCGGACCGTGACCCACTTCGCGCCGACCACCTTGGCGTAGCCAGCCTGCAGCCTGACCGTGACCGGCTTGCCGGTGAGCCGCACGGTCGACATGCCGTCGACCAGGACGTGCCCGGTCACGCTGGCCGCGCCGCAGGCCAGCGTGCCGTCGATGAACGCTGCCCAGTCGGTCGTCGGGATGATCGGGCCGCCCATCGACAGTGCGGCCGTCGGCGAGCACGCACTATTCGGCTGCGGCCGCAGCGGCGACAGGCTGTACCTGCGGTCGAAGTACGTGACGTACGCGCTGACCAGCTTGCCGCCGACCAGGGCGGTTCCCTGGGCCAGGTACGGCAGCCCCCGCTCCTGTGGCGGGAAGTCCCACAGCCGCTGCCCGTTCACCACCCGGTCCCGGTAGTCAGCCTTCGGCGAGAACTCCTCAAAGCGGCTCCTGGAGCCATAAGCCCAGGTGACGGTGTTTCCCCAGAGCTTGCTGTCCGACCGGCCGACAAATACCAGGTTCTCGGCCGCCACCGCCTTCTCTACCCGGCTTGTCACGTAGCCGGCAGTCTGCGCGTGCCCGGTGCTGCCCGCCGGAGCGCCTGCGCCGGGCACCACGACGGCAGCAACCACACCAACGGCAGCCGCGCCGGCGATCGCGGAAACCCCCGCGAGCCGCCGCCGGCGCAGCCGTCGCCGGGCCCGGCCGACCAGGCCCGCGGGTACGGCTGCCGTTGCGGCGAGCCGGTGCACGCCGTCGCGGATCAGTTCTTCGACATCTGTGCTCATGACGAGTTCCTCACCATCCTGATCAGCGCGCGCCCGGCTGGGCTCACCTGCGCCGGTGCTATCCATGCCTCCTGCCCCGGAGTGACAGAGCCGCCCGGGCCTGCTCCCGCCAGGTCGCGCAGCCGTTGCAGCCCCTTCGACGTGGCGGACTTGATCGCACCCTCCGAGCAGCCGAGCACCTCGGCCGCCTCGGACGCGGTCAGCTGCTCCCAGTACCGCAGCAGGATCACCGCGCGCTGGTGCGGCGGGAGCTGCACTAGCAGCCGCACCAGCTCATCACGCAGGTCGACCAGGGCGGTGTCGTCGGATGCCGTCCCCGCCCCGCCGCGGAGGTATTCGGTCCGGAGGACCGGGACCTTGCGTCGCCACACCCCCCGGCGCCGCCAATTGTCCGCCGCCAGGTTGTAGAGCGTCCGCCGCAGGTAGGCCTCGGGGCTGACGTCCAGGCCCCGCCGGTGGCGCAACACCCGCTCCAGCGCGGCCTGCAGCAGATCCTCGGCGTCAGCCCGCTCGCCGGTGAGCGCGAGCGCGATGGCCATCAGCCAGTTGCCCCGCTCGGCGAGCAGCCGCTCAAGCTCGCCTCCGGCCAGGTGGTGCTCAACGTCTCGCCGCATTACGGATCCCTTCGGATACCGGCTCGTACTGCGTCGCTGCTGTGCCGCCAGCCAAAGACGAAGAAGCCGGCCTAAAGGTTTCCCACAGCATCGAGGAAACCCGGGCTGCTTGCACGATCCAGTCCAGGTTTTACTCCGGCGCTCGCCGGGCATCACCCGACCGGCATTTGCGGCACTGGCGCATCCGCCTGACCGGTCGGCTACGCGGCTGCTCGCCAGCACCACCGCAGACGGTGGGTCATCCCATGGCTACGCCACCCAGGCGCTCGGCGTCTGCCGGCAGACCGTATTGCCGAAGGTCAAGCGCGGCGATCTGTGTGCCGTCCTGACCCGCGTCGCGCACGTCCCGGAATCCCTGGAGGCCGGCATGACGAACGCTCAACAGGACGGCAGGGTCGCCCTCATCACGGGAGCGACCAGGGGGATCGGCGCGACCGTGGCCCGGTTGCTGGCATCGCGGGGCATGCGGGTCGTCGTCAACTACCGCAGCAGCCACGACGAGGCCGACGAGGTGGTCGCCTCGATTAGCTCCGCGGGCGGCCAGGCGATGGCCGCGCAGGCCGACGTGCGCGACGCCTCCGCCGTACGGGGCATGGTGGAGCAGGTCCGGGCGGCCATGGGCGAGGTGGAGGTCCTGGTCCACAACGCCCTGATCCCGTACGCCATCAAGTCGTTCGACGAGATCTCAGCCGATGAACTGGGCGGCAAGCTGGAACAGGAGATCCGGGCGGCCTTCGTGATGACGAAAGCCGTTGTCCCCGGCATGACCACGCGCGGCTACGGACGGATTGTCTACCTCGGCACCGTGCTGAGCGAGCGCCCGCGTGAGGGCATGATCGCGCTCGGGACCTCGAAAGCGGCCCTGAGCTCGTTCGCCCGCTTCGCCGCGCAGGAGCTGGGGCCCCGCGGGATCACCGTGAACGTGGTGGCCCCGGGGCCGGTGGGCCAGACCGGCATCTCCGACGCCGCCCTCGATCAGGAACAAAGGCAGCGCCAGGCGGCCCAGACAGCGCTGGGCCGCATCGCCTCCCCCGACGACGTGGCCCGGGCCATCGCCTTCTACGCGGGGGATGACAGCGGATTCATCACCGGCACGACCGCGCCGGTCAACGGCGGACTGGCCATGGACTGACGCATCCCGGAAAGGAGTCCTCGCGGTGCACACCATCGACCTGACCTACGCGGGGCTGGGAATCCACGAGGAACTGGTCGCCTACGTCGCCGACCAGCAGAACTACTACGAGCAGGAAGGAGTTCACGTCGCCCTGCGCGACGGCCGCGCCTGGGACGGTGAACGGATCCGGCGGACCGCCACGATCGGGCTTGGCCGGGCGGTGGTGTCGCGGCTGACCGACGGCGTCCCGTGGACGGTTCTGTGCGTCAACACCGACCGGCCGCTGTTCTGGCTGCTCGCCCGCGACGCCTGCGCGTCGGTCGAGGAGCTGAAGGGCCGCAGGATCGGCATCCACCCGCCGCAGACCGCGCCCGGGTGCTTCTCCCGCATCGTGCTCTCCAGGCTCGGGCTCGATCCCGACCATGACGTCCAGCCGGTTGTCATGACACCGGGCGACTACGGCTGTCACCTCCGAAAGCTCGCCCAGCGTTCCCTGGACGCGGCGTTCGTCGGCAGCACGCTGGCGCCCGAGGTGACGGCCGAGGAGAACGGCCTGCGCCTGCTGGCCTTCGTCGGGGACTACTTCAGGTTCCCCACGGTGGGCGTCGCCGTGGACCCCACCCACATAGCGCCGGACGATCCGGCGGTACTAGCTCTCGTGCGGGCCAGCCGCCGGGCCCTGCGAACGATCCGCGACCAGCCGGATCTCGCCGTCCGGTACCTCAACGCCCTGATCCCGAGCCTCAGCACAGCAGAAGCCCTTCAGTACTTTGAACGGTACGTCGCGCCGTACTTCACCGCCGACGGCCGTCACGATCCGGGCGTCTGCGCCCAGGCGGTGTCGAGCATGGCCGAGGAACTGGGCGTGTCCACGGTGCCCGACACGGCCGACATCTACCGCACTGAACCAGCCGAAGGGTCCGCGGCGTAGCCGCGTGCTTCAGGCGGCGCGGCGCCCAACGGGCCGGCTTTCATCCCAGCTCGCCGGGTGAGGGGCCGGTGCGTCCAAGCGTGACGCGGGCTGCCTCCCGGATAAGTGCAAGTAGGATTCGGGCCACATCTCGGGCGTCTGGAGGCATGTCATGGCTGTTCCTGCCGCACCGCTGGCCGAGCGGGTATTCGTGCTCATGCTCGAAAACCGTTCCTTCGATCACCTGCTTGGCTTTTCCGGTATGACCGGCCAGGACGCTGAAACTGGCCGGCCCACGGCGATCAACGGATTAAGCGGCAGCGCGTCCAACCTGTATAACGGCCGACGGTATGCCGTCAGCCAGCCGGCCGACTGGACCATGCCTCTCGATCCCGGCCATGAGTTCACCGACGTGCTCGTCCAGCTCTGCGGCGCCGGCGCCGTCTACACCCCCGGCGGGTCATATCCGCCGGTCAATAACAGCGGGTACGTTGACGCTTACGCCGGCTCGGGCGGCGGGAGCAACCCCGGCGAGATCATGAAGTGCTTCAGCCCGGCGCAGCTACCCGTGCTGACCGGGCTGGCCCGGGAATTCGCCGTCTGTGATGGCTGGCGGGCCTCCATGCCCGGGCCGACCTGGCCCAACCGGTTCTTCATGATGGCCGCCTCATCTGGCGGGCTGGACCACAGCCCGAGCATCGCGCAGATCGCCGAGTGGATGACCATCGACGGATTCCGCTTCGAGCACGGAACCCTGTTCGGTGCGCTGTCCGCCGCCCATCGCACCTGGCGCATTTACCACGGAGATAACGGACCGCTCAGCGGGAGTTTCCCGATCGCGGGCGGCCTGGAGGGAATCGCGCCCTGGGATCCCCATCCGTACAGCGCGTTCGCGGGCGACATCGCAACGGCCAGTTACCCGGCGCAATTCACCCTCATCGAGCCGAACTACGGGGATGTCGCCAGCGACACCTACCGGGGCGGACAGTCCCAGCACCCGCTCGACGACGTGCGGTCGGGCGAAACGCTGATCAAGTCGACCTACGAGGCGCTGCGGAACTCCCCGTTCTGGGAAACGAGCGTGCTGATCGTGACCTGGGATGAGCACGGGGGTTTCTACGACCACCAGGGGGCAGTGCCCGGCGGTGCGCCATCTCCGGGAGACAAGACGGTCACCCCCGGCGATGTGAACAAGTACGGGTTCAACTTCCAGCAGTACGGCCCGCGGGTCCCGGCGGTGGTCGTGTCGCCGCGCGTCCCGCAGAACCTGATCGACCACCGGACGTACGACCACGCCTCCATCCCGGCCACCGCCGAGAAGCTATTCGGGTTCCCGCCACTGACCGAGCGCGACCGGCGCGTCCGCGACGTGACGTCGCTGATTTCCTTGCCAGAACCCCGGCCGGCACCCGCGGCCCTGCCTGAGCCGGCCGCAGCGCCCAGCGTCACACCCGTGCTGGCGCAAGTTGCCGGGAAAGCGGGTGACGACGGGCCGGTCGACAACGGAACCCTGCCCGGATTCCTGCACATCGCCCAGCGGTACGACCTGGCCCTCTCGCCGCCGGAGCAGCGCCCTGCGATCACCGCCCGAGTCGCAGGCATCACCACCCGCAGTCAGGCACGGCAATACCTGGAGGAGGTAGCAACGAAAACGGCCGCCGCCAGGTCGGCCCGCGGGCTGTAGCGACCGCCAGGACCAGGCCGCCGACGATCACTTCGAGGCGTAAGTCCAGAATGTGATCTACAGGCAACACCGCTCGGGTGCTGATCGAAGGAGGGGACCGGGTGTTCGTGCAGATCAACGAGGCCAGTCTGGATGTTGAAGTGCTGGGCCCTGACGGGGCGCCGGCCATCATCGTGCATCACGGCGGCGGTGGCATCGGTTCCCTGGCCGAGCCCAAGGCTAGCTTCGGGTGGCTGGCGGACACGTTCCGGATCGTCGTCTACGACGCTCGCGGCTGCGGCGTCAGCGAGGGCAAGCCGCCCTACAGCCACGCCCAGTGGGCAGCGGACCTGGACGGCGTGCGTCAGTGGCTGGGCGTCGACCAGGTCATTGTGGCCGGGGGCTCGTACGGCGGCTTCATTGCCATGGAGTACGCCATCGCCTACCCCGAGCACACCCGGGCCATGATCCTGCGCGACACCTCGCCGGACAGCTCGAACCTGGAGCTGGTGTTCGAGAACGCCCGCAACCAGACCCGCATCGACATCAACTGGGACAACTTCGAGCGCTACTGGGGCGGCCGCATCCGCGACGACGCCGACCTCAAGGCGTGCTGGGCCGAGATCGCCCCGCTGTACTCATACGAGGATGACCGGGAGCGGGCGGCCGCGAGAGTGGAGAACGGAAGCTACCGGTACGAGACCCACAACTGGTGCTTCCAGCAAAACCGGCCGACCTACGACGTTAAGCCGGCCCTTCCCGGCGTGCGCTGCCCCACCTTGATCACCGTTGGCCGGCATGACTGGGTGACCCCGGTGGCGATGTCAGAGACCATCGCGGCCCTCATCCCGGACTCACAGCTGGTGATCTTCGAGAAGTCGGGCCACTCACCGCCCAGCGACGAGCCTGAGCTGTTCCAGCGCGTGGTCCGCGACTTCCTCGCCGGGGTTGCTCCCGAGGCGTTCGCCGGCAGCCGGCCGTAGGCACCGCGATGGCACCACGCTCACCAGGGTCCTCGGGTTCCCTGTTAAGCATCGGCTCGAGCGGGTCCATCCTGTCGATCGGCTCGGCTGGTTCCATCCTGTCGATCGGTTCGGTGGGCTCGATCCTGTCGGTCGGGTCGGCCGGCTCCCTGTTGTCGGCGTTCTCGATCGGCTCGGCAGCCAGCGCGGTCTCCGTGTTGTCCGGCCTTTCCCGCTGGTCGGTTCTGGCCTGGCGGTCCACAGGCCGCGCCGCACTGCCCGGCCAGCGACGGCAAACACGGGCACGTGCCGACTGACGGGTCGCCGCCGTAACCTTGGGCTCGTGTATGACCACGAGCTGGACGATGTTGCGGTCCTGGGGTGGGAGGAGTTCACCCTGCGGCAGTGGGAGTCGATCTTCGTCGGCTACCGCTCCTGGTCCGGCCGGCGAACCCTGGGCCGCCGCTGGAGTGACCTGATCGAGGCCGGGCTTGGCTGCTCGCAGGCACTGGCCGACAGACTGGTGAACGCCGCAATCATCAACGGCCCGGACGGTCACCTGGAAGGCGCGCCGGACGCCGCAGCCATCGTGTCTGGAATGACGGACGTGCTGGCCCGCATCCCCACCGCGCTGACCGATATAACCGGCCTGGAGCCTGGAGTCACCGCCACGCTGCTGAAGCGGCACGAACTTTTGCTCGGCTTCATCCGCACCCAGGCACTTGGCCCCGACGACCCGTGAAACACCGGATGCCCACAGAAACTGCCTGGGGTCCGGGCCATCCCGTTTTCGGGCCGCTCCGGCGCGGCGAGGATCGGTATGCTGCCGTCATGGCCCAGCCACCCGACCTGGAGGCCCGCGTCGCGGCACTGGAGGCGCGGGTGAGCGAACTAGACGGGCGAGTACGCCGCAGTGAACAGGACGCGGCGGCCGCGCGAGTCCTGGCTGGTGGCGCAGATCGCGACGTGACCGAGATGACTGCAGAGATCCGTGGATTCCGGGAACAGAACACGCGTGTGCTCAACGCGATGTGCGAGGATCTGACCGGCCTCCGGTCGCGGGTCGATAACGGGTTCACCGAGATGCGGGGCAAACTTGACGCAGCCTCGGCCGGGCAGCAGCAGATCGTCAGCTTGCTCAGCACGCTGATAGATCAAGGCGAGGATACGTAACCAAGCCGTCATGCCCACCGCCCCGTATCTGCGTAGCGGCTTCATGGCCGAGCCGAAGTACACCGTGAAGGCCCTCGATACGTCAACGTGGGCCGCGTTCGCCGCGCTGGTGGAGCGCAACAACGGCATCTTTGGTGGCTGCTGGTGCATGGGCTTCCACCCTGACGATTCCCGGACCGACGCGGCTCTCAACCGTGAAAACAAGCTCGCCCGGGTTGAGGCAGGAACGGCCCATGCGGCGCTGGTTTTCCAGGGGGACGACTGCGTGGGCTGGTGCCAGTTCGGCGCGCCCGGCGAGGTGCCCCGGATCAAGAGCCGCGCGGCGTACGAAAAGGGCCGGACGAGCTGGCCGGACTGGCGAATCGCCTGCTGCTACACCGGTAGCGGGCGCCGGCGCCGGGGGGTGGCCACGGCGGCGCTGGCCGGCGCGCTCGATCTCATCGCGGGCCTCGGCGGGGGCACCGTCGAGGGATACCCGGAGAGCGCCGACTCGGTGCCCGCCGGCTTCCTGTTCAACGGTGCCCTGTCGACCTACGAGAAGCTCGGGTTCATCCGTGACCGCCAGATCGGCAAGCACCGCTGGGTCGTGACCAGGGTCGTCGAGCCGCGGGACGATGCAGGAGGTTCGCCGTCATGACCGCTGCGGGCCCGGGTGGCGCCGAGCATGAAACCAGCCAGCCAGGGGAGGACCCCGCCGAATACGTACGGCGGATACGCTCGCTGCCCGTCGACCGGGTAATGGGGGATGTCCTGTTCAGCTTGCTTCAGGCCGCCCAGGTCAAGGTGGGCCGTCGCGACGCCCGCCTGCTGATCGACGTGGCCGCCGTGGCCCACGAGCACGCACGCGGCTACCTGCCGGGCGACCTTACCAAGCAGATCGACCAGCTGCTCGGACAGCTGCGCATGGCCCAGGTCAGCGCGGAAGGCAAGGCGGGCCAGCCCGGCCAGCCGGAAGAGAACGACCTGGACCGCCCGCCGTCCCCTCCCCCCAGTACAGCTCAGTGACGCCACCCCCGGTTACACGAGGGCGGCGCGCCGGGCGCCCGGCCGCCGGGTCTGCGGCAGGCTGACGGGACCGGGCGGCGGGAAGGCGATGTCGATGGCCAAGCCGCCGCCGGGCCGGGCCCGGGCGGTGATGGTAGCGCCGTGGGCGGCAGCGATGGCCCTGACGATGGACAGCCCAAGTCCGTGGCCGCCGTCGCGGCGGGCGGGACGCGGGCCGAGCCGCTGGAACGGCTGAAACAGCCGGTCGACCTCGGCGGCCGGGATGACCGGCCCGGAACTAACCACCGACAGGACGGCACCAGCCCGGCTGGTGCCGGTGGCGACCTGAACGTCCCCGCCGGGGATGTTGTGGCGCACCGCGTTGTCGACCAGGTTGGTCACCAGGTGCTGAACCAGGAGCGGGTCACCGTCAAGGACGGCGGGCTGGATGTCGGCGTAAACGTTCAGGCTGATGCTGGTGATCGCGGGCCGGGCGGCGGTCAGCGCCGCGCTGGTGATGACGGCCAGGTCCGCGGGCGCACGCTCGCCGGTGCCGGCTTCGCTGCTGGCCAGGGTGAGCAGCGCCTCGATGAGGCGTTCCTGCTCGGCGTTGAAGGCGAGCAGGTCGCGGCTGACGGCCTGCCAGGTACCGGTGGTGGCGGCCGGGTCGGCGCGGGTGACCTCGAGCAGGGCGCGTTCTCTGGTCAGCGGCGTGCGCAGCTCATGTGATGCGTTGGCGGCAAACCGCCGCTGGGCGTCGAAGGAGGCCTCCAGCCGGGCGAAGAGCCCGTCGAGGGTGTCGGCGAGTTCCTTGAGCTCGTCGTCGGGCCCAGGCAGGGCCAGCCGTTCGTGCAGGCTGCTGGCGGAGATCCGCCGGGCGGCGGCGGTGATCGTGCTCAGCGGGCGCAGCACCCGCCCGGCGATGAGCCAGCCGACCGCGATGGCGCCAACCGCGACGGCCGCCAGCGCGATGCCGGAGGTGATCAGGAGATGCTGCCTGTCGAACGCGATCTGCGCGAGGGCCGCCCTGACCGCCGCCGACTGGGCCTGCTCCTTACTGCCGTCGGCCGGTATGACCGAAGCCCGCTGAGCTGCGGTGCCGAATGCGCCGCTGGCGAAGGCGCCGAGCGGCAACCTGTTGATGGCGGACGCCTGGTGCGCCGCGTACCCGTAGAGCAAGTAGGTAAGGGCGAGCACAGCCGCGCCGCACACCAGGAACACGCTGCCGTACAGGGCGGTAAGGCGCAGCCGGGCGGTATGGCGGGGCAGGCGCAGCCAGCACGGGGTGCGCCGGCCTGGGCGGGGGGTGCGCATTAGGGTCCTCCGATGCGGTAGCCGCTGTCCCGGACGGTCTGGATCAGCGGCGGGTCGCCCAGCTTGGCCCGCAGCCGGGCGATGGTGGTCTTCACGGTCCCGGTGAACGGGTCGGCGGCTTCATCCCACACCCGCTCCAGCAGTTCCTCGGCCGGGACCGGCCGTCCGTCCGCGGCGAGCAGGCATTCCAGCACGGCCAGTTCCTTGCGGGTCAGCGGCAGGCGCCGCCCGGCGCGGACCGCGACACGGCGGGCCGGGTCCAGGCTCAGATCAGCATGCTCGAGGCTGGCCGGCAGCGGGGCGGCGGCGCGCCGGCCCAGGGCCCGGATGCGGGCAATCAGCTCCGCGAAGTAGAACGGCTTGGGCAGGTAGTCATCGGCGCCCAGGCCGAGGCCTTCGACCCGCTCCTGGACCGAACGCGCCGCGGTCAGCATCAGCACCCGGCTCTCGGACCTGTCGGCGGCCAGGGCCCGGCAGACGTCGTCGCCGTGCGTGCCGGGCAGGTCCCGGTCCAGCACCACCACGTCGTAGCGGTTGACCGCTGCGCGCTCCAGGGCCGCGTCGCCGTCCAGGGCCACGTCGACCGCCATCCCCTCGCGGCGCAGCCCGGCGGCTACCGTCGTGGCCAGGAACTCGTCGTCCTCGGCTATCAGCACACGCATCGCACGTCCCCGCCGCTTCCCGCGACCAGCGGCAGGTCAGCCGGCCGCCCGGCTTCAAAGGATCGCAGGTCACCGGTTACACCCAGGTAACTTTTTCTGTTGCGGTCCTGTGACCTCCCGTTCTGTAGAACTGCCGGCAAGGTGCCGGGCAGAGGAACGACGCGACTGACCCGCCTCGGCCGGTTACCCACCTGACCGTCGAGGAGCCTTCGATGTTCTTTCTCACGTATCTGCGGCGGGAGCTGCGCCGCCGCATGCGCCAGGCCGTCTTCATCGCGCTAGGCCTGGCCCTGGGAGTCGGCCTGGTCGTCACGGTCGCCGCCGCGTCGGCCGGGGTGAAGAAAGCTCAGTCCGGCGTGCTGAACGCGCTGTATGGGGTGGGCACGGACGTGACCGTGACCGGGCCGCCCGTCGTAACGGGCCGCTTTGGGCAGGTGAAGATCGGCGGCGCGACGGCCATCGCGCCCAATGCGAACGGTGCGCAAGTCTGCCGGAACAACAAGTGCGAGCAGATCGCGGCGGGCCAGAGCGTCCAGATCCTGGGCCCGCCGTACTCGGCGTTCCCGTCCGCAGACGTGGCGGCCGCGGCCAGGCTGCACGATGTATCGGCGGCCGCGGGCGGGCTCCTGCTCTCCGACAGCGCGCTCACCATTCCGCATGGCTCTGCGCGGGCCAGCGGCCCGAAGCAGCTGAGCCTGCCGGGGCCGAACTATTTCAGCGTGGACGGCGTCGACACCGGGCACCTGGCGCTTGGCCCGCTCAGCGCCGGAACGATCATCTCCGGTCGCTCGTTCGCCGCCGCCGACTCCGGCGCCGACGTCGCCGTGGTGGACTCCGGCTACGCGACGGGCAACGACCTGAAGGTCGGCTCGGTCATCACCATCGACAACGTGCAGTTCACCGTCATCGGCATTGTCCGGCAGCCGCAGTCCGGCGGCAGCCCGGACGATATCTACATCCCGCTGGCACGGGCCCAGGCGCTCGAGCTCGCCACCGGCTCCACGGCGACCGGCGAGGTGGACATGATCTACGTGACCGCGGCCAGCGCCGCCGACATCGCCGCCGTGCAGCATGAGATCTCCCGGCTGCTGCCCGCCGATACCGTGACCACCGCGAGCAGCCTGGCCAGCGAGGTGACCGGCTCGGTGACCAGCGCGGCCAAGCTGGCCAACGACCTGGGCAAGTGGCTGGCCGTCCTGGTCCTGATCGCGGCGTTCGCCGTGGCCAGCCTGCTGACGATGGCGGCGGTGGCCCGCCGGGTGCGCGAGTTCGGCACGCTGAAGGCGATCGGCTGGCGGACCCGCCGGATCGTCACCCAGGTGCTCGGCGAATCGGTGGCCATGGGCGTGGTTGGCGCGGCGGTGGGTGTCGGCCTGGGCTTCGCGGGCTCGGCGATCATTTCCAAGGTCGCGCCGAAGGTGTCCGCCACGGTCCCTGGCTCCTCTGGTGCGTTCTCGCAAGCGGCGGGGCAGGCGGCGAGCCCAGGCGGGCCCACCGGAGAGCTGGACCCCGCGACCGCGCCGCATGTGATTGCCATCGCGCTGCACCCGTCGGTCACGGCGGGCGTGCTCGTGCTGGCGGTGATCCTGGCCGTGGCCGGGGGCCTGCTGGCCGGCGCGTTCGGGGCCTGGCGGATCGCCCGGCTGCGGCCCGCCGACGCCCTGGCCCTGGTGGCCTGATCACCCGGGACGGGCTGGCCGTGCAACGACACGATCCTCACGGACATCGCCCGCCGCGCCCAGCGAGCCGGCGTCATGAACGACGGCCGCCTCACGATCAGGCAGGATTCTCCGAGCGGACCGCCTACCTAGGGAACGACGACGAGGGGGACCGGCGAGTGGCGAGCCAGGGCCACGGCGACCGAACCGACCACGCGGTGGGCGACGAGAGACGAGCTCCCGACCACGACCACCACGGTGGCATCGGGATGGGCCGTGCCGGTGTCCTTGGCCGCCGCCAGCAGTTCCTCCGCGATCAGTCCCTGGCGCCGCTCGAAGCCCCAGCGCTCCTCCCGGCCGCTCAGGCGCTCGCCGACCATGGTGCGAAGCTCCTGCTCGACATCGTCGAAGTCGATCTCGAGTTCGCTGACGGCGCCCGGCGATAGCGCGGCCATGCTGGGCAGATGAGCCACATAGACGACGTCGATGCCGCCCGTCCGTCCCTGCAGCAAGTTAACCGCGGCGTCGAGCGCCCTGATGGCCGGAGGAGATCCGTCAAAGCCGACCACGAGGCGCAAGTCAGTGGCGGGCGGGGTTACGGTGGTCACGCGCCGAGGATAGCCTTTGCGCCCCGGCCGGGGTTAAGGCGGGCCGCTCGTTGATCAGGGCTGGAGGATGATCCGGCCCGGGATGCCGCCGGCGGTTTTCGCGCTGTACGCCTCGACTGCTTGCGCGAGCGGGTACACCGCGCCGACCTGAGGGCGCAGGCGTCCCTCATCGACCAGGCGGGCCAGTTCGGTCAGCTGCGCCCGGATGGACTCCTGAACGAACAGGACCGTCTTGATGTCGTCCCGGTCGGCGGGTAGCTGCGCGGCGGCTTTGATCGTGACCAATGTTCCCCCGGGCCGCAGCAGGGCGGGTGAGCGGGCGAGCACCTCGCCGCCGATCGTGTCCAGGACCAGGTCGGCCTGGCCAGCCGCGTCCTCGAGGCGGTCGGCGTCCAGCGCGATGAAGCGGTCGGCGCCCAGCTCGGTGGCCAGCGCCCGGGCCGGGCTGCGGCCGGTCCCGATCACCTGCGCGCCGGCCCAGTGGGCCAGCTGCACCGCTGTCGACCCGACCGCGCCGGCCGCTCCATGGATGATCACCGTCTGCCCCTCGGCCAGCTTTCCGTGGTCGAACAGGGCCTGCCAGGCGGTCAGGCCGGCCCGGGGCACCGCCGCCGCGTGGGCGTGGTCGGCGGTGCGCGGCTTCAGGGCCACGTTGCGGGCCTCGACGGCGACGTACTCGGCGGCCGCCCCGTCACGTAGCTGGTCGGTCAGCCCGAACACCTCATCGCCCACGGAGAATCCGGCGGTCCCGTAGCCCAGCGCGGCGACGGCCCCCGACACCTCCTGGCCAGGGATGATCGAGGTCCGCTGATGGCCGGCCCGGCAGGTCCAGACGGGCCAGTCCAGCTCGTTGTGCGTGATGCCGCACGCGGCGACCTTGACCAGCACGTCGCAGAGCCCGGGCTTGGCATCGGGCACCTCTTCGTAGACCAGGCCGCTGATGCCAGTTGGCTCGTGGAGGCGGATGGCCTGCATCGCCAGTCCCCTTTCGCGTGCTCGGAATGCCGGTGACAGCAAGCTAGCCCACAAGAACGGCGGCCAGCCGGAGGAGTACGCGGGCGGCTCGTTCTGATCCCGTGAGCACGCGGTGTCAGGCGTCGCGACTGCTGATCACCAGGCCAGCGGCCAGCAGCGCGGCGGCTGGCCACGCGACGAGCACCAGCATGGACAGCGCTGGCGAGAGCAGGCCGGGCTGCGGGTGCATGGCCACGACCTGGAAGGCGGCGAACGGCATGGTGAACCGGCCGACGTCGTACTTCCACGGTGCGGGCAGCACCAGGCACAGCGCGGCCAGCCCGTAGATCGCCGCCAACGCCGCTGTGATCGCGCCCGGCGTGCGCCGGATGATGGCGCCGAGGCCGAGGGCGGTCAGCGCGCACGCGCACAACACGAAGCCAGCCGCCAGCACGGCTCCGGGCACGCCCGGCTGAGCCAGGGAAACACCACGGTGCCGCCCGGACAGCATGGCCTGGGTCAGGAAGAAGCAGATGAACGCCAGCACCTCGCCGGCCACGAGTGCGGCTCCGCCGGTGACGGCCGCCTTGCCGGCCAGCACTGCCCAGCGCCGCGGCACGGCGCAGAAGGTGGTGCGGATCAGCCCGGTCGTGTATTCCGAGGTGAACTGCAGAACGGCCAGCACGCTGACCGGAATCACGCCGTACTCGGCGTAGCCAAGGAAGCTCGTGGCGAGCGCGGTGTTCGCGCCGCCGGGCAGGGAAGCGCGAGTCGATGCGAAGGTGTGCGCGACCAGCGCGGTGACAGCGATCGTCACTACCGCCGCGATGAGCAGCGTTACGTAATTCGAGCGGGCCGAGCGGAGCTTGACCCACTCGAAGGCGAGCACGTCACGCGCCCGGGCGGCCAGGGAGGGCACGGCCGGCTGGCCAGTGCGGCTGGCGACCGCAGTCATGAGCCGGCCTCGGCTCCGGCTACGGTGGTTGCCGCGCGGTACTCGGTGCTCTCGGCGGTGAGGTCCAGGTAGGCCTGCTCCAGGGACGGCCGCCGCGGCACCAGTTCGTGCACGGCGATCCCGTGGGCTGCGGCCAGGTCGGCGATGGCCGGAGCGTCCATGCCGGTCACGGCCAGCCCGCCGTCATGCTCGGGCGTGACGCCGGCGCCGCGGCCGGTGAGCAGTCCGGCGAGCTCGCTGGCGCGCGGGGAGCGCACCAGCACGTCGGCCCGGGCACTGGACCTGGTGAGGCTTTGCGTCGGCGCATCGGCGAGCAGCTTGCCGCGCCCGATGACAATGAGGTGATCGGCGGTCAGCGCCATCTCGGTCATCAGGTGACTGGAGACCAGCACCGTATGGCCGTCGGCCGCTAGCTGGCGCAGCAACTGGCGGACCCAGCGGACCCCGTCGGCGTCCAGGCCGTTCACCGGCTCGTCGAACATCAGCACCGGCGGCTCGCCCAGCAACGCCGCGGCGATGCCGAGCCGGTGCTTCATGCCGAGCGAGAATCCCCCGATGCGCTTGGCCGCGACGGATTCAAGCCCGGCCAGTTCCAGCACCTCACGGACGCGGCCGCGCCGGATCCCGTTGCTGACCGCGACCGACAGCAAGTGGTCATATGCTGTTCGCGCGCCGTGCACGGCGGTCGCGTCCAGCAGCGAGCCGACCTGGCGCAGCGGGCGGATGAGCTGCCGGTACCGGCGCCCGCCGACCAGGGCGGTGCCCGAGGTCGGGACGTCGAGGCCCAGGATGAGCCGCATCGTCGTTGTCTTGCCCGCGCCGTTCGGGCCGAGGAAGCCGGTTACCCGCCCCGGCCGGACCGTGAAGCTCAGCTCATCGACCGCGGTGACCGGGCCGAACCGCTTGGTCAGCGCATTGAGCTCGATCATGACTGCGCGTCGGCGGGCGGTACCGGCCGTGGCCGGCCGATATGGCCGATGCTCAGGTACAAAATGCCGCCGCCCGGCGTCTGGATCAGGCAGATGAGCACCCAGGCCCACTTGGGCAGGTAGCGCACCTGCGCGGCCCGGGCGATGTCGGCCACGCAGTAGGCGTCAAAGCCGACCGCCAGGGCCAAGATCAGCATGAGCGGCCAGCTGTGCAGGTCAGGACGCTCGCGCGTCACCACGATGAAGCCGAGCACGATGAGGAGCCAGATAAAGAACCCGATGACCGCGCGGGCCCCAATATTGAGACCCCGGTTCGGCAGGGCGCCGGTACGCCACTGCGAGTTTCTGGTACGCCGGGCATCGGCTCGTGCGGATCGGCGCAGCTGCCGGGTCGTCCTTGAGATGCCCGCACAGAAACTGAGGGCCCGCAGCGCGCGCCGGAACGGCGGGTGGATGCTCTGGTCGTCCAGGATGGCGGGCAGTTCGGCGGCCCACTCCCGGCAGCGCTCGGCGCGCACGCCGGCGGGGAGCCGACGGCAGGCGGCGCGGATGAGCCACTCGGCGATGCGCTGGACGAGCGGAGCCCGGCTCACTGCGTGCTCCCTGGCGCAGGCCGCGTCGCGCCGTATCCGGCCTGCCGAGCCGGAGCAGAGGCGGCGGCCTGGGCCAGCTCGAAGCGGGCGACCCGGAGACCTTCGGCGGTCAGCCGGTAATACTTGCGCGGCGGCCGCCCGCCCGCGTCCTCCCGCTGAGCCTCCCACTCGGAGTCCACCAGGCCGTCCTGCTGCAGGCGGGCCAGCATGGGATACAGGGTGCCGCTGGGCAGCTTGGCCGCCTTCATCAGGTCGTAGCCGTAGTGCTGCGCGGACGGATCGGCAATCATCACCCTGAGCACCCGCTCCAGAGGCCCGGTTAGCTTCACAACAGCAGTCTACATATGTAGTCTACATATGTCGAGCGCTTGCGGTGGGCCTCCTTGGCCTGGCGGCGGTCAGATCTTGCTGGCCGACGTGGCGAGATTGACCTCGACCACGCTGCCGCTCGTGAAGCCCGGATCGGTCACCAGGTACATGACGGCCCGGGTGACATCCTCGGGCTGCAGCCACGGCACGCCCATCGGGCTGAGCGCGGCCAGCCGGGGCATAGCGTCCTGCTCGGACGGGTGCTCGATGTCCGGGCAGAAAACCTGGTAGGTCGCGTCGTTGCGCACCATCGGCGTACCCACGGTGCTCGGGCACACCACGTTGGCGGTGATGCCAAGACCGGCCGTCTCCAGGGCCACGGTCTTGGTCAGCCCGATCAGCCCCCACTTGGACGCCACGTAGTGGCTGAGGTTGGCCATGCCGCCTCGCCCGGCGCCGGACGAGATCGTCACGATACGGCCGTACCGTTCTCGCTTCATGTGCGGGAGCACCGCCCGGATGCACCGGAACGCGCCGCCCAGGTTGGTGCCGAGCATCTCGTCCCACGCGGCGTCGGAGATCTCCTCGGCCGGGCTGAACGCGCAAATGCCGGCGTTCGCGACCAGGATGTCGATGCGGCCGTGGACAGACACCGTGTCAGCGACGACGGCGTCCACCGCCGCCGAATCGCGGACGTCCACCACCCGGGACGTGGCCTTGCCCCCGTGCTCGGCGATGAGCGACACCGTCTCCTCGAGATCGTCCGGGGTCGGCATCGGGTAACGCACCGTATCGACCGGCGCGGCGATGTCGCACGCCACCACGATCGCGCCGTCGGCGGCGAGCGCCCTCGCGTGCGCCCGGCCCTGGCCGCGTGCGGCGCCGGTGACCAGGGCCACCCGCCCGTCCAGTTGTCCCATCGCTCCTCCTCGCCCGGAGTTACCGCGCCGCGGCGGCCGTCACGTCACTCCTGATTGCACAAGCGCTTGATTGGTATTAGTTTATGCCCAGCCCGCTCGGCGCCGGGAGGTATGGATGCCTGAGACCAGCTCTCCTCGTCCGCTGCGGACCGCGGTGTACGCCCCGCCGCTGGGAGCCGATCCCGGCCGGTGGCGCGGCCAGCTGGCCGCCATCGATGCGGCCGGGTTCACCGCGGTCACGGTCTCGGATCACTTCTCGTACGGGTCCATGGATCCGGTCGCGGGCCTGGCCGCGATCGCCGGGGCCACGTCCCGGGTGCGGCTGATGGCGCTGGTCTTCTGCAACGACTACCGGCATCCGGTGCTGCTGCACAAGGCGGCTGCGACGGTGGACGTGCTGAGCGCGGGCCGGCTGGACCTGGGGATGGGGGCGGGTTTCCTGGCCGCGGAATACGCGGCGGCTGGACTTCCCTACGACCGGCCCTCGGTCAGGATCGCCCGGATGGAGGAGGCGCTGGATGTCGTGCAGGCGCTGTTTACCGGAGAGCGGGTGGCGCACGCCGGCCAGTACTACACGGTCGGGCTGGCCGGCCTGCCCGCGCCGGTGCAGCGGCCGCATCCGCCGCTGGTCATCGGCGGCGGGGGAAAGCGAATGCTCACGCTGGCCGGGCGGCGCGCGAGCATCGTCGGCATTCATTCCAACCTGAGCCGTGGCACGGCGTACGACGCCAGCGTCATCGAGGACATGCTTCCCGAGCGCATGCGGGCGAAGATCGGGTGGGCGCGCGCCGCGGCGCGGGAGGCGGGCCGGGATCCGGACGCGCTCGACTACCTCTACATCAGCTGGGCGACGTCGGTCGTGGACAGTCCCCGGGCGACCCGGCCAGCCCTGCAGGCGGTGGCGCAGCGCTTCGGTGTCGATGTCGCGGTGGCTCGCCGGTCCCTCGGCCTGCTGGTCGGGACCGTGGACGAGTGCTATGAGCAGCTGATGGAGCGCCGCGATAGCTACGGGCTGAACTATCCCAATTTCGGGGTGACCGATGTGAACGCGCTGGCTCCGCTGACCGAGCGGATCGCGGCTGCCGAGGCCACGGACTGACCAGGTCAGCGCACCACAGCCGGGTGATACTCAGGCGGATCCCCGAGAACGGGACGCCGCGAGCGCGGCCCGGTGCCGTCAACGTCGCGGACGCCGAGGTGCTCGCCCAGCTCGGCTCCGATCAGCACACGGCCGGAGAAGTCCAGCTTGGCCGGATCGCGGTCGAGCGCGGCTATGACCCGGCCGGTGAACTCCGGCGATTCGGTCAGCTGCCGAGAGTAGTCGAACCGCGACGGGTCGGAGGCCATGACGCGCAGCGTTCGCTCGGTGCGCAGCAGTCCCATCCAGATCGAGACCACGGTGACCTGGTGCGGACGGAAGTCGACGGCCATGTCGTGGGCCAGCTTGTCGACGCCGGCCTTCACCGCGCCGTACACCGGTCCGTGCAGGTAGCAGACGGCACCGAACCCCGAGGTATGCACCACCAGCGGCCGGCGCCCCGGGTCGGCGATGAGCAGCGGCGCCGCATACCAGGTGGCGACGTAGCTGGACCGCAGACCGATGTCGATCATCGACAGCAGGTCAAGGGGTTTCTCCCAGAACGGCTCCGGGCCTATCAGCCGGTCTGGCACGCAGAACGCATTGTTGACGAGTATGTCGAGCCCGCCGCAGGTCTCCTCGACCTCGGCAAACAGCTCCGCCACCTGGCCTGTGTCGGCATGGTCACAGGCGATGGGGATCCCGCGGCCGCCCCGGCGGGTGATCTCGCCCGCGGTCTCGCCGATCGTCCCGCCCAGCTCGTGGTCGCCTGCGTTGACGGACCGGCCGGTCACCACCACGGTCGCGCCGGTCTCTCCCAGCGCCAGCGCGATGCCGCGACCCGCCCCGCGGCTCGCCCCGGTCACCACCGCGACCCGCGGACGGCCGTCACGACCGGTCACCGAGTCCTCAAGCAAGCGGTTGATTGCATCTGGCCTCCTGTGTCATCCTCGCGGAACATGACGGCCCGGCAGGGCGGCGGCCCACTGCGCCGCAGGTGGCCGCCGGGCTGGAGGGGCAGCGCCGTAACGAGCAGGTCACGACTGCGCCACCTTCCCGGCTTCCAGCCTTGACCGGCGTGATCTATGTCATTTAGGCTAGCGCGGACAAGCAAGCGCTTGGTCAGCCACGCAGCCGGGCGGCACTGGAGGGCCGAGCAATGATGACGCTGATCTGGACGGGACTGGCCTCCGGGGCCGTCTACGCCCTGGTGGCAATCGGCTACAACATCGTCTACATCTCGTCGCAGACGTTCAACTTCGCGCAGGCCCAGCTGCTGATGGTCGGCGCGTTCATCGGGTACTCCGGGCTGGTGACCTTCCATCTGCCGGTCGCGGTGGTGGCCCTGATGGCGCTCGCCGCGGTGCTGGTCCTGGCCGGCCTGGAGGAACGGACGGCCGTCCGGTGGGTCACCCAGCCGGATGTTCAGCTGGTCACCACGCTGGGAGCAGCCACGCTGCTGGAGGGAGCTTCCCAGCTGATCTGGGGCAACCAGCCGCTCACCGTGCCGTTCTCGGGCGGGTCTGGGGTCGTGTCGCTGCTGGGCGGCCGGCTCTACCCGGTGCAATTGGCCCTGGTGATCGCGGCCATCTTGCTCGTGGTCGTGCTCACCTACCTCAGCCGGCACCTGAAGCTCGGGCTGGCGCTGCTGGGCATGGCCGAAGACCGGGAAGCAGCCATCCTGCGCGGCGTGAACGCACGCCGCCTCGCGCTGGGCGCCTTCGCCTTCTCCGGCGCTCTGGCCGGGCTGCTGGGTTTGCTGGTGGCCCCGTACACGTTCGCGTTTGCCACCCTCGGCTCGTCGCTGGCGCTGTACGGGTTCGTCGTCCTCGCCATCGGCGGCTTCGGGTCGATGCCCGGCACGCTGGCCGGAGGACTGGTGGTCGGGCTGGTCGAGACGCTGGTTACCCGCTATCTCGGCAGCCAGTACGCCGACCTGTTTGTCTTTGCGGCGCTCATCCTCATTTTGTTCGTCAGGCCCGCCGGCCTCTTCGTGCGGGCGCGAGAGCGGGTGGTCTGACCATGAAGATGTGGCGCTCACTGCGGGCCGCGCCAAGCTGGGTGTGGCCGGCCCTGGTCGCGATCGTGATCCTGGCGCTGCCCTATCTCAACCTCAGCTACTCGGCCACCCGGCAGATCGAGCTCAGCTGCATCCTGGCGCTGCTGGTCAGCGGCCTGAACCTGAGCTTCGGGTACGCGGGCCAGCTGGCACTGGGGCAGGCGGCGATGTACGCCGCCGGGGCCTACACGGCCGGGATCATGTCCGTGCACGGCCAGACCGACCTGCTGCTGCAGTTGGCGGTCAGCGGCGTGGTGGCGCTGCTGGTCGGGCTGCTCACCGGCATCCCCGGGCTCCGCCTGAACAGCTGGTCGCTGGCCATGACCTCGTTCTTCCTCGTGCTTCTGGTTCCCGACCTGCTGCAGATATTCAGCGGCCCGACCGGCGGCAGCAACGGCCTGAGCGGTCTGGGAGCCGTCACGCTGTTCGGCCAGCCGCTCTCATCCAACGGGTACTACCTGGCCATCGTGATCACGACCGTGGCGTGGTTCGTGTTCATGCGGAACATCGTGACCTCGCGCCACGGGATCGCCTTCCAGGTGCTCAAGCAGAGCGACGTGCTGGCCTCTTCCGTGGGGATCTCGCCCTACCGCATGAAGCTGGTGGCCTACGCCCTCGGCGGGATTCCGGCCGGGCTGGCCGGGGCGCTGTTCGCCAACCTTGACCAGTACATCTCGCCGGGCTCGTTCGACTTCACCCTGGCCACGACCATTCTCGCGGGGTCCATCCTGGGCGGCTCGGCCAGCATCTACGGCGCCGCGATCGGCGCCGCGATCATGCAGATCGGCCCGAACGAGTCGACCGCGTTCCAGCAGTACGCGCTGGTCTTCTACGGGGCGTTCCTGATCGTGGGCGGCGTCCTGCTGAACGGCGGCATAGCCCGGCTGGGCCGGAACCTGATCCACCGGCTTGACCGCGCCGCCGCGGCGGGCGCGGGTGCTGCGCACCCGCGTGAACCTGGTGCCGGCCCGCCCCAGGAGGTGCCGCAGCTATCTGGGGCGACGCTCGCCGTCCGCGGCGTCTCCAAGAACTTCGGCGGTAACCAGGCGCTCAGCGATGTCTCCCTGTCCGCGGCGCCCGGACAGGTCACCGCGCTAATCGGGCCCAACGGCTCGGGCAAGACCACGCTGCTCAACATGGTCTGCGGGTTCTACCGGACCGACAGCGGCGAGATCAGCCTGGGCGAGGACCGGCTGAACCACCTGGCACCGCACCGCATCGCGCTGGCCGGAGTCGCCCGCACGTTCCAGACCCCTAACCTGCCGACCGGGATCACGGTCGCCGAGGCCGTCAGCTCGGGGCGTTACGCCCAGGCCCGGGCGTCAATGTGGTCGGCGGTGTTCCGGACACCGAAGTACCGCCGGGTTCGCCGGGCGGACGCGGCGCAAGCCGCGCAGGTCCTCGAGCTGGTCGGGCTTTCGGATGTGCGCGACACCGAGGCGACCGCGCTGCCGCTCGGCCGGCGCCGGCTGCTCGAACTGGCCAAGGCGCTGATCGCCAACCCGCGAGTGCTGCTCCTGGACGAGATCGCTTCCGGCCTGGACGAGGACGAGGTGGACCGGATCGCCGTCCTGCTGCGCCGGTTCCGGGACGCCGGCGCGACCGTGGTCCTGGTCGAGCACAACTTCCGGCTGGTCCTTGAGGTTGCCGATCACATCGCCGTGCTGGCCCACGGCCAGGTCATCGCGGAGGGACCGCCGGCCCTGATCGAGCAGGATCCGCGCGTGCTCAGCGAGTACCTGGGGGTCACGGAGGCCTCGAGCCAGCTCACCATCGCCGGCGAGGTGGCCGCGATCACGGCCGAACGAGGTGAAGATCGATGACGACGGCTCCCACTGACCCGCTGCTGGACGTCAGCCACGTCGCGGCCGGCTACGGCGACCTGCGCGCCGTCTGGGATGTCTCGCTGCAGGTCTGGCCGGGTCAGCTGACCGTGCTGCTCGGCCGCAACGGGGCAGGCAAGACCACCACGCTCCGCGCGATTTCCGGGCTCAACAGGGCGCAGAGCGGGACCATCCAGTTCCGGGGCCAAAACATCACCCACGTCCCCGCGCATCAGCGGGTCCGGAGCGGGATGGCCTACGTCCAGGAGGGCAAGCGGGTGTTCCGCCGCCAGACCGTCGAGCAGAACCTCATCCTCGGCGGGTACGTCCGTAAGCTGCGCCGCTCCGCGCTGCGTCGCGAGGCGGAGCGCATCTACGAGCTCTTCCCCATCCTGGGAGAGCGGCGCGGGACGCTGGCCGGGAGCATGTCCGGCGGCCAGCAGCAGATGCTGGCCATCGGCCAGGCCCTGATGGCCCAGCCGAGCCTGCTGCTGCTCGACGAGCCGTCCGGCGGTCTCGCCCCGGCGATCGTCTCGGACATGATGAACCGCATCGCCGCGCTCCGCGAGCTGGGCCTGGGCATCCTGCTGGTCGAGCAGGCGGTGGAGGCCGCCATCGGGTACGCCGATCACGTGGCGGTGATTGACTCCGGAAAGGTCGTGCTCTCGGGCGAGGCCGGCCAGGTGGACGACTTGTCGGTGCTGCGTGACGCGTACTTCGGCAAGACGGCGGCTCCCGCCGTGCGGGCCGAGGAGAGCTAGCGCGGCCTCATCCGAACCAGTCCCACTGCCACGGCGTTATCGTCTCCAGAGCGCCCGCGAACAGCACCTGCTCCGTCTGCGGATCGCCGAAAGGCGGAGCGAAATCGCCCGAGTGCGGATCGGCATCAAGGAAGTAGAGGTAGACCCGGATCTG
>Ga0335075_10003915_pt1 | contig 23370 bp, 21 predicted proteins | sample Lox_Sample_24_FD_206723 | JGI IMG/M metagenome (GOLD analysis project Ga0335075, IMG submission 206723) | Soil microbial communities from Loxahatchee National Wildlife Refuge, Florida, United States - Lox_Sample_2.4 | ecosystem: Environmental > Terrestrial > Soil > Wetlands | place: USA...
AGTTTTCAACGGCCTCTTCTCCACTACACGCCTCGCCAAACCCCTTTGGCCCATATTCCCCAGCAAATAGCCCACGCACTCTCAAATACTCGGCAAAAATCATTCCGAACTGACGAACTTGGGCTAGCCGTTCAAAACCTCGTAGGCATACAGGGCGGCGGCGGTGCGGGTTTCCACCTTGAGCTTTTTTAGAATGTGTTCCAGATGTTTTTCCACAGTTGCCGTGCTGACCCCCAGGATGGTGCCGATGGTCGAATTCTTTTTACCTTGTGACACCCAGAATAACACCTCGGCTTCTCGCGAACTTAAGGCCAAATTTTTTTGCAGCGGTTTGACCGATTGAACGGCCCGCCTCTCTTCGAGCAGCAGAATGCGCCGTCCAGATGTCTGGCCGGAAAACAAACGAATAATCAGCCTCCCACCATCGTGCTCCACAAACATCCGTCCGTGCAAGGGCGATGCGGTCACCCGCCCAGCAAAAGGCAATTCGGGCCAGTGGATCCAATGGCGGAGCCGTTTTGGCAATTGGAAGCGTTTGCGTCCATTGGTTTCAAAATAGCGCGCCAATAACCGTTCCGCGGGTTTTGTGCAGAGCAGCACCGCGCCCTTCGGCGCAAGCACAATGACGCCCTGATGCATCGCGGCGAGTGCTTCATGAAGAAGTGAATTTTGCTCGCGCAATATTTCCACACGCCTGGCCTGCCTCTGATAGCCCAAGTGATCGGTTTGCCTCATTCGTATTTCTACTTAAAGCAGAAAGACATAGGATGTTAAATACGGAATATTCCGTATTTAAGCAATCGTGATGTTGAGTTAATGTCTTGCCATCGCCGGGGTTTCGACGGCAAATAAACTTGAGAGTTGAACCTGCTATTGGGGTCGCAAAAGTGTCAGAAGGGCGCGTTTCAGCCTGCGGATCATTCCCGCTCCATAGGTTGCTGAGGCTTATTTTCCTGCTCACTGTCGCATCTGTGTCATTAAAATCGACCGTTGCTGCGGCCGGACTAGACGAAATTGCCCCCACTGGAGAAGCAACGTTTTATGAGTACAAAGGTTTATCTCCCGTAGTAGAGGTTCACGCGGCGAACATATTCAGTGATTACGAACATTGGGGATTTTTCCGTATTGGGATTTTGCCCATGGCGGTTGCCGATCACGTTCAGGTTAAAATCCAATCTGCGCAATATCTGACCAATGCCCTGGCTGAGGTAAAATTATGGCATCAGGCTTCGCGGCAATTGGAGATAAGAAACCTGGAAATCTGGTTGTGCGGGGAAAAAGAACCCCGATTGCGCGCCGCGCTGGCGCGGATTGGACGGGATGGCGCGTTGAAATTATCAGACGTAACTTTTTCTGATGATGGCGGGGGACAACGCTCTCTTCCAAAGGCCACTATGCAAATAGGCGGTCCATCCGTCGGCTATTTGAGTTGGGACAGCAAGGGGCATCGGGAGCAACATTTCGTATTTCAAATCTTAAGCGACAAAAAACCATGAAAACAACCATTCTCATCTCTGCGCTGGCAGTTCTTGTGTGCTGGAACACTGCTGCGCAAACCGCAAACGAATTGATCAGCCAGGGAGAGTCAGATCTGGCGGTCCACGATCTGGCCGATGCCAATACCAATTTTGCGCAGGCGGTCGCGCTAAGTCCAACCAATGAAACCGCCAACGCATTCTATGCCATAACACGGCTGTTGGTGCTGCCGAGTGAGCCGGTGGGAAGCAATTTTCTCACGCGTCTCGGCGTGCCTGTTAGTGGCAGAAACATCTACCATTGGACGGCCATTCCGCCCCTGGACACAAACGACGTGCCGTTGGCCCCGGTGGGCGTCAATGCGGATGAGTTCACCGCCCAGTTGCGCGCAAACGTTTTGCCCGCCATTACCAGCGCCATCAGCAATCTGGCCGTCATCACCGATACAAATTTCACGCTGGATTTGACCAGCGGTGAAACCAGCATCACCGATGTAACCGTGGATTATGGTGACCTGAAGCTGATTCAAGCCGGATTGTATGGCGCGGAGTATTTGATCTACACGTTGAATGCCCAAAACCTCGATGCCCAATTGAGCGATATTCGGGCTCTTTACACCAATGGAAATCTTTCCGCCGGCCAGATGCTGGCAAATTACCCCCAACTATTCACCTTCGCGACGACCAATGACATGCAGGCAGCGCAGGCGGCATTCAGCAGCGGGGTAGATGCCTACATGGTGGCCTCCGCGTTTATCCGCGCCCGGCCGCCCGGCGAAGTCCGGCTGTTTAATTATGACCAGATATCGGCACAGGATGAGGGGGATTTTCGTTTGACCTTGCAAGACTTGGAGGATTCGCTGGTGCTGGGACCGCAATGGATGTCCCTCGATCCCAATTTGGCCGTGAATATGGGCGCGCAATTCAGTGGAACCACGACCTGGCGCAGTTTGCTGCCCGCGTTTGACGGCAACGCCATCGAATTGGGCAGTTTCCCGGACTTGACCTTTGGCGGTCTGCTTTACGGATTGAGCGACGACGACGTCGAAGGCTTCCTGGGCAAATACCTGACCATGCTCCCGGTGGGCAGCGCGCCGGTGCTGTCATCCAGCAACACAGTGAACGTGACCTTTACCACGCTAGCGGGGCGCTATTATGCGCTGGAGGCATCCACGAACCTGATGGATTGGCAGGTTGTGGACAATTTCACCGCTAGCAACGATGTGACGGTGGAAGTGGACCCTGCGGTTGCTTCACAGCGCTTTTATCGGTTGCGCGATGACAGCGCGTTTCTGGCGTTTTCCGGCCAGGTATTTGACCAGAACACCGGCCTGCCAATCGCCGGAGCGCAGGTGCAGAGCCTTTACGATGGAACCTCCGCTTTCACCGGCCCCAGCGGCTATTTTTATTTGGTCACCACATTGCCGGCATCCTATGGATATGATGAACTGGGAATCAGCGCAACCGGTTATGATACCGTGGACAATTTCTACTTCGGTAACGGCCTGGTGTCAGGATTGCAGATTTATTTGTCGGCTCCGCCCCCAAATGATGATTTTGCGAACCGGACGATTTTAGCCGGTTCCAATATCTCCACCAACGGCAACAATTCGGGAGCAACACAGGAAAGTGAGGAACCGCCGGACAATACTTACGGCGGCTATGGCGGCAAGTCGGTTTGGTTTTCCTGGATCGCTCCCGCCACAAGCTCATACCTGGTTTCTGTTTCCACTACGACCGTCTATAACCCTATTCTCGCCATTTATACCGGCTCCCAACTCTCCAGCCTCTCCACTGTGACGGACACGCTTGGCTATAATTATTATGCAGGCTACACGCTTAACGCAACGGCCGGCCAAACCTACCAGATTGAAATAGACGACTATGAGGGCAACGGCGGCCCCTACACGCTGAACATAGCACCGTAACCACCCAATAGCCGCTAATCTTTCAGACTCACCGAACAGCGGCCAGCACCTTGTGAAATGCAAATGACTAGGCGATGTGAAAATCAAAAACAAATTCATACTACGGCTGGCGCTCTTGGCGTTGGCAACGTTCAACGGTCAAATCTCAGTTGCCCAAGCGCAGGTGATGACCTACACCAACTGGAGCACCCTCACCAATTGGGTCCAGACCAGTGCGCCAAATGAAGATTGGACTTCCATCGCTTCGTCGGCCGATGGAACCATGCTGGCGGCGGTGGTAGAATACGGCGGGATTTACACCTCGACCAATGCAGGCGCGTCCTGGACACAGACCAGTGCGCTGAGTGAATATTGGAGCTCCATCGCTTCCTCAAGGGATGGAACTCACCTGGCAGCTGGGGACCGCGAAGGCGAGATTTACACCTCGACCAATGCGGGAGTAACTTGGACACAGACCGGCGCGCCGAATGAAGACTGGATATCCATCGCTTCCTCGTCCGACGGAACCATGCTGACGGCGGTGGTTTATGGGGGCGGGATTTACACTTCGACCAATGCCGGCGCGACTTGGACCCAAACCAGCGCACCGAGTTCGAGTACAGCCTGGTCTTCCATCGCCTCCTCGTCGGACGGAACCAAATTGGCGGCGGTGATTTACGGAACCGCGATTTACACATCAACCAACGCTGGCGTGACCTGGACCCAAACCAGTGCGCCGGGTGAATCTTGGAGTTCCATTGCCTCCTCAGCCGATGGAACCCAATTGGCGGCTGATGTTGATGGTAACGGCGGGATTTACACCTCGACCAATGAGGGCGCGACTTGGACCCAAACCAGTGCACCCTATGAAATTGGGGGCTGGGATTCCATCGCGTCCTCAGCCGATGGAACCAAACTCGCGGCGGGGTACGAGGGCGAGGTTGAGTCGTCCTATCCAGGAGGGATTTTCACCTCAACCAATGCCGGCGTGACCTGGACCCAGACGAGTGCGCCAGGTGAAGATTGGGCTTCCATGACCTCCTCGGCGGACGGTACCAAGCTGGCGGCAGTGGATCATGGCGGTGGAATTTGGACTGCCCAAGCCATGATTCAAACGAACGCACCGAGCATAACCAACATTGTCGTTACCCCAACCAATCCCATCATTGCAACCAGCAGCAATGTGACCTTTTTGGCCACAGGACAATGTAGCGACGGCTCGCAAACGATTCTCACTTCAATCAATGGCTTGGCTTGGAGTAGCAGCGACGCGACAGTGGCAAGCATTGACACCAATGGCATTGCGACGGGTTTGAGCGCCGGCACAATCACCATTTCTGCCACTTACAGCAATCTCACCGGCGACACGTTTTTGACGGTGGTGGCACCTCCCATCATCTCGACCAATCCTGCCAGCGCGACGGTCTCGCCGGGTGAGAGCGTCACCTTGAGCGTCAGCGCCAGCGGCAATGATTTGAGTTATCAATGGGCATTCAACGGGACGAATGTCATTGGCGCAACCAATGCGATTTTAGTCATCACGAATCTTTCTTCGACTAACATCGGCAGTTATACGGTCACGGTTAGTAATTTGGCGGGCAGCGTTACCAGCCGGACGGCCGCTCTAGCCAGCGCGAGTATTGAGATGCTTCGAAGCATCAGCTCCACCAACTGGAACACATTGACCAATTGGACCCAGACCAGCGCGCCGGATGAAGATTGGTACTCCATCGCCTCCTCGTTCGATGGCGCCAAACTGGCGGTGCTTTATGGCGGCGGGATTTATACCTCGACCGATGCAGGTGTGACTTGGACCCAGACTAGCGCACCGAACGAAGAGTGGAATTACATCGTCTCCTCGTTCGACGGAACCAACCTGGCAGCAGCGGTTGGGGGTTACGAAACTTCAGGCGGAATTTACATCTCAACCAACGCTGGCGTGACCTGGACCCAAACCATTGCGCCGGATGAATCTTGGAGTTCTATCGCCTCCTCATCCGATGGAACCTGCTTGGCGGCGGTGGATCAAAGCGGAGGGATTTACACCTCGACTAATGCTGGCGCGACTTGGATACAGACCAGCGCGCCGAATGAATCTTGGAATTCCATCGCCTCCTCGTCCGATGGAACCATGCTGGCGGCGGTGGCCTATGAGGGCGGAATTTACACCTCGACTAATGCCGGCGTAACCTGGACCCAGACCAGTTCGCCGATTGGCTATTGGTGGTCAGTCGCTTCCTCGTCCGATGGAACCATGCTGGCGGCGGTGCTTAGTGGCGGTTATTACAACAGCGCCGCTGGCCCGATTTACACCTCAACCAATGCTGGGGCGACATGGACGCTGACCAGCGCGCCGAATGAACGGTGGTATTCAATTGTCTCCTCGTCTGATGGCGCCAAATTGGCTGCGGCGGTTTATGGCGGCGGCATTTACACCTCAACTAATGCTGGCACGACTTGGGCCCAGACCGGCGCGCCGAATGAAGAGTGGCATTCCATCACCTCCTCATCCGATGGCGCCATGCTGGCGGCGGTGGTTGACGGCGGCGGCATTTACACTGCCCAAGCCATGGTTCAAACGACGGTGCCTGTGACCAATGGCGTAACCAGCGCGAACAACAAGTTGTTTGCTGGCATCGTGTTGAACGGCCCGCTCGGCTCGAATTATCTCATTCAAGCCACGTCGAATTTACTCACGAACTGGACAACGCTCACGAATGTGGCGTTGCCGTCGCAGCCTTATATTTACATTGATTACAATTCTCCGACCAACTCGCAGCAATTTTACCGAACCATTCCACAATAAGCGTCCCGTTCAACTGAAAACATCCCAAAATGACACGCAATAAGAATGAAAACACCCGCTAAAAGTTCTTTGGTCATGCTGGCGGTTTTTGCCAGCGTTCACTGTGCAGCCGCTACGATGGTCTTTCCCATCGCCACCAACACCAGCCTGGTAGAGGTGGGCGGCGGCGCCGCTTTCAGTGGCAGCAATTATCTGGTGGGATTTGGTCAAAACGAATCCAACGTCTGCGTCCAATTGGTTTCAAGCAACGGAGCGCTCATCGGTTCCCCGCTCGTCGTGGGCGCAAGCGATAATCTCGGCAACCCTAAAGTGGCTTTCGGAAAGACAAATTATCTCGTGGCTTGGGATAATGATTTCAACCAGCCGCCGATGCAATCGCTCTTTTGCCAGCTTATCTCCATGGACGGCGTTACGGACGGTCCGCCTTTTGCCTTGGACCAATTGACTCCAGACGGAGACGAGTTGGAATTGGCACTGGCGTTTGATGGCACGAATTTCCTGTCGGTCTGGTCAGATGACGGCACTGAGACCCTTTATGCCCAATTGGTCAGTCCAACTGGAACGCTGCTGGGTTCCGCATCAACGGTAGCCAGTGGAGAAGAGGCGGAGAGCGGGGCTTTGGCCGTTGGCGCCACCAATTCGCTTCTCGTCTGGCAATCCAAAGTGAGTGATTCACCGGAAACATGGAGCATTTATGGCGCGTTCATTTCAAGAAGTGGTTCGGTTAGCAGTCCGTTTCAGATAAGCCAAACCAATTCTCCCGCCTACAATCCTACCGGCGTGGCATTTGATGGAACGAATTATCTTGTCGTTTGGAATTTGAACATCAATTCGATCTGGAACGTGGACGCGCGATTCGTTTCGCCTAATGAAACACTTATTGGAAACGAATTTAACTTGGTCACCGAAGCAGTTTACCCCACCGTGGTCTTTGACGGTGCCAATTATCTGTTGAGTTGGACCTGGGGATCCAACGGAAACAATCTATTTTGCCAATTTCTAAACCGCTCGGCGGCTGCAATCGGGCCGGCGTTTTCTGTTTTTCCGCTGGGGGCAAATAACTTTGTTTTCGGCGGGGTCATTTATGATGGAGAAGGGCTGGCAGCGGAAACAGTGCTGGGCACAGCGGGTTATAATAGCAGTGGCAACATCGTAAGCGGGGTAATTTATGGCGCGGTATTGCCGGCAAGCGCCGCGCCGCCGCGGTTGAATGCTGCGTCTCCACCCGCCACCGGCCAATTTCCGCTGACCTTGAGCGGCACGCCTGGCATCAACTATGCCATTCAGGCAAGCACGAATTTGTCCCTGGCGGATTGGACGACGATTGCCATCAATTCGCCCACGAACGGAACATTCAATTTCACAGACATGAGCGCTACCAATGAAAGCCGTTTCTATCGTGCCGTAAGGCAATGACCCTCCAAATAGAAACACAAGACACAAAACCATGAAAACTTCTCATAAAATTAGCGCAGGCATTTTTCTGGCGGTTACGGTCAGTTCGCTCCTCGCCCAACAGCCGCGCATCACTTCCTTTGCGCCAAATGGATCGTTGACCTGGACCAACGCGGCGGGAACAAATGCTTTTATTTTGGAGTCCGCGTCGTCGCTGGCCGGCGCATGGTCTTATGCTGTACCGCCGCTGGATTTGACGATCTCCACGGACGTTGAAACCACCGTATCGGTCCCGGTCGTTTCGCCAATGGGCTTTTACCGGCTTTTGCAGGGATTCGGTCCACAAACATTGCACGGAACGTGGATGATCGTAGGGCCAGCCTTCTCCACTGACTCTGCTTTCATTGCTTTTGACGGGAGTGGCGCTATCACAAATTTCGCCGTCTATTACTTCGGCGAACGTTACGGCGCGCCGCCTAGTTCATATAGCATCAGCAATACTGGCGGTGTGACGCTGACAGTTATTTCAAATTCGGGCGGAAGTGGACAACTGCAGACTAATACCGTCACCGGCCAATTTGAACCGCCCCGGCAAATCAATTTCAACATATATTCTACCTCCTTAAGCGGTCTGCCGGTGACGAATATCTCCTTGTGCGCCGGCAACTGGAGCGGAACGTTGACCGAAACCAACGACCCCAATGGATTGAGCGATTATTCCATAAATTTGGCGGTGAACACCAATGGCTTTGTCAATCTTTCCGGCGATTTTACCGGTGCCGGCTGGATTTTCGCGCTCGCGCCAACGAACGGAACTATAGCGAGTTTTTTTTACACGACATCCACCGGTAATTATGATCAGTTTGGATTAGGCGGAATATTGAACAGCAATGTTATCACCGGTTCGTTTGGCGCCGACAGCGGCAGCGGCGCGGAGGCAGTTGACGGGACCTTCACGCTGACCCGGCAATGAAAAGGGCTTGTTCATGTCCGCTTTGTGTGCGGCTTTTAACTCATCCCAACCGCTGTCCGTCCGCGTGCAACGTGATTCCAACTGATACAAGGCAAGCGCCTCGCGAATATCCGCTTTAGAATAACCTGCGGCTTTCATCCATCCATCCATGGGAGGACTCGCCCTGGTCGAGGGCAGGCAAAGAAATAGCAGAACGAACATTGTCGTGCGTTGGTATTTTTGCATTGGCATAAGGAATCTATGCAGTTAAAGCGCACAAGGCAAAGCCCGAAATCACACGACCTCACAGACGTGCTTCGTCAGCCGGACACACCATTCCCGCCATGTTTTTCGAATAATTCGCTCATTTTTTGCCCCCAAAAAAAAGAAATAAAAAAATTTCTATCTCCAAATCCCCGCGCCAGCATTGAACTTTTTTGGGGTTCCAAATCTAGTTCTTGTGTTGGTCCGTGCATCTGAGTAATTCGAATTGTAGCAAACTCAAAATATGGAAATCGAAAATTCATCAGCCGCCGGGCCGCCCTGCGAACCTAAAAACCCAGAGCCCGTTGCCCGCAGACGAGCAAAAAAGTCCGGCCCGAAATCCAAAGTCACAGTCGCGCTCGTAAAGCGCGTCTCCAAACGTGTCGCTCGCGGCATCCCAATTCGCCTCGCCTTGTCCGGAGAACCCGTCACCCGGAGCGCCTACAAGAAACAACTGCAAAGACACCCCGACCTCGCCGCCATCCAGGAAACGGCAAAGCTCCAATTCCTCGACAAAGCATTCGATGTGATACTGGCCAATCCCGGTCCAATGCTCTGCTGGCTGCTCGAACGCACACACCCCGACATCTTCGCCAAACCCCGCGAAGAGGCGCCTGTCACCGCCACCGCCACCGAGGCGCAGACACAAACCCAAACTCAAACCATCGCCGGAGTGCCACAATACCTCGTCGAGCAGGCTCGCAAAAATGCCGAACGATACGATTAAAGCCCCGGACTTCACGCCCGACACCTTTGCCGCCGAGATCCTCGTGTCCCTTAAGTCCTTGGCACTCATGGCACCTTGGCGCGCCATAGCTTCTGAGCGGCGGCGGCTCATGCGCACTCGCAACTCCCCCCTTCAATTTGTCCCCACATTCCGCCTTGATGGGGGGACAGTTCCCCTCCAAAAAACGCACCGGTGCTTTCAAAAACCCCTTATTTTACGCAGGTGGCCGCGGTGCAAACCGCCCAAAAAAGGAATTGTCCCTTTTGATGGTCAAAAAAACGCGTTTTGACACGTTTTTTTCAGCTTTTTCACCGAAAATGCGCCCAAATCACCGAAAACCGTCCCGTCCGCCCCCTTCCAATCGAAATTTTTTAACTTTTTACAAATTCCCGCTTGACAGTCTGGCTCATATTGTACTATTGTAGTAGTACACTATTGAAATAGTATACGACAACACTTGAGAGTTATGGCTGATTCTATTTTTGCGCAATGGTCGGTGGAGTATGAGTCCGGCATTCCGGTTTACCGGCAGATTATCAATCTGGCGTGCGCCGCAGTCGCGGCGGGGACGCTGCGAAACGGTGATCAACTGCCCACCATCCGCGCGCTCAGCGTGCAATTGCAAGTGAACCCCAATACCGTGGCCAAAGCCTACCGCGAATTGGAATTGAAAGGACTCATCGTGAGCGAACGCGGCAGCGGTTCCTTTATCCAGGCGCCGTCTGCCGCCACGGAGGCCGCGCCGTCTGCCGTCCCCGCAAAAGAGACTCCTCGCAAAGCCGCCGAACTCAAAAAACTTTACGAGAAGTTTATGGCTGAGGCCGCCTCCCAGGGCATGACGGAAGCCGAACTGCTGAATTTTATTAAAACCCAAACCCCCTCAACCCTATGAAAAATAAATTCGTGAATAGTTGGAACCTATTCAAAGCCGCCATCGCGGTCACCCTCCGGCATCGGAAACTGCTGTGGTTCCCGCTCCTGACCGGGCTGGCGACCATCGTCATTGCGTTGTTTTTCCTTTCCGCCATGGCCATACCGTTGGCATTGCACGACACCGGCTATCATCTTGACCAGAAGCAGCACTGGGTCGCGTTATTCCATTATTACTTTCCCGGGCCGCCCCCGGCTGTGGGGGTCAATGCCGCTCCTTTTGCTCCGTTTGCCTTATCTCACTATTCCAAGCCGCCCTTGGGGCCGTTTTATCATTGGGGCGCGATCGCGTTCGCCATTCTTTATTTTCCGTCCATGTTCCTGGCCATCTTTTTCAACGTGGCCTTTTACAGTGAGATCATGGCCGCGCTGGACGGCCGTGGCGTGTCCTTCCGGCGCGGCCTGCGGACCGCGCGGGAACGCTGGCAGGCCATTCTCACGTGGTCGCTGTTCGCCGGCGTGGTCGGCTGGCTCATTCGCACCATCGAGGACCGCCTTCCGTTTGCCGGAAAGATCTTTGCCGGGTTCATCGGCCTGGCCTGGAGCGTCGCGGCGGTGTTCGCCGTTCCCGTCATCATCCAGGAACCGGCCACGCGCAATCCCGTGACTGTCCTGCGGCATTCGGCGCTGACCTTGAAACGTTCCTGGGGCGAAGGCCTGATTGGCTACGCGGGTTTCTCCGCCGGCAACCTGGTCATCTTCGCCTGCACATTATTGCCGGTGGCCCTGGTTGTCGCGGTTTGTGTGATGCGAGGCCACCCCTGGCTCACGGCCATCGCATTTCTGGTCTGGTTACTGTTCCTGTTTGTGGCGGGATATTTCACCGGTGTCGCCAAACACATCTATCGCTGTACCCTTTTCAAATACGCCACGGAAGGCGTCGTCCCCGAACCCTTCACGCCGGAATTGTTGGACCAGGCGTGGAAGATCAAGGGGAGATGATGCGTGAGGGCGAGCCGTGTCAGTCCGCGTCGGTTCCAATCGAAATTATTTAGCCACAGATTTGCACAGATGAAACACAGATAGGGAAAGATTTGATCATCTGTGTTTCATCTGTGCAAATCTGTGGCTAAAAAACTCTCCCATCCATAATCTGCCCGCTGGATTCCAATTTTCCCGCCAAATTATAAATGACGCCTTTCCGGAAATGGTGTTTCTTGCTGGTATGACAACGGTTGAAGTATAAGTTCCTGCTTGCATCCGGCTTGTGACGGGTCTTTACTTCATCCAAACAGGCAATCAGAACGATTTTATGATCATCTACACCATCTGTCTGCTGACAGGGTTGCTTTTTACGATGCTCACTGTATTGCTCGGCCATTTTTTTGGCGGCAGCGGGCACGTAGAGGGCAGCGGTGGGCATGTAGAGGCGGGTGGTGACAGCAGCGATGCGCCGGGAATGTCCATTTTTAGCCCCACTGTAATCGCTTCATTCATCACGGCATTCGGCGGATTTGGCATGATTTTCTCGCAATTTCCGGCGACCCGCCCCGGCATCATCAGCGCCCCGCTTTCCGTTTTCGGCGGCATCGTGATTGCAGGCGCGATGTATTTCTTTTTTGGATTCGTTTTTCGCCACACTCAGGGTTCCAGTGAATCTCGCGTGTCAGCACTTTTAAACACTGAAGCCACGGTCATTACTCCCATTTCGGCAAACGGCGTTGGCGAAATTGCCTACGTCGTGGGCGGGACGCGTTATACCGCGCCGGCCCGGGCGGAAGATGGCTTTTTGATTCCCAACGGCCAGACAGTCAAAATTGTTCGCATTGTCGGCACCCAATTTTACGTGAAAAAAGTCAAGTAACCTCAATCACCATTCCAAAATAATAATATGCAACTCGCTCCCCTGTTGGCCCAAATGACGATCGGTCAGGACACCACCATTACCATCGTCGCGATCGTTATCATTTTTGTCCTGTTCATGTTGCTCTACATGGTGTTGAGCCGGTACACCAAAGTGGGGCCGAACCAGGTGCTTGTCGTGTCCGGCATCAAACATAAGGCCGAGGATGGCACGAGGGTTGGTTACCGTATCGTCAAAGGCGGCGGCACGTTCGTCTGGCCGATTTTTGAAAAGGTGGACGTCCTTTCGCTCGAATTGCTCACGATTGACGTGCAAACGCCCGAGGTCTATACGAGCAAAGGCGTGCCGGTGAAGGTGGACGGTGTCGCACAAATCAAGGTCAAGGGCGACGACATCTCCATCCGGACCGCGGCCGAACAATTTTTGGGCAAGGCGACCGATGAGGTCCGGAACATTGCCACGCAAACGCTCGAAGGCCATTTGCGCGCCATCCTGGGCACAATGACCGTCGAGGAAATTTACCAGAATCGCGATGCATTCGCTTCAAAAGTGCAGGAAGTCGCAGCCGGCGACACGGCGAACATGGGTTTGACCATTGTCAGTTTTACCATTCGCGATATCCGGGATTCGCAGGGTTATTTGGATGCACTGGGCAAGCCGCGCATCGCGCAGGTCAAACGCGACGCGCAAATCGCCCAGGCCGAGGCCGACCGGGACGCCACGATTCGTTCGGCCCAGGCCAATCAGGCCGGACAGGAGGCGAAATTCCAGGCGGACTCGAAAATTGCCGAAGCGCAACGGGATTATCAGTCCAACGTGGCGCAGTATCAGGCGGCTGTGAACCAGAAAAAAGCCGAGTCCGACCTGGCCTACGATTTACAGAAATTCAAGACCGGCCAGTTGGTGAAGGCCGAAGAAGTGCAGGTGAGCATCGTTGAGAAACAGAAACAGATTGAATTGCAGCAACAGGAAATTCTGCGCAGACAACGCGAACTGGAGGCCACCGTCCAAAAGCCCGCCGATGCCGAGCGCTATCGCGTAGAAACCCTGGCCAATGCGAAAAAATTCCAGTTGGAAACTGAGGCGGCGGGTTCCGCTTCGGCCACGAAAGCGACGGGGTTCGCCAGCGCGGATGTGTCGAAGGCAACGGGTATCGCCGAAGCGGAAGCGAACAAGGCGCGCGGTTTGGCCGAGGCCGCGGTTATCGAGGCGCAAGGCAAGGCGACCGCCGAAGCAATGCGCGTGAAAGCCGAATCGTTCAAGCAATACAACGAGGCGGCGGTGATCGAAATGATCGTGCGCGTTCTGCCCGAAGTGGCCGGCAAGATCAGCGAACCGCTGTCAAAGACGGAAAAGATGGTCATCATCAATTCCGGCAATGGCCCCGGCGGCGGCGCGAGCAAGCTCACGGGCGATGTGACAACGATTTTGAGCCAATTGCCGCCGGTGCTTGAAAGCCTGACTGGCGTGAAATTTGAGAAACTTCTCGAGCAGGTCCCGGCGTTGAAAAAGGCCATGGACAAAGGCGACGAGAAGCCCAGCTAAGCGGACCGGAGAAGCGGATTAATGGATTGTTGGATTAGTGGATTAGTGGGAACACGCGGTTGGCGCGCTAACCGGCAGGCTGGCGCCTGCCATGCAAAACGCGGATTATCGGATTGTTGGATTATTAGGCCAACCATCCATTTATCCATTAATCCATTCATCCGATGGATTTGTATGGTCGAGACCGAACAGACCAAAGTTTGCCCGCTTTGCGCTGAGACGATTAAAGCAGCGGCGAAGGTGTGTCCGTATTGCCGAAAAAGCCAGCGGCGATGGACCGTCCTGTCCCAGTATGATTTTGGAGCGATCCTTGTTATTCTGATCATTCTTTGGAGCCTGCATTTCTCCGAAAGAATTTTATATCACGAAAGAGATTTCGGGCTGGATCGGGATAAAGTTCAAGTGACGAGCTTTCATGTTGCCCCGGTCAAGGAGCTTCTGGGGACTAACCTCATCATGGTCGGCGTTTTGACCAATGGCAGCGGGTATTCATGGCGCATCCAGGATTTTCAGGTTCGTTATTTGGATAAAGATCGACAACTTCTTGGTGTGAGTGAACCGTTTTCCGAGGCCTTTACCGTCCTGCCGGGCACCGACCACTCGTTTCGGCTGAATTTGTTCTCACCTAAATCGGTTCCAAATTATGACACTTGCCTGGTGCAGGTTGTTTCCGCGTCTGATCCAAGGTGGGCAACTGAAAGTACGAAAAATCAATGAACGACGAGAATTCTAAAACTTGTCGATTCTGTGCGGAATCGGTCTCCGTGAACGCGAAGGTCTGTCCGCATTGCCGACAATGGCTTACAAGATTGTCTCTGCGGAATCCGACAATATTGTTAGGAGCGATCTGCATACTGATTGCAATGGGTATGTTGGCGTTCGACATTGATATGCACGAGTCCTTCTTGCGTCCCGGCACTGATTTTTCGCCCTACAAAAACCAAATATCCGTTACAGAGTCGCATATGATATTCGGTACGAATTATTATGAAAAGGCACCCGCTGTTTCCGTCATTGCGATTGTGACAAATCAAACAGATTTAGCCTGGAAGGAAATTCCCCTGGAAGTTCGATTTTTTGATAAAGAGGGAACTCTGGTTGACATAGGCTATGGTCTGTATTTCGATACGCTTTATCCAAAATCCGACGGGGCTGTCAAAATTGAGGCAGCGAGCCAGCGCCCACTTGCAGATTATAACTCGTACAAAATCTATGTCGGCAGCACGCGCGATCCGCGTTCGATTTTAAAATGATGAGTTTGAACTCAGTTGCTTTCTATGCGAATATTGTTTGGTTCACCAAAGTTCGGAGTCAGCACGTTTGTCGCGTAACGGCAGGTGGCGCTGCCACTCGTAAATTGTAAATCGTAAATCCAAATGCGTTTGTTTGAATCCATAGTCGACGCGAACCACAAAGCTGTGGCGGGCGACGCTTCTGCCGGCTTGCATCCGGACGAATTCGCGGACGCATTCCCGATTATCGCGCTCACGTGCATTGATCCGCGATTGAATGCCTTTTTCCCGAATATCCTCGGTGTCCCGGCGGACCAATTCATCTGGCTGCGCAACGCGGGCAATATCATCACCGGCCCATTGAGCAGCACCATGCGGTCGCTGGCGCTGGCCTGCGCGGTCAAGGGCGGCAAAGAAATCGCCGTCATCGGCCATACGGATTGCCAGGTGGCGCGGACGACCGCGATGGAGTTGCTGTCGAGATTCCAGTCGCTGGGCGTGGACCGAAGCCGATTGCCGGAAAATCTGAATGAATTTTTTGGCGTGTTCGCATCGGAACGGCAAAATGTTATGAAGGCCTGCGATTTCGTGCGGCAAAGCCCGCTCATCGGCCCCAATATTCCAGTCCACGGACTCCTCGCGGACATCGAAACGGGCAAGCTCGATTGGATCGTCAACGGATACGAAAAGCTGGTCCAGGCGCAGGCACCGTCGCAACCGCAGCAGCAAACGGCGGCTGGAGCATTGACGCCGTTGAGCGGATTCGGTTCGCTGAAGGATTTTGAGATGGGCGAGATGAAGTTTCCGGCCGCAAAAATCGGCGAATGGGTTTCCGCGAAGGTGGAAGGATTGAAAATGGCGGGAGAGGAGGAAATTCAGAAAGCCCAGCCGGTTGTGGAATCAGCGGAAGCCGCGGCAAAACAGGCAGCCGATTACGCGAAACAACAATGGGGCCAGGCGTCCCAGGGCGTGCCGCCGAAAATTCCACGTCCGCCGCCCATCCGCCCGGCGCGATTGGTGCGGAAAAGATAGCCTGGTTTTTCTCGAGGGTTGGACCGCAAATGTCCAACCCCTCCTCGTATCCTGGCCTTCATGAAAATAAAAAATGAAAACCAGGGGCGCCCAAAATTGCTTAAAATTTCCGAAGGCCAATACGAAATTATTGGCGGCACTGAAGAAGACATCCAGGCTGCCAAACAGTGGGCAAATTTTTGGGGCCATCAAATCGTAGCCACGCCCAAGTGCCGCAGCCGGAGATTTAGAATTCCGCCGCTCTTCAAATACCCGTTTTGCCCGCTTTATCAACGTGCCGGAGTTGATGCAAATCTTCTGTCAGGCCGCCGACATCCAGACAGCCGACATGATCAAATTGAAAGTGCCGGACATTCAGAATGGCAAACCAGCGGTTATTCGTGCGCCCTGCACTCCCGATTTGAAAAAAATCGTGGAGGGGCTCGTCAAACGGGCCGATGCCATTCGCAGCGGGCGGGTTCCACCCGAGGAAGATAACATGCTCAAAATTACCACTGAAGGCCGCAAAGCGGCCCTGGACTTGCGCGTGCTCAATCCCAAAGCGAAAGATCATCCCGATAGCAAAATCAATCTGGCAGCGGATAAAATTTTCCAAATCTGGAAGGACACTGAAAAAGAACAATGCACCCAATTGGTTTTTTGCGATTTGTCCACACCGGCAATGTTGAAGCGTCAGTTTTGTGCTTATGATGATTTGAAAATCAAGTTGATTGAGCGCGGCGTTCCTGAAGCGCAAATTGCCTTCATTCAGGATTTTGAAAGCGATATTGAGAAAACAGTTCTGTTTAAGGAAGTCAAAATCGGCAAAGTCCGAATCCTTTTTGGCAGCACTCAAAAAATGGGCGCGGGAACGAATGTCCAGGACCGGCTGGTTGCGCTGCACCATCTGGACGCCCCGTGGCGGCCCGCTGACGTGGAGCAGCGTGAAGGCAGAATTTTGCGGCAGGGGAATCAAAACAAAACCATCCAGATTTATCGCTACGTTACGGAGGGAAGTTTTGACGCCTATATGTGGCAGACTCTTGAAACCAAAGCGAAGTTCATCCACCAGGTAATGACGGGAGATACCAGTGTCCGGCATATCGAGGACATTGATTCAAGGGCGTTGACGTATGCCGAAGTAAAAGCGATTGCGTCAGGCAATCCGCTGGTCATGGAAAAGGCGACCGTGGACGCCGAAATCACGCGTCTAACCCGGCTCCGTTCGCAACACGCTGAAGCTCAATTCCGCATTCGCTCAAATTTCCGTCGCGCTCGGGAAGCCATTCCAGTTATCAAAGAACGAATCGAAAACATCAGCTTGGATGTTGCCCAGCGCAAAAACACAGCAGGAGACGCTTTTCACATCGAATTGGAAAAGCAGACGATTAAAGACCGTGGCATTGCCGGTGAACTGCTCAATCGCATTGCCCGGCGTTTTGCCGGTTCAAATCAATCTCACGTAATCGGCTCGTTTGCCGGTTTTGAACTGGTTGCCCGCCCCGGCGTTCTGCAACCCACGGACTTCCTTTTAAAAGGCCATTACCATTACACCATCAATGTTGGTGAAACGGCATTGGGAACCGTTCGATCCCTGGAATATGCCGCGCAAAGTTTTGAAGAACGGTTGGAGCGCGAAAAGCGCGAGTTGGCCGAGACGGAAAAAAACTGCAAGGAGCTTGAGGCCAAGATCGGCGAGCCGTTCGAGCATGAAACCAAACTGCAATCGCTAGTCAAACGTGAGAAGGAATTGGAAGAAGCTTTGGACATCACCAAAAATCAGGCCGCCGCTTCTTTGGCTGCCGAGGAAACGGAAATTCAAACGGAACAGGAAACAGAAGGCGAATCCGCTCAAAATGAGTTGCAAAATTCGCACGCAAAAAACCAGACGATAAAATCAGCCGCGAAAATGCACGGCAGAATGTAATAGAGAAGGCATTTTTTTATTCTGCCAAAGATTTAACATTGCAAAATTTTCATTGCGAAGCGGCTGGCATTAGATATAAACACACGGATGGAAAGGATTGTTTCACTCGCTTGTTTGATTGCCGGATTTGCATTTTTTCAAATCAATCTTTTTGCCTGGGACGGCGCCGGGCACATGGTCATTGCGGCAGAAGCCTTTCGCCAACTGCCGCCGGAGCTTAAAGCCCAAGCTTTTGAAGTCTTAAAGGCTCACCCTGATTATGAGCAATGGATAAAAGCCTACCATCCCAACCCCAACATTGATTTGGCGACATATGTCTTCATGCGCAGTAGTACCTGGCCCGATGAAATCCGCAGGAGCGGCAGTCCCTTTGACCATCCCGAATGGCATTTTATTGATTATCCGCTCAGGCCGCCGTCGTTTCCTATAGAGCCGGACTCTCAGCCAACCAATGATGTGCTCTTTGGAGTAGCGCAATGTGAGAAGACATTGAGCGACACCAATGCGGACACGGTGTTGCGGGCTGTGTATCTATCCTTTTTGATTCATCTGATTGGCGATATGCACCAGCCATTGCATTGCGAGTCATTCTTTTCAGACGCCTATCCAAATGGCGACCGTGGCGGCAACGATTTTTACGTCAGGCTGGATCAAGGAGGAGTGCGGTTGCACGGCATTTGGGACGGTTTATTAGGGACTTCTCAAAACCCCGTAACTCGATGGCGATACGCTTTTAAGATTCAGGTGGACTATCCGAGAGCGTCGTTGCCCGAATTGAGAAAGGATACCACACCAAAGGAGTGGAGTTTGGAGAGCCGTAAATTGGCAATTGAATATGGATATTTGGACGGCCACTTAAAAGGCAGCACCAATGCGGAATCTGCGCTGCCCCTGCCGGAAGGTTATCTCAGGGCGGCAGAAGCAGTGGCTGAGCGTCGGGGAGCATTGGCAGGATACCGTTTGACTGATGAAATTGAAACATATTTGAAATTTGCAGGAACGCTTCCGTTATTGCCTCCAAACACCAACACTGTGGCGCAAGCACTTCCAAAAGAAATCGGAACGACGCAAGCGGCCGATTATTATGATGATGACATGGTGGTGACTGGGAGGGTGGTTGACGTAAGTATGCGTTCCAGTATTGTGCTTTTGAATTTAGACAAGCCCTTTCCAAATTCACCTTTTACGGCGGTCATTTTTGACGAAGACTTTGGCCGATTCGGTGATTTTCAAAAATACAAAGGCCACGAGGTGGAGATTAGCGGCAATATCACTGAATACCATGACAAACCGGAAATGATTTTGGAATCTCCGCGAGAGATCAAAATCATAGACCCGAATCCCCAAATGCAATGAGTAAGATTCTGATTGCCAAGGACGCGGCGGAAAAAGCGATGGTTGCGGAAACCAGTCGGATGGAATCTTTATTGCGCGAAGCTGGAAAACTCGTTGCTGGAATAATCATTGTTTTGGGCTTTCAATTATTGGACGCAAAGACACTCTTGGAATCCACTTCGCCGTGGGTGAAAATTTTATGCTACGCGTCTCTGGCAGCTTTAAGCGTATCGTTGCTTTTTGCCATGACGGGACTGCGAACGACGGGCCATTCCAATTATCCCCGAGGCAATAAACTCTGGGACAATTTAAAACCGGACACGATTACCGAGGAAGCCGCAGAAGAAGCCATCGTCCAGATGTTGCTCAAAACGCGGGAGCAAAATGCGATATTGAATGATGTCAAAGCCCGTTGGTTGTTTTGGTGTGGCAGGTTATTCGTTACAGGCGTGTTGCTGGTTATCGGCAGTCAATTACTGGACGCCTACATAGATACATTGACTTGAATTTGCTTTAATCCCAGAAATCTGAACGCCGGAACCATTGCCTTCACTAGCTGTTTGAATGTTCCGATGCAGGCGGAATTAAATTTGGTTGGGCGGGATTTTGAACGGCCGCTTTTGCCTTCGGTTTCTTCTGGCGCACGCCGGCTGGCTTGAATCCGTAGGCGGCAGTGCTCAAATGGTTGCTGATGCGGCGCAGACCATCGAGCATGTCCAAAAAACATAGGCTGTTGGAAAGTCCCTGGCGGTCGCCGGGTTTTAGCCGCTCATAATGCGTCTTCTTTTGAATTAAACACCAATCATTGATCTCATCCCGCGCGTCGAGGACTTTTTGCGCCGTAATCTGCTCGCGCATGGTGATGAAACTAGCGGCGAGGTCAAATTGAAGGAGCGTTTTTTGGTAAAGATGGTTCAAAACAGCTTCGTCGTCAGGATTGAGAACGAGATTTTCTGTTAATTGTTTCGCCACCGTGGCAGCGAGGTTCTTTTCAATGATGTCGCCGATGGCCTCCAATTCGCCCGAATGGCTCAAAAGCGTAAAATGCCATTTGCGGTCGAAATCATTCATATCACTGATCTGGCTTAAATACAACATCAGTTGACGGTTGATTTCGTCAACGGTGTCATCCTGGGAACGAATATTCCTAATCGGGATGGAATTATTTTGGATGTGCGCTGACCAAAGGTTTTGGAACATAACTTTCACCTCATCACTCATGTGCAAGGTTTCTCGTGTAGCGTGGGCCAGCGCGATAGGAGCGGCTTCCAACGCCTCTGGATTGAGAAATGTCTTTGGGGCTTCTTGAGATATAGGCAGGTCAGGAACAAACGTCTTTTTTACAAAAGCCAACAGCCATTCCAAAAACGGGAATGATAGGATAGCCACAGTCAGATTAAAAGCGGTATGCATGAGCGCCAATTGCTGCGGGACCGGGATGGAAAGCTTCTCCAACAGAAATAGATTCCTGGGTACAAATGCGATCACCAAAATCGCCACAATGATTTTAGCCAGTAAATTGGCGATGCCCAAACGACGACCTTCCAGATTGTTCCTGGCAACAAAAAGCGATGTCAATCCCAGGCCAACGTTGGTCCCAACAATCCAGTTTACAAAAAGGGACTCCGGCAGAATTCCACCCGTGGCCAGTCCAATGCCGAAGACCACTGTTGCCGTAGAACTTTGCAATAGCACCGCCAACATTGCCGCCGCCAGGCAAAGTGCGTAGGGATGCTGGTCGAGCATCCCAAAGACGACGCTGATGTCATGGCTCTTGCCAAAATCATCAGCTCCTTCCTGAAGATAATGCATTGCCAGAAAAATGAATCCCAAAGACAGAATACATTGCCCAACGCCGCGAAGCCGCTCAGGGGTGGTAAATTGAAAGCCAATGACGCCCGCCAACAAAAGCAACCCCGCATAGTTACCGACCTGTAATGCGGCGATGTTGGCCAATACCGTCATGCCGACATTGGCGCCAATGAGCACGGCCAACAATTTTTCGGTGCTGGCCCTGCCATTGCCTAAAATTTGCGCTGTGAGAAGTGATAACCCTGTTGATGAGGGTGCCACAATACCAGCAGCGATGCCCGCGCTCATCGCGCGAAGGCGTGTACCGGTGGCTCTTTCCAGCCAGACAATGAGCCGTCCACCCAACAGGCGATCCAATCCCTTGCGTAAGAACCTCACGCCAAAGAGAATGAGCGCCAAACCTGCCGCCAACCTAATTAAGAACATGATGCTGATTTACTGTTAACATGATTGGAAATCAGCGCAATGCCATATTTTGTTTTTTATTTCTGAATGAAATTAAATATGGCGATTACAGATGACTCGGCTATTTTGGCCTTTGTCATGGACAGCCATTTTGAAAAGCAATTGGACACGATACGAGAACATGTTTTGAAAATGGCGAGCCATACCGAGGCCGCATTGCATCAAGCGATGCAGGCGTTAATTCAACGCGATAGTGACCTCGCTTCCCACGTAAAGCAAAGTGATGAAATCATAGATCAATTTGAAGTCAAGATTGACGATTTGGTCGTGCAGCAACTGACGAAAGCCCCTTTGGCGACCGACCTGCGTCTCGTGACTGCGGCGATAAAGATTTCTCACAACCTTGAGCGTATCGGCGACGAAGCAACCCAAATCGCCGCTGCATGATCCAACCCCGGTCGCAGTCTGAACATTACCACACGGCTTGTTTCGGATTTGCATAACAAAAAACCAAACCAAGGATCATGGCACGATAGTGCGATTATGCACTGTGGCATGAACTTCTGATCTATTTGTTTCTAGCGTTTCCGAAGTTTGGAGGATGGTGCTGTCTTTTTTCGCCAGTTCGACATAAATATCATGCGCAATGGGTGCGCACGTGGGGCCGCCATAGGTGCCGCTTTCGACCATGACCACAACGGCGTAGCGCGGATTCTCGTAGGGCGCGAACGAGGCAAACCAAGTGGTGCGGTCAATCTCCTGATTCCGCGTGTTCATCACCTGCGCCGTGCCGGTCTTGCCGCAAATCTCCAGACCAGAGACCCGGGCAGGCTTCCCGGTGCCTTCCTCGGTCTCCCCCAGCATGGCGTCGCGCAAAATTTTCAAATTGCGGGCACTGACGCCGAGGTGATCGCGCGCGAGGCCAGCCGGGAAAGTGGTCGCAGCTTCACCAGAAGCCGGGTCCTGCGTTTCAACACGTTCAACCAGCCGCGGCCAGAGGACCGTGCCGCCGTTGGCGATGGCCGAATAGGCGACGGCGATTTGCATTGGCGTCACGGCCATCTCGCCTTGCCCGATACAAATGTTTGCCGAATCGCCGTCACGCCAGCCGGGGCTTTGCGCCTGTTTCAGCGTCGGCAAAATGCCCGCCGTCTCCTGCCGGGTCGGCAGGTCCGTGCGCTCGCCAAAATGAAATTTCTCGGCCATGTTAATGATGTTTTCAATACCAGCGCGGAGACCGACAGTGATGAAATAGGTGTTGCAGGAGTATATGATGGCGCGCCGGAGGTCATATTGTCCCGGTGATGCCAAGTCTCCGATGCGCCGACGCCCGACATAGACATACCCCGGATTGTCAACGAGTTTGTTCGGGTCCAAGCCTGCTTGAAGTGCGGCCAGGGCAATCACCGGCTTGAATATTGAACCGGGCGCATAATTCTGTTGCGTGGCCCGGTTGATTTGCGGGCGCAATTTGGGGTCGTTCAAAATCGCGGTTTCCTTCTGGAACTCATCCGCCGAAAGGCCACCGGCGAAATATTCCGGGTCTAATTCGGGCGATGAAACCATTGCCAGGATGTCGCCGGTGTGAACGTTCATCACGACAATGGCGGCACGCGGATTTGCCCCCTGGTGGTCCGTCAGCGATTTTTCTGCGGCGCGTTGAATATCCAAATCAATGGTCAGCACTACGTCATGGCCTGGTTCAGGTTCGCTCCCGATATTTTCCGCCTGACAGTAACCTAGCCCGGATATTTCATAAAGGGATTAACCAAAGAAGCGGCTGGAGCGTCCATAGGCTTGATTTCACTAAGCCAAATGAAAACGCCACACGCCGCTTCTTCGA
>Ga0335075_10003916_pt1 | contig 23369 bp, 26 predicted proteins | sample Lox_Sample_24_FD_206723 | JGI IMG/M metagenome (GOLD analysis project Ga0335075, IMG submission 206723) | Soil microbial communities from Loxahatchee National Wildlife Refuge, Florida, United States - Lox_Sample_2.4 | ecosystem: Environmental > Terrestrial > Soil > Wetlands | place: USA...
ATTTCACATGTATATGCCTCGGTGATCTGAGGGCTATTGCCGGGGTCCTTGCAGATGTCGGCAATTCGGGGCCTGGTGGTGACCATCTTAAAATCAACATAAGGTGCGATACGCTGAAGCGGTTCAGGAAATCCCGCCCTGTTTATCTTCTGCTCAGCTCTCCCACCCACCGCGGCGCTGGCGCGCCAGCCGGTGCCGGTCCAGAATGCCCCCAACAGGCTTTTTCTTGGAGTCGGCTATGCAGAAGCCCGACCTCGATACGTACCTGCGCCTCGCAGTACGAGCGCTTCCCGATACTGCCAATGTCGCCCAGCGTCTGACGGGCGTCATGACCGTGCTCCAGACCGCCCAGGCCGCCCTGAGGGACGGCCATCCGGACAACGTAAGTCGGGCCGATGCGGCGCTCACGTTAGCCCTGTGCGCGCTTAAGCTGACGAGCGATGAGTTCGAAAGGGCTGCGGAGTGGGTGAGGTCCACCGTGACGCCTTGAGGAAGGCCCTCACCTTAAGAACGCAGATACGCGGGGCCCTTCGGGCTAGGACCCGTACCGTTTCTCGGCGCCGGCGATCAACTCCGAGAGAGCCACGCGCAGCGGCTTAACCAGTAGCTCCAGGAGGGAAACCGTGGGGTTGTATTCGCCGCGTTCGAGTCGGCCGACAACATTGGGGTGTATCTCGGCTTCGTGAGCAAGCGCGATCTGGCTGAAGCCGAGCGCCTTGCGTCGGTCGCGTACCTCCTCTCCAAGACAGCGGACGAGCGTCTTCCGGGCCATGTCCGGAAGCGTCACCGTTGACCATTATCGTGTCTATACATTATAGTGTCTATTCGGGAGGTATTAGCAGGGCTTCGAGATCTGACGGCACTGTACTCGAGGAGGTCGAGATGGCAGATCGAAGGCCGGCATCCGGCCGAATGAGGCGATCCCGACGGCGCGCCGGAGGCGCTCGGCCTTCCCCAGAGTTGACCGATGTTCTCGGCCGATTTTCCGACGCGCTGTCGCTACTGAACGTGGCGCAGAATTCCCTCTCTGCAAGAGAGATTTCTGGGACGGGCGACGAGGTCGTGGCGATCCGTCACGCCTCCGATGCACTGAAGGACGTCTACAACGAGCTTGATCGGCCGTCAGGTACGAGGAGGTAGTTCGGCTTCCGATGGGCACCGACCCACAAGGCCTCACGTCTCTGCCGGCTCCTCCCGGACAACAGGCTCTGCGCATCCCTGGTCTTCAGGGGTCTCGCGAAGCTCACCAATTCAAGACGGACAGACCCCGGAATCGTCGCGAGGCCACATTGCGGGGGCTCTTGGCGAGGGCTGCGGGTGCGCTGGGAGGAGACATCGAGGACGCGATTCCATGCTCCCAATCTCTCCTGGGACTGCAACCATGGCCCCGCGGGACGATGAGGAGGGATTCGGCGCGGCACGAGAGTCTCGTTGAGCTCTGCCTGTCTCGAGGCTGCTCGGTCGAAGATGCCAAGGACTTGGTGCAAGAGGCGCACCTGCGCCTGTTCGCGTATCAACGCTCCGCGATGGTCAGGGATGCGGAATCTCTACTCCGGCGCATCGTCCTCAATCTTTCCATCAACCACTACCATCGCGAGCTGTCGAGAGTCTTCGTATTCGAGAGTATCGACAAGCTGGAAAGGCGGGGAACATTGATCGACCCGGCGCCGGGTCCGGACCGGACAGCCGCCGCAGAGCAGCAACTCGACAGGGTGGTAGGCGTAGTAAGCGCCATGAGCCGTCGGACGTGCCAGATCTTCATCGCGCAACGCTGCGGATACAGCCACGAGGAACTCGCGGCCGCATTTGCCATTAAACCGCGCACCGTCGAGAAGCACGTAGCTCTCGCGACTTCAGTGCTAACGGAAATGATGCCTGCGCACTTTCCTCGCGCGTGCGATTGCCGATCATGAGCAGGTGGGCTAACGAGTGTTCCGTCTAGCCTCTCGCCTTGAGCACTTCCCGAATCAGAATGGCGGCGTCCGTCCCAATCGCGTCAGCGTACTCGCAGAACTCGAGTACGTTCAATTGCCGCTCCCCGGATTCGATTTTCCCAACGAAGGAATGGGCTCTATCGAGCCGCCGGGCGAGCTCGCGCTGTGTAATACCAGCGCTCTCTCGGGCCGCTTTGAGTGCGGCAATCATTGCTTTGTGACGCGCGGTGCGAAGGTGCTTGCCCATCAGATGCCCCCAAATCAGGGGCACCAAGGTAGCGCCCTGGCCTCTTGCTCCCATCGAGGGGACGGACTACACTGACCCCTAATTAGGAGCAGACAGCTTAGGTGCGTGAAGTTCGGAGCACTACCGTGTCTCATACGATCCCTTCCGAGGCCGTCGCCGGAATCGACCCGGCCGATTCAGTTGATGTCGGATCAGCATCTCAGCCAGCTGCGACCTCTTCTGAAGCCGATCTATTCACCCTCCTCGGTGATCTTTCCGATGCGATCTCTGTCGTGACGGTAGTCCACCGCTCGCTCGCCGCATTGGAGATTGCGGCCGTGGGCGATGAGGAGACCGCGCTCCGATATGCCCTGACATTGCTTCGCAGCACTTACAGCGCACTCGATAGAGTGTCCTGTCGCTCGTCTTGAGGGGCAGTTCATCATCAACTCAACTGCAAGGTAGGACAGTCATGCAACACACTGAGGCGAGATCGATTCTCGTGTCCCTGATCGAAGGACGCAACCCAGGCTCGGGAGAAGCGCTCCCGAACGACTGTGTGGTCCATCGCCCTGACGTAATTCGCGCGCTACTCGTCGGCGTGGGCGCAATCGACACTACGGACGCGCGCGTGAAGCGCCGGGCGCAACTACCCGAGAACGTCGGTATAGGCTGGACGACAAAGGAAGAGGAGCAGCTGCGCTCGGAATTTGCCGCAAAAGAGCCGCTGACGGCGATTGCCACTCGGCACGGACGCACATTGCGCGCGATCGAGGCCCGTCTGGAGCGGATGGGGTTGATCACGGCGGAGGAGCGCACCACTCGCGGCGGCTTTACAGGGGTCTAGGCTGACAGCTCCAATGAGCTGGTCCGCCCGCCATTGGGCGCGCCCCAGCCTACCGACCACTCGAAACAAGGTCGCCAGGCGGGCTCCTAATGGCAGGTGGGGCATCGCCCCTCGTTCCGGGCGACGCCCGTGGAACGCCCTCGAACTTCGGCTGGCCCTTATCCGCAGGATTTCCTGGTAAATTAGGGGCTTGCCCGCGGAGCGGTTCTGCGACTTGGAGCCAGTAACGGGGGCTTGCGCCGGCGATCCTGAGGTCTCATATTGCGTCTCATGGCCAAGACGGTGAAAAGAGCGGGTCCGAAGCGCTCCTCGACGAAGTCCGAGCGCCCGTTCGTCTATCGGGGAATCAAGATTCTTCCGATATACGGACGGCGGCGGTCCGCCACTGCTGAGGCCTTTCGCGACGCGCTGCGGACGAAGTCCGAGCACTCGCGTGGCAAACCAGCGCACAGCTAAGCCGCCAGCCTCCAAGGCCGTTTTCGTCAATTGCCCGTTCGATGACGAGTTCAAGCCTATTTTCCGCGCGATCGTCTTTACGATCATTTCTTCGGGCTATTTCCCGCGGTGCGCGCTTGATGCGACGGACGGAGCGGAGATCCGCATCAGCAAGATCGCCGAAATGATCGGCGAGTGCGATTGGGGCATCCACGATCTGTCACGGATCGAGGTCGACGCGGCTGGAGTACCGCGATTCAACATGCCGATGGAGCTCGCCACAAGCGTAAGCGCGCTCTGATATTGGAGGCCAAACCGCATCGCTATGATGCTGCGCTCTCTGACATCAGCGGCCAGGACATCGAAGTCCATGCCAACGATCCAGCCGAGGCGATCCGCCGGGTGCGGAATTGGCTGTCGGAACACCGCAAACCCAAAGAGCCCCCTCTTCCTGGCGCCGCCGCACTGCTTGGCGACTATAGGTTGTTTCGGAAGGAAGCCCGCGCCATCCTCCGCGAGCAGCGCCTCGACCCCCTCGATCGCCTATCGCACAACGACTTCCTCTTCGTCGCGACCGATTGGATCGCGAAGCGAGCCAAAGCGCTCGCCTAGACTGCGGCGGCGCGTTCCATTTCGCTTTCAGCGACAGTTATTGCTGCTCGGGCATTTCCAGCCCGAGCTCCGCTCTCAGATGGGTGTCGAGCGCCGCTGCGAGCAGCAAGGCATCGTTGAGTGCATCCACCGGGTCGCGCTCGAGCGCCGATTGCAACGCGGATCTCAGCCAAGCCGAGGCGGCCTGATCGGCCAGGATGTCTTGGGCGGTCGGCGCGCTTGGTATCGCATTCACCGCGTGGGCTCCTCGCGCTTGCGAGTCGAGACCGTAGGTGCCTTAGCCTCGCTCCGCGCCCGCTGATCTCGCATTCGCACCGACGGCAGCGGCTCGCCCTTCTGGATGGAGCCCGCCATCGCGCTGCGCACTAGGTCGAGAAACCGCGCGCGATCATTGGGATCGGCGATGCGCTGGGCGGCGAACGCCTCGGCGGCACGGAGACTCAAGAACGTCGCCTTGAGTTCCGGATGCGCCCGCACGGACTCGCGCACGTCGGCTTGCTCGTCGCGCACTTGCCGGGCGAGCCGCACGCGCTCGGCGAAGAATTGGACCTTCTCCACCACCCACCGGGTGCGATGCGCGTGATGCTCTTCCTGCCGCACCACCCGTCCCTCGGCGTCGCGCTGGCGGGCGGTGATCGTGACTGCGCGGCGGCCGACTCGGCGCGCGCCAACGAGATCCCCCACCTTTGGGCGGGTCTCGCTGGCCGAGATCGCTCTCTCGAGATCCTTACCCCAAAGCGTGCGCTCGCCGCGACTCGTCAGCAACTTGACGTAGTAGGACAGATCCTCGCCGCTCCGAAATTGATAGGGAGCGCGGCCGTGCTCCGTGAGCCGTCCAACGAGGAGCTGTCCGCCCCGCGTCCGCGCGGGACCGGACCCACTGGGCATAGCGTGCCCGACCTCGGCGGCTCGGCGGGGTTCAGCAGCCCCGCTGGCCGCTGACTGAGCACGCTCCGGGAGCGGACTCTGTCCGCCTGGGGATTGCTCGGGACCAGTAGGCTTGTCGCGGGATTCGTTCATGTGCCGGCCAGGAAGCCTACTCGCGCACCTGCGCTGGCTCGCGGGCCCGGCCAGTTCCGGAGCGCGCTGTTGCGCGCTCGGGCGCGCTCTCGCGCAGCCGTACCGGCGGCAGCGGCTCGCCGCGCGCCACCGCGTCGGCCAGTGCCGAGCGCACCTGCGTCACGAACCGTTGCTGATCCTCCGGATCACGAAACTGCTTCGCCGCCAGTTCCGCGGCATGTACCTGGAGATAGGTGCCCACGAGCTCCGGATGACGCTTGACGGCCTGCTTTGGATCGACGCCCGCGTCGCGGAGCGTTCGGGCGGCCTCGGCACGAGCTTCGAAGAATGCGCGCTTCTCGATGATCCAACGGTTGCGGTGCGTGTCGAGGTCCTTTTCAGCCACGATCTTGCCGTCTGTGTCTCGCTCGTGGGCGCGGACCTTGACCGCATCCTGCCGCACCGCACGCAGGCCCACCTCGTCGCCGATCTGCGGCCGGCTCAGCGATTCCCTTGATGCCCGCTCGAGATCCACCCCCCAGATCGTGCGATCGCCGCGCGAGGTCTCGATCTTTACGAAGTACGACATCGGCTCGCGCGGATCGTGGCGGTAGGTTGCTCGCCCATGATCGATGAGCTTGCCGGTCAGCAGTCCTCCCTGCCGCGCCTGGCGAGTTGGATCGCCGCTGTTTCGAGACTCCTTCCCTCGGTCCTCGGACTGTTCGCGGCGTTCAAGTCCGCTCAACGCGCCTCGGATACCTTCTTGAGTCATCTCTCCCCTGTCACGCGAGAGCGTACGCACGAGATGCGCCTGCTCAAACTCGGTCGGGCGATACCCGCGCACCTCGAGGCCGGCCAGGCGTGCGGCAAACCACGCGTCCTTGCGAAAGCGCTCGGTGCCGCGCACGGTGATCTCATTCCAACCGCGCGCCTCGGCAATCGCCACCAAGCTCCGGATGACTTCCGTGTTCTCACTCGGGGTCGTCAGCCGGCCGCCCCGGTCGCTGAACGCGCGCGCCCCATCGGCAAAGTAGTAGTGCTTGCCCACCTGCACGAATCTCTTCCGGACATGCTCCGGAACGAGGCGCTGCCGATCGGGTGATGTCTCAGCGCTGCTCGCTTGCCGCCCTCCTTGCTCTCGATTTGTCGCCTGGCCAACCGCATCGCGCAATCCGTCTCGAGATCGTTTCGGCCGCAGGCGTGCATCCGAGCCCTTAGGCCGCCCCTTCGCCGGCTGGATCGAATTGTCTGGGCTGCGCTGTGCCGAAGCCGCTTCGGCTGCCGAACCCGTTCGGTTGTCCGTGCGACTCGAACGGCTGCGCCCCCGCCCAGCCTCAATAGTATTCGTCGCGCGCGGCGCCGCGCTCCCTCGTTGGGTCGTCTGTCCGCCGGACGGCTTCGAATCGGCGCGTGTGGCCATCGTGCCCTCCTACTGCTCTCGTAAGCTATGGAGGAAGCTCTCGACCGCAGTGTTCATCTCCTCGGCGGTTAGGCGCTCGCCTTCCGCCTTCTGCGGGAGCCTCACCTCGCTCAGCGGCGCTGCGAAGTCCTCCAGCGTCAGCGAGTCAAGGCGCTCGATATCCTCGGCCGTGGCTTCGCGAGTGATCGGAGCGGGCACGGGCGTCGCGATCGCATCGGCGGACGCATCGTTCGCCGGCGATGTCGGCGGCGGCGCAGCAACAGGGGCCGGCGCCACGACGGGCGGCGGCAGGAGACGGGCACGGAAGCGCGCGTCCTCGAAGTAGCGCAACTTCTTGCAGCGGATCGGCCATAGGCCCTCGTAGAAAATGAGCGCCTGGCGGTGACCGAGCGCCTTGACCTCCTGGGGCAAGAGCAAGGGACGTCGCTGCTCGCTCACACTCACGCTCCGCGACCGGCGGCCCTTCGAGTCGCCCCAGCCAAACAGCGGCCTCGAGACGGTACGCCCTTTGGCCGTCGTCACGCCGAGTTCGTCCGAGATCTCGCGCGCGTCGGCATAATCCTTTGGCGCAAACACGATGCGCGCCGCAAGGCTCTTGAGCATGGTCTCGGCTCCGTTCACCCCGTAGACTTCGCGCAGCTGCGCCGGGGTATGAATCACGAGCACCACCCGCACGTTGTAGCCCGGCAGGTAGCTAATCGACTCGGCGATGATCGGAACGCGCCCGAGTGCAGCGAACTCATCGAGCATCATCAGCACCTGATACTTGAGCTTCGGGTCATGCTCCGGCAACGCACGCGTCTGGAGCCCGATCGCCTGCTGGAAGAACAGGCTCAACACTGGCCGCAGCCGATGCAAATCGTCCGGGTTGACGCCGACGTAGATCGACATCGAGCGGCGTCTGAGCTCGCGAAGGTCAAAGTCATTACCGGACGTTGCAGCATCCAGTATTGGGTTCAGCCACAGATCGAGCCTCGAGGTGAAGGTCTTGCGGATCGAACTCGCCGTGACTGGCGCTAGATCGATTACGTCGTAGAGCGCACGCACGCACTGCGGGGACAGCGGGAATTTGCCCTTACTGCGCCCCTCGATGATGCGCTTCCAGTGATGTCCAAAGCCCTCATCGTCCGAAGCCATGCCCTGGCGCAGCACCTCGCCGATCGTCTTCGGCATCGAGCCCGTCTCGAACAAGTAAAGCGCGATTCCGAGAAAGAGCGACCGGGCGCTCGCCGTCCAGAAGGGATCAACGTTCGGCGGATCGGGGTAGAGCATCTCGGCGATCCGCTGCAGGTCGTTCACCCTCTTCAAAGGATCAGGCGAGACGTAGAAGAAGGGATTCCAGCGCGCGGTGCGGCCGTCCTCGGCAAAAGGGTCGAACAAGAAACACGCCTGGCCCGAGCGGGCTCGGAAACCCGCCGTCAGTGTCCAGTTCTCGCGCTTGATGTCGACGCAGATCACCGAGTCCGGCCAGTTGAGAAGATTCGGGATCACGACCCCGACACCTTTGCCGGCGCGCGGCGGCGCGGCGAGCACGACGCCCTGTTGGCCCCGGAGCATGAGGCACCGCCGCCCGATGCGCCCCAGAATGATCCCCTGCTCGCCGAACAGCCCCACCGCGGCGATCTCCCTTCGCGTAGCGAATCGTGCTTCACCGTGCAGCGGCCGGCGTCGCGGCACTAACAGCACCGCTGCGCTCAGCACCACCAACAGAGTGCCGCCGGCGCAGGCTCGCAGCAGCGCCACCCGCACTTGCGGCAGATCGCCGTAGTAGTACGCGTAGCGCAGGACGGTCAGCGAAGTCGCACCGTGTGGGTCGAGATGGAGTAACCAAAGGAAAATGAACCCAGAGAGATACTCCGCAACGGTGAGCGTCACGAGAACGGCGCCCGCGATCTTCAGGACCCTTCCGGGCCGCCCGGCCTCAGCGGGCGGCCGCCAGGCTGCGGTGCTTGCGCTCGGGGGCATACCAGATCTCTTTGATGTAGCGCTGGTGCTGATCGACGCCAAACTGGATTACGACATCCACCAGGAGGTAGAGCAGGTTCATGATGTCCGCCCGCGGGAGCTCCTGACCGCCGGGACTTTGCTTGACGAGGAGAACCAGTTGCTCGAAGGCGAGCTCGGCGCTTGCGGCATGGACGCTCGTGATCGAGCCCGGGTGCCCGGAATTGACGTTGCGCAGGTAGTCGAACGCCTCTTCGGATCTCAGCTCCGCGAGCAGTATCCGGTCCGGCCGCATGCGAAGGCAGGACTCGAGGAGTTGCTTCGGCGTCACGCGGGCAAGGCCCTGTCCGTCCTTGCTGTAGTAGAGACGCACGTGGTTCGGGTGCGCATCCAGCACGAGTTCGCGGGCATCCTCGATCGTGATCAGCCGCTCATCACTCGGGATCTCCCGGATCAGCGCCTTCGTCCACGTCGTCTTGCCCGAGCCCGTGGGTCCCGAGACCAGGATGTTCTTGCGACTCACGACCGCAAGACGCATGAACGCCTCGTAGGACTGCGCCTCGAGCAGACGCAGAAGCTCCGCCTCGGTCTCATCGAGCGATTCACTCGCACGCCGCGTCGCGCGGAAAATGCCACTGCGCGCAAGCTCCCCAATCGACCACACGTGATCGGACGGCCGGCGAATCGTGATCGCGACGCATCCCGGTGTCGTCGCTGGCGGTAGCACGATCTGGATCCGCTCGCCACTCGGCAGCGCGGCGGAGAGGAGCGGCGATTCCTCATCGATGCGCTGGCGTGTCGAGTTCGCGACGAGCTTCGCGAGCCGCCGACACCAGTCGAAATCCGCAAACGGGAGTGCCTCGCGCCGCCAGCCGGAGCGCAGCTCGAGAAACGCTTCGCCGGGCCGGTTGATACAGAGCTCGGTGACCTCGGGATTCGCGAGCAGCGGCCGCAGCGCGCGGAGCGTGAGATCGAGGGAGGAGGCTTCGGCAGCAGGTACGCTCGCTGGCCGACCCTCCTCGAGCGTGGAGGGCCGTACCGCCATCGAGACGACGGCGTTATCGCTGCTCGTCCGGTCGTAAGGCATAGACAGACCTGAAATCGACATCACGAGCGACGAGCACCTGGATACGACTGCCATTTGCGACGGTCACTGTTGGGGGGATATTTACCGTGCCCTTCAAGGCGTCGGTCATCACCTCCTGCGTGGCGCCCGGGTCATAAATCACCGCACCACCCTGGTTCTGGGACTGCACGCCATACTCGACCGCGCCGTTGATCAATGAGATCAGGATGGCCGCGCCGAACCGCTGCCAGAAGTGCCGATTCACTTTGCCCGCGAGTCCCGAGCGGCCGAGCGCATCCGTTCCGGGTGAATCGAGCGGAATCACGACACCGGATGGCGTCCGCGCTTCCGTCCAAAGCACGAAGACGCGGGCGGAACCCTGCTGCACCTGTCCGCGCGTCTCCCCCACGAGCTTTGTCCCCCGCGGGAGCAAGACTACCGTGCCGTCCGCACTGAAGGTGTCGGTGGCGGTCACGCATGTCGTCATGCCCGGCAGGGTCGAGTCGATCGCGGTCTCGAGCGTGCAGTCGATGAAGGCGCCTTTAGGCAAGAGCAACCGTTGCGTGGGGAGGACCGATGGCCGCACGGCCGGCGTGATGGTAGGCGTCAACAGGGTGGCCAGCGCGCTCGAAGGCACTGCACTACTGGGAATCTCTTCCGGTCCTGCTTCGGCGGCGGCCACTGACGGCTCCGGCTGCGGTGCTAGAGGAGCGCTCTGCCCGGCTGTCGCCGACGAGGGGCCGTTCGGGTTCGTATCGAACGCGGGACCGGAGAGCCTCCGCTCGAGGGCGATCTCCCACGGAGATTTGGGCGGAGCTCCTGACGCGGCCGGCGGGCCGTACGCCGAAGCGGCCGGCGGAGAGCCGGTAGCGGGCATCCCGTCCGTCATGGATGCAGGCGGCGGGGCGGGTGGAGGACCGAGCGCGGTCGCAATCATGGACGGTCGCGCGGGTGCCTGAGGGTTTGGCGGCGTGATCGGACCGATCGGTGGCAGCGGCATGTTGCCAGCGGCCTGCTGGTTGGCTGCGTTCTGCGCACTCCGTCGAGCCTCAGACTGCATGGCAAACGTGTGAGCGTAGTACCAGCTCAGGAGTCCCAGACCGAGCGCGGACATAAGCCCCATGGCCAACAGGTTCGTGATCCGGGATTGGAGCGGGCGGGCCCGGTTGATCGAGCTGATTCCTCGCTCTCCTGCGACGGAGGGTTCCGGGGAGGCCCCGAAACTCTCGGACTCGTCGCCTGCCCTCTTGGGAGCCGGTCCGTCAGGCTCCTCCGTTCCAGGGGTACTTTGCGTGCGGAACAGCCTCATGACCGCGGTCTCTTGACCACACGGGTGACTGCCGGGCTGATAGTGCCCGACTTCAGACGCTCGCCCGCACCGATAAATCCCTCATTGACGATGCAGCCGATGAGCTTGCCTCGGTGCAGTATGAACCGCCGAGCGATGCGCTGGACGATCACATCACCCTGATCGATGCTGAAATTGATGAGCGACTCGGAGCCGTCATCATTCAGCACGAAAATCGCCGGCAACTCGCTGCGGGCGCCGAAGGTCAGGCGCGTCTCGATGCCATTGTCCGAGGCTGCGATGGGCTTGAGCTCGGGATTCCCGCAGTACCAATAGTCGACGTTCTCCGGATGCGCGTGCTCAGCACGCTCGAGCGCACCGTTCACGACGTCGGCGGCCGTCGGACCACGGGGCCTCATCGGCACGGGCGGATAGGTAAAGCGCACGGCATACATGACGTCCTCTGCCTCTTGAGGCCGCCGGTCCGTCGCCGAGTACTCGAAGTAGTAGCGGTGCCGGCTCGTCGTGACCGTGATGTTCGTGTGAACGGAGACGGCCTTCGGACGAAGCGTCAGTACGTTGCCATGAGCGCTGTAGATCAGTGCCTCGGGATCGCCGGCTGAGAGCCCGACGAATTTCTCATCGGTCCCGAACACGAGATCCAGTTGGAAACCCACGAATCCGTAGACCCGGTACACCTGGTCCGGCTCGTAATACACGGTGCGAATACGCGGATCGAGCTTGCCGGGAATCGGGAAGGATTCAGCTCCGGCACCCGCGACCGCGAAGAGCGCAAGCGCAGTCGCTACCCACCATCCACCTTGCCGCGGGATGGCTTTCAAGACGTACCTCGGTGGCCAGTCGCTGCTGTAGTGGACGGTGCAGCCTCCGATCCCGGGTCGGGAAGCACTTCAGGGTCTGCACGAAAGTCGACGACTTTGAAGCCGAGTGGATTCCACTCCCGCATCCTCGGGTCCGACGACGGCTTCGTGTAGGCATATTGGATTGTCGCGATCCAATAGCTGCGCTGCCCGGCGCTACCCCCCGCGGCATGGACCACCTTAGCGTAACGCACCTGTGCGAGATCGGTTACTCCGCTCGCCCGGGTGAAGAAGCTGATCGAGGTCACCTCGGCGCTGACGGTCGTTCCGTCTTTGTAGCGGTTGAGCGGCGAGTCGGGATTGGTCTTCACCCACTTGGCATACCAGGCCTGGTTGAGCCGGGGCGTGTTGAACGCTCCGCACTCCTCGTAGTCGCGCTCGGCCGTTGCGAAATCGAAGCGCTCGCATACCGTCAGGTAGTGATCGAGGAAATACCGAGTCACGGCATCGGGGAACGTGTCCGTGCCGGCATAGACGGGCACGACATTGACGATCCCCGTACTTCGATCGACTCGGATAACGAACGGCTCGACGCGCTTCAAGGGCATGAGCAACATCAGAGCGAGCGCGAGCAGAACGACACCGGCCCAGCCGGCTCCTGCAACCCACCAGGCTGTGCGCTCGCTGCGCTTCGCCCTCGTGGCGCGATCGGCATCCCAGTTCGCCGCCTCCGCGAAATATGCTTCGAGCGCCGGATCGCGCTTCATGGTCTGTGCTCGGTGCTCCGCGCGGATTGCGATTTCTGCACCGGGGCGGGTGCTGCCACGGCCGGCTTCGGCGGCGGCGGGTTAATCGCCACCAGGTGTCCTTCACACTTGAGGATTCGGTTCGATGCGCAGCCTGCGAGAACGGCAAGCACTGCCATGGGCGCCAGGAATCGATAGCCCTTGACGGCCCTCATGACCGCCCACCCCCGATGGAATTCTCGCGCCAGGGGGCCGTGAGGCGGCGCGCGCCCCCCACGACCCCGCGCTGCAGCCCGTACCCCGCCTTTCGGCTGAGGCCGTCCCAACGCGTCGTCTCTCGATCCATGAGCAACCCGCGCCCGAATTGCCCTGCGATTCGCCCGCCGCGCCCGAGTCCCCACATCATTGCCGCGCTCACCACGCCGAACGTCGAGAGCGCGAGCCCGCTCGCGAGCCCCGCGGCCATCGGCATCACCTGCCGCATGACGAGAAAGGTGAGTCCCGCGGCTATGCATACTCTCGCCGCCTCGGCGATCGTAATGCCGCCTCCCGTGCTCACGGCCTGCTGCGCCGCGGTCGAGACCACGGTCATCATCAGCGCTGCGAGCATCACCGTCAGGATCGTGATCAACGCGTAGTTGGCGAGCTGCGCGATCCACGCCTCGAAGAATCGCTTGGTCGTCTGAAAGAAGAGCAACGCGATGAAGAGGGGCCCTAAGGCAAGTAGCACCGAGAGTGCGATGCGCGAGAGGGTGAGCAGGAACATCGTGTAGACGACAGTCACTCCGACGATGAGGTACACCGCAACGCCCGCGAGGTCGTAAGAGAGACTTCCGTGGAATACCCCTCCTTTTTGGAGGAGGAGCGATGCGGCATCGCCCCCGGAGAAGAGAATCTGATCGACGACCGAGACCGGGTCGTACGCGCCGACGATCCCTGCCGCAAGCTCGCTCGGCGCATTGAAGAAGGTATCGACGATCACCTGGTTGTAGAGCCAGAGATCCAGCGTTGCTCCCAACACCACGGCGAGTACGATAATGCGCTTGATTCCGGTCGTGAACGGCTCTTCGATCTGACCCATCAGGTGCAGGTATCCCCAGACCATCACGTAGAGCACCGCTAGTGTCACAACCGTGGGCTCGAGCAGCGTCGCAATGCGCGCCGTATTCGTCGCGATGTACGTCGAGAGAAGCCCGTTCAGCCACGTGTTGAATTCGGCGAAGAAGCCCATTGGAGATCTCGCATACCCTATGGGCCGCCACCCGCGCCGGGCTTGCCCGGCAGTCTCATCGGCGGGAGACTCTTCAGCGAGCCGATCCCCTCGATGCTCTCGGCCGTTCGCGCGTTAATGCAGTCCGGCGTGCGACCCTCATCACCCGGATCGTTTGCGCAGCGCTCCAGCACCTCCCGACGCAGCACCGCGTGGCTACGGTAGTAGTCCACTGTGTACTGCGCGCGCTTCGGCGCCGGTGCACAGGCCGTGACGGCACTGAGTGTGACAACGATCTCTAAACACAACCGCACGGACCGTGCACCGGGCCGAAACTTCATGGCTGCGAAAGCCCCATCGCCGGGAGGGTGCGCAGCGAGCCGACGTCGGCAATCGCCTGCTCGTGCGAGCTCTGCTCCTCGGCAGCTTGCTGCGCGCGCACCGTCTGATAGAGTACCTGGAGCTTGGTCTGCTCCGCCTGGAGCATCCCCTGCTCGGCCGAGATCCGTGCCTCGAGGTCGAGGATGGCCTTCGGATCCTGGGCGCTGCCAATGGTGTTGATGAGCTGCTGCATTTGCGCGAACCGCCCACTACTGTTGGCGAGCGCCTGCTGCGAAATGCCCTCCTGAAGGGCGGCGGCCTGGCGCTGGGACGTGATCGCGTTACGTTCAGCGGGCGAGAGCGCGGCGAGAGCCGCCGGTGAGAGCACGGCGTTTGCGTTCGTTGCCGCCTGCACGCTCGTCGCAAGTGCCCCATACGACCCGCCTGAGCCGCTTAAAGTCGCCTCGAGCGAAGTCACGTCAGTCGGCAAGTAGTTGCGGTTCGTACCCGAGAGGAGGTTTTGCATTCCCCGCGTGCCGGTCAAAGACTGGTATTCCTGGCGAGCCTGGGCGAGCTCACTCTGTGCGGTTTGAAGCTCCTGGATCGTGGTCTGCACCTGGTGAATGAGCTGGGTAACAGCCGCCACGTCGATTACCGCAAACTGCGCGTGGGCCGCCGGCGCCACCGCGAGAAGCGCGGTGACTGCAATGATCGAAATGCCTGATTTCGTAGATCTCATCGGCTCTCTCCCGCCTGCATGAAGGCAGGCAACCATGCGGCCGGATCCTCTCCGTGCTTCTCGATGAGCCGCGTCATCTGCTCGACTGTCCTTGCACGCCCCGAGATGACGGCTAGCTCCGCATCAAAACCCTTGAGATCGAGCTGGCAGACGACGCTGCGGTGGCCCTGCTTTACGAGGTACATGCGGGTGCCGGGCTCGATCTGCTCCTTCAGGAGCTTGAACTCGCGCTCGCTCAAGGCGAATCCGCCGACGTAGTCCTCGGACTGGGCGTCGGGATTGGGGAAAAAGATCTTGGTCGCTGTCTGCTCGATGATCGTGCGGCTGATGGGACTTGCGAGCGCATCGCTCGGGCTCTGCGTCGCCGCGCAAAAGACGCCGTTCAATTTCCGCCAGACCTTGAGGCCATCCTTCGCGAACGCCTCGAACGCCGGATCGGCGAGGAGCCGCGAGAACTCATCTGCCCAGCAGACGAAGCGCCGCCCGTCGATGAGGCGGCGCACGAGATGGAATAGGTACAGCGTGATGGGGGCGCGCACCGCATCGCTGTCCAGGAAATCGGTGACGTCAAAACCGATGACGGCCTGACCGTCGAGGCGCGCCGCGAGAGAGTCCTGCGCGTTGTCGAAGACCCAGGCGTAGTCACCGCCCGTGCTCTCACACCAGCGCGCCAAGCGCGCGTGGATGCCCTCGATGCGCGTAGCATCGGTGAACTCGATGAGGCGCGAGAGCCGGCGGTTAGAGACCTCGAGAGTAAGGGTGCCGCGCAGCGCGTGATCCAAATCTGCCTCCTCGCGCGCTGAGAGCGCTGCCGGCGCGCGTACCAGCGCCCGCAGCCACGTCTTGAGGAATTCGAAGTTGGCCGGTGCCTCGGGTAGCTGCAGCGGATTGAACCCGGTCGGTTGACCGTTCCGTAGCGGGAGATAGACCCCACCAAGCGCGCGGACCAGGATCTCAAGGCCATGGTCCTTGTCGAAGATCACCTGCGTCACGTTCCGGCGGGCGAGTACGGAGACCAGAAATCCGACGAGCACGGTCTTGCCAGAGCCCGTCGGTCCACACACGAACGTGTGGCCCGTATCCTTTCGGCTTCCTCCCTCGGCGTCGGCGGGATCGCTCGCATGGAGGTTGAAGTAATAGGCCGAGCGTGCGCTAGTGGCAAAGGGCGCAAGCGCCTCGCCCCAATGGTTGCCCGTAGCGCGCCCAGAAGGGTAATCGTGAAAGGCGGACATAGCCGCGAAGTTGCGTGAGGTGATCGGAGACTTGCGCGGCCGATAGGCAAAGTTGCCGGGCAGCTGAGCCCACGTCGCCGCTTCAAGCGCCAGATCCTCGCGGGCCACCGTCATGCCGGTGTCGGCGAGCCGGGCGCGCGCCAGCGCGATCGCGTCATTCAGGAACTTGAGGCGTGCGGTCTCTGGCTCCCCTTCCTCAACGGGTGCCTCCTCGGCAAGCACCTGGAGCGTGAAATGATGATCTCCCATTACGAACTCATTCCCTGTCAGTGCATCGAGTGCATCCGTGAGCTCCGCGGCCTGCGTGACGGCGAAGTCCCCGGCGTTCGCCATGCGGGCGCTCTGCCGCTGCAACAGGCCCTGCGCGGTCGCTTTCGTGAGGAAGGCGAAGGATTGGGTAAGAACGAATGCGAAGGGCGCGGAGAGCAGCGCGTTGAAGAGGCCGACGATCGTCGGCGTCGGATATTCCTTGATGCCAAGCATAGCCCCTAGACGGGTCTCGGTTGGCAACCGGTATTCGATCACCTCGGTACCAAAGAGCGGTCTCGTGGTCGCGAGCACCTCGTTAAGCGGCGCCTTCGGCAGGGGCACCGGCTGGTATTCGGCGTTGATGAGCTGGGCGAGGAACTCGAGCAACCGAGAGTAGGTGCGGCCGTTCCGATTCTCGAGCCCCAACCTCTCGGGCTCGTAGCGTGCGAGCGCAGCGACGAGGGTCTGCCCGAGCTTCGCGCAGGCCTCGAGCGTGTCGGCGAGCTCCGCGGCGACATTCGGGCCTGAGCGCCGCAAATAGATCTTCGAAGCGAGACCACTGACGGCCCCAGCAACCGGACGGTAGACGATCGACAGATAGAGCTCATTGACCATGAGCGTCTCACCGGCAAGCCGCTGCTGGTATCGGCGCGCCAGCTGATCTGCGAATCCGTTACCTGAGAACGCGCCCGCCATCGCGCGCTCGCGTCGACGAACGATATGCGTCCACAGCGCGAGATTGGGACTTGCGATATTGCGCCAGGTGACGTTGAGCCGCTCATGCCAATTGTTGAGCGTCTCGTCATCGGCGCTCTCGAAACTCACGCCGGCGAGTCGAAACGCTTGCACGTAATCGCCGGCGAACGTCCTGACCACCGTCTCGCTGACGTGCGCCGAGTAGGGAATGTGGCGCGCCGCTGTCGGCTCCCGCAGCACCGCAGCCGTGCGCCGTGTAGCCGTCCTCATCGCCCCTCCGCCGTAGCAGCACGCCGTCCACACGAAGACGACCAGAGCTGAATCACCGGGCTCCACTTGCGCCGACCCCGGCGATCAGGCAGGTCGAGTATGACGGCGCTGCAGCTGCTCGCGCGCCAATAGCGGTAGGTGCCCGCGTAGGCCGGAAGTCGCGTCCGGCCCCATAGCAGGATGAGATCGAAGATGCGCGGGTCCCGCAAGCACAACAGAGCGCAGATGCCGTGAATGGGAATGACAAGCAGCAGCGTCAGGAGGTTTCGGGTCAGCAGGAACACCTCCATCGTGAAGACGAGATTGAAGAGGAGGGCCGAGAACGTAACGCCCCACCGCATCGGAGGTCGCGTGACCGCGACGAAGAGCGTGTCAGCAGTGAGACCGGCGTTCCTGCCGCTCATAAGACACCTACACGCCGAACATCCCGCGTACCCAGGTCACGATCTGCGAAGCGCCGAAGGCGATTGCGATTCCGAGGATGGCCCCGATGCACCAGCCCCAGGCGATCCGATTCGCCATTGCCATGGCCCCCAGCACCATGACCAGGATGATGGCAATGGGCGTAAGCCACGCGAGAATGTTCGATTGCAGCGCCGTCGCGCCAGTAAGGAATGGAGAGGTCTGCGCGAGCACGGGCGTACAGGTCGCGAGCGCTGCAATCCCGATTCCGATGCTCAGGGCGCAACGCGCGCCCGCTCGAGGGTATGAAGTCATGGCAATCCCCGGATCGCTCTTTCTTGGCATGCTTATCCCAGCACCACCGCGGTCCCGGAGGGTACGGCCGTATCGCGGATTATTTGGTCAATACTGCCCAACCCAGGCCGACGGTTCCGCCGCGTAGGCGGGCGAAACGTCCAGTCAAGCGTCGAATGAGACCGTCGATGCAGACGTCCATCCGGACGTCAATCCACGTTCACCCCGGTCCGGCTACCGCCAGTGGGGCGTATAATCATCGCAGCTGCCGGGAAATGACCGATGTTCTCTCACTCGCTGCCGTACGGTGATCGTCACGAACTGCCGCGCCGGCTGAGGCTGGGTTGGCGCGTCCTGTGGATTTTCTGGCAGGCCGTGCGCCTCCCCGTGCTCGCCGTCGTGCTGGTGCTCGAACCCTTCATAAACCTACTTCTCACGGCCTTCGGCTTTCTCGGTATCGTGGTGGCACTGATCCTCAAGTTCTCAGGCGACCTGCCGCACTTTCCGTTCTGGTTGATGATGGCGTTCTCGATCGGCGCGCTGCTACTCCTGATGGCCTATCACGCTTTTATCCGCATCCTCTCCCGGTAGCCACGCCCTTTTAGGTCGCGGGGAATGCCTCACAGCGTGCAAGCTAATATCGAAGCCGAAATCGCCGCGACTCGATTCGTGAGTTGCGAGTAGGTCGCGTTAGATTTTTTCCATGCGATCCCGCAAAGGTATTTCGGAGTCTCGTCATCAGAAGGCCGGGAGGCAGTCTGCGAGGATTCAATTGGCACCGAAGCCACACCCCAGCTCACCGAACGCTCGGGAAGCTCTTGAGGAGCTGGCGCGATGTTTTGCTCGTGCGGCTGTCGATGAAATCGTTGCCGGTCTTGCAGCCCAGCAACTGCCTGAGCTTCGTCTATCGCAAGTCCAGACTGTCGCTCAGGATCCCGGGCCTCCCCGTCCGACACTCCCTGAGACGGGATTCCTCCGACTTCGGGATATCATTGGGGACCGCAGCCGCGGAATGACAGGACTTATCCCGGTGAGCGTAGCCACGTGGTACTCCTGGATCGCTACACAGCGCGCCCCGAAGCCAGTAAAGCTTGGTCGAACGAGCGTGTGGCGCGTTGAGGACATCCGCGCCCTTGTTGAGCGACTGTCTGCTGGTATTTCGCTAAAATGGGCCTGATTGTTCTACGCCAAAGAATGCCGAAACATGCAGATGGTTCCAGCCTCAAGCCGCCAGGCTGGCAATGGAGCAATCAGGGACCTGGTCCAAATCATTCGAGTCCGCTTTTCGATACGTTCATTGCCGGGTGAGCAAATCCGCCCAGCGGCTTGCGCCATGAGTTTGACAGGACGTATGGCCCCACCAGAAACTACCGGGGTACGTCGCAAATTGGACGTCGCATAAAAGTCAGGAGTGCGTGAACAGATGGCTGGCGGGGGCGAGATCGCGGTCGGATGGGTCGACCGGGCTGCGAACGCAAAAGGCCTGGATCATCTCGGCTCGGTCGCGCCATGCATCGCGATATACTCAGCACTCCTGCCCGGCATGACCAACGTCACAGACCGTGCCAGGTACTACTCCTTTTATCCATGGTTCCTGTGGAGTTACGAGCAATCGGGTGAGCCCCTAGAATCGGCCCGCTTCCATGAGCTGTTTCGCCGAGCTGATTGCTTGTTCACGCTTATCGCCGAGTACCACGGTACCGTATCCACAGACAGTTCTGCGAGCCATGGCGGCGCGATGGTTGGCGGCAGGAAACTGATCCCCGCATTAGCCGGCCTGCACCACAACAAAGCACTCAGTCTCTCGGAATTTTCAACTCAGGAAGCGAACGGATCCCGGTACTTCCAAAACAGACTGGGTGGCCTCGGTCAGTATTATCTGGGCACGCTCGAGGGACTCGGTGTCCTCACGGGACGCAACGGCGATTTCGTGCAGTACGATCCAGTCCTTGGCCCGGAGATCGCAAAACGGTTCGATTCAGGCGTGCCCGCCAAGAAATTCTGGTCAACGCTGTCCCGGGACACCGTTACCACGACGACACTGACTAGTCTCGCTGCTTTCTGTCCCTGTCAGCTATCGAACAATGTACCAGAGCACTCTTGGCTGGCAGATCTTTTTTTCGGCCGTTCACCCTCTGACGACGTCGATGCTGATCGACGGCGGCGATCGCTCGGCTTGATTCTCCATCTGACGCGAGAGATTGCCTCCGACCCCGACGCCGCCATTGATGTGAATACTTTTCGGAACTCGTGCTATTCGAGAAGTCTGCCGAATGGCAAGCCATGGAATCTACCGGACAATCTGTCTGAGGCCCGGGATCATTGGCGCCTGTATGTGCGGAATGAACTTCTCTCGGTCAGTGTTCAGGCGCTGCTCAGCGTTTTCGTGCGGGCATTGGAACTCATGCCCCTCGCGCCCCGCTCCCCCAACGAGGTGACGAAGTCTCTTCTAGCTGCACCCAGTCTGCGTCGAATCGCAAAGCACTCTTGGGAGCAGTTCCTAGATGATTGGGCAAAGATACTGCCCGACCAGAGTCATCTTCTGCACGTGTCTCACGAACTGAGGCTGATAGATCATCTACTGGGCGTTGACACGGCAGCCAGCTCTTGGACGGAGCTGAGCGGGGTCGCTAAAGGCGTATTATCCGTCCTCGCCGCACTCGTGCTTCGCACGGATTCTGCCCAACCACCCTACGGCAGTCTCCCCGTCACTCAAGCCTTCCTAGCGGATTACCCGATTAACCTCGCTGCCTTTACGCAAAACATAGCGCTCTGGCAAGACATGGACATCAGGGGCGTAGTCGAATGGCTTGTTCGCGAGTGGACCTGTGAGGCACACCTGCGGATCGCCCTTAGGAAACTTCGGATCGAGCACAACGACACTTTTACGTTTTATCCGACGGAAGCCGGATTGATGCCACGGCAGGTGCCGCCGTTCGCACATTCGAATCCCCGCGTGAGGAATGCGCTGCAAATACTGCGCGACATTGGCGCCCTCAGGGCCGACACGAACGGCCGCCTTCAGATAACTGAAAATGGATCGGGGTGGCTGGAGGAAGTGTGCCAGAGTTAGTTAACCTGCTCGATGCGATACGCGAAAAGAGACCCGAGGCATCGCTCATCACCACGTATTGTGCCTACCTGCCCTTCTACGAGGACGTCGTTCTGCGGCGGCTTCAAGCCAACGGATGTCGGCACAACACGCTGCTTATGGATGCCTCGCAGCTGGCCACAGCGTTAGCCGATAGTGGCCAACGGCCTACTTCTGCTGGATACGATTACACCATTGCGCCGATATCGTCGAACGCTGCATTCCACCCCAAACTTCTGCTGATGGTTGGGCCCAGGTGCGCCATCACCTGCATCGGCAGCCACAATCTCACTCTGTCCGGATTCGGACTCAACCGTGAAGCCACCTGCCGAGTCACCTGGGAGGGTGTAGCCGATGATGCCCGGGCCGCGCAGGTTGCGCGTGCGGCTTGGGGCGCCGCGAGAAGCTGGCTTGCCTCGGGAGGCGCGGCGATTCCTGTGCAGACGCGGCAGAACATCCTAGCCATCGAAGAGATCGCACCGTGGCTCCGCGCCAAGAATCGTGATGACCGCGAATGCCGCGTGTTATACCAGGGCCAGGGTACGGTTTCGCTGTGGCAGCAGATTTCCCGTCTCGTATCCGGCACGGTCAAGCGAATCACTGTAGTCGGTGCGTTTTTCGATACCCGGTGCGCCTTTATAGGGCAGCTGCAATCTACGTACTTAAAGGCTAGAGTGATCATCGCGATCGAACCGGCCACCGTTCACTTGACCAAGGCCGGTGCCGGGCGCGTAAAGGCCAGCTGGCACGATGCCACCCAGTTGACGGGCCGTAGGGGATATCTCCATGCGAAACTCTTGTATTTCGATACAGGCGGCCGTGGCGATCTGCTTTGTATTGGCAGCGCCAATCCCAGTGGACCCGCATGGGGCGTTGGTGCCAATGAGCGGAACGAGGAGCTCGTGATTGCATGGATCGGTAGCGCCGCCAGGGATTTCGCAAGAGAGCTTGGCCTTCACGAGGTCAGCGATCTCCCTAAAGTCACATCAAAGGTCCTTACCGAAATCGATGCGGCGGCCGCGAGCCGAAAGGACGAGGCCGAAACGGGCGGCGCTATTTGCGGGATCGCTTTGATCAGGGAGGACGAACTTGAGATACCCGCTGAACTATTGCCGCCTAACGTAAAATCCCTGGATTTGCTCGACGGTCGGGGTTATTTACTATGCGCGGAGGTGCAACTTTCAAAAGTTGAAGGAAGCTTTCGGGCTCCGTTGCCGAGAGAGCTCGCCGATCGTGCCCGGGTGCTTCGGATCACAATGATTCGCGGGGCGGAAGTCCTCTTGCTCTGTCATCACATCGAGCGCCGGGCCGCAGCTGTGTGTACAGGGCGGCAGGCCCAATTGCGCCAAGCTCTTACGCGCCTCGAGGGTGACCCTAACGGTTTGGCAACACTTCTGGCCGCTGTACAGAAGGTGGTTTTTGGACCTGACGTGAGTACGACCGCTCCCACTGTCGCATCGCCTGCTGGCGGAAATCCGTCAAAGTCTGGAGATGCCGCTATCACGTCCCTTGAGGGCGCCGAGAAAACACGTCGTGATAGCCGATCGCGGCCGAGACTGGCCAACGGGGACTTGGGCTATCTCCTGCAGGTGTTGATACACGAGCTCGGAAGGTCGCTGCCGACGCCACCGGCCTCAACGGATCCTGCAGGTCGTAACGAGGAAGAAGCGATCGATGCAGATGATGAGACTCCGCATCGGCCACAATCGGCGTATGAAAGCGATCGTGAATTGGCGCACGCGGCCGGGCGTCGGGTGGGAACACTGGTCAATCGGATGGTCCGAGTACTTGCGGAGACGGCTCGCGCCGAAGGGGGTGCATTGACCGCTGTCGCACAGCTCACTGCCGTGCTGTGTACCCTGCGTACCCTTCGTCAAATGGACCGCCAGGACCGATGGCGTGCTGTCGGCGCTTCTCTGGTGCCCGAAGCATATCGCTATAAGCTGCTGGACGGAATTCTGGATAACGTTATCGGCGGTCCTCGACCGCTTATGCATCGCCCCGAGGTGACAGTGGCAGACCATTCCATGGAGGTAGCGCACCTACGAGGCCTGATGATCTGGCTCGCTTGGGAGTGCAAGTTTCGCGCTGACCACAAGTTCTCGGTGAGCGACGAAATCGAGGAACGAGATCACAACCTCCTTCAGCGCGCCGCGCTGCTCGAGCTTGTCCTGCTGACCGTTCCCGACGAGGATGCCTGTGCTGAGGCTGCAAGGAGCGTTGAATGCACGGCGAGTACGCGTGTTACAGTGTCCGCTCGGGATTGGCTACAGAAGCACCTTGTTTGGGGGCGCAGCGTTCACATTCACGCGCGGACGCGAAGAGACTACCCTCCGGGAGGGAACGGTTCCCTTGCATGCGGAAGCATTGTTGCGCTGCCCAGCGGGGCGGGCCGGACACTGCACGTCGTTGCTAGTCACGATGGCCCCAACGTCGTTGTGTATGACTTGGGCGTCGAGAGCCACGAGCGGCATTTCCTGCGAACGAAGGTCGTGCCCATTGCGCCTGCGTAAATAAGCGCGTGCCG
>Ga0335075_10003917_pt1 | contig 23367 bp, 23 predicted proteins | sample Lox_Sample_24_FD_206723 | JGI IMG/M metagenome (GOLD analysis project Ga0335075, IMG submission 206723) | Soil microbial communities from Loxahatchee National Wildlife Refuge, Florida, United States - Lox_Sample_2.4 | ecosystem: Environmental > Terrestrial > Soil > Wetlands | place: USA...
CCAGCTCTACGACCGGCTGAACGACTATACCGAGAGCTATCGCCAGCGGCAGCTCGGCCTCGAGGAGCGCCAGCTCGCCGAGCTGCGCCGCCGCTTCGATCCCGCCCGCCTCTCCGCGCAGGGCCGCCTCTCCTTCCGCCTGTTCGAAAAGGAGGTGCTGGACGACCGCGCCGCCTGGCGCTGGCGCAATTACGGCTTCCCCGCCACCAACAATGGCAGCCCGATGGGCAGCATCCCCGTCTTCCTGATCAACAACCACCGGATCGAGAGCGTCAGCGACGCCGAGGCCTATGTGTCGCGCCTGCGCGAGGTGGAGCGGGTGATGGGCGAGATCGGCGCCAATATGCGCCGCCAGGCCGAGCTCAACATCGTCCCGCCGGCCTTCAACTTCGCGCCGGTGCGCGAGGACGGCCGCCGCGTGCTCACCGGCGCGCCCTTCACCGAGGGGCCCGACGCGCCGCTCTTCGCCGATTTCAAGACCAAGGTCGGCCGGCTTTCCATCCCCCCGGCCGAGAAGGACCGGCTGATCGCCGCCGCCCGCGAGGCGCTGACCGGCCCGTTTCGCCGCGGCTATGACGCGATGTTCGCCACTCTGGCCGCGATCGAGCCCCGCGCCCGCGGCAATGACGGCGCCTGGTCGCTGCCCGACGGCGCCGATTATTACGCCTTCCGGCTGCGCCAATCGACCACCACCGAGATGAACGCCGCGCAGATCCACCAGGTCGGCCTCGACCAGGTCGCGCGCATCCATCGCGAGATGGAGCGGATCAAGGCGCGGGTCGGCTTCACCGGCACGCTCACCCAATTCTTCGCCCACATCAACGAGGACGCCGAATTCAAATATCCGAACACCGCCGAGGGCCGCGAAGCCTATCTCGCCGACGGCCGCCGCTTCATCGCGCAGGTGATGGAGGCGGCGCCGCGTTGGTTCCGCCGGCTGCCGCGCGCGCCGCTGGAGGTCCGCGCGGTCGAGGCCTTCCGCCAGGAGACGGCGCCGGTGGCCTTCTACAACCGGCCCTCGCCGGACGGCTCGCGGCCAGGCATCTTCTACGTCAACCTCGCCGACATGAACCAGGTGCTGCGCCCGCAGGTCGAGGCGATCGCCTATCACGAGGGCGCGCCCGGCCACCATTTCCAGATCGCGCTGATGCAGGAACTGCAGGGCATGCCGAAGTTCCGCCGCTTCGGCGGCTACGGCGCCTATGCGGAGGGCTGGGGCCTCTATGCGGAGGGGCTCGGCAAGGAGATGGGCTTCTACCGGGAGCCGATCAGCGAGTTCGGCATGCTCTCCACCCAGCTCTGGCGCGCGATCCGGCTCGTCGTCGACACCGGCATCCACAGCCAGCGCTGGACCCGCGAGCGGGCGATCGACTATTTCATGGCCAACGGCCTCCTCTCCCGCCGCGACGCGACCAAGGAGGTGGAGCGCTATTTCAACAATCCCGGGCAGGCGACCAGCTACATGATCGGCCAGCTCAAAATCCTCGAGCTGCGCGACCGCGCCCGCGCCGCGCTCGGGAACCGCTTCGACATCCGCGACTTCCATGCCGTGGTGCTCGAGAACGGCTCGGTGCCGCTCGACGTGCTGGACGAGCTCGTGAACAACTGGATCGCATCGCAAAGGACGACGAACTGATGGCCGACACGCCTCCCCCCGACCGCCTCTCCAACAATCCGCGCAGCGAACATTTCGACGTGGATGCCCTGCGCCGCGGCGTCGGCATCCGCTTCAAGGGCCGCGAGCGCGAGGACGTGGAGGAATATAGCGTCGCCGAAGGCTGGATCCGCGTGGCCGCCGGCAAGGCCGTCAACCGCCATGGCGAGCCGGTGACGGTGAAGCTCAGCGGCGAGGTCGAGACCTGGTGGCGCGACGAGGGCGAAGGCGGCGCGGCGAGCGGGGACGAAGACGCCGAATGATCTCGCGCCCGTGGGCAGTCGATCGCGCCGGACTTCTCGCCGGCTTCGGTGTTTCTCAATATAGTTTTCGATGAGCGTCAGACTTTATTCTGACGCCTTCCGATGATTACATCCATTTCATGGACTCCTTACAAGATGAGCCTATAGTCCGGCGCCTGAGTCGGAGATTTCTCGACATCGATAGGACTTTCCGGCCCGCGCGAATATTCCCGGGGGGAGGAAATCGATGGCGAAGGAAAAGAACAGCGAAGTGCGCCGACGCGGCGAGTCTGCGGGCATGATCGACATGCATGCCCTGCTGGCGGCGGACTCCGCGGACTATCGACGCCGCGCCCGCGACATCGAATATGAAATCCAGCGCTTCATCGCGCGCCATCGCGGCGAAGGACTGAAGACGGGGGTCGTCCGTATTCCCGTAGTCGTGCACGTCGTCTACAATGCGGCGCAGGACAATTTCACGCTGACCCAAGTCCAGCAGCAGATCGACGCGCTCAACCGCGATTTCCGGCTGCAAAATGCCGATGCCGCCAATATCCCGCCTCCGTTCCAGCCAGCCGCGGCCGACACGCGGATCGAGTTCGCGCTCGCGAAGCGCGATCCCAATTGCGGCGCCACGACCGGCATGACGACCACCTTCACCAGCAAATCGGGATTTCTTTCGTCAGAGGTGAACCTGGTCCGGCAGGCAGCGCCGGGCTGGCCGCCGGACCGCTATCTCAACATCTGGATCGCCCCACTGGTCCAGGACGCCGGCTACGGAACCGGACCGGCGGCGCCGCCGCAGGTCGACGGCGTGATGATCGCCTCCTCCCGTTTCGGCACCATCATCGGCCATGCGCCATGGGATCTGGGCCGCACCGCGACGCTGATGTGCGGGCTCTATCTGGACCTAATTCACATCTGGGGAAATTTGGTCACCGCATGCGCGGACGATATGTGCGCCGACACGCCGCTTCACTATCTTCCCAATCACGGGGCGCCGATCTTCCCCCATCATTCCATCCCCAGCACCTCCGCCTGCCCGCCGCCGCCGCATGGCGACATGTTCATGAATCATATGGACAGCCACAAGGTGCACGACGCGTCGAAGCTCATGTTCACCGCCGACCAGGCGCTTAGGATGCACGCCTGCCTGGCGAACGCGCGCGCGGGCTTGCTGGCGTCCGACAGCCTAGTCCCGCCGACCGCCCCGACGACGCCCGATCTCTGGATCCAGGGCGCCGCCGACGATGGCGGCGAGGAGCCCTTCGCCGGCACCGCGCCGGTATATTGCAGCGACGATATCTGGGTGCGCAACGCGGCGGATGGGCTGAGTTATCAGGATCACCAGAATCCGCGCGCGGAACAACAGAACCATGTCTATGTCCGGGTCCGCAACCGGGGCTGCCCCAATGCCGGGAGCCTGTCCGGCACGGTCAGGCTCTATTGGGCCAAGGCGTCGCCCTCTCTGGCCTGGCCGTCGCCATGGACGGGCGGGGTCACGATCCCGAGCACGACCGTGTCGATGGGCGGCGAGATCGTCCCGCCACAGCCGGCGACGGTGACCGTGACCGGTGGTGGGCAGCAGATCGTGAGCTTCCCGTGGATGCCGCCGGATCCGTCCGATTATGCCTCGTTCGGAGCCGACCAGACGCATTTCTGCCTGTGCGCCAGGGTCGAGACCTCGCCGACCGCGCCCTTCGGCATGACCGTTCCCGAGACCGGCAATTTCGTCGGCAACGTCGTCAACAACAACAATATCGCCTGGAAGAATGTCTCGATCGTCGACATTGACGGGCCGCTGATGAAGGCGGCGGTAGTGATCGGGCAGTTCAGCGCCGAGCGCCGGGTCGCCCGCTACGCCTTCGAGATGCCGACGGAGCCCGGGCCGAACCTGTTCGACTGGGGCTTTCTCCTCATCACCTTGCGGGGCAAGGCAATGGCCTCCTGGCGCGGCGCCCTGCGCGGCCAGGGCTTCCAGCAGCTCGACGACGGGCGGCTGATGATCACCGGGCCGGGCGCCTGGTTCGCCGCGCCGCCGCTCAAGCCGAAACAGTTCGGCACCCTCCACCTCCACTTCGTGCCCAACGACCGGTCCTCGCTCGGGAGGCGCGTGTTCGGTCTGGACCTGACCGAGCGAGACGCCAAAGGGCGGCTGCTCGGCGCCCAGCGCTTCCTGCTCAAGACGGAGAGCCCGGCCGGCCGGCCCCGCGGCGCCGGAATGGCGACGTTCGACGGGGTGGACTGGCTCGCGGCCGAACCCGGCTGCGGCGGCTGCCGCGACGGCTGAGCGGCGCTCGCCGAAGCGCGACGCACGCGCGCGCATCCCACGCGCCCCACGCGCGTTGCCTCCGCGTGAAAATCGCGACCTTCAACGTCAACGGGATCAACGCCCGGCTCGACAACCTGCTCGCCTGGCTCGCGGAGGCACGGCCCGACGTCGCCTGCCTGCAGGAATTGAAGGCGCCGGACGAGCGCTTCCCGGAGGCGGCGCTCGCGGCGGCCGGCTATGGCGCGGTCTGGCATGGCCAGAAGAGCTGGAACGGCGTCGCCATCCTCGCCAAGGGCTGCGAACCGGTGGAGACCCATCGCGGCCTGCCCGGCGATCCGGACGACGCGCAGAGCCGCTATATCGAGGCCGCGGTGAACGGCGTGCTGATCGGCTGCCTCTACCTCCCCAACGGCAATCCGGTCGGCGGTCCCAAATTCCGGTACAAGATCGGCTGGATGGAGCACTTCATGCTCCGGGCGAAGACGCTCGCCGGGCTGGACGGCCCTGTCGTCCTCGCCGGCGACTACAACATCATCCCGACGGACCGCGACGTCTACAAACCCGAGCGCTGGCGCGACGACGCCCTCTTCCAGCCCGAGCCCCGCGCCCAATATGCGCGGCTGCTGAAGCAGGGCTGGACCGACGCTTTGCGCCAGCTCCACCCGGACGAGACCATCTTCACCTTCTGGGACTATTGGCGCCACGCCTTCGCCCGCGACGCCGGCATCCGCATCGACCATCTGCTGCTGAACAAGGTGGCGGCGAAGCGGCTGGTCGCCGCCGAGGTCGATCGCGAGGTGCGCGGCCGCGAAAAGGCCAGCGACCACGCGCCGGTCTGGGTTGAGCTCGGGGGAGACTGAGGCGCGGGAACCGGCGCCGTGGCCGGCGCGGACAGAATGAGTCGTCCCGGCGAAGGCCGTGATGACTATGAAGTCGGTTCCCAAAGCCAGTCGATTGCGGACCCCGACGCGTCGCCCGCCCTCGTGCTCCGGCGAAGGCCGGAGCGTTGCGGACCCGCCTCCGCGTTGCCGGCCAAGGCTCCGGCCTTCGCCGGAGCACATGTCGGGAGATCATTCCTCCCGAACCAACCCCGACACCTCGTCGTAGATCGCCTCGAGCTTCTCCGCCTGCCGCCGCCGGTCGAAGCGCGTCAGTGCCAGTTCGCGCGCCGCGAACCCCATTTCCCGCCGCAGGTCGGCGCTGTCGAGCAGCGCCCGGATCCGCCCGGCGAGCCCCGCGCGGTCGCCCTCCAGCACCAGATAGCCGGTGCGCCCGTCCGCCACCGCCTCGGGAATGCCGGAATGATGCGTCGCGATCACCGGGATACCGCAGGCGGCGCCCTCGACGACGACATTGGGCAGCCCCTCCGCGTCGCCGTCGCGCGCGGTGACGCTGGGGACGGCGAGCAGGGTCGCCCGGCGCATCCAGGTCGCGATCTCGTCAGCCGGCTGGGCGCCGAGGAACTGCGCCTTCACGCCGAGCGCGCCCGCCTGCCGCTGCAGCTGCGGCCGCAGCGGCCCGTCGCCGATCACCACCAGCCGCACGCCGCCCATCCCGGCCAGCGAGGCGATCAGGTCCGCCGTCCCCTTCTTCTCGACCAGCCGGCCGACATGCAGGATCGTGCCCGGCTCGCGCGGCCTCTTGCCGGGCTGGAAGCGGTCGAGGTCGACGCCGTTATAGTGGGTGCGCGTCCGCGCGGCCGGGAAGCCCAGCGCGATCGCCTTCTCCCGGAGCGCGTCGGAGACGGCGAGGAAGAGATTGCCCCGCCGCATCAGCCGGCCGCGCTGCAGCGCATAGCGGCTCCAGGTCGGCCGGCCCGAGGCGATCAGGGCGGCGCGGGTGAGGGTCACGTCATAGCCGCGCAAATGGGTGATCAGGGGCAGGCGCAGCGCCAAAGCGAGGCCGAGCACCTTCAGCCCGTCCGTGCCGAAATGGGCGTGGACCAGCTTCGGCCGAGCCTTGCGCAATTTCGCCTCGACCGCGCCGCCGCGCCCGGTCGCCGCGAAGGCCAGCCGCTCGGCGACATTGGCGGGCAGGATCATCCCCTCCTTCAGCGCGGGCAGGATCTCGCCCTTTCGCTCAAGCCCGACTAGGATCGGCCGCCAGCGGGTGAGCGACGCCGCCTGCTCCTGGATGAAGCGCTCGGTCGGGTTGAACAGGGCCGTGCGGAAGACGGCCGCGATCGGCCTGCCGGTCTCGTCGTCGCTCGCGGACATGGCGCTTGGTCAACCGCGATCCGTTTCGATACAAGCGCAAAGTGACCGAAGCCGCCGCCCAGCGTCTGATTCTGAAAGGGGGGGGCTCGGCGGCGCTCGGTTTCGTCATCCGCCTCGGCGCCCGCCTGCTCTTCGTGGTCATGGCCGGCCGCCTGTTCGGCGTCGCCCTGTTCGGCGCCTTCACCATCGCCGTCGCCGTGGTCGAGCTCGCCGTCACCCTGGGCGGCGCCGGCATGAAGCGGCAATTGTTCAAGCTGCTCGACGAGGAAAGGGACGGCCGCGGCCCGCCGCACATCCTGCTCGACGCCGCCATCCTGGTGACCTTGGCCAGCCTGCTCTGCATCGCCCCGATCATGCTCGCCGTCGCGCTGCTGCCGGTGGGCGAGTTCGTCGGCAATACCGGCCTGGCGCTGCTGCTGCTCGCGCCGATGATCCTCGGCCAGGCGCTGCTCGATCTGTTCCTCGCCGCGACCCGCTGGACGCATCTTATGCGCCACCAGGTCTGGGCGCGCTCGATCATCGAGCCTTATGCCGGCGTCGCCGCCGCCGCTTTGGCCTGGGCGCTGGGCTTCCAGGCGACCGGCCTGATCATCGGCTATTGGGCCGGGACGCTCGGGGCCTTGCTCTACGCCATGGTCGGTGCGCGCCGCTGCCTCGGGCCGTTCCGGCTCGGGGCCTACCGCCTGTCCCCGTCGCGCCTCTGGTTCGTGACGAAGCAGACGGCGCTGCCGACGCTGAGCGATTTCACCAACGCGCTCGCGGGCCGGCTCGATCTCTATCTGGTCGGCCTGTTCCTCGGCGAGAGCCCGGCGGGCATTTACGGCATGGCGCGGCAGGTGCGCACCCCCATCCGCCAGGTCCGGCAGAGCTTCGACGGCCTGCTCACCCCGATCGTTTCACGCACGCTCAGCCTGGTCGGCCCCGAGCGGACCGGCCAGGCCACCGCCTCGGCCACCCGCCTGATCCTCGCCATCCAGCTGCCCATGCTGATCGGCCTGGTCGCGATCGGCGAGCCCCTGCTCGCCTGGATCGGCCCCGAATTCGCCGCCGGCTATCTCGCCATGCTGATGCTCGCCGCGGCCGAGGCGATCCAGGGCGCCTATGGCGTCTCCGACCTGATCCTCCTCTACCGCCGCCCGGCCTATATCCTCTGGCTGACCGCGATCGGCGGCGCCGCCAATATCGCCGCGGGCCTCGTCCTGATCCCGCTCTACGGCGTCGAGGGCGCCGCCGCCGCCGCGCTCCTCGCCTATGTCGCCGCCAATATCGCCCGCCGGCTCTTCCTGGCCCGCGGCTTCGCCATCCACGTCCCGCTCGGCTATGCCAGCGCGCCTTTGCTGGCGGGCGCCGCCGGCCTCGCCGTCGCGACCGCGCTGCACGCCATGCCGATGCTCGCCTTCCTCACCGGCCTCGCCGCCTATGCGGTCACCCTCGGCGCCGCGCTGAGGCTCGGCCGCACCAGCCTCTCCATGACCCATTTCGTGATCGACGCGGAAGCCGAGGAGATCGAGCCGCCACCCGCGCCGCGACTGCCCTGAGGCCGATTAGGCGCCCGCCATCGCCGCCTCGATCTCCGCCGCATGATGCCGCCAGCGGCCGACGCCGTCCGGCTCGGCGACCAGCCCCTGCAGCGGCTCGTCCCAAGGCAGGCCGACGAACGCCGTCAGCGCCTTCAGTTCCGCGTCCGCGTCGGCGCGCAGGGCCTCGCGCTCCAGCCGGTGGGTGAACAGCCCGAACGCCTCCTCGCTCGCCTCGACCATCGCCAGCGTCGCCGCGTAGAGCGCGGCCGCGCCCTCGAGGGTCAGCAGCTGCCAGGCCGGGTCGGTCATCCGCCAGCGCGCCCGGAACGCCTCGAGCACCGCGTCGCGCGGATCGCGCCCCGCCACCAGCACCCGCGCGTCGGGGAAGAGCCGCGCGATCAGGGGCAGCTTGAACAGGTTGAAGGCGTGCCGGTCGACGAACACCTTGCCGGCCGGGTCGACGCCCTCCTCCGCCACGCGCCGCCAATAGGCCTCGCGATAGGTCTCCAGCGCCTCGTCCTCCAGGTCGCAGAAGCGGGCGAAGCGGTCCGCATCGGCCAGCCAGTCCCGCGCCGAATCGATCAGCGCCTCCTTGTCGGCCAGCGTCGCCACCTCCGGATGCGCGGCCAAAGCCCGCTCGACCGCCGCCGTCCCCGAGCCCGGGAAGCCGACCAGGAAGACATGGCGCTTCGCCGGGCTGCGGCCGCCATGGCCCCAGGCCGCGGGCACGCGCCGACCGGCGAGCGCGCCGGTCAAGTCCCGCACCAGCGCCAGCGTCGTCGGCCGCCCGGCGAAGCGCGGCGCATGGAGCTCCGCCTGCAGCCCGTTCGACTCGCGCCAGGCCGCGAACGCCTCCCCGTGCCGGCCCAGCCCCTCCAGGGCGTCGCCGCGCAGGCCCGTCGCCAGCGCCCGGTCCACGGGCGACAGCCGGGCATCGGCCAGCAAGGCCGCCAGCGCCGCCTCCGCCTCGGCGGCCCGCGCCTCCGCCAAGTCCGCGCCGGCAAGGGTCAGCACCGCGCTCGGCCAGCCCGGCTCGCGTGCCAGCACCTGCCCGGCGAGCGTCCGCGCCGCCGCCGCGTCGCCGTCCCCGAGCGCCAGCGCCGCCAGCCCGTCCGCCGCGATCAGATTGGCGGGATCGGCCGCCCGCGACGCCTCGAAATCCGCCCGCGCCTCGTCGTTACGGCCCAGCGCCAGCAGGGCCGCGCCGCGGTTGGCCAAAGCCGGCGCGAAGTCCGGCGCCTTCGCCACCGCCCCGCCGAACGCCTCGACCGCCTCCTCGAACCGGCCCATCCGGCTGAGGCACAGGCCGATCGCGTTCATCACCCCGATCGCCTCGGGCGCCGCCGCCAGCGCGCGCCCGAGCAGGGCCAAAGCCTCGTCCAGACGCCCCTCCGCCTCGCGCCGCCCGGCGACGAGGTTCAGCACCATCGGGTGATCGATGCCGTCGCCCAGCGCATCCTCGGCGAGCTTGCCCGCGGTCGGCACGTCGCCGCCGGTCAGCGCCTCGTGCATCGCGCGCAGCCGCGCGCGGTCCAGCTCCGGATCGCGTATGCTTGCCCTGTTGGCGCCGCTCTCGCCGTGGCCGTTGCCATTGCCGTTCGTCGAAGTCATGCGCGCGCCCTTGCGGGCCGCCTTTGGCCTTGTCAACGCGGCGCGCCGGGGGCAAAGGCGCGCCATGCCTCCCAAGACGAACATCCTCGTGACCGTGTTCGGGGCCGGCGGCTTTCTCGGCCGCTACGCCGCCCAGTCGCTGCTGAAGACGGGCGTCCGCATCCGCGCCGCCGAGCGCGATCCGCGCCGCGCCTGGTATCTGAAGCCGCTCGGCGGCCTCGGCCAGGTCCAGTTCGTGCGCGCCGACGTCACCGACACGGCCGCCGTCGCCGCCGCCGTCCAGGGCTCCGACGCGGTGATCAACCTGGTCGGCATCCTCAAGGGCGCGTTCCAGGCGGTGCATGTGAACGGCGCCCGCAACGTCGCCGAGGCCGCCGCCGCGGCGGGCGTGCCCGCGCTCGTCCACGTCTCCGCCATCGGCGCCGATCCGGAGGCCGAGAGCAATTACGGCCGCACCAAGGGCGAGGGCGAGCAGGCCGTCCGCGCCGCCTTTCCCGGCGCCACCATCCTTCGCCCCTCCATCGCCTTCGGCCAGGAGGATGCGTTCGTGAACCGCTTCGCCCGCATGGCCAGGCTGCTGCCGGTCCTGCCGGTGATCCGCCCGGACTGGAAGCTGCAGCCGGTCCACGCCGCCGATCTCGGCAAGGCGATCGCCTTGGCCGCGCTCGATCCCGGCACCCATGCCGGCCGGACCTACGAGCTTGGCGGCCCCAACGTCATGACCATGGCCGCGCTGAACAAGTGGATCTGCGAGACGACCGGCCGCAAGCGCGCCATCGCGGAGCTGCCCGATCCGATCGGCAAGGCGATCGCCCGCGCCACCGGCTGGGCGCCCATGGCGCCGCTCACCTGGGACCAGTGGCTGATGATGCAGCGCGACAATGTCGCCACCGGGCCCGGCTTCGAGGCGTTCGGCCTGCACCCGACCCCCCTCGCCGTGGCCGCGCCCCAATGGCTGGTGCCGTTCCGCCGCCACGGCCGCTTCGCCAAGGCCTGATCCGCCCCGCGCAGCGGCTCTCTCGCGTAGAACAAGAAGAAGTTATTTCACGCGAAGGCGCGAAGTTCGCAAAGGACGCGAAGAGGGGGGTTTCCGCTTCGCGGGGAGGCTAATCCGCTTTCTTCTCGCCGACGAACATCCGCACCACGTCCCGCGCCAGCCGCGCCGGGCGCTGGGTTGCCGCGTCGAGGCAGCACCAGCTGCTCTTCACCTCGGCCAGCACGTCCTCACCGCGCTTGATGAACGTGTGGAAGAAGGCCCGCGCCCCGTGCATCCCCTCGGCCACCACCTGCGCCACGACATTGTCCTCGAGGAAGGCCGGGCGCCGGTAGGTGATCTCGTGCTTGAGCGCGACCCAGAGGTGCCCGGCCACCGCCTCCGCCGGCGCCACCCGCCGCCAATAGTCGATCACCGCCTCCTGCACCCATTTCAGATACACGCTGTTGTTCACATGCCCCATGAAGTCGATGTCGGCGGGGTCCACGGCAAGGGCGTGGATGTGCGGCGGCTGCGCGGGCGAAGCGGACTCGGTCATCCTCGCCAGCTAAACTGACAATCGTGTCAATAATGCGACCGAGGACCCTCGCCCGCTTTTTCGCCACGCCCCGCCGCGCCGCCCCGGGCCGCGCCGACCCCGAAGACACCCGCCGGGCGTTCACGCGCCATCCCATTCCATCGTTTCCGAAAAGGATCTCATCATGGCCGACGACACCCTCATCCGCCCCGCCACCGGCGGCACCGACACCAGCAGCCTCAACCGGCTGATCGCCTCCGACCGCGTCGAGGGCACCGCCGTCTACGACCGCCAGGGCGAGAAGCTTGGCAAGATCGAGAATTTCATGGTCGACAAGCGCAGCGGCCGCGCGGAATATGCCGTGCTGTCGTTCGGCGGCTTCCTCGGCATCGGCGACGATCATTTCCCGATTCCCTGGTCGAAGCTGAACTACGATCCCGACCAGAACGGCTATGTCGTCGACATCGATCGCGAGCAGCTCAAGGCCGGCCCCAATTACCGCGCCGACGCCGAGCCCGCCTACGACCGCGACTATGACAAGCGCGTGTTCGACTATTACGGCGTGGTCTACACCTGGTAGGCGCGTGGCGGCGTGGAGGAGGGGGGCCGCAGCCCCCTCCCCCGTGCTCCGGCGAAGGCCGGAGCGCTACGCGAAGAATGTGCTCCCGCACCCCAACGCTCCGGCCTTCGCCTGAGCACGGCTGATCAAGGTTTCCATAGATGGCAGCCGGCGAGGAGGCAGCACGAAAATGGTTGCGGCGCCTCGCCGGCTTGGATGTGAGAGGCATGAACTCGACGGAGAACGCCCGGTCCACATGCGCGCCCAATCCGGCGGTGTGGACGCCCCTCCCCTGTCCTCCGCTTTCCGATGAAGCACGACCCCGAAAGCCCGAAGCTTCCGATCCCGCCCCGGAGCCGGGCCCGCCCGAGACCGGGAAGGAGACAAGTCCCAAGCCCAACCCTGCATATCCGCCACGTCGGTCCACTTAACCCGCTGGACCGCCCCCGCCCCGCCCCGCTACGACACTGCCATGCCTGTCCTGCTCACCATCATCATCCTCGGCATCGTCGAAGGCGTCACCGAGTTCATCCCGGTCTCCTCGACCGGCCACCTGATCCTCGCCTCCGAGTTGCTCGGCTATGACGCGGCGCAATGGGCGGTGTTCAACGTCGTCATCCAGCTCGGCGCGATCCTCGCGGTGGTCGTGCTCTACTGGCGCACCTTCTGGGCGGTGCTGGTCGGCCTGCTCCAGAACAAGCCGGAAAGCTGGCGCTTCGTGCGCAACATCCTCGTCGCCTTCCTGCCCTCGGCGATCCTCGGCTTCATCTTCATCGAGCGGGTGGAGGCGCTGCTGGAGAGCGCGCTGGTCGTCGCCTGGGCCCTGCTGATCGGCGGCATCGCCATGCTGATCATCGAGAAGACGGCGCCCAAGGGCGCGGAGAAAGGCGTCGCCGACATCAGCCTCGGCAAGGCTGTGGGCGTCGGCCTGATCCAGTGCCTGTCGATGATCCCGGGCGTCAGCCGCTCCGGCGCGACCATCCTCGGGGGCCTCTCGCTCGGCATCGAGCGGCGGACCGCGGCGGAGTTCAGCTTCTTCCTCGCCATCCCGACCATGCTCGGCGCGACCACCCTGTCGCTCGTCAAGCATCACGACCAGCTCGGCGCGGTCGGCTTCGGCGGCATCGCTTTGGGCTTCCTGGTCTCGTTCGTGGTCGCGCTCGTGGTGATCAAATGGTTCATCGGCATCGTCTCGAAGCGGGGCTTCGCGCCCTTCGCCTGGTACCGGATCGTGGTCGGCACGGCCGCGCTCGCCTGGCTGACTTTCCGCTGAGGCTTCGCGGTCAAGAAGGGGGGAAGACCATGAAGACAATGTTTCTCGCCGCCACCCTGCTGCTGGGGGCGACGGCCGTCCCCGCCGCCGCCCAGCCGCCGCTCGATCCGGCCGCGCTCGATCTCGCCCGCGTGCTGATGCAGCGCGACGAGAGCCTCTACGACGATGCGGATTCCTCGCGCATCCAGTCCCGCATCGAAAACCTGCTGCTCGCCGAACCGGGCGCCTGCAACGCCTTCGTTCCCGCCTGCCGCGCCGCCGCCACCGGCGCCGCGCAGCTGCACGCCCCCAGCTTCCGCCAGGCCGAGCGCGCGCGGCGCGAGCAGGTCACGGCCTATCTGCTGGCCGACCGGCTGCAGCCCGCCGAAATGGCCCGCTTCGCCACCTATTTGCGCGGCGAGGAGGGCGGCCGGCTGCTCGCCGCTCTGGCCTCGCTGCGCCAGGACGATGCCCAAGTGCAGCGCCGCCGCCGCGAGATCGAGCGGATGCTGGAGCGGAGCACGCCGGGCGCGCTGGCCGAGGCGCGCGCCGAATTCCGCCGCCGCAGCCGCAACCTTCCGGCCGCGCCGCCGCGCTGACCGGCTTGCGGCGCGCCACGAAATCTGCTGCTTTCGAAAGGCTTTGACGGGGACATGACGATGCGCGCTCTTGCCTTTGCCGCCCTCCTGGCGGGCCTTTCCGGACCGGCGCTCGTGGCCCAGCCGCCCGTGGCCCCGCCCGCGCCACCGCGCGTGGCCGAGGGCCCCACCCGGCCCGACGCCGCCCGGCTCGCCGCCGCCGGCCGGCTGGTCGACCTGCTCATGCCGCCGGGCTCGATGCGCGCGTTCATGGACGGCATCATGCCGAACGACGAGACCATGCTCGCCTCGGTCGCTGAACGGCTGGGCATCGACACAACGGACATGACCCACGAGCAAAGGGTGCGCGCCGTCGAGGAGCAGGGCCTGCGCGCGGATCCGCAATTCCGGGAGCGGTTCCGGATCATGATGGAGGTCACGCGCCGGGTCGCCGGCGAAGTCATGACCGAGCTCGAGCCGGAAATGCGCGCCGTCATGACCACCTTGATGGCCCGCCAGTTCAGCGTCGGGGACTTGGGCGAGCTGGAGAGCTTTTTCCGGACCCCGGCCGGGCGGCGATATGCGCAGCTGTCGCTGACCATGATGCGCGATCCGGCCTGGCAGGAATTCTTCGCCCTGATGACGCCGCGCCTGGCGCAGATGCAGCAGCGGCTGACGACGGAGATGAATGCGGCCACCGCCCATCTCGATCCGGCGCCGCATTCCTGATAGGATGTTCAGGCGCCGCTCATCCGCTCGGATGCATAGGCCGCCGACTCGGCATGTCCCGACTTCGGGAGGAGGCTTGAATGCGTAAAGTGCTGATCCCGTTGACCATGTTCGGCGTCGTCGCCCTCGTCGCGGTGCCGCTCTCCGCCCAGCAGCAGCGCGAGGAGCAGGTGCTCCGCGGCGGTGCCGAGGCCGTGCGCCAAGCCGCGCCGATGCTCGACCGCTCCACCGACGCCGCGCTCAATCTGGACATCGGGCCGATCCTCGATGCGCTCCACCCCTACAGCCCGCGCGGGCGCAGCATGACGTTGCGCGAGCTCGGCCGGCGCAACGATCCGGATTTCGAGCGCAAGCTGCGCGGCTCCCTCTATCGGGGCAGCGCGCGCGCCGCGGCGATGCTCGACGCGATGGCGACCGCCGCGCCGTCCATCCGCCAGTCCCTGCGCCAGATGGAGGCCGCGCTCGGCGCCGCCATGGTCGAGGCCCGGCGGCCGTTGCCGCCCGAGGCCTATGACGCGCCGCCGCCGCGGGACGATGACGCACCGCCGCCGCCTTATGACGACGAGGAGGACGAGGGCGCGCCCTGGTAGGGACGAAGCAGGGTAGACTGCGCCCGCATGTCCGCTAAGGACTTCGCGGATGTGGCAGCTCTATCAATTCCCGCTCTGCCCCTTCTCCCGCAAGGTGCGCCTCACCATGGCCGAGAAGGGGATCGCGCTCGAGCTGGTGCGGGTTTCGCCCTGGCAGGACGATGACGATTTCGCCGATCTGACCCCGGCCAAGCAGACGCCCGTCCTGGTCGAGGCCTCCAAGGGCATCGTGCTGATCGATTCGACCGCGATCTGCGAATATTTCGAGGAGACGGTCGACCGGGCGCCGATGATCCCCGGCACCGCCGCCAACCGCGCCGAGATCCGCCGCTTGGTCAGCTGGTTCGACATCAAGCTCTACCAGGACGCGGTCGCCCCCCTGATGCACGAGCGGATGCTGAAGCGGCTGATCACCCGCGAGCCGCCCGACGCGCAGGCGCTCCGCCGGGCGATGACCGCTATCGACGGCCATCTCGACTATCTCGATTACCTGCTCGACCACCGCCGCTGGCTCGCCGGCCCGGTGCTGACCCTCGCCGACCTCGCCGCCGCGGCGATGCTCTCGGTCGCCGACTATCTGGGCGGGATCGACTGGCGCGGGCACAAGCAGACGGTGGACTGGTATGCGGTGATGAAGTCCCGCCCCAGCTTCCGCCCGCTGCTCGGCGAGCGGATGGAGGTGATCATGCCGCCGGCCCATTACGACAAGCCGGACTTCTGATCCCTATCTGATGAAGATCGCCGTCCGCATCCGCGCCCGGCGCGGCAGCGGATCGGCGGCGGCTTCGAAGTGGGGGGCCTCGTCCGAATCCATGAGATCGCAATCGCCGAGGCCGTCCATGCCGAGCGTCAGCGGCTGGACCCGGCGGATCGGTCGGCAATCGGCGATCCGCCCGCTCTGGGCGATGCTGAGGCTGGTGATCGCTTCCGCCGCCAGCCGGCCATAGCCGGCTTCGTCCGCGCCGGGGGCATCGATCGCCCCGTCGGCGCGTCCCCTGGCGAACACATAGGTGATCTCGGATGGCCCGCCAGGCCGGCGCATCCAGGCCTCCGCGCCGAAGCCCATCAGGTCGCCGCACTCGCCACGCGTCTCGCCCGGCAGCGGCACGCCATTTTCGACGATCGTGCAGCGCAGGCCACCATCGGCCGTCCGGCGCAGCCGCGTGACCAGCCGGTACGGCGCCAGCGAGGCGCGCTCGTAGCCGGGCGGATATTGCCAGGTCACCCGGCCCTGGTCCGTCCCGGCAACCGGCCGCTGCTCGGCATCCCGCGCCGGCGCGTAGCGGGCGCGCTCCCTGATAATCGCGCAGGTCGTCTCGTCGAGCGAGCTGTCGCCGGACGACAAAGTCACGATGCAGTCGGTCACCCGCCCCTCGGCGCTGATCGCCAGCCGGAACCCGACCGTCCCTTGCGCCTGGCGGAGCCGCGCCGGCTCGGGAAAGTCGTCGGCCGAGAAATAGCTGGCGAGATTGGCCCGCGCCGGCGCCTGCATGGCAAGCGGGGGCACGGGCGGTCCCAATTGCTGGTGAGGGCGCAGATAATAATGCAATTCCAGCCGGGCGCTGCGTGGCTGCGTCTGCGCCGGATCTCCCGCGAAATGTTTCCGCGCGCCGGGCGGGAAGAGCGCGCAGGGGCCGTGCAGACTGGTAAAGCCTGTCGGCAGTCGGGCCGGCGTCCCCAGCGGCGCGCAGGCGCCGACACTGCCGTCCGCGCGCACCGTCACCGTCGCGGCGGCGGTGAAGAGCGGCGCGGCGCCGGCCGTCGGCGCGCTCCGCGTCGCGCCGGCGAGCCGGATCGACAGGACCGCCGAGAATTCGGTGCCGGGCACCGATCGGCGCAGGACGGTGGCGCCCTCCGCGCTGACGAGCAGGCTGCACATCGGCACGACGGTCGGCCCGTCGGACCGTCCGTTCACGGTGGTCCGGCAGGCGAGCTGCGGCCCGTTCATCCGAATCATTCCCTCGAGGTCGACGGTCGCGAGGGCCAGGGGCGCGGGCGGCTGCTGTTCCGGCGGCAGGCGCCAGGTCACCCGACCCGTGTCGGAGCCTTCCACCGCGCGGCCGGCGGCGTCGCGAGCCGGATAATAACGCGGGCGGCTCCGCAATATCTCGCAGGTCACCCGATCCAAATCCAGATCCCCGGACGAGCTTTCGACGACGCAGGCGCTGACCATACCCTGAGCGTCGATGGTCAGCCGGAAGCCGACGGCGCCTTCGGCATAGCGGCGGAGCGCCGCCAGCGGGTAATCGTCGGCAGTGAACCAATGATAGAGGTCCTGCGTCCTGCGGGCCGGCTGCGGGTCGGCGGCCATGGCCGCCAGCGCCGCGCCCGAACCGGCAAGCAGCGCGGCTGCCCCAACGACCATCCCCTTGATCATGCGCCCGCTATAGACCACATCCGCCCCATGCTGATCCAGACCGAAACCACGCCCAATCCCGCCACCCTGAAATTCCTGCCGGGGCAGAAGGTGATGGAGGCCGGCACGCGCGATTTCGCCACGCCGGAGGAGGCCGAGGCCTCGCCGCTCGCCGAGGCGATCTTCTCGACCGGCGAGGTGGAGGGCGTGTTCTTCGGCCGCGACTTCATTTCGGTGACCGCCGCCCCGGGTGTTGAATGGCGCGCGCTGAAGCCGCAGGTCCTGGAGGTGCTGCTCGATCATTTCGCCAGCGCCGCGCCCCTGTTCCGCGCCGGCACCGCCGCCGGCATCCAGGTCCCGCCCGAAGCGGAGATTGACGACGATCCCGCCGATGCCGAGATCGTCGCCCAGATCCGCGAGCTGATCGAGACCCGCGTCCGCCCCGCCGTGGCGCAGGACGGCGGCGATATCGTCTATCGCGGCTTTCGCGACGGCACCGTCTATCTCGCTTTGCACGGCGCCTGTTCCGGCTGCCCCTCCTCGACGATGACGCTGAAGAACGGGATCGAGGGCCTGCTCAAACATTATGTGCCCGAGGTGGAGACGGTCGAGGCCGTCTGAGCCCGCTTCCCACCGCTCCGCGCTGCTTTAAGGTGGGCCGATGCTTCTCGTGATCGACAGCGCGACCGCCGCCTGCTCCGTCGCCTTGCTCGACGCGCAAGGCGGGGTGCTGGACGATGCGCACGAGGTGGTCGGGCGCGGTCATGCCGAGCGGCTGCTGCCGATGATCGAGGCGGTGCTGGCCGGCCGGCGCCCGGACGCGATCCTGGTCGATTGCGGGCCCGGCAGCTTCACCGGCGTGCGCGTCGGCCTCGCCGCGGCCCATGGCCTCGCCATCGGCTGGGGGGTGCCGGTGCGGGGCTATTCCTCCATGGCGGCGCTCGCCGCGGCGAGCGGCGAGCGCGCGGTCGCCGTCGCGCTGGTGGGAGGACATGGCGAGCTTTTCGTGCAAGACTATGGCGGTGATCCGATCGCGCCCCTCGGCGACCTCTGCTCGCTGCCGCCCGGAGAGGCCGCGGCCGCCTTCGCCGCGCCGCTCGTGCTCGGCTCGGGCGCGCGCGCCCTGGTCGAGGCCCGCGGCCATGGCGAGTGGCGCGACGCCTTGCCCCGCGCCGCCGACGCCTGGGCGCTGCCGCCCGCCTTGCGCAGCCTGCCGCCCCGCCCGATTTACGGCCGCGGCCCGGATGCGAGGCCCGCTCAAAGCCACGCCGCGGGCGGCGTCGAAAGGCCGCTGACGTGACCGGGGCGCGGGTCATTCTCAGCCCGGGCGGCCAGGCCGATCTGCGCGACGTGATGACGGTGATGGAAGACAGCTTCGATCCCTGTTTCGGCGAGGCCTGGACGATGGCGCAATGCGCTGGCCTGCTGCCCATGCCCGGCGTCTGGCTCACCCTGGCGCGCGAGAATGAGGTGGTGCTCGGCTTCACTCTGGCACGGCTCGTCGCGGATGAAGCCGAATTGTTGCTGCTTGCCGTAAAGTCCACAGAACAGGGCCGCGGGATCGGCCGAATTCTTCTCGAACATTTCGAGGACGACGCCGTGGCGCGCGGGGCGGCGCAGCTCCACCTCGAAGTCCGCGAGGGAAATCATGCGCTTAGCCTGTACGAGCAGGCGGGCTTCGGACTCGTGGGTAGACGGCGCGATTATTATAATGGCCAAAAAGGGGACAGGTACGATGCCCTGACCCTCGGCAAAAGCCCCGGAAATCTGCGGTAAACCACAGATTGCTCTCTTCGTTTCGGCCTTGTCAAACCTGCCAAAACGGACCAATTCTGCCCGCGTGTCCGTCAGGCCAATGACGGTCGCATCCTCTGATCTCAAGCAAAGTTGGATACCGACAAAATGGAAAACCAGGACAATTACGGGGAAACGCTTGTTACCCTGACCGCCGACATTGTGTCGGCGCATGTCAGCAACAACAGCGTTGCGGTCTCTGACCTCCCCTTGCTGATCGCCAACGTGCACAGCGCGCTTTCCGGCCTCGGCGAGCGCAAGGAAGAGCCGGCCGCGAAGCCGGAGCCCGCGGTTTCGATCCGCTCGTCCATCAAGCCGGACTATGTGGTCTGCCTCGAGGACGGCAAGAAGCTGAAGATGCTGAAGCGGCACCTGATGACCCACTACAACATGACCCCGGACCAGTACCGGCAGAAGTGGGGCCTTGCCGCCGACTATCCGATGGTCGCGCCGAATTATGCCGAGCAGCGCCGCACCCTCGCCAAGAAGATCGGCCTGGGCACCAAGCGCAAGCGGACGGCCGCTCCCAAGAAGTAAGCGCGTCGCCGAGGCAAAGGAAAGCGCCGTTTCCGCACGGAGCGGGACGGTGCTTTTCGTTTCCGGCGCCCTTTGCTCCGGCCCCAAACTTGCTCTAAAGAGCCGGCAATGAGCCGCAGCATCGATATCGAGGCGCTTTGCGCCGAAAAGGGCCTCCGCATCACCGAGCAGCGCAAGGTCATCGCCCGCGTGCTCGGCGAATCCGAGGATCATCCGGACGTCGAAGCGCTCCACGCCCGCGCCGCCGCGGTCGATCCCGGCATCTCCATCGCCACCGTCTACCGCACCGTGCGCCTGTTCGAGGAAGCGGGCATCCTGGAGCGGCACGATTTCGGCGACGGCCGCGCCCGCTACGAGGCGGCGGCCGAGACCCATCACGACCATCTCATCGACGTCGAGACCGGCAATGTGATCGAGTTCGTCGACGAGGAGCTGGAAGCGCTGCAGCGCCGGATCGCCGAAAAGCTCGGCTTCCGCCTGGTCGACCATCGCATGGAATTGTACGGCGTTTCCATCTCGCGCGAGACCTAGGTGAGACGCGCCTTTCGGAAATACGGGCGCCTCGCGGCGGTCCTGGCGGGCTTCGCGGTCTGCGTGCCGCTCCATTATCTGTGGAAGGCGCTGCGGCTGCGCTCGCCCTGGCCGCAGCGTTTCCTGGGCTTCGTCGGCCGGCGCTTCGGGCTCAAGGTCCGCGTCGAGGGCGTGCCGCTGACCAGCAAGGTTCTCTACACCCCCAACCATGTCAGCTGGCTGGACATCCTCGCCATGGGCGGCGCGGTGCCGGCGGTGTTCGTCACCAAGGCCGAGCTGGAGGGCATCGTCCGCTGGGCCTCGGGCCTGAACGACAGCGTCTATATCAACCGCAACATGCGCAGCAGCGTGAAAGGCCAGGCCGACGACCTGCGCGGCCGCCTCGCCGAGGGGCGGGCGGTCTGCCTGTTCCCCGAGGGCACGACCAGCGGCCGGCTGATCCTGCCCTTCCGCCCGAGCCTGTTCGCCTCGCTCTATCCGCCCCTGCCCGGCGTCATGGTGCAGCCCGTCCAGCTCGACTTCGAGAATATCGACGACGCCGCCTGGATCGGCGACGAGGCCTATGAGCTGAGCGTCACCCGCTTCCTGGAGCGGCCCGGCCGGCTCGGCGTGACGATCCGCTTCCTCGACCCGATCGACCCGGCCGAGGCGGGCGACCGCAAGAAGCTGGCGGCGCGGGCGCGCGCGGCGGTGATCCACGGCCTGCCGGGCGTCAGGCCCATCGAGGATGCCGATCCCCCCGCTATCGTCGAGCCCGTCGCTTAGGTATAGGGCCCGGCGATGAAAGCCTCCCCCAAGACCTTCCACGTCAAGTCGTTCGGTTGCCAGATGAACGTCTATGACGGCGACCGCATGGCGGAGCTGCTCGAGGCGGAAGGCCTCAGCGCGGCGACCGACGCGGACGCCGCCGACCTGGTCGTGCTCAACACCTGCCATATTCGCGAGAAGGCGGCGGAGAAGGTCTATTCGGACATCGGCCGGCTGGTGAAGCGCGAGGCCCCCGACGGCAGCCGCGCCCCGGCGCCGATGATCGCGGTGGCGGGCTGCGTCGCGCAGGCCGAGGGCGCGGAGATCCCGCGGCGCGCGCCGGCGGTCGACATCGTCGTCGGCCCGCAGGCCTATCACAATCTGCCGGCCCTGGTCCGCGAGGCGGCGGCGGGGCGCAAGGCGCTGGACACCGACATGCCCGCCCTGTCCAAGTTCGGCGCCCTGCCCGGGCGGCGGCGGCAGGGGCCGAGCGCCTTCCTCACCGTCCAGGAGGGCTGCGACAAATTCTGCACCTATTGCGTCGTGCCCTATACGCGCGGCGCCGAGATCAGCCGGCCTTTCGCCGCGATCGTCGACGAGGCGAAGGCGCTGGTCGACGCGGGCGCGAAGGAGATCACCCTGCTCGGCCAGAACGTCAACGCCTGGCGCGAGGACGGGAAAGGGCTGGACGACCTGATCCGCGCGCTGGACCGGATCGAGGGCCTGGCCCGGATCCGCTACACGACCAGCCATCCGAACGACATGACCGAGGGCCTGATCCGCGCCCATGCCGAGGTCGCGACGCTGATGCCCTATCTGCACCTGCCCGTGCAGTCCGGCAGCGACCGGGTGCTGAAGGCGATGAACCGGAGCCATTCGGCGGCAAGCTATTCGCGCATCATCGAGCGGGTCCGCGCCGCGCGGCCGGACATCGCCATTTCGGGCGACTTCATCGTCGGCTTCCCGGGCGAGACCGACGCGGAGTTCGAGGAGACGCTCGGCCTCATCGAGGCGACCCGTTATGCGGCCGCCTTTTCCTTCAAATATTCGCCCCGCCCCGGCACGCCGGCCGCCGACATGGCCGGCCAGGTGCCGCCGGCGGTCATGGACGAGCGCCTGCAGCGCCTGCAGGCCCTGATCGGGCGGCAGCAGCTCGCCTTCAACCAGGCGAGCGTGGGGCGACGCACGCAGGTGCTGGTCGAGCGCCGGGGCAAGAGGCCCGGCCAGATGCTCGGCAAGTCGCCCTGGCTGCAGTCGGTGCATCTGGAGACCGATGCCGCGATCGGCGACCTGATCGACGTGGAGCTGCGCGCGGCGGGGCCGAACAGCCTGGCGGGCGCGGAACTGGTGCGCGCGGCGGCCTGAGGGCGGGGTTCGCTTTTCACGACGAACAATCGTGCTCCGGCGGAGGCCGGAGCGCCGGCCGGGTTCGCGGTGCCTTCGCGCAACGCTCCGGCCTTCGCCGGAGCACATGTGGGTGGAGCGCCACAGGCTGCCGTCACCCTGAACTCGGTTCAGGGTCCAGGGTCGGGGCCCGCCGCCACGTCCGCCCATCCGGCTCGGTGCCGCAGCCAGCCTGGACCCTGAAACGAGTTCAGGGTGACGGGTGCCACGTCGCCCGGTCATCGCTTGCGCGCCTCGGCGGCGGCTTTCCGGCGCAGGCGGCGGTTGCATTTCGGCGCGGAAGTTGACGTTGTTGACGGCATATGCGGGGCGCATGGGGCTTTCCCGACGCCGCGCGCGTCCAGCGCGGCGAGGTCGCGCAGCGTCGCCTCGGCGGGCGTGGCATTGGCCGGACCCCAGCGGAACAGGTTGGTCCGGCTCCAAGGCTCCTCATCCTGCTCCTCGAGCAAGGCGGTCGAGACCTGCCGCGGCGCGCCTTCCTCGTCGCGGAAGGCGTCCGAGGCCACCCAGGTGAGCATGTCGGCCATGGCGAGCGCCGCGCGTTCGGGATGGGGCGGGTCCTCGCACCGGTCGAGATGCTTCCCGTAGCGGTGCGGCTTGCGGTAGCGCAGGAGGAACAGGGCCAGCCTTTCGTCGTAGCGGCGGTGCGTGCCGACCAGCTCGCCCTTGTAATAATGCGGTACCTCGACGCCCTCGATGGCGCGGCTGAAGACCGCGTCCTCGACCCGGTCGGCGGCGCCGTTCAGGGCCACGTCCATGGCGGCGCGGAAGCTATGCGCGTCGGGCCGTCGTCGCAATTCGTAGACCGCCTCGGTGGAGATGCCGACCTTCGCGCAGGCCTCGCGGATGCAGCCGCAGGCCGCCATGGCCTGTACCACCGCCACCTGCCGCGCCGGGGTCAGCCCGTCATGGCGGTAGCGGAGCTTCACCGGCGCGAAGGCCGGAGCGGGCGGCGCGCTTTCGCCCGCGCCATGGCGTTGGGGGTTCGTCATCCGCCAGCGTAGATCAGATGTTTTCCAACATTGATCCAACAATCGGCCGCCGGACGTGTCCTGTTCTTTTGTCGTGCCCGTCCGTGGACGTCTTCGCACGACAGGACGGCCGCTTTGTTTCACGCAAAGGCGCAAAGACGCAAAGGTGCCCGGGCGGGTCGCGGGCGCTTTCCACCTTTGCGTCCTTGCGTGGGATCGGAAGGCGGCTGCGCCGCTTGTCGTGCTCCGGCGAAGGCCGGAGCGCTGACCGCGTTCGCGGCGGCTGCTCGCAA
>Ga0335075_10003920_pt1 | contig 23359 bp, 19 predicted proteins | sample Lox_Sample_24_FD_206723 | JGI IMG/M metagenome (GOLD analysis project Ga0335075, IMG submission 206723) | Soil microbial communities from Loxahatchee National Wildlife Refuge, Florida, United States - Lox_Sample_2.4 | ecosystem: Environmental > Terrestrial > Soil > Wetlands | place: USA...
TGGCTAGCGCGGCCTCTTCCATGATGTGCCAGCTCGCCTGGTAGGCGATCAGCTGGGCCTGGCGGGTGACCGCCGTGCCGTCGTCGTGCATGCCAGATCCCGCGGGCTTAGCGGGTGAGCTTGCGGTAAGTGACGCGGTGCGGCCTGGCCGCTTCGGCGCCGAGCCGGTCGATCTTGTTCTTCTCGTAGCCCTCGAAGTTGCCTTCGAACCAGAACCAGTTCGCCGCGCCTTCCCAGGCCAGGATGTGGGTGGCGATCCGGTCCAGGAACCACCGGTCGTGGCTGGTGATCACCGCACAGCCAGGGAACTCCAGCAGCGCGTTCTCCAGGGACGACAAAGTCTCCACGTCCAGGTCGTTGGCCGGCTCGTCCAGCAGCAGCAAGTTCCCGCCCTGCTTGAGGGTTAGCGCGAGATTCACTCTGCCGCGCTCGCCGCCGGACATTAGCCCGGATGGCTTTTGCTGATCGGATCCCTTGAACCCGAACGCGGCAACGTACGCGCGGCTGGGAATCTCCATTCGTCCCGAACGGATGACATCGTCTCCACCGGAGATGACCTCCCACACCGTCTTCGAGGGGTCGATCCCGGACCGCAGTTGGTCCACGTACGAGATGCGGACGGTGTCGCCGACACTGATGGCGCCGGAGTCCGGATTCTCTTCCCCGGTGATCATCTTGAACAGAGTGGTCTTGCCGACGCCGTTGGGGCCGATGACGCCGACGATGCCGCCCTGGGGCAGGCTGAAGGTCAGGTTCTCGAACAGGATCTGGTCGCCGAACCCCTTGACCAGGGCGCCTACCTCCACCACGTGGGTCCCCAGCCGCGGGCCGGGCGGGATCTGAATCTCCTCAAAGTCCAGCTTGCGGTTCTTGTCGGCTTCGGCGGCCATCTCCTCGTAGCGGGCCAGGCGGGCACGGCTTTTGGCCTGGCGGGCCCGCGGGCTGGAGCGGACCCATTCCAGCTCGTCTTGGAGCCGCTTGCGCTTCTTGGCATCCTTGGCGCCCTCGACCTTGAGCCGGGCTGCCTTAGTTTCCAAGTACGTGGCGTAGTTGCCCTCATAGGGATAGGCGTGTCCGCGGTCCAGTTCCAGGATCCAGCCGGCCACGTTGTCCAGGAAGTACCGGTCGTGGGTGACTGCCACCACCGTGCCCGGGTATTTCTCCAGGTGCTGCTCCAGCCATTGCACGCTCTCGGCGTCCAGGTGGTTGGTCGGCTCGTCCAGCAGCAGCAGGTCCGGCTGGGACAGCAGCAGCTGGCACAGAGCCACTCGGCGCCGCTCGCCGCCCGACAGAATCCCGACCGCAGCGTCCGGGGGCGGGCAGCGCAGCGCGTCCATCGCCTGCTCGAGCTGGCTGTCCAGATCCCAGGCATTCTTGTGGTCCAGCTCCTCCTGCAGCTGGCCCATCTCTGCGAGCAGCTCATCAGAGTAGTCGGTGGCCATTTGCCCGGTGATCTCGTTGTAGCGGTCCAGCAGCGCCTTAGTGTCCGCGACGCCATCCTCGACGTTGCCCAGAACCGTCTTGGCTGGGTCGAGCCCAGGTTCCTGATCCAGCAGGCCGACGCTATAACCGGGCATGAGGCGGGCCTCGCCGTTGGACGGGTGCTCCACCCCGGCCATCATCCGCAGCAGCGTCGACTTGCCCGTACCGTTGGGGCCGACCACGCCGATTTTCGCGCCCGGCAGGAACGCCAGCGTGACGTCGTCGAGGACGAGTTTGTCGTCAAAGGCCTTACGGGCGTGGCTGAGGGCCAGGATCTGGTTCATGCCGCACGCATCCTGTCTTTTGGACAGGGACCGTTGGCCTTGGCGCGTTTGCGGCGAGCCCCTCCGCCTGATTCAAGAATACTCAGCCGGCGTCGGCTGGCAGCGTGCGGAGCCGGGACTGCAGCATCTGCTGGCTAGCGGCGGTACTCGACGAGATCGAAGCCAACCCGAGCCTGTCACCGGGTGCTCAAGCGGGGCTTCGAGCTGCTTCCAGAGGACGTCGGCATTACGTTCTTCGGGGATCCGCAGGCCGGGGTCATGCAGGCGCAGTGCCGCCGTGCAGTAGGCCGATCAGTGGCGGAAGGACCTCGGCCAGCCGTTCCTGTGCTTGCCAGTAACTGTCGTAGCCCACCCACAGGCACCACTGACTGTGGTGCGCCGGGGGCCGCCAGCCTCGCCGCAGGCGGGTGCAGTGTGCAGGAACCCCAGCGCGGTGCATCTCGGCCAATAGGCATGGCACAACGCGGCCGTCCACGCACCAGACTGGCACCCAGATAACGTCGCTCAGGCCGTTACCGCGCCGGCGGGCCAGCCACGGCCCGAATCCGGCGATCGCAGTGATGGGATTGTCTAGCATCCGACCTCCTGGCCTACCCGGAGACCAGGACCCATCGGCCAGGCAGCGAGCCGGCCGCCAGATGCGGCCGCGGCGGGATCCACCGCCGGGGCGACCGCCGGTCGTGCATGACGGCGCACGCCCGCCTTTTACGATAATGCAAGGCACGTTGCCCGGCGAGAGCCGCCGAGTGGCGGGTGGTGCTTGCCGCAGGTGTGGCGTCCTAGTAATAATGACCGCTGGCGATGAGGCTCGCCGTGACTGCGAACTCGCTGATGGCCTCTACCTGGATCCGGGTGTGAGTCCGGAGAGCTTGGAGGCGAACGGCAGGTGGGCTTTGTCGATTCATTTCGTCGTGTCCTGGTGGGCTTTGACGGCTCACCCGACGCGGCCGAGGCGCTCCGGTTAGCTGGCGCGATGTGCGACAGCGGCGAGCTGGTGGTGCTCTGCGTGGTCTCGCGCGCGCTGCCCGCAGATAGCCGCGGCGAGGGCAGTGACGGTGCGGGTCTGCGTATGGAGGCCGAGCTGCTTCTGCGCAAGCTGGCGCTCGGCGCTGACCTAGGAGACCTGGACAAGGTCAGTGTGCAGGTCGTGTCCTCTGGTGGTGACAGCCCCGGCAATGTAGTGACCCGCTATGCCCGGGAGCACGGGTTTGACTTGCTCGTTCTGGGACGGCATGGGGCCGGAGGTCGGCGCAAAAGCATGCTCGGCCGGGTGGCTGAGCGGGCGGCGCGGGCCTGCCGGGTGCCGGTCTTGCTGGTGGGCGCGCCGGGACGAGATGCAAATGCCCAGGTGCTGCGCGGCCAGGCTTCCTCGGGCGTCTACGTGCGGCCGGACCAGGCGAACTGGTAGGAGGCGCGTTCTGCTGCTGCCGCTGCTACGCAGCCAGCGATTACCCATATGGCGCCTGCGTCGTGCGCGGCTAACCCGTCGGGCGGCGGGCCGAAGTCCTGCCCGGCCGCCGGGATGATCGGTCAGCCATCGTTGCGCCGCAGAGCAATAGAAGTGCGCTGTACGCAGCAACTGGCATCGGCCTCCCTGGGTGTCACGCGCGAGCCGAGCCAGTCGAACTCCTTCGGCGCCCAGACCGCCTGCGGTGTATCCTGGCAGTATCGCGCGATGAGGCTCGCGTCTGCACCTTGGATCGCATTCTCGGGTTGATGGCCTCTACCTGCTTTCGTTACGGCGAGCGTCGGTGGAGGCTCAATGTCAGTGGTCATGGGCTTTGCGCCGTGCAGCTTGCGCCTGTGGTGGGCGGCCCGATGAGCCTCAGCGCACACGAGCGCCGCGCGCTGGATTGCATCTCTGAAGATCTTGCGGTGTCAGATCCCACTCTGGCTGGGCTTCTCTGCACATTCACGCAGCTGGCCGTCGGCGAGGTGATGCCAGCCAGCGAGCAGATCGCAGCACGACGGCGCCATCTGCTGGACGCCGCTCGAGGGGCACGACACGCCGGCTCGCGGGACCTGGCGCATCGGCCCGCTCCGCTGCTTTGGCGGACCGGGATCACGATCCTCGTATCGCTGCTGCTCATAGCCTTGGTCGTTTCGGCCGCCCTCGCTCTCGGAGGTGGATCGCTCGCACCGTGCAGGGCATCGGAGTCGATGGGCTGCGCGCGTCCGGCTCCGTCGACTGCAGGTCATGCGGGCACGTAGTGACTCGACTGCCTGTTCGGATAACGGCCGCCGTTCGTGACCGGGCCTACCGGCCTGTCGACGCTTACGTTCGGCCCGCCGCCAGGTGGTCAGAACTCGGGCAGGCCGTAGGGCATGGCTGGCTGGGCTACGGCGATCTCCAGCAGCCGGTTGTACTTGGCGACGCGCTCGCCGCGCGCCGGCGCGCCGGTCTTCAGCATGCCGCCGCCTCCGCTGACGGTGAGGTCGGCGATGAAGGTATCGGTGGTCTCGCCCGAGCGATGCGAAACCAACTGGGCATAGCCTCCGCTGCGGCAGGTCGCCATCGCGGCGAGGGTTTCAGTAACGGTGCCGATCTGGTTGACCTTGATGAGCGCGGCGTTGCCGATGCCCTGGCTGACTGCCTCGGCAATGATCGCCGGGTTAGTTACGAAAATGTCATCGCCGACGAGTGTGACGCGCTCGCCTAGTCGTTGAGTGAGCGCAGCCCAGCCGTCCCAGTCGTTCTCGGCGAGGCCGTCCTCGATCAGCCAGACCGGGAACCGGTCGGTGATCTGCGCATACCGCTCGATCATCTCGGCACCGGACAGCGCCTGTCCGGCAACGCGGTACCGGCCGTCCTCGCCGCGGAACTCGCTGGCCGCCGGGTCGAGCGCGATCGCCACGCCGTCTCGGCCCGCTGCGTACCCGGCGCCGCCGATCGCCGTGACGAGCAGCTCGAGTACCTCTTCCGGTTTGGTGATCTGCGGGGCGAACCCGCCTTCGTCGCCGAGGCCGGTCGCGTATCCCTTGGCCGCTAGCAACCCGCGCAGGGCCGCGTAGACCTCTGCGCCGGCCCGGACGGCTTCGGCGAGCGACGGAGCGCCGAGCGGTGCGATCATGAATTCCTGGAAGTCGAGCGGGTTCGGGGCGTGCACCCCGCCGTTGATGACGTTGAAATGCGGGACTGGAAGCCGCGGGGTTATTCCGGCAGGGGTGAGCCACTCCCACAGTTCGCGGCCATCAGCCTGCGCGAGCGCGCGAGCGCAGGCCATCGACACGCCGACGATCGCGTTGGCGCCCAGTCGCGATTTGTTCGGAGTGCCGTCGAGTGCGATGAGCGCGGCGTCGATCTCGGCTAGGTTATGCCATTCGCGGCCGGTGAGGCAGCTAGCGATCTCGCCACCGACCGCTGCCACGGGCCCGAGCACTCCGAGTCCGCCGTACCGGGCGGTGTCCCCGTCCCGGCGCTCGACCGCTTCCCGGCTGCCGGTCGACGCCCCGGACGGCACTCCGGCCACCGCCGTTGTCCCGTCGGCGAGCGTTACTGTCGCCTGGATCGTCGGCCTACCCCGCGAGTCCAGAATCTCCAACCCGCTCACCGTAGCAATGACGGCTGGCTTGGATGTCATCGTTGTCTCCTCTGTTCAGGGGTCGAGCGAGAACGGGTACTGCGTGATCACGCGCACCTCATCGTGGTAGCAGCCTCGCCCGGAAGGTCAGGCACCAACGTCACTGGTCCGCTGGATCTGGCCTGGATCCTGGGTGGCAGCAAGGGCCCGGGCGGCCAGTGGCGAAGGCCGGGGCAGCGCGCCGACCCGGCGGGCGAGCAGGTCTGATCCGGGTATCGAACTTCAGCTCCAGCGAGCGCCCGCCAGTTGCAATCGGAGACCAAGGTCCAGCGGGCTCAGGGTCGGCTCGGCTGACGCGCGCATCTCGTCAGCTCCGTCTCGAGGACAGGTCGCGAACAAGTGCCGAGTCATCGCCAGGATGGCTATCGCAGGATGTTGACGCCCTGCGGCCGTGCTCGCCCCTGCAGGCGCGGCAGGGGAGGGCCGCTGGCGCGGGCGGGTCTGCAGGGGTTAGGCCCGCCCGCGCGTTTCCCGCGGCGGCTTTACTTGATCGGCGGGGGACCGAACGGGAGGACCTTACGACCGAAGGTGGACTCGATGATGTCACCGGCGGCGTGGTACCAGGCCAGCACCGCGAAGAGCAGGACGACCGCGCCGCCGGCCTTGGTCACGTTGGGCATGTTGTCCCATGAGCCAATTGACAGCAGCACCAGGCCGACGAAGATCAGCCAGATGATCACAGTGAGTACCAGGTCGGTGCGTAGCGAGGCGATGGCCAGATAGAACGTGATCACCGCGAACACGGCCAGGAACAGGCCGGTGGCCGAGGAGAGCTGCGCAGTCGGCACGCTGGTCGCATAGATCGTGTCGAACGCCCCGAGTATCACCCAGAACGGCCCGTAGGTGCCGAACACCGCGCCAGCGAACAGGTTGCCGCGCGAGAACTCCATTATCGCGACGATGATCTGCACCAAGCCGCCGAAAAAGAAAGCCGCGGGCAGCACGATCGGAATCCCGGCCGAGTTAAGCAAGCCTGTCTGGTACATGCCGATCATGAACGAGGTAGTGCCGAACGCGGTCACCGCCCACGGTGCAGGGTTGGCCATTCCCGCCTGGGCTGGCGGCGGGGCCTGCGCTGCCTCGGCGTGCTCTCCGATAGCACCTGATATCGCCATTGAGCATCACTCCTGTCCTATCTGTGGCCGGCCACGGCGGCCGGCGCGTCTGTGGTGAACAGTGCTGGTGCGGTGTGCGGGCACGGCTGGGCGTGGGCAGGGCCAGCCCGGCGCGGCAGGATGGTGCATCTAGCTGATCCGGCTGGTGCTCAGCGGCGCCGGGTAATGGACGCCTGGGGTACAGGTTGCCGACGACCTCGGCGGCCGCTACCTGGCTGCAGTAGCCACGGGTGCGGGCCGTTGTGCAGTGAGGGCGTAGTCGGCCGCGCATCGGGCTGAGCTGTGCTGCCTTACACCGGCCGACCTGGAACTGCGGGAGATCCAGGTAATAGGCGCGGAGCTGCGACAGTTGGCAGCCCGCGGCGGGGAGGGCAGGCTCTCCGCGGCACGGGCAAGCCGACCGCGCTGGTTGCGGCGCGGTCTGGCCCTTCTCCGCGAGCGGGGGCACGGCCCGGTAGTACCGGGATGTGATGCCGTCAGCGGGGATACCGGCCGTGGCGAGTTCACGGCTAAACAAGGGGCAGCCTCCTGTCCCGCACTGGACAGGGACCGTTGGCGGCTACCGCAATTAACGGCGAGCCCCTCCGCCGTCTCCGGCTCTGATCATAAGTCCGGTTTAGCGTCCGGTAAAGGATGCGCCTGCTGGGCCTGAGCGCGGCGGGCTGCTAGCGCCTCACGGGCCGGGGGATGCTTGCAGCCCGGCTCTCCACCGGCGCATGAACGGTGAGCGGCCGCCGGCGGGCCGTCGCGTGATTCCCTGAGCACGCAGCAGCCTCAAGATGGTTTGCGCGGGCTGTCCGGTGAGCAGTTCGATTTGGCGCACCCCCAACCCGCAAGCAATGTACAGTTCCTCGGCCATATCCGCGTTCACCGGGACAGGGACGGGGAACCGCCGCCAGATCGGGCCTCCGGCAGGCCGGCGGGGGATTTCGTGACGGGCCATTGCCTGGAGCACTAGCGGATCGGCGTAGAGAGCCTCGACCAATTTGATCTCGCCCGGCCCGTGGCTGGGCTCCGGTCCGCCGACCCGGACGGGCAGGCCCTCGTCGTGCGCGGCTCGCAGCACGAGATGCCCGGACACGCCGAGCAGCCGACCGGTATCGGCTGCGGACAGCCCGGCGCCGAGATACAGCCGGATGAGCGCGTCCGCGGGGACGGCCACGCGGTCCTCCCTGTTAAGCCGTCCTTTCGTCCGAATCCGGACGCCACGCGCGCGCAGCCGGTCACGCACCGTGCGCTGCGGGACGCCAATAATCGCCGAGATCTCGCCGGAGCTCAGGCCAGACTCGGAGTACAGCTGCTCCATGACCACGTCCAGCGCGGCCTGGTCCTGGTCAACTGGCCGGGGTCGGCCCGCGCCCCTGGGCTTAACGGGGACGCCCGCCCTGGCCAGCATCCGGCCAACCCGCTGCCGGTCCATTCCGGTCACAGCGCCGATCCGGTAGGTGGACAGACCCTCGCACAGATACAGGTGGCTGACCAGTTCTGCGAGATCGGTGCCTGCAGGCGGGCCGCCAGAGCCCGCGATCAGACGCGAAGTCGCGTGCAGACAACCAGAATCCCCGACCGCGGTCACACCGCCAGCCTCCTGCCCTCAAAGCAGGGACCGTTGGCGGCTGATCCGCGAGTCTGACGGCGAGCCCCTCCGCCGGATTCTTATAGCTTAACCGAGCAGGCGGTTGCCGCCTGGAACACAAACCACCGTGCTACAGCCAGAACGCCGCCAGCGCGACTGAGGAGGGACATACTGGTCGGCAGCCCGTGATGGCGGGAGTGCTTCCGGCCAGCCAACCGCGAGATTGTGTTCCGGGCGGCAGCCGGGGTGCTTGGCGCAGGCGGTTTGTGCGTGCCAGGCAGCACTCATGACTTGGCACGCTCAAGCAGCGCCTGGAGCCTGGTGCGGAGTACTTCTTCGGCGCGGCTGTAAGCGCCGGTACCCACCCACAGGCGGTATAGAGGCTCATCTGAAGCCGCTCCGCGTGGGCGCGGCCGGCTCGGCCGGCCCGTCATGGGCGCGGCGTGCGCGGGTACGCCCGCTGCGCGCAACTCGGCGAGCAGCGGCGCGACGACGCTCGCTTCGACGTCCGCAACAGGTGCCCATCCGCTATCGTTCAGGCCGTTGCCCATGCCGCGAGACGGCAGCCACCACAGGCGGCCAAATCGTTCGGGCTGGTGCAGTGATCTTGATGCCGATGCCGACATTCTCCCGTCCTCGTGCCGCGAGTGCGTTCACGAAACAGGAGCCATCGGCCCCGTTGGCAATCAGGCGTTTAAACGCAACGCCCCGGCGGGCTCCACCGCCGCGCGGCTCGCAAGCCGCGACCTCAGTATATGGCGGCATCTGGCGGATGCCGAAGGGCTCTACGCGTAAATCGGCAGCTGGCCAAGCAGATCGCAGCGGGCTGGCGGCTTGCTGACCTGTTCGGCACCGCGCGCGGTAACGGGCTGCTACTCACCGCGCAGCTGGCCGGCCCAGAGGGCTTGAGCGCTTTCTGTCAGTCGATCGAGTGCATGGCGGGAACGCAGGTGCCGTGGACCGCGGCCCTCGTCCGGACGCTGCATGCCGAGCTCGAACGGCTTGCCTGTCACCTGGACGTCATCGTGCGGCTCTCCGACGATTCCCTCTGGCACGACCACGCCGCGGCCGAACCTGCTGCCCGACAGTTGGCTCAGCAGCCCGAGCACCAGCTCCTTATGCCAGCCGAACCGCGCAGTCGCGACGCGCTGGCCCGGCTGGAGGTGCGGGTCGACGAGATCGCAGGCTCCTTCCACCTGATGCGGCAGGCGGCGGATGAGCTAGCTGAGGCCGGCGCCGGCCCGCTGCGCTTCGACTGCGAGCCGGTAACGGGGCGAGCGGCGGCCTGGGCGGAGGCGCCGCAAGGCAAGGTCGTCTACGACGTGCGGATCGAGAACGGGCTTATCACCCGGTGCCGGTCCAGATCGGCCTCGTTCCACAACCTGGTCCTGATGCATGAAGTATTCGCAGGCGACATCCTGACCGATTTCCCGTTCATCGAGGCAAGCTTCGGGCTGTCCGTGGCCGGGGTCGGCGGCTAGCGCTAGGCTGCCAGAGCCGGATGAGGCTCCCGGTTGGGCGCATACCCAGAACCGCCGGTTGGCTAATGGCCTCTGCCATGTTCGTGACGAGCATGTGGCGGAGGTGCACTTGCCCACTGCAGCACCGGTCCCGCGCGGGCCCTCTCTTCTGCTGCTGGGCTCGGCAGCAGGGCTGCTGGACCGACCCGGATGCCCTGCCTGCCGGTACGCGGCAGAGGCCAGTGACGCCTACCTCACCTGGTTCGCGCTGGACGGGCACTACGACGCCGACGTGCTGAGCCTGGTCTGCGCATCCCGAGGCATGTGTCCGCTGCACTCCCGGCGGCTGTTGTCGCAGCCGGGCGCCGCCACCCGGCTCACATCGGTCTACCGCTATGTCATCGAGGTAGCCATGCGGGACCTCTGCGCGCGCCCCGCGAGGTGTCCCGCGTGTGAGCACGACGAGGCCGCCGCGGACCGGGTGATCGACATCCTGCTCGAGGACGTAATGGCAGAAGACAGGACAGCCTACGAGCAGCACGGAGGGCTCTGCCTTCCGCACCTGCGCCGGGCAGCGAGCCGCAGCCGAGCCGCAGACCTGCGCTGGGCACTTCGCTTCATGACGAAGCGGCTCACTCGAGAGCTGCCGAGCCTCGAACTGCTGGCAGGCTGGCCAGATCACGACGCCGCCTCCCGCGCGGCGCTCCGCGCGGGGCTCCCGGCCCGGCCTACGCAAAACGAGCCGCGGACATGCTCAGCATGCTGGGCGGCGGCCATCGCCGAACGCGAAAAGCTCAGCGGGACATGCTCCGCTGGCGGTCGGACGCCGCCGTCATTCCCGGTTGATTGCTTGTGTGAGCGGCACCTGTACGATGCCGCCGCCGCTGTTGATTACAGCGCGTCCGTCGTGTTGTCCTGGCAGGCCGCGTGCCACGCGGCACGCCTGAACCAGATCCTCGACACACACCCGCGGCGCCTCGGAATCTCGGTCGGTCGGCTGTCGGCCCGGTCTCGTCGTGCGCTCGCCAGTCCCGACTGTCCGATCTGCCAACGACGGGACGCCGCCGGCTCGCACGAGGTCCGGCGGCTCCAAGCCAGGCTGCGGCCGGGCAGGATGTGGCCTGGGGACGAATCCGGACTGTGCGTACGGCACCTGAACACCTTGCAAGCCCTGGATGCGCAGGCCGGTCGGCTGGCGGCCGACCGCGTCAGCGAGTACGCCAGCCAGTTGGTCGATGAGCTAGCAGCCGCCTTCGATATGCAAACCTGGGCGCGGCGTGGCGATCCGAAGGGGGCGGAGATGACCGCATGGCGGCGGGCTGCCGCCTTCCTCGACGGGGCGGTCCTCGGCGGGTGTCCAGCCTGAGCAATCGGCGTGCCGGCGGACATCAACCGCGGAAGGACAGCCGGGAAGGGGCAGCGGCCAACGCCGGTTCCGCACGCTGGCACTTGTGGTTAGCGCCGGGCGGCCGCCAAAATAGCAGTGGCGATGAGGCTCGCCGTAACCGCGAAGTAACTCGCTGATGGCCTCTACCTGTCCTTCCCTCTGCGCAGGGGAGTTTGGAGGCATCGTGCGGGGCGATCGGATATGTTGCCCAGCCGCGGACTGGAACCTTTGATGGCTGCGGGCCGATTCCGTCGTATCCTCGTGGGCTTTGACGGATCGCCTGACGCCGCTGAAGCACTCCGGGTGGCTGCGGCGATTGCGTGCCTCGACGGCGGTCACGTGGTGGCGCTGTGCGTGACGCGGTACGGGCCAACAACTGAGGGCACAGACTCCTACGACAGCGAGAGCCGCAAGCTGCAAAGACTGGCAGAGACGTGCTTCGATGAGCTCAAGCGCGGCCAGACGCCCGGTGACGGGGTCCGGACCAGCGTTCAGGTTCTTGGAGCGAATCATGACAATGCCGGTCAGGTTCTCACCGACTACGCCGCGAAGCACGGGTTCGACATCTTGGTGGTTGGCAGGCACGGCGATGGGATGAGCCGACGATCGCGCCTCGGCCGGGTCGCGGACGCGGCCGCGCGCGCAAGCTCGGTGCCCGTGCTACTTCTCAGCGCGCAATGAGGAACCGGCAGGGTCGGCTGGCCGAGTTCCGGACAGTGGAGCGGGCGGAGCTTCAGTTGTCTGTTTTCGTGCGCGCGGGTGACAGGTTCGGTGGTCGGCCGCTGTATCGCGAGATCATCGACCGGGCGCGTAGAGCCGGGCTGAGTGGAGCCTCCGTCGTGCAAGGCCTGCAGGGCTTCGGAAATTCCGCGAAGCTGCGGCCACCGGGCGTGCTCGGCCCGAATGGCTCGGAGCCGGTGCTGATCGAGATCCTCGACTCGCCGACTCGGGTGCACGCCTTCCTGCCTGTATTGGATCAGTTGCTCGGCAGCGGGCTGATGGTGCTGAAGACCGTTACGGTGACACGGAGAGTTGCCGACGTTCCGGACATAGCCGCTACCCCGGCGCCGTAGCGCTGTGTATGCTGAAGAAGATCACGCGATGAGGCTCGCGTAACGCCTGATGGATCCTGGCTGATGGCCTCTACCTGAACGGACGCTTCTACGTCGCCGGACAGGTGGAGGTCTTTTTGCTGCCGTGGCTGGTGCAGACGCTGCAGAGCATCGTAGTCATTGCCGGAGCGCCGTTGTATGCGGGCGTGCTGGCGCGTGCCGAGGCGATCGTGGAGTCCAAGCGCGGTCCCAGCGTGCTGCAGCCCTACCGGGACCTGGCCAAGCTGCTGCGCAAGGGCAGCGCAACCAGCGACCAGGCGTCGTGGATCTTCACGGTCACGCCGTTCGTGACGTTCGCCTGCTATCTCACGGTGTCGGTAATAGTCCCGATAATCACGAACACGCCGCTGCCGCTGGCGTTTCTTGCTGACCTGATCGGCGGCGCGTTCGTGCTGGCACTGGCGAGCTTCATGACCTCGCTGGCCGGCCTGGACACCGCCAGCCCGTACGGCGGGCTCGGGGCAAGCCGGGCGAGCTGGATCGGCAGCATGGCCGAGCCCGCGCTGATCCTGGTGTTCTTCACGGTGGGCGCGGTGTCCGCCTCCGACAATCCGTACCTGATGAATCACGCGATCTCCGCCTCGCCGTATGCGCTGGTGCTGCCCACCCACCTGCTCGGTCTGCTGGCCTTCTTCATGATCGTGCTGGTAGAGAACGGCCGGATTCCCATCGACAGTCACGGGGGCACAACCGAGATCTCAATGATCGAGGAAAGCCGCGTCCTCGAGTACTCCGGCCGCGCCTATGCGCTGATGAAGTGGGGGAGCTGGATGAAATTCTTCTTGCTGTCCTCGATCTTCATGAACGTATTCGTGCTGCCGTGGGGGCTCGGCAACGGCGCCGACCTGCCCGCCGCATTCCTCGCGATCCCCGCCTTGCTCGGCAAGCTGGCGCTATGCGGGCTGGCCATCATCGTCATCGACACGTCGTTCGCCAAGTTGCGGTTCTTCCGCATCGCCGAGTTTCTCGGCGCCGCGTTCCTGCTCGCACTCGTCGGCGTCGCGACGTCGTACGTGATCGGGGTGTGAGCATGCAGAACCTGTCGGCCACCAGCGTGCCCGGCGTCCTGCTCGACCTGTCCGGGGTCGTCATCCTGCTGCTGGCCTTCGCGTGCCTGGGCTCCAAGCTGTTCAACCGGTATGTCGCCTACTACGGTGCCCAGTCGGTTGTGCTGTCTTTCGCGGCGGGCGTCGCGGCCTACGCGTTCGGCAGCGTCGAGCTGTGGATCTTGGCCGGCGCAACGCTGGCGATCAAGGGCATCGGGATCCCGGTCGCCGCCCGTCGGCTGCTGATCCGTCGGCTCGACCTCAAACGGGACGCGGCCCTCTCGACTGGCCTTTCCACCTCACTTATCGCTGGCGGCGGGCTGACCGCCTTCGCCTACCTGGTCACTCGGCCTCAGCTGCTGCCGCACGGACTAGTCGCCGCCGCCGTGGTCCCGCTGTCAACCGCAGTGATCCTGCTCGGCGCCTTGGCCATGGTGGTCCGGCGACACACAGTCGCCCAGCTCGTCGGCTGGCTGATCGTCGAGAACGGCGTGTTCCTCGGTGCGATCACGCTGGTCGCCACGTTCCCGTTCATCGTCGAGGCCGGCATCTTCCTCGACGTCGTCGCCGGCGTGCTGATCATGCTCGTGTTCGTGTCCGGACTGACCCGCGAGCTCGCCAGCGCGAGCGCCGCCGAGCTGAGGGAGCTGCAGGGATGATGACCCTGGCGTTCATCGTGCTGGCCGGCCCGCTGGCGGGCGCGGCCGCTGCCGTCGCGGGCGCACGTGCCAGGGCGGCGGGCTGGGCGAGCGCGGGCGGGGCGTGCGTCGCGCTGGCCGCGGCCGTGTGGCTCGTCAGCGGGCAGCTGCACCGGGCGCCGCTGCGCGGTCTCGGCGGTTTCCTGTATGTCGACTCGCTCAGTTGCTTCTTCCTGCTTACGGTCGCGGTGGTCACGGTGCTCGCAGCGGTCGGGTCGGTGGGCTACATATCCGCCGAGGAGGCCGCGGGGCGGCTGTCCGGCTTCCAGGTCCGGCTGTACTACGTCTTCTTCGGCCTGTTCGCCGCCCTCATGCTGGCATCGCTGGAGACCGGCAACCTCGGCCTGCTGTTCGTGCTAATCGAGGCCAGCACGCTGACCAGCGCGGCGCTGGTCGGCCTGGAGGGCAAGGCCACCTCGCTGGAAGCGGCCTGGAAGTACGTCATCATCAGCTCGCTCGGCGTCACGATCGCGCTGGCAGGCACTCTGTTCTTGTTTTACTCGGCCAGCGCCTTGCACCTGGCTCCCGACTTGCGGCTGACCTGGCCGTACCTGTTCGCGCACGCGCACGCGCTGGCGCCGGCGAGCCTGCGCCTGGCCTTCCTGCTCGCGGTGGTCGGCTACGGCACCAAGGTCGGCCTGGCGCCAATGCACACCTGGCTGCCCGACGCGCACGCCGAGGCGCCAAGCCCGGCCAGCGCGATGTTGTCAGCGGCGCTGCTAAATACCGGCATGTACGCGATCATCAGGTTCCTCGCAATCGCCAGGGCCGGGCTCGGTCCGGAGTTCCCCCGGGTGGTGCTGCTGGTCTTCGGCTTCCTGTCGGTCATCATCGGCGTGCTGTTCATGGTGCGCAGGGGGAATTTCAAGCGGCTGTTCGCCTATTCCTCCGTCGAGCACATGGGCATCATCGCGGTCGCGCTCGGATTCGGCGGAGTGCTCGGCCTGTACGGCGCGCTGTTGCACACCCTGAATCACGCGATCGCCAAGGCCGTGCTGTTCCTGAACAGCGGCGATATCGCGCTGCGCTATCGGACCAGGGAATCGGCCGGGGTCCGGGGACTGCTCGCCGCTGTGCCGCTGACCGGCGCGGCGCTGCTGCTCGGCTCGTTCGCGGTCTTGGGCTCGCCGCCGTTCGGGCTGTTCCTGTCGGAGTTCACCATCGTCCGGGCCGGGTTTGCCGGCGCGAGCCCGGTGCTGCCGCTGCTGCTCCTGCTGCTGCTCGCGGTGGCGTTCGTCGCGTTCGCGAGGACCACGACCGGAATGGCCACCGGCGACCCGCCGGGCGGTGACGTCGGCGCTGCGAGTCTCTACCCGAGTCGTGCGGTCGGCCTTGCGGCGATACTGCCGGTAGCCGCGGGGCTGGCTGTGCTGCTCGTGCTCGGGCTGTGGATCCCCGCCGGCCTCGGCACCCTCATCAGCCACTCGATCGCGGTGCTGTGATGACGGCGGTCAGGCCAGACACCCCGCCGAAGCTGCCGCTGGCCATTGCCGGGATGGTGCTGGCCGACGAGCCGGTTACCGTCACCCAGGTGTCGGAGGCGGACCTGGAAGCAGTGACCGGCGATCTGGCCGGCCGTCCTGGCGCCCGGCTCGCCGACTTGTTCGCGGCTGGCGCCGATCCGGTGACACTGCGCGCGGTGTGGGCGCTCGATCACGATCAGCGCTACCTGATCACAGAGACCCCGGTGACCGGGCCGCGGTACGCTGCGCTGTCGGACATCGCGCCGGCTGCGTTCGCCGAAGAGTGCGAGGTCTACGAGCAGTTCGGCATCAGGCCTGCGGGCAGCAAGCCGCTTAACCGGGTCGCCACGCCGCCGCAGCCCGGCATCGACCTGCCGCGGCTCGGCCGCGCCCCGGCTGAGCCACCGCGTGACGTGCACGCCCCGCATGTCGTCGGCGGGCACGCATTCGAGTTCCCGTTCGGGCCGGTCCGCCAGGCGGGCGTCGAGTCGCTCTACTACGGGCTCGTCACCAGCGGCGAGGAACTCGTCGACCTGTACCTGTTCACCTGGCACAAGCACCGCGGCGTCGAGTGGCGCGCCCAAGGACAGACCCCGCAGCAGGCGCTGTTCCACATCGAGCGGGCCGAGGGCCTCGGCGCTATCGGCAACGGCTGGGCCTTTGCCGCCGCTGCGGAGGCGGCGCTGGCCCTCGAGCCGAGCGCCGCAGCGATGGCCAGCCGCGCAGTCGCGCTGGAGCTGGAGCGGCTGTACAACCACGCGGCCGCCATCGCCGCGATGTGCCAGGCGTGCGGCCTGGCGGTCGGCCGCGCCGCCGCGGAGATCGCGCTGGAGCAGCTGCTTCGGCTGAACGCGGCGGCGTTCGGGCACCGGTACCTGTTCAACGTGCTGGCCATCGGCGGGGTGCGCGCAGGGCCTGACAATTCTGCACTGCGCGCCGGCCTGCCGGCCGCGTACGGGGAGCTGCGCCGGGCCGCCGACGCGCTGCTTGCGACCAACTCGTTTCTGGACCGGCTCGAGGCCACCGGCATCGTCACTACTGGGGATGCGGGTCGACTCGGCCTGGTCGGGCCAGTCGCCCGTGCCAGCGGCGTTACTGCCGACGCGCGCGTGGGCCACCCGTCGGGGCCGTACGCCAGACTTTCGCCGGCTATTGCCACCCAACCGGGCGGTGACGCGCTGAGCCGACTACGAGTCATGCTGGCCGAGTCGGCCGAGTCGGTGCGGCTCATCGATGCCCTCCTGGACTCGGCCGGGCTCGGACCCCCGGAGCAGGCTGGCGACCCGGCTCGGGCCGTTCCGGACGGCGGCGGGCGGTCTGGGCTCGGCTGGGCCGAGTCCTCCCGCGGCGAGTCGCTCGCCTGGGTCCAGCTCGACCAAACCGCGCGGATCAGCCGGGCCCGGCTGCGGCCGGCCGCGGTCCGGAACTGGCGCGGCTTCGACGACGCCTGCCGGTCCCAGAACGTGTTCACCGACATCCCAATCATCGAGGCCAGCTTCTGGCTCACCGTCGCCGGCACTGCCCGGTAGCCAGCCCCGGAGAAGGGAGCGACGATGCCGCTGTGGTTCATCAGGGGCCTGCGCCGCGGCGTGGTCACCACCCGCTACCCCGCGCGGCCCGATCCGTCGGCCAGCGCGGTGCCGACCCCGCCGGCCTTCCGGCCGGAGGCGATCACCAGTGGGGTCGGCGACGGCATGGTGGCGATCTGCCCCAGCCGAGCGCTGGCCAGGGACGGCGACACGCTGATCTTCGACGCCGGTGCGTGCACCGCCTGCGGCCGGTGCCGGGAGCACGCGCCAGCTGCGGTGACGGCAAGCGGCGAATTCGAGCTCGCCGCCACCGAGAGATCTGGACTGGTCAAGCGCATCCAGCTGGCAGGCGAGGTGAGTCAGTGAGCACGTCGACAACCGGCGCAGGCCCAGTGGCAGCGAACCCCGAACAGGCGGCAGCCGCGGAGCTGCGCAGCGCGGTCGCCAGGCAGTTCGGCCGTAGCCTCCACATCAGGACGCTCGACACCGGCTCGTGCGCCGCGTGCGAGCAGGAGATCCGGATGCTCGCCGCGCCCCACTACGACCTGCACCGACTCGGGTTCTTCTTCACCCCAGCCCCCCGGCACGCTGACCTGCTGCTGGTGACCGGGCCGATGCTGCGCGCATTCGCCGCCGCCGCGCGCAAGACTTATGACGCGATGCCCGGGCCCAAGCTCGTGGTGGCTACCGGCGCGTGCGCGCTCGGAGGCGTCTACCAGCCGGACGCGTTCAGTTACGGCTCTGTGGAGCCGGTGCTGCCGGTCGATGTCTGGATCCCTGGCTGCCCGCCGAGCCCGCTGGCGCTGCTACAGGGGCTGCTTGTCGCGGTTGGCCGGCTGGCGGAGAAAGCCCCTGCCCTCAGTTTCGTTGTGGGAGGGTCGTCATGACCGCGCTGATCCTCTTCGCTGTGGCGGCCGGCGCGTGGGCGGCGGCGGCCCTGGCGGGGCTGCTCACAGGGGCGGCTGGCGGTGCTGCCGCGCGGGCGGGATGCGGCCTGTCGGTACTTGGCGGCGCGGCCGCGCTGGCCGGCGGTATCGCTGCGCTGCTGACGGCAGACTCGGCAGTTTTGTCACCAGGCGGGTCAATCGTGGCCGGCACGCTGCAGCTTCAGGCGACCAGCCTGTCCGGGGTGTTCGCGGTGCTGCTCGGCGTCGTTGCCATCGGAATCGGCCTCTACCTGCCTCGTTCCGGCAAGGAAGCGTCGCCAGGGACAGCGGTATACCTGTGCGCCTACAACCTGGCGCTGATGGCCAGCCTGGCCGTGCTGGCGGCCGGCGGGGTCGTGACGTTCCTGGTCGCATGGGAGTCTATGGCGCTGCTGTGCTACGTGCTGATCCTGCACCGGCCGCGCAGCCGCGAAGTGGCCGGCGGCGCGTTCTGGTTCCTGGCGCTCTCGGAGATCGGTTTCGTGCTGATCGTCGCAGCGTTCGCGATCTTGTCGACGCAGACCCACACAATGGACCTGGGGATGATGGCGGCCCGCGCGCACCTGGTGCCGGGCGCCTGGCGGGACGCGGCGTACCTGCTCGCCCTTGCCGGGTTCGGATTCAAGGCGGGCCTGGTCCCGCTGCACGTCTGGCTGCCCGCGGCGCATCCGGTCGCCCCCGCCGACGGTTCGGCGTTCCTGTCCGGATTGATCACCAAGCTCGGCGTGTACGGCATCGCGCTGTTCGGGTTCCGGCTGCTGCCGGGAGGGCCCGCCTGGACTGGCGTCCTGACCATGGGGGTGGGGGCGCTGACCGCCGCGATCGGCATCCTGTACGCGTTGGGAGAGCGGGACATCAAGCGATTCCTCGCGTTCTCCACCATCGAGAATATCGGAATCATCGTGACCGCCCTCGGCGCGGCGATGACGTTCCTTGCCTACGGCCAGCGGGCGCTGTGGGCCTTCCTGCTGCTTGCGGGGCTGTACCACGTGCTGAACCACGGCTGTTACAAGACGCTCCTGTTCCTCGAGGCTGGGGTCACCGAGCACGCGGCCGGCACCAGGGACATGGACCGGCTCGGCGGCCTAGCCCGGCTGATGCCGCGGGCCGGGGTAATCGCGTTCGTCGGCACCCTGGGCATCGCGGCGCTGCCCCCGCTGAATGGCTTCGTCAGCGAGTGGCTGATCTTCCAGGGCCTGTTCCAGGGATTCCGGACCGGTAGCCACCTCGTGGCGATCCTGATCGTCCTCGCCGCCGGGACCCTCGGCCTGACCGGGGGCCTGGCCATCTACGCGTTCGTCCGGGGCTATGGCATCCCCTACCTCGGCATGCCCCGCACCCGGCAGGCGGCGGCTGCCAGCGAGCGCGGCCAGCCGGTGGCCGGCCCGGCCCTGCTCGCTACCGCGTGCGTGGCCCTAGCGGTCGGCGCGCCGGTGCTGTTGGTCGGCCTGGCTACAGCGGTGCGCAGGGCTACGGGCGTGGTGCTGCGGCCGGTTCTGCTGCCGGGCAAGCTGACGGTGATCCCCGCGCACTTGAACTTCGCCGGTTTCTCGCCGACCTACCTTGCAGTGTTCCTGGCCGCGGTGAGCGTCGTGCCGGTACTGATATACCTGGCTGGGCGGCCGCGGGCCGATTCGGTGGTGGTGCCGGTCTGGGACGGCGGGATGCTGGCGTTCCGGCCGCGGATGCAGTACTCGGCGATGACGTTCTCGGCGCCGACTCGGGTGACCTTCGACGCGCTGTACCGTCCGTCGGTCTCGGTGCAGCGCGCCTCAGACGACCCGGCGGGCCGGTCCGGGCCGGTGCACTACGAGACCGCGGCCACCCCGGTGTTCGAGCGCTACCTGTACCGGCCCGCTATCCGGGCCGTCGAGTGGCTGGCGGACTTCGTCCGGCCGCTGCAGTCCGGCGACGTCAACTTGTACCTCCTGTATGTGTTCGTCGCCGTCCTCGTCGCGTACCTGATCGCCGCGCTGTGACCGCTCAGGACCTTTCAGGTCGGGCCGGAAGCCTAGACGGTGCGGGTGGCACGGGGTCCGCCCGGCTGAGCTTCAGCGCCACGCGACCGCGCCACGCCGGAGAGCAAATGGCCGAAGTGCACTCCGGCCAGCCGCTGCCTTCCCGTCGGCGAGCATCACCGTCGCCTGGGCCGTCAGCCTTTCCGCGGGTCCAGGATCTCCACCGCGCTCACTGTGGTGATGACGGCTGGCTTGAATGCCTTCTGCCCGTGTCGGCGGCCAGTGTCACCGGTGCAGATAGGGGTGACGTCGCAGACCGGTTTGTACGTTAGCCCTCTCGGCCGGGGTGGTACACAAGGACAGCGCCCAAGCATCTCCGGTAGGCAGGCTGTGTCTTATCCTGGCACTGGTGGGTGCGCTCACCCCGGCGGTGGATCCCGCCGGAGCCGCGTGTTTTGTCCGCGCCGGCATCTTGCCTGGTGGCCGATGGGTCCTACGTCCTGAAAATGGAAGGGCCACTGCATGTCGTCTGACCGGTCGCTGCTAATGGGTCCGCAATGTCTGAGGGCGGGGCGGTCGTCTCTGGCGCATACTGCCTGTCCCGCGGCCCGGCCGCCCCGCCCGTCCGGCAGGTGCGTGGCCGAGTTGGCTCTGCTGGCTGTGCTCGCAGCTCAGCGCCGACCGCGATCTGGCTGGCTGAGCCCGAGGGGTTCAGCGTGCAGTCCGGGCACACCCGGCTGGCTGCGCTGACAGCAGGGGCCTGTGCTGCAGTCTTGGCGCCAGCCCAGGGTCAGGTCTGCGCGTACAGCAGAGAACGGAAGGAGGGCCCGGTGACTATTCCCGAAGGTATAGAACTCAGGTGCTCGGCCGTGGTTGCACGCCAGCAGTCTGTATTGCTGGTGCACCGCACCAGGGGCGACGAAGATAGCTGGGTCCTGCCCGGCGGCACGCCGCGGGCCGGCGAGAGCATGGCGGCTTGTGCGCGCCGGGAGGTGCTCGAGGAGACCGGCCTGCACGTGGACCCGTCCAGGGTGGCGTTCGTGCTAGAGGTCCTGGGACCCGGCGGCGGTCCCCGCACGGTCGACATCGTGTTCGCCGCCACCGGTGCCACGCCGGGCGCAGAGCCGAAGCAGCAAGAGCCTGGCCTGGCGCCAGTGTTGGTGCCGGTGGAGAGGATCAGGCGGCTGCACCTGCGCCCGCCGCTGGCCGGTCACCTCTGCGCGATGCTCGGCGACCGGCGGCGCCCGTACGCACCGTACCTGGCCAACATGTGGCGCCCGGCCCGCAGCGGCCCCGCCGCCAGTGATGAAGCATCGGCGGGAGCCGGCACTCGGAGCGGTTGACGTCATGGCAGGCCAGCTACCGGAGGCGAGAACTTGACCAGGCAGTACCTGATCGGGGAGCTGTCAGTCCGGCTTGAGCGGCTCCAGTCGGTCGCGGTGGGCGCCGAGGTTCGAGATGTGGCCCGTTTGCGCTACGAGGTCGAGAACGGGGGGACAGGCGGCCTCGCCCCGGCCGCGGCACGGGCGATTGAGTTGGCCGACGTTCTGTGCTGGCGGTCGCTGGCACGCGGCGACATCGCCGCGTTCTCCAGCCAGGCAGGCATATCAGCGGAGCTGCGGCTGTTCGGGGTGTGTGCCCGGCTGCTCGGCGACGGCTGAGCTCGGATACCGCGGCGTATGTCAGCGAGCTCGGACCGGTGGACGTTCTGCAGTCTGGGGCATATCCACTGGGGTGCTCACGGTGGCGTCGGCCTGCTGCTGCGGTACGTGCCGCTGCGGGGCGAACCGTTGTACCTGCTGGCCGAGCGGTCCAGGTGGGTTGGTGAGGGCGGCACCTGGGGTATTCCGGGCGGAGCGATCCGCGCGGGCGAGTCGGCGGAGGCGGCGGCCCGTCGTGAGGCGGCCGAAGAGATCTGGCCGCTGCCGCGCTACCGGGTCACCGCCGTTGACGTGCAGGACTGTGGCGGCGGGTGGAGGTTCCGCATCGTGCGGGCCGATGTGGGCGAGCCCTTTGCCGCGTATGCGGCCAGCCAGACCGACGCGACGGGATGGTTCACCCTCACCGAGATGCAGTCGTTGCGGCTGCATCCAGGCTTCAGGAAGTGGGCCGAGGAGCAAGTGCAGCGGGGTCAGTGAGTTCGTGCCGCCTCGCGCCTCCGCAGGTGGCGCGGTTACTCTGGCTCCGCGTGCAGGGCCAGCGAGGGCGGGCCGGCGAGCAGCCGGAGCGCGTCGGGGTAGGCGCTGGCCTCGTCTGCGGTGATCAAGCCGCGGCGCAGCGCTTCCCGCTTGAGGGCATAGGCCCTCATGTTCTCGGAAGCCTGCTGCAGCGCCCCGGCGAGTGCGATGGTCATGGCGCGGGCGGCTGGCAGCGACGGGCGCTCTCCTAGTACCAGGGCCAGGTGACGCAGGCACAGCGGCAGCGGCTGAGCGGCAGCCGGTGCCTGCTCGGCCATCTCCCCGATTGCCTCACGCTCTGTCGCCGCGAGCTCAGCGCAGGCCGGGCAGGTCCGGGCTCCAGCTATGGCTGCGACACGCCCGGCCAGTTCGCCGGAATCACTGCTGCTCACACCCGCTTCGCACAGCGCGCCCGCCAGTTGGCTCGCCAGCCTGGCGTTCCCGGCGGATATGCCGACGGGGGAGGCCAGGTGGGCGTACTGCCAGGTATGCAGCGGGCAGAACCCGCCGGTCTCGGCGTGCCGGGCTTGCTCGCTTTCGCTTGTCGCGAGCAGGAACTGCCGGCGGATCAGGTACTCGGCCTGTACCGCCTCCATCTGGTCGCAGACTGCGCATGTCCTGGAGGCGCCGCGCCGCGGCGCGGCCTGCGGCTCAGCGTCCGGACTAGCTGCCAGGCTACCGTCATCCGCGATTGTGGTGGCCAGCGAGTCGCGGAAGCCAGCGAGCCGTCCGGCGAGATCGGTCAGGACGGCAAGTTCGTCGTCGCGTGGCGGACCTGACAGGTAGCGCCGGAACTGGGCGGTCTCGGCGGAAGCCTGCCGCGCGGCCTGCTCGCCAAGCCGCCGCGCCCAGCCTGCGGCAGCTGCACTCAGTGCGGTTCCGGCACGCTTGACGAAGTCGGCTACGGCGTCATCGATAACGGCGGAGGTTGCCTGGCAGGCCTCATCGCCGGGGCTGACGCGACCGCGCCTCCGGCGGCGCCGGACAGGCTGGCCTGGCACCGTCCACTCCACGACCGGGATGGTCAGCTGCGGGATCTCCTCGGCCGCCCAGCCTGCCGGTGAGCTGTCCGATACTGGCAGGCCCGCTGCGGCTGCGCCCAGTTCCCTGGGGGATCGAGCCAGGGCTAGCAGGACGCCGATGTCCTCGGCCGCCGCCGCGATTAGTGCCTCGCGCAACTCGGCTGCCTGCAGGTCCAGCCAGTCACCGGCCGCCTGCCGGCCGGCCAGGCGCAACGCGTCCAGCGCACTAGAGAACACATCGTCGTCGGGTGCGGCGGTTGTGAGAGATGGCAGAGCTGCCGCGGACGCGAGATTCTCGCGCAGTTCTGCTTTCCACGCTGGCAAGCGTTCGGCTAGGACAGCAGTCGCAGCGGCGTCCGCCGTGGCTGCGATCCGGTCCGCCACCGCAGCGACGTCCACCTGCAACTTGCTCACGCGCGACTCGAAGCCGGCCACGATGCTCTCACGTCCCTGGCGACCGCCGTCGGCGAGCTGCCCGGCCTGCAGGTCTCGCTGCTGCCGGGCCACCAGCCCGGCTGCCGTGCTTGTGATATTGGCCAGAGC
>Ga0335075_10003922_pt1 | contig 23350 bp, 21 predicted proteins | sample Lox_Sample_24_FD_206723 | JGI IMG/M metagenome (GOLD analysis project Ga0335075, IMG submission 206723) | Soil microbial communities from Loxahatchee National Wildlife Refuge, Florida, United States - Lox_Sample_2.4 | ecosystem: Environmental > Terrestrial > Soil > Wetlands | place: USA...
GTGGCCGGCATGGCGCTTCTCCTGCGCACCCTATCGACACCGTTCGGCCATCTCTCTTTCGACTGGCGGCTCTTGATCGAACTGGTCTCGCTCGGCAGCATGATCCTCGGCGCGCTCGCCGCCATCGGTCAGACCAACTTCAAGCGGCTGATGGCCTATTCGGCGATCGGCCACATGGGCTACACCTTGATCGGGCTCGCCACCGGCACCGAAGCGGGCCTGCGCGGCGCACTGATCTATCTCGTGGTCTACGTCTTCATGAATGTCGGCATCTTCGCCGGCATCATCGCCATGCGCCGCCGCGGCCGCGCCTTCGAGCAGATTTCCGACCTCGCCGGCCTTGCCCGCACCGATCCCGCGCTCGCCCTCGCCTTTGCCATCTTTCTCTTCAGCATGGCCGGCATTCCGCCGCTCGCCGGCTTCTTCGGCAAGCTCTACGTCTTCCTCGCCGCCGTGCAGGCGGGCATGTGGACCCTCGCCGTCATCGGCGTGCTGACCAGTGTCGTCGGCGCATACTACTATATCCGTATCGTCAAGGTGATGTTCATGGACGCGCCGCAGCCGGCGATCGACCAGCGGCCGGCGATGGTCTCGTTCGTGGCGGCGGCCACTGGCCTCTTCACGGTGTTTTTCGTTCTCTTCTCCGCCCCGATCGTGGCCGCGGCTCAGGCGGCAGCCCAGGTACTCTTCGGTTGAACCCAAGACGTCGGGCCATGCGCCTGCGCCAGTCGCCGGCCGAATCAGGAGATGCCGCGTGCTGCTGGTGATCGACGCAGGCAACACCAACGTCGTCGCCGCGGTGCATGACGGCGCCGGCTGGCGCGGCATCTGGCGCATCGCAACCGAACCGGAACGCACCTCCGATGAATACGCGGTCTGGCTCCTCGCGCTGCTCGGTCATGCAGGGCTCAAGCCGGCCGACATCGACAACGCCGCGATCGGCACCGTCGTGCCGACCGCGCTCTACCATCTCAGGCGATTGTGCCGTGACTGGCTCGCCGTCGAACCGCTCATCGCCCGCGCCAGTCTCGACTGGGGCTTCGAAATCCGCGTGGACAGCCCCGCCGAGGTCGGCGCGGACCGTCTCCTGAACGCGCTCGCCGCCCATCGGATTCATGGCGGCCCGCTCGTGGTCATAGATTTCGGAACAGCAACGACATTCGACGTCGTCGGCGCCGACGGCGCCTATCTTGGCGGGGTGATCGCGCCCGGAATCAATCTCTCCATCGAAGCCCTGCACCACGCCGCCGCGCAGTTGCCGCGGATCGGCATCGCCCGGCCGCAATCCGTGATCGGCCGCGCCACCATTCCTGCCATGCAGTCGGGAATCTACTGGGGATATGTCGGCATGGTGGAGGGGCTCGTCGCACGCATCCAGGCCGAGTTCGGCAGCCCTCTCAAAGTGCTGGCCACCGGCGGCCTCGCCCCGCTCTTCGCCGAAGGGACAACGCTGATCCAGGGCACCGACCTCGAGCTCACGCTGCACGGGCTCCGCCTCCTTGCGGCCCGCAATCCTCCCCCCGCTCCGGCCCGCGCCCGCGCCCGCCGGCAGGACGGCACCTGATGGACAGCGCCGCCGGCGATCTCGCTTTCGTGCCCCTCGGCGGCACCGGCGAGATCGGCATGAACCTCAATCTCTACCGCTGCAACGGCAAATGGCTCGCCGTCGATTGCGGAATCGGCTTCGGTTCCGCCGAATATCCGGAAGCCGAAATCATGCTGCCCGACCCCGGCTACATCGCCGAGCGCCGGCCCGCCCTGCTCGGCCTCGTCATCACCCACGCCCACGAAGACCATCTCGGCGCCGTGCCCTGGCTCTGGCGGGAGCTTCGCTGCCGGATCTTCGCCACCCCGTTCGCCGCCGCCGTCCTGAGCCGCAAGCTTTCCGAAGCCGGCCTCCTGTCCGAGGCGCGGATCGAGATCGTGCCGCCAGGCGGAACCTTCACGCTCGCTCCCTTCTCGCTCCAGTTCCTGCGCGTCGCGCATTCCATTCCGGAATCGCAAGCCCTGGTGATCCGCACACCTTGCGGCACGGTCCTGCATACCGGCGACTGGAAGCTCGACCCGCACCCCCTCATCGGTCCGCCCACCGACGAAGCCGGATTCGCCGCCCTTGCCGCGGAAAATGTCCTCGCCATGGTCTGCGATTCCACGAACGCGATGGTGGAAGGCCACTCCGGCTCGGAAGCCGATGTGCGCCGCACGCTCGCCGCACTGGTCCGCGATCTGCCGGGCCGCGTCGCCGTCACCTGCTTCGCCAGCAACGTCGCGCGCGTCGAATCGATCGCCCTCGCCGCCCGCAGCGCCGGCCGCAGCGTCGCCATCGCCGGACGTTCCCTCCGCAATCTCGAGGCAGCGGCCCGGGAATGCGGTTATCTCAAGACGATTCCCCCCTTCCTCTCCGAGGATCAGGCCAACGAAACGCCGGACGAGCGCCTGCTCCTTCTGGTCAGCGGCAGCCAGGGCGAACCGCGCAGCGCGCTCTCCCGCATCGCCGCCGACACGCATCCGCGCATCGCCCTCGGCGAAGGCGACACGGTCGTTTTCTCGAGCCGCGTCATCCCGGGAAACGAGCGCGCGATCGGCACGGTGCAGGACAACCTCGTGCGCCGCGGCGTGCGCTTGATGACGGACGCCGACCACATGGTCCATGTCTCCGGCCATCCGGCGCGCGACGAATTGCGCAAGCTCTACCGACTGGTGAAGCCGCGCCTCGCCGTTCCGGTGCACGGCGAATGGCGCCACCTCACCGCCCATGCCGGCCTCGCCCAGGAACTCGGCATCCGGCCAATCCTGCTCGAAGATGGCGAGATCCTGCAGTTGGCCCCGGACCCGCCCAGGGTCGTCGATACCGCGCCCGTGGGTCGCCTCGTGCTGGATGGAAACCGGCTCATCCCGCTGCAAGGCCCGGTCATGACGGCGCGCCGGCGCATGCTCGGCAACGGCATCGTGCTCGGCAGCCTCGTCGTCGATCGCGCACACCGCATCCTCGGCCATCCGCACGTGAGCGCGCCCGGTCTCTTCGAGGAGGACGACCCGGAGGTCGCCGAACTCGGCGATGAATTCGCCCAGGCGCTGCATGATCTGCCCCGCGAATTGCGCCTGAACGACGCTTCCTTCACCGAGGCCGCGCGCTCCGCCTTGCGCCGGACCTTCGCCCGCCGCTATGGCAAGCGGCCGCTCGTCGACGTCCACCTTCTCAGGGTCGAATGAGCCGCGCGTGCAGCACGCGAAACGGCGCGATCAGCGAAACGGAGAGAAGCGCATGGACCTCAGGGATCACATCCGCAGCGTTCCGGATTTTCCCAAGCCCGGCATCCTCTTTCGCGACATCTCCACCCTGCTCCGCCACAAGGACGCCTGGCAGGCGGCCATGGAGCGTCTTGCCGAGGTCGTCCGGCCCTACCAGCCCGACCTGCTCGCCGGCATCGAATCGCGCGGCTTCCTCGTTTCGGCGCCACTCGCGCTGAAGCTCGGCTGCGGATTCCTGATGCTGCGCAAACCCGGCAGGCTGCCCGGCCTCACCGTCGGCTACGACTACGCGCTCGAATACGGAACCGACCGTGTGGAAGTCCAGGAGGATGCCGTCACACCCGGCCAGCGCGTCGTCATCGTGGACGATCTCCTGGCGACCGGGGGAACCATGAATGCGGGGATCACCCTGCTGCGCCATGTCGGCGCCATGGTCCCCGCCGCTGCCGCCCTGATCGAGCTTTCCTTCCTCAACGGCAGAAGCCGGCTCGATGTTCCCTTCGAATCCCTGGTCACCTACGACCATTAAGAACGACCATTGAGAATCCGGGGATTGAGTTGACAGCCGCCTCCAGGGAGTTAGAGGTGATCCCCAAAATGGGGGAGGATATGCGGCCGCGCCATTGCCCTTCGCGCCGCCGTCTGCTCGGAGTGGCGATGCTGTCGGGCGGGCTCGCCTTCTGTGCGGGGGCGGCCCGGGCGCATGCCGCCACCGCCATGGCAAGCGAACCCTTCCCGAATGGCGTGCGCCTCCTGGTGGCGGGCACGCCGGGTGAACGCATCGACTGGTGGGCCGATACCTTCACGCCCATTCTTGGCCGGCTGCTTCCCCCGGGCACGCCCGTCTCCAAGGAGAACGCCATCGGCAATGACGGCGTCACCGGGGCCAACCAGTTCGCTGTCCGCGCGACCCCGGATGGCGCGACGGCCCTCCTCGTCCCCGGCGCGGCTGCAACCGCGTGGCTGGTCGGCGACCCGCGCGTGCATTTCGACACGGCGTGCTGGATCCCGGTGTTGGCCGGGGTCAGCCCCGCCGTGGTGCTGGGCCGCCTGCCGCTTTCCGCGCTCGGCTCCCGCCAGGCCCTGCGCGTCGCCGCCTCCGGACCCGCGGGCGCCGAACTGCCGCTGCTGATCGGGATCGAGCTGCTCGGCGGCAATGCAGTGCCCGTGTCCGGATTGGAGGCCCCGGGCGCAGCCCTTGCCGCCCTGGCGGCCGGCAGCGTCGATCTCGTGCTGCTGCATGGTGAGGATGTGCCGAGCCGCATGCAGACCCTCGACGCAACGGGGGCCCATGCGCTCTTCTCCCTGGGCCGCCCGGACGCGACGGGTCGCTGGCAGCGCGATCCTCTTCTTCCCAATGTTCCGGCCTTCCAGGAGATCTCCTTGACGCTGCTCGGCCGCCTGCCGGACGGACCGTTGCTCAACGCATGGCGCGCGGCGGCCGCCGCGACGATGCTCGATTTCGCCCTGGTGTTGCCGCAGCTCACCCCCTCCGATCTCGTCGCGTTGTGGAGAAAGCTCGGAGAGCAGGTGGTCAACGCCGCCACGGTGCGCGGACTTTCCGCCGGCGCGGGCCTCAGCCCGGAAGCAGGCCCCGCCGCCAATGCCATCACCACCGCCGTCGCCGTGGATGCCGCAACGCTCCTCGCGCTCCGAAGCTGGCTCGGCCGCCGCTACGGCTGGCGTCAAACCTGAACGCACGCATCGTTTTGCAGATCAGGCCCGGTCCGGCCGCGAATTGACCGCGGTTTCGACCCTTTCTAGCTTGCCCCGATGGCTTCCCCACAACCGCCTTCGCGGCCACCCGCAGAGCAAGCCGGTGCCTGGCCTTTCACCGAGGCCAGGAAGCTCGTCTCCCGCCTCGCCCTTCAGGGCAAGGAAACCGCTCTCTTCGAAACCGGCTACGGGCCCTCCGGCCTGCCGCATATCGGCACCTTCGGCGAGGTCGCACGCACCAGTTGGGTTCGTCTCGCCTTCACGCAGCTCACCGGCCTTCCTTCCCGCCTGCTCGCCTTCAGCGACGACATGGACGGGCTGCGCCGCGTGCCGGAGAACGTGCCGAACCGCCCGATGCTCGCCGCCCATCTCGGCCGCCCGCTCACCCGTGTGCCGGATCCCTTCGGCACCCACGAAAGCTTCGGCGCCCACAACAACGCCCGCCTCCGCGCCTTCCTCGACCAGTTCGGCTTCGACTACGAATTCGCGTCCTCCTCTGATTATTACGCTTCCGGTCGTTTCGACACCGCCCTGATCCGCGTGCTCGAGAAATGGGATGAGATCATGGAGGTGATGCTGCCCACGCTCGGTCCCGAGCGGCGCGCCACCTACGCCCCCGTGCTGCCGATCCATCCGGAAACCGGGCGGGTCGTGCAGGTGCCGATCATCCGCGCCGATCCGCTCAATGGCACCGTCCTCTGGACAGACCCGCAAACCGGCGGCACCTGGGAAACGCCGGTGACCGGCGGCGCCGCCAAATTGCAGTGGAAAGCGGACTGGGCGATGCGCTGGTTCGCGCTTCGTGTCGATTACGAGATGTCCGGCAAGGACCTCATGGAAAGTGTCCGCCTCTCCAGCCGGATTTGCCGCATCCTCGGCGCGCCGCCGCCCGAGGGCTTCAACTACGAACTCTTCCTCGACGAGAACGGCCAGCGGATCAGCAAGTCGAAGGGCAACGGGCTGCCGATCGAGGACTGGTTGCGCTATGGTCCGGCCGAGAGCCTTGCACAGTTCATGTTCCACGCGCCGGAGCGCGCCAAGCGCCTCTATTTCGACGTGATCCCCCGTTCGACCGACGAATATCTCGCCAATACCGCCCGCCTTTCCAGCGAGCCGGAAACCGAGCACCGGCGCAACCCGGCCTGGTTCATCCACGCCGGCCACGTCCCCGAGCACGCCGAGAGCCCCGTCCCCTTCAGCATGCTGCTCCAGCTCGCCGCGGTCGTGAACGCCGAAACACCGGATATGCTCTGGGGATTTCTCCGCCGCTACCAGCCCCACGCCTCACCGGCGAACATGCCCTTCCTCGATCGCCTGGTCGGGCACGCGATCGCCTATTACCAGGACTTCGTTCGCCCCTCGAAGCGTTTCCGCGCCCCCTCCGCCGACGAGCGGGCGGCCCTCGCCACGCTTGCCGGCACGCTCGCCGACCGGCGCGCGGCCCTCGAGGCGCTCCCACCCGAAGAGCGCGCCGAGCGGCTGCAGGAAATTGTCTACGACGCCGGCCGCCGCCCGCCTTTTCTCGAGCCCCGGAAGGATGGTCGCGAGGGCGTCTCGCTCGCCTGGTTCGCCGCACTCTACCAGGTCCTGCTCGGCCAGGAGCGCGGTCCCCGCTTCGGCGGCTTCATCGCGCTCTACGGAGTGAGCGAAACGATCGCCCTGATCGAGGCGGTGCTCGCCCGCCCGGCCGACGCCGCGTAGGTGGCCCGAAGGCGTCTCCCCGGCCTCCTCGCGCGGCTGGCCCGGCACCTCCCCGCGCTGCTCGGCCTCATCCTCCTCGTCGCGGCCGTCTATACGTTGAAAACGAGCTTCGACAAGCTCGCCCTTTCCGACGTCACTCGGGCCATCGCCGCCATCCCCGCCCGCTCGGTCTGGCTCGCGGTCGGGGCGACGCTGCTCTCCTACTGGCTCCTCACCCTCTATGACTGGCTCGGCACCCGGTTCGCCGGCCATCCCGTTCCCTATCACCGGGTCTCCTTCGGCTCGTTCTGCGCCTATGCCCTCGCCCACAGTCTCGGCCTGCCGGTCGTCTCGGGCGCCGCCGTCCGTTACCGCCTCTATGCGCACTGGGGCCTCACACCCGCCGAGATCGCCCGGCTGATCGCCTTCTGCAGCCTTACCTTCGGCTTCGGCGCCCTCACCCTCGGCGGCGGTATCCTCCTCCTCGCGCCCGGCTGGGTTCCGCTGCTCGGACACGCGGTCCCCCAGTTCGTCTTTCGCGCCATCGGCGCCGCCTTCTGGGCCGTGGTGATCGCCTATGTGACGCTGGCGCGCTTCGTTCCGCGCATCGTCGTCTTCAAGCACGAGATCGCTCTTCCGGGCCTGGCGATGGCGCTCGCCCAGGTCGTGCTGGCAACCGTCGATCTCGCCTTCACGGCCGCGATCTTCCACGTGCTGCTCGCCGGCGCGCATGGCCTGAGCTTCCCGCGCTTCCTCGCCATCTACCTCACCGCCTACGCGGCAGGGCTCGCGACCAACCTTCCCGGCGGCATCGGCGTCTTCGATACCGGCATGCTGATCGGCCTCTCGCCCTTCCTCTCGACCCCCCGCATCCTCGGCGCGCTCGCCGTCTTCCGGCTCTGCTACTACATCGTGCCGCTCTTCATTGCCGGCAGCCTGTTCGTCGGCCACGAACTCCTTCTCCAGCGCAGGCGCTCGGCCGGGCCGCTCGGAGAAACGGCGCTCGCCGTGGCCGCCGCCAGCGCCGCCGTCGCCCTCTCCGGCGTGCTGCTCCTCTCTCTGGCCATGCTCGAACCCCGTCCGCATCTGCCCAAGGCAATCGCCGACATCGAAGGGCTGGCGGCCCTCGCCGGCCCCTTCATTCCATCGCTCGTCGGCGCCGCCCTTCTCGTGCTCGCCGTGGGCCTCACCCGCCGCGTCAAGCTGGCCTGGAGCAGCACGCTCGCACTTCTCGCCGCTGCCGCCCTCGCCACCGCGCTCGAGGGTGAACCCTGGTGGGTTCCGCTCTGGCTCGTCCTGACCGCACTCCTGCTCGCACCCTATCGGGCGGCCTTCTATCGCCGCGCCAGCCTCCTGACCGAGCCGCTATCGCCGGCAACCGCGCTCGCGCTCTTCGCGCTCGCCGCCGTCACGGTCGTGTTCGCCTCGCTCGCCCGCCACGTTCCCTCCCTGCCGCAAGGGCCGTGGTGGCAGCTCATCCTCTCGCCCAACCTGCCGGGTCCGCTCCGCCTCAGCGTGGCCCTCGCCATGGCGGTCGCTGTGATCGCGCTCTGGCGGCTCGTCCGCCCCGGCCGCGTCGCCTATCTCCCGTGGGACGGCATGACATGGGAGCGCTACGCCGCCTTCGGCGCGACGCCACCGGCCGCCGACGGGCTGGTGCTCGGCGAGGCCGGCAGGTCGGCCATCGCCTTCCGCCGGGTCGGGCGAATCCTGCTCGGCCTCGGCGATCCGGTCGGCCCGGCCGCGGATCGCATCTCCGCTCTCTGGCGGCTGCGCGACCTCGCCCTGCAGGACGGTTACGACCCGGCCATCTGGGGCGCCGGCCCCGACCTCCTCGCCACCTACGCGGATCTCGGCCTGGCCATCCTCCCGCTCGGCGCTGACGGGCTCCCCGCTGTCGAGCCCGCCCTCGACGCGCCCCGCTACCTCGCCTGTGTCGCCGAACGCGACCTCGCTCTCCTGCTCCCCCTGCTCCCCTCGCTCGCCAGCCAGTCCCCGCTTCCCGCCCTGCCCGGCGACTAGCCGGTGCAAGGAAGAGCCTTCTTTTTCTGAAGAAAAAGAAGCAAAAAGACTTCTCTCCATGACCCGGCGCCGCTCGCGGGACTCCAACCGAAAGGGATGAAAGTTTTCTGGTTCTCTTTTTCAAAAGAGAACCATCCATTGCCTCGTCCCGGCCCGTGGCGCACAATGAATCGTTTCGATCGGAGGAAGCGACGATGTCGGCAGCCCTGCAACGCAAACCGGATGAAATCACCGACGCCGAATGGCGCACGCGTTGCGATCTCGCCGCGCTCTATCGCATCGTTCACCATCTCGGCTGGACGGATCTCATCAACACGCACATGTCGGCCCGCATCCCCGACGCGCCCGACTGCTTCCTGATCAACCGCTACGGCGACATGTTCGACGAGATCACCGCCTCCAGCCTGGTCAAGATGGATCTCTCCGGCAACGTGCACGGCGCGGCGGGCGACTACAACGACGCCGGCTTCACCATCCACAGCGGCATCTACAAGGCGCGGCCGGACGCCAACTGCGTCATGCACACGCACACCCGTGCCGGCGCCGGCGTCTCCCTGGTCCCGAACGCGCTGCGCCCGATCAGCCAGGATGCCCTCCACGTCCTCGACGAACTCGCCTATCACGCCTACGGCGTGCCCGCTTCCGCCGAGGAATGCGAATCCCTCGGCCGTAGCGCGCAGCACGGCAGTTGCATCGTCCTCCTCAATCACGGCCTGCTCGCGCTCGGCGCGACGATCCCCGGCACCTTTCTCCGGATCTACATGCTCGAACGCGCCTGCGAACTCGAGCTGACCGCGCGCACGATGAACGTCGCGCCGGCGGAAATCGCCCCTGACGTCGTCGCCGCGGCCGCGTCATGGATGAAGCGCCGGCGCGCCAGCCCAGAATACGGCGTCAAGGAATGGCAGGGCCTGCTCCGCACCGTTGAGCGCGAAGGCGCTGACTATCGGCGCTGAGTCGCCGAACCTTCCCGATCTGCTCGCGCCCTGGCACGATTTCTATGTTGTGACCGGCACCGCCGGCGCGACGCTCGTCGGCCTGCTCTTCGTCGCCGCCTCGCTCGGTTCCAGCATCTTCACCGAAGAACGGCGCGCCGCCTTCCGCGCCTTCGTCTCTCCGAGCGTGGTGCATTTCTCGGGCGCGCTGGCGCTCTCGCTCGCCGCGCTTTCCCCGATCCGGCACTGGCTGCTGCTCGGCCTGCTCGAAGGCGGTCTCGCCCTCTTCGGCCTCGCCTATTCCGCGATCATCCTGGGCGCCATGATCCGGCTCGACCTGATCGCGCGGATCGATCTCGAGGATCGCATCTGGTACTCGGTCCTTCCGGCCGTCTCCTATGCGCTCCTGATCGCCGCCGCTGCATTGCTGCTCGCCGGGCAACCGGTCGGCCTCGCCTTGCTTCCTTCCGGCATCGGGCTCCTCCTCGTCGTCGGCATCCGCAACGCCTGGGACATCACTGCCTGGACCATCACCCGCCATCGCGACTGACCGCAGCTTGTTTGCCGCGATTCAGGGCCATAGACTGCACGCAGCCCGGCAATCGGCACCCAGGGAGGAAAGGAAATCCAGGATGAAGCCACGAGCCCCGAGCTTCCTGCTCGCCCTCGCAGCCCTCGTTCCGCTCGCCATAGCCGCGCCCTCGGCGCAGGCTGCCGCGCCGAAGCTCGTCTACTTTATCTTCACCGGCTACACCTATCCCTTCTTCGCGCCGATGGCGGCGGCGGTGAAGGAGGCCGCAACCTACACGCCCGATCTCGCGATCCGGATCGTCAACGCCAACAACTCCCCCACCCAGGAGATCGCCGATCTCAAAGAGGCGGTCGCCGCCGGCGCCAAGGCAATCATCCTCAACACGATCCAGGAATCCGTCACCGCTGCGGCGCTCGACGCGACGAAGCAAGGCGTGCCGATCATCACCATAGACCGTGACGTGAGCAATCCCGCCGCCCGCATCGCCTTCATCGGCGACGATGATGTCACGCTCGGCCGCGAACTCACCCAGTACGGCATCGACATGCTCGCTCAGCGTCATGTCCCGAAGCCGTGGCACGTCGTCGTGCTGCAGGGAACGCTGGGCAACTCGACCGCGATCGGCAGGCAGGAGGGCACGATGGGCGTGCTCGATCCGCTGGTGAAGGACGGTTCGGTGAAAATCGTCCTCAACCAGTCTGCCAACTTTATGACTGTGACCGCGCAGTCGATGATGGGAACACTGCTTGCTCGCACCACCGACATCCAACTGATCGCCTGCGCCAATGACCCGATGGCGCTCGGCGTCATCAACGCACTGAAGAGTCATGGCGTCACGCCGGGCGTGAAGACGCTGGTCGCCGGCGCCGATGCCCAGCCGGAAAGCCTCGATGCGGTCAAGGCCGGAACGCAGATCGACACCGTCACCCATTCGCCGTACGTCGAGGCGTTCTGGGCGGTCGAGGCGATGGAGAACTATCTGAACGGTGGTGTGAGGCCGCCGCCCGACAAGTTCAAGGACGGCAACATCCTCATTCCCATGACACTGGTCACAGCTAACAACGTCGGGAGCATCGCTGCATGGGGCACGCCCGCGGTGATCCCGCCCCTGCCCTACGGCAAGTCCCAGGCCCATAACGTCGCCAAATAGCTTGTCCGAACCCGCCGACGCACCGCTCATGGCGGTGCGCGATCTTGTCAAGACCTTTGGTCCCGTCCACGCCGTGGACGGGATCAGCCTCGACATTCGCGCCGCCGAGGTGCTCGGCATCATTGGCGACAATGGCGCCGGCAAATCGACGTTTCTCTCCCTCCTGACAGGCTTCCACCGCCCCGATTCCGGAACCCTCCTCTACCGTGGCAAGCCCGTCCGCATCTCCTCCCCCGCCGTCGCCCGCCAGTTTCTCGGGATCGAGATGATCTACCAGAAGCTCGAGCTCGCGCCTGATCTGACGGTTGCCGAAAATCTCTTCCTCGGCGAGGAGCCGCGTCGCTTCGGCTTCTTCGCCGCGCGCCGCGCCATGCAGACGCGTGCCGCCGACGTGCTGCATTCCCTGAACACCAAAATCCGCCCGAACGACGTCGTCTCCGAACTCTCCGGCGGCGAGCAGCAGGTGGTGGCGATCGCCCGCGCGCTCCTCTTCGAGCGCAGCATGGTCATCATGGACGAGCCGACAGCGGCCATCTCGGTCCAGAAGGTCGCCGACGTGCTCGATCTGATCCGCCGCCTGCGGTCCGCCGGCAAGACCGTTCTCTTGGTCAGCCACCGCCTCGAAGATTTACTCGCCGTTGCCGACCGGATCTGTGTCTTCTTCCACGGCACCATCCGCACCGTGCTGGACAACAAAAATCTCGGCGTCGCCGATCTGGTCCACGCCATGTTCTAGAGCGGATCGCGCTTGACTGGAATCGCGCAGCGATTTCAGGAGCGCGTGAATCCGCTCGGGCAGATAAAAGAGAGCGTGTTCAGTCAAGCTGAACACGCTGTAAGCGGCACCCGTCGCTGTCGCGGCGCCGAAAGTCGCGATCGCGGGCCGGCCAGCCAAAAGAAAAGCGTGTTCAGACCTGCTGAACACGCTTTTGCTGCTCCGCCCCGCTGCGGCGGGGCAGGCGCAAGTTAACCCAGTTGATCCCCGATCGGAAGCGCGCGAACGCGCTTGCCGGTCGCGGCAAAGATCGCATTGCAGAGCGCCGGCGCGAATGGCGGCAATGGCGGCTCGCCCACGCCGCTCGAAGGCACGCTCCAGTCCGCAGCAATGATGTGGACCTGGACATTGAGCGGCGATTCGTTGATTCGGCCGAGCAGGAAGCCGTTGAAGTTGTTCTGCTCGGCGCGCCCCGCCTTGAAGGTGATCTGGGCGTTCTTCGCGAGCGTCAGCCCCATCACCGCCGCGCCCTCGACCTGTGAGCGAATCCGCTCCGGATTGACATGGAAGCCGCAGTCGATCGCCGTATCCACGCGCGGAATGGTGAAATTGCCCTTCTCGTCCACCTTGACGTGCACGACCGTCGCCACATAGGTCAGGAAGCTCCGGTGCGCGGCGATCCCAAGACCTTCGCCTTTCGGCAACGCCTTCCCCCACCCCGCCCCTGCGGCGGCAACTTCCGCAACACGCTTCAGCCGCCCGGTGTCGATCGGATAGGTCTCCACCGGATCACCGTAGTTCCAGAAGTTGGTCACGGCGCCGAACTTGCGCGGATCGAGCACCCGGTCCGGACCGATCAGCTCCAGCAGCATGTCCTTCGGATCGCGTCCCAGCGCGGCCGCGATCTCGGCGACCATCGACTGGACCGCGAACCCGTGCGGAATATTCGAGACCGACCGGAACCAGCCGATCCGCGTATGCGCCGAAGCCGCCGGATTCTCGCAGCGCAGGTTGGGAATGTCGAACGGATTGTCGACAAACCCCATGCCCAGCTCGAACGGCGCTTGGTGATCCGCGCCCTTCGTGAAGGTGGAGGCAATCGTCGGCGCGACGCTGCGGTGCCGCCAGGCAACCACCTTGCCGCTCGCGTCCACCCCCGCATCGATCCTTTCCACGGAAACGGTGTGGTAGAAATCGTGTTGCAGGTCGTCCTCGCGCGTCCAGGTGAGCTTGATCGGCGCCCCGACCGCCTTCGAGATCAGCGCCGCCTCCAGCACGTAGTCCCACTTCGATTTGCGGCCGAAACCACCGCCCAGCAGCGGCACGTTCACGGTCACGTTCCCGACCGGGATCCCCAGCATGTCCGCAAGGTCCTGCCGGCAACCGCCCGGGCTCTGCGTCGCACCCCACACCATGCAGGTGGTGCCCGCCTTGGTTTCCGCGACATGCACCGTCGCCGATGGCGGCTCCATCGTCGCATGCGCAAGATGCGGAATGTAATACTGGGCGGTGATCACCTTGGCCGCCGACTTCAGCGCCGCCTCGGCATCGCCGTCATTGCGCACGACGACGCCGGGTTGCATCGCCGCCGCCTCCATCTCCCGGCGGAACGTAACGGAATCATAACTTCCGTTCGGGCCGTCCTCCCAGACGATCTCCAGCTTTTCCCGCCCCTTGATCGCCGAGCCGGTGCTGCGCGCCACCACCGCCACGCCGCCGACCGGCCGGAACTTCGATGGCCACGGCCAGCCCTGAATCTCGATGACCTTCTCCACTCCCGGCACCTTCAGCGCCTCGGTCGCATTGAACGAGACGAGCCGGCCGCCGACCACGGGCGGGCGCGCGATCACGGCAAATTTCATGCCGGGCATCTTGGCGTCGATGCCGTAGGTCGCCCGCCCAACAGTGATGTCGTAGAGATCGACGATCTGCACCGCGCCGGTGCCGATATAGCGGAAGTCGCGCGGATCCTTGAGCCGGAGCGCCTCGACCGGCGGTGTCGGCAACTGGCTCGCCGCCTCGGCCAGCTCGCCATAGCCGATCATCGTGCCCGAATTGATATGAATGACCTGGTGATTCTCCGCCCGGACCTCCGCGACCGGCACGCCCCAGCGCGCCGCCGCCGCCTGCTCCAGCATCATCCGCATCGCTGCGCCGCACTGGCGCATCGGCTGCACCCAGTGGCGAATGCTCCGCGAGCCGTCGGTATCCTGGTTGCCGTACTTCTTCTCGTCACCCGGCGCCTGCTGCACCACAACCCGGAGCCAGTCCGCCTCCATCTCGTCCGCGACGATCATCGGCAGGCTGGTGCGCACACCGGTACCCATCTCGGAGCGGTTGCAGACGATCGCCACGCGCCCGGACGGGTCGATCGCAACGTACACGTGCGGGTCGTTCACCGTCCCGCCGGGCATCGCGCCGGCCCCGGTCATCCAGTCGGCGCGCGCGGCGCGCGGCAGAAGGCTCGCGCCCAGCACGAGGGTGCCGGTGGCGGCCACGCCCTTGAGCACGAATCGCCGGCTCACATTGGCGATGGTTCCATACGGGATCGCCATCTGCTCGAACATGTGCGTCATGGCTCACACTCCTGTCGAGGCCAGGTGAATCGCTTCGGCAATCCGCTGATAGCAGCCGCATCGGCAGATATTGCCGGCCATCACCGTGGTGATGTCTTCCTCGGTCGGCTTCGGCTTGCTGGTGAGCAGCGAAGCCGCCTGCATGATCTGCCCGGCATGGCAGTATCCGCATTGCGGCGCGCTCGCCTCCCGCCAGGCCATCTGCACGATGTGATTGCCTTGCGGATCAAGCCCCTCGATCGTCACCACTTTCTTGCCCGCCGCCTGCTCCGCCGTGACCAGGCAGGACCGGACGGCAACGCCGTCCAGATGCACCGTGCAGGCGCCGCACAATCCGATTCCACAGCCGTACTTCGTGCCGGTCAGGCCGACTTCGTCGCGCAGCACCCATAAGAGCGCGACGGTGGGATCGCCGTCGTATGGCACCGCCTCTCCGTTGATTTGCAGAGTCAACATTTCTCTCTCTCCCACAAAAAGACGCGGAGCGGCCTCGCTCGCCGCTCCGCGCATCAGTCGAATGTCAGCGGTGTGGTACCGCCCAGACCCAGATCACGCCGCCCTGCGGCACGCCATTCGGATCCGTCTTGAAGGGCGTCGTGGACAGACCCTGCTGGATCCGCTGCGCGTCCACGCCCCAGCCGGACTGCACCGAGATGTACTCGGTATCGCCAACCTGATAGGCGACCGGCATCCCGATGATTCCGGAATTGGTGCGCTCCTGCCACAGCAGTTCGCCGGTCTTGGCGTCGAAGGCACGGAACATCCGGTCGTTGGTGCCGCCGACGAACACCAATCCGCCACCGGTCGTCAGCACGGAGGCAAAGAGCTGGTTCTCGAACGGATACATCCAGACCTGCTTGTGGGTCACCGGATCCCAGGCCTGCAGCTCGCCCAGATGATGGCCGCGCGGCACCAGGTTCAGCGTGTCCGGGTCCGCCCCGAGCCAGAGCTGTCCGGCCACCAGTTTCTTGTCGACTCCCTTGTACTCGCCGCACATTCCGTTATTGGCCGGAATATAGACGAGACCGGTCTGGTCGCTGTACGACTCCGAGGGCCAGTCCAACCCGCCCCAGAGCGACGGACAGAACGTCACCAGCTTGCCCGTCACCGGCTTGTGGTCCATGTCATAGGTCGGCCGGCCGGTCTGCGGATCGATGCTCTTGAACGCGTTCTGATAGGAGAACGGCCAGGCGGTCAGGAACTTGATTCCGTTGTCGGTCTGCTCGAGCTCCCAGAAATAGGCGTCACGCGCCGGGTGGATCAGGGCATCGATCATGTGCCCCTCGTAGGGCATGTTGATCAGCATCGGCGGGCGGATCTCGTCCCAGTCCCACGAATCGTTCCAGTGATACTGGTGAAAATACTTGATCTGCCCGGTGTCCGGATCGAGCGCGACCGTCGAGCTGGTATAGAGATTGTCACCCGGATGCAGATCGCCCGGCCAGGGCGCCGCATTGCCCACGCCCCAATAGGCCAGGTTCCGTTTCGGATCGTAGTTCCCGGTGATCCAGACCGACCCGCCACCGGTCTTCCACGCATCGTTGTCCCAGGTGTCACCGCCCGGCTCTTGCGGGCTCGGCACGGTGAAGGTCTTCCAAAGTTGCTTGCCGCTCTCGGCATCGAAGGCCTCGATGAAGGCGCGCACGCCGAACTCGCCGCCCGAAGTCCCCACCATGACCTTGCCGTTCACCACCAGCGGCTCGAGAGTCGAGTATTCGCCGCGCCGCCAGTCGCCGATCTTGCTTTCCCAGGCGACCGACCCGTCCTTGGCGTTGAGCGCGATCAGCCGCGAATCGACGGTGGCCATGTAGAGCTTGTCACCCCAGAACGCGACGCCGCGATTCGTCGGGTGAAGCTGGAACAGCTCGGCGGGCAATTTCGGCACGTACCGCCAGATCAGGTCGCCGGTCGCCGCATTCAGCGCCAGCACGTTGTTCTGCGGCGTCGTTACGAACATGTAGCCGTTATTGACCATCGGCGGCGCTTCGTGGCCCTCCACGAGGCCGGTGGAGAATGTCCAGACCGGTTGCAGCCTGCCCACGTTGTTCGTGTTGATCTGGCTGAGCGGGCTGTACCCGTGCCCGTCATAGGTGCGGCGATAAAGCAGCCAGTTGGCAACTTCGGGATTCTCCAACCGCTGCTGCGTCACGTTGGAATAATCGTCGATCTCGCCGGCCATGACGGCAGTGCCGAACGCGGTGCTCAGCAAAACCGCCAGCAACCCGACCCGGACGCTCGTTCCTCTCATCTGTTTCCTCCAACAGTGATCTTTCGGTGTCCTTCGCGGCACGCCGCTCGGCGGCCGCCACGCGAGGCACGTCTTCAGCTCGATGCTTTTCCCTTCTGCTCCTCCTTTGCTAATCCCCTGGCCCGACGCGGCTCGTGAACGCTGCGGCCACGACCAGAACACCATTGGCCACGCGGAGCGGCAGCGCCGGCAGCGCCCGGGGCGCCGGTCCGGCAACCACCTGCGCGCCATTTCGTGCATCGTATCGCGACTGATGACAGGGGCACTCCAGAACCTGCTCCTTCGCCAGCCAGTAGGTCACCGTGCAGCCCTGGTGCGTGCAGATCGCGGAGTAGGCCACGACTCCCTCGGCCGCCCACTTCTTCTCCCGCTCGCTCAGGCTGGCAGGATCGAAGCGCATCAGCAGGACCTGATTGAATCGCTGGCCGTCGCGGACGATTTTGCCTTTCGGATCGAACGCCCAGGCCAGATAAGGATCCGCGCCGAGCTTCAGATCCGCGGGCTTGAGCGGGGCGTTCGCGCTGTCGCTGTCCGCCAGCACCAAGAGATCGCCCGGCTGCGGGAAGAGGTTCTTCGCCGCCTCGTCCGCCGCTGCCGCCCGCCCTGTGGCGACATCGGCACCCCCCGCCAGCAGGCTTCCATACAGCATCGTGCGCCGCGAAAGCGTCACAACCGACCTGTCGAGCGATATCCCGTCACCGGGACCGCCTTCGGTCCTTTGGGACGCCATCAGCGTCACAACGAATCCCCTCCCCATAACGATTTTCTCCGCCGGACGGGCCAGCCATCCGTCGTTCGCGCAATGATCCTATGATGAAATGACAGTGCCGGCAAGCGAAACGTTACCGCCGGCGAAATTACCCCCGCCTGTCCGCCCCCCACCTGCCCGCTTCAACGCCGGCGCGTCACTTCGCCTGCTGCAGCCGCGCCTGCAGCCCCGCCAGGATCAGTATGCAGGCGACGAAGATGTACTGGTAGAGCGATGGCAGCCCGAGCAGCACGATCACATCGTTGATCACCCCGATCACCAGCACGCCGAGCGCCGCGCCCACGATGCTGCCGCGCCCGCCCGTGAAGGGAATCCCGCCCAGGATCACCCCGGCGATCGCGGTCAGCGAATCCCCTTCTCCGCTGAGCGGGTAGATCGATTGCTGCCAGGCGGTGACCATGATTCCCGCGAGCGCCGCCAGCGTGCCCGAGACCACGAACACGAATATCTTGATCCGCCCGCTCGGCAGCCCGACCGCCCTGACCGCGTTCTCGTTGGAGCCCACACCCTTGATCCAGCTTCCGAGTGGCGTGAACGAAACCACGGCCTGTCCGAGCAGCACCACCACGAGCGCCACGACGATCAGCACGGAAACGCCGCCGATATTGCCGGCAATCCAGCCAAACCCGAACGGTCGCGCCGGGTGGACGGCATCGGGGCTGATGTAGTTGCCGGCGTTGAACAGGAGCGCGACGCCGCGGATCCCCCAGTACGTGCCCAGGGTCACGATGAAGGAGGGAATGCCGCCGCGGGCCACCAGGAAGCCGACGCCGAAGCCCGACACCCCGCCCGCCGCCAGCCCGGCCAGCACCGCCAGCGGCCAGGGAACCCCGAAGAATACCGTCAGCCAAGCCACGAACATGCCGCTCGCGGAAAGCACGCTTTCGACGCCGAGGTCGATCATCCCGACCAGGATCACGAACGCCTCGCCGACTGCCAGGACGGCGAGAAAGCTCGAACTCGTCAGCACCGCGAGCAGATTGCGCAGCGTGAGAAACGAAGGCGAGAGAGCCGCCGCGATGAGAGAGATCACGATCAGGAAGGCGAGCGGCCGCCAGACGTTCCCCGGTCGGCCGAGCGGCCGCCGCCACCACGCCGCAAAGCCGCTCTCCCGAGCCCCCCGCACCGCTTCACTCATCGCATATCCCTCGCCGGCTCGCCCCGAATCCTGCACCCGCGCCGCGCGCCCGCCAACCGCAGGATCCTCGCACTCTCCCCTGCCCGCCCAAATACTGGGATAATGGGCCGAGCCTCCGCGGAGACCGAAGATGCCGCCCGCCGTCCCTGAAACCCTTCTCGGGTTCGCCCTGCTGCTTTCCCTCGCGGCCCTCCTCGTCCAGGGCCGCGCGCATGCCCGCCTCAAGGCGCTCCTCGACGCCGCGCGGATCGCCATCGAACAAGGCCGTGGCGGCATGGCCGATACCGAACGCACCCTCACCGCGCTGATCGTCGAGCGTCAGGAGGGCCTGCGTTTGCAGCTTGCGGAGAGCCTCGGCGAATTCCGCACCGCGCTCGCCGAGGAGCAGGGAAAGCTCCGCCTCGCGCTCGCCGAAACCGCCGAACGTACCGGCCGCGAGCAGGGCGACCGCTTCGAACGGCTGCGTGCCATGACCGAAGAAAAGCTGGCCGAGCTTCGCCTCGGCAACGAAGCGAAGCTTTCCGAAATCCAGAAGACCGTGAACGAGGATTTGCAGGCGAGCGTGCAGAAACGAATGGACGAAAGCTTTTCCCGCGTCATCGAGCAGTTCGCCGCCGTGCAGAAGGCGATGGGAGAGGTGCAGGCGGTCACCGCGGAGATCGGCGACATCCGGCGCATTTTCGCCAATGTGAAGACGCGCGGCGGCTGGGGTGAGACCCAGTTGCGCGTCATGCTCGACGATCTCCTTCCCCCCGGCGCCTACGAGGCGAACTGCAAGCTTCGCGAAGAGAGTGACGAGGCCGTGGAGTTCGCCATCCACATGCCGGCCCGCGGCGCCGAGAAGCCGCTCTTGCCGGTCGATGCGAAATTCCCGCTCGAGGATTACGAGCGCATGCTGCTCGCCGCAGAATCAGGAGATGGAGAGGCCGAGCGCGCCGCCCGCAAGGGCATCGAGCGGCGTGTGCGCGAGGAGGCACGCAAGATCGCCGAGAAATACATCCACCCGCCGCGCACGGTGGAATTCGCCGTCCTCTATCTCGCAACCGACGGCCTCTACACGGAGGTTGCGCGCATCCCCGGCCTGATCGAGGAACTTGGCCGCATCCACAAGGTCCTGATCCTCGGCCCGAGTCTTTTCCCGGCCCTGCTTCGCACCATCCAGCTCGGCTTCGTCACCCTGGCGCTCGAGCAGAAGGCCGATGAAGTGCGCAGCCTGCTTGGCGCCACCAAGGTCGAGATGGTGAAGATGGACGAGGTGCTCGAACGCCTGGCCAAGCAGACCGGCACCGTCTCACGCACTATCGAGGATGCGCGACGCCGTACCCGTGTAGTGAGGGGCAAGCTGAGTGCTGTGGAGTCGGCAGAACCCGAAGAAGCGGTCCGGCTCCTCGATCTCGGCGCCGACGATTCCGCCCCGGACGAATCCTGAACACGCACCCTTAATCCGCCCCGGCGGCGGGCGGCTGCCACCGGCAGTGATGTGGTCCCAGGCCACGGATTCAGCCATGGCACGAGCTTTCGGTAGTGGTCGTGCTTGAATCCGCATTCGTGTTCACGGTGTGTGTTGATGTCGTTTTGCAGTTGATGACGCTGGGCATCGTCGGCCCTGGTACTTCGGGCATCGCCGGAGAGGCAAAGGAAGGCGATGCCATCAACGCCGGCGCGGCAGCACCGACCAGACTGGGAATGCTGGGCCAGGGCTGCGTCGGCGCAGGTCCGGACGGGCCGACCGCCATGCAGTTCTGCCATCTCGGGCTACCAGGCGGGTAAACGCCGCATACACCTCCAGGAGCGAGCACGCCAAGCAGGCTGGGCTGCTCGGGGTCGTAGTTGTCGGCGCAGCCAGCGAGAGCCGCGACAAGGGCAACGGCGACAAGGACAACAACGGAAAAGCGAGGCATTGTTTCCTCCGCAGCGCAACCCTGACGGATTCCGGTTTGCGAGGAATATAGCGCATTTCCACCACCACCGGGGAGCGATTCATGAAATCGCGCTCGAAATGTGCACGTGTGGCCGGCGGGCCATTCAGCACCTGCGTCAGTGTGGCCCCTCAATCCGCCCCGGGCGCCGCGTGCCGGATGCGCAGCCGCCTGACCCGTCTTGCATCCGCATCCAGCACCCGGAAATCGAGCCCCGCCGGATGCCGCACCACTTCCCCACGCGTCGGCACCCGGCCCGCGAGCGTCACGACAAGACCGCCCACGGTGTCGAGGTCCGCCATCCGCTCCTCCGCCGTCAGCACCGGCCCGAGCCTTTCCTCGAGAGCAGCGATCGACAGCCGGGCATCGACATCGAACGCGCCGTCCGGCCGCTCGGTGATCATCGACGCCTCCGCCTCGTCGTGCTCGTCGGCGATGTCGCCGACAATTTCCTCCACCAAGTCTTCGATCGTCACCAGCCCGTCGATGCCGCCGTACTCGTCGACGACCAGCGCCAGATGCATGTGCTTCTGGCGCATCTGGAAAAGCAGGTCGAGCACGGGAATCTGCGGTGCCACGAGAAGCGGCTGGCGCAAGATCTCCTCGAGGCGGAATGCCTCCGGCTTGCCGACATAGCCGTACACATCCTTGATGTGGACCATGCCGACAATCTCGTCGAGCTGCTCGCGATAGACCGGCAGCCGCGAGTGGCCTTCGCGGCGGATCAGTGCCAGCGCCGCCTCCAGCGTCGCGTCCGCGCGGATCGCCACGATATCGGCGCGCGGCACCATTACGTCATAGGCGGTGGTGCCGCGCAGCCTGAGCACGTTGGCGATCAGTGCGCGTTCCTGGCTGTCCAGCTCCGGCGCCTCGCCCGGCGGTGGCGGCTCGGCTGCCTCCTGCATCAGTTCGGCGATCGATTCGCGGAGGCTCGATTCGCCCTTCCAGCCGAACCGGCTGCCCAGCCGATGCAGCAGGCCCGCCCCGTTCACCCGCGTCGCCATGGATCCGGCAAGCCCAGCCTGCGCAAATGCCGCGTCTCCGCCATCGCCATCCGCCGCGCCTCGCCCGGCGCATGATGATCGTGGCCGGCCAGATGCAGCATCCCGTGTACAACGAGATGCGCGAGATGCCCCAGCGGACGGCGGCCGGCCGCTTCCGCCTCGCGGTAGACGACGCCGAGCGCGAGCACGATCTCCCCGGAACCCGGGAAGCTCAGCACGTTGGTGGCGCGGCTCCGGCCGCGATGCCGGGCGTTCAGCCGCCGCACCATCCGATCCGAGCCAAGCACGACGATCGGTCCCCCCGCACCCGCCATCGCCGCCGCGCGCGCCGCGATGCCCACCGCCCCCGGCACGCGCCGCCGCCAGGTCGGGTCCGTGACAATCACCGTCGGTCGCTTGGTCTTCCGCCCCGCTCGCGCGGGGCAGCTACTTTGCGGGTCCATCGCTGTCCCGCTTGGCCCGCTCGCGCCGCCCCGCGGCACCCTGCGCCTCGTAGGCCGCAACGATCCGCCCGACCAGCGGATGGCGCATCCCGTCGCGCCGCTCGAGCCGCGCCACCGCCAAGCCCTCCACCCCATCGAGCGTCGCCAGCGCGTCCGCCAGCCCGGACGCGGTGCCCGCCGGCAGGTCGATCTGCGAGAGATCCCCCGTCACCACCATACGCGTGCCCTCGCCCATCCGGGTGAGGAACATCTTCATCTGCATGGGGGTCGTGTTCTGCGCCTCGTCGAGGATCGCGAAACAGTGCGCGAGCGTCCGCCCGCGCATGAATGCCAGCGGTGCGACCTCGATCTCCCCGCTCGCCAGCCGCCGCATCACCTGATCGGTCGGCATCATTTCGTTGAGCGCGTCATAGAGCGGCCGGAGATAAGGATCGACCTTCTCTTTCATGTCGCCCGGCAGAAAGCCCAGCCGCTCGCCGGCTTCCACCGCCGGCCGCGACAGCACGATCCGGTCGACCCGCCCGCTTTGCAGCATCGCGACCGCCTGCGCCACCGCGAGATAGGTCTTGCCCGTCCCCGCCGGCCCGACCGCGAAGACCATCTCGTTCTCGGCCAGCATTTCCATGTATGCGGCCTGGCCCCGGCTTTGCGCCCCGACCACCCCGCGCCGCGTGCGGATCGCCGGCCGATCGGAAAGCGGCAGCCTCGGGTCGGTCTCCTCGTCGGCGGCGCGGATCGCCATCTCGATCGCCGTCCCGCTCACCATCTCGCCCCGCTCGAGCCGCCGATAGAGCCCCGTGAGCGCCGCTTCCGCCGCCGCCACGCGCTCCGGCTCGCCGCTGATCGCGACCCGGTTGCCGCGACAGGCCAGCCGCACCCGGAGCGCCTGCTCGAGCCGCACGAGGTGCCGGTCATGCTCGCCGAGCAGCAGTGCGAGGAGGGCATTGTCGGAGAAATGGAGCGTCAAGGTCTTGCCTGGCGCCGGGGCCAGGGCGGAAGCGGCTAGGTTTGGCAAGCGAGGGCTGGCTCCTCTCCGTCAAGGGTTGCGGAAAGAGAATTGGGAAGCGCGGCCAGGATTCGCACCTCCCGGATTTGCCCGACCATCGCGAGCGGCCCGGCCGGGACATCGACATGCACGGGTTGCAGGTAGGGCGAGCGGCCGACCGCCTGGCCCGGCCTGCGGCCCGCCCCGGCGAACAGCACGCCCATCCGCCGCCCGACCATGCCCTGATTGAACCGGCGCTGCTCGGC
>Ga0335075_10003923_pt1 | contig 23349 bp, 21 predicted proteins | sample Lox_Sample_24_FD_206723 | JGI IMG/M metagenome (GOLD analysis project Ga0335075, IMG submission 206723) | Soil microbial communities from Loxahatchee National Wildlife Refuge, Florida, United States - Lox_Sample_2.4 | ecosystem: Environmental > Terrestrial > Soil > Wetlands | place: USA...
AGGTGGCTGCGGATGCAGCCGCGACCGATGAGCCGGCGGCCAACGAACAGCCAACGACAGACGAGACGAGCGAACAGGCTTCGCCGACCGAGCCGCGTACGCCCTAGTTGCCCAGCAGCACGTCGAGCAGAGACGTTTCGCGTTTCACCGTTCCGCCGCCCACATCGGCGGACGGCCGTCTGATCGAAGAGGTCTGCTCGACCTCGGCCTTCGGGCGCACCACATCGCGGCCGGGCTTCGTTTCCGTCACCGCGACCTTCGCCGGCGGCGTTGCGACCTTCTCGCGCGCCGCAACGGCTTTCGCCGGACGCGGCTTGTCGTCGAGGCTCTTCAACCGCTCTTCCGCCGCGGCGATCGGATCGCCCTCGCCCACATCGACGGAGGGAACACGCACTTCGATGCCGCCGTCGCCGGAATTCCAGGTGCCCGGCAGCCGCGCCACCGGCACGCCCTCGTGTGCCGCGACCATGAATTCGTGCCAGGCCTGCGCCGGCAGCGCGCCGCCGGTGACCTTCTTCATCGCCTTGCCATTGTCATTGCCGAACCAGACGCCGGTGGTGAGGTTCGCCGTGTAGCCGATGAACCAGGCGTCGCGCGAATTCTGGCTGGTGCCCGTCTTGCCGGCCGACGGCCAGGCGAAGGCCGCCTTCTTTGCCGTGCCGGTCGAGACCGTCTGCATCATCATCGCATTCATCATGCCGACGACTTCAGGGTTAAGCACACGCGGAAAACGGTCGCGCGGATTCTCGTAAAGCACGTCGCCGTCGACAGTGGTGACGCGGTTGACGAAATGGACCGCCGGCCGGTAGCCGCCATTGGCGAAGGGCACATAGGCGGCGGTCAGCTCCAGCGGCGTGACTTCCGAGGTGCCGAGCGCGATCGAGGTGTTGGCCTGAAGGTTGGATTCGATGCCCATGCGATGCGCGGCTTCGACCACCGTTGCCGGGCCGACCTCCATCACCAGTTGCGCGGCGACGGAGTTCAGCGACTTCGCCAGTGCTGTCTGCAGCGTGACCTTGCCGTAATATTTGCCGTTGTAGTTTTCCGGCGTCCATTTGCCGATCTTGATCGGCGCGTCGTTCCTCACGCTGTCCGGCGTGCGTCCCTGTTCGAGAGCCGCCAGGAATACGAACGGCTTGAACGCCGAACCCGGCTGGCGGCGCGCTTCCGAGGCGCGGTCGAACTGGCTATTGGCGTAATCGTAACCGCCGACCATGGCGCGCACCGCACCGGAGTTGTCGATCGAGACCAGCGCGCCCTGGCTGACATTCAGCGTATCGCCATTCTCCTGAATGAGCCGGCGGATCGACTTCTCGGCAAGCTGCTGCAGGTCGAGATCAATGGTGGTGTCGACGATCAAATCGGCGCGCACCTCGCCGATCAGGCCCGGCAATTCTTCCATCACGCGGTCGGCGACGTAATGTTCGGAGCCGGTCCAGAAGGCGGCGGCGCGCGTCGCCGGCGCGCTCATCGCGGTGCGCAATTCGGTGTCGCCGATCATGCCTTCGTCGCTCATCGCGGCGAGCACGAGTTGGGCGCGGTCTTCGGCCGCCTTCGGATCGCGCGCCGGCGACAGCCGCGACGGCGCCTTGAGCAGCCCGGCCAGAAGTGCGGCCTCCGACAGCGACACGTCACGCGCCGACTTGCCGAAATAGCGGCGCGAAGCGGCTTCGACGCCATAAGCGCCCGAACCGAAATAGACCCGGTTCAGATACATTTCGAGGATCTGGTCCTTGGTGTGCTTCTGCTCCAGCCAGAGCGCTAGCAGAACCTCCTGCACTTTTCGCTCCAGCGTGCGGTCCGGCTTCAGGAACAGGTTTTTCGCGAGCTGCTGCGTCAGCGTCGAGCCGCCCTGGCTGAACCGGCCGGAGGTGACGTTCTCGAACATGGCGCGAGCAACACCCAGCGGGTCGATGCCGAGATGCGAATAGAAGCGGCGGTCCTCGATGGCGATGACGGCCTGCGGAATGTAGGGCGACATTTCGTGCAGGCCGACGGCTTCGCCGCCGGTCATTCCGCGATTGGCAACCAGACGGCCGTCGACGGAGACGATCTTGATGTTGGGCGCGCGGTCGGGAATCGCCCAGGTCGTGGCAGAGGGCATGCGCGCGCCGTAATAGGCGGCGAGCGCCGCGCCGCCGATGCCGACCCAGATGGCCAGCACGAAGCACCAGTAGACGAGCCGGCCGAAGGCGCCGAACAGGCCGCGCCGGGCGCGGCTTTTCGGCTTGCGCGCGCTGCCGGCGGATTTCTTCCGCGAGCCAGAATTCTTCTTGCGTGCCGGCACGACGCGATCGTCCTCACTGACGGACAGGCCGTGAGAGGCTTTCGCGCGCGCCGGTCCGTCGAATGTCGGCTCGATGCGCCGCGTTTTCTTCGCCATTCCCTTGGCCCGCCGTCCCAGTTTCCGGTTCGGTGCGGGTGGAGACTAGATACGGCGATTTAAGGGCGCGTTAAGGGCGGTTTTCGGAAGCGCCTTATGTTCCGGGCGATTGCGAGGCTTACGTTGCGCGGAGACGTCACCGACTCACGGGCCTGCCGGGTGTTCCAGTCTCCCGCTGGTCGAGCAGCCTGGCGACGAGCGCCAATCCGCCGGCGAGATAAACGACTGCGCCGACAAGCAACATGATGACGCCGCCGAGCTGCTGGTCATCCTCGGCGGCCAGCACAGTGCCGAAACAGATCACGTCACCCGCGCCGAAGAGCGGGCGTGGGCTCAGCGCCAGGAGGGCCCCGAGCAGCGTCATATGAATTGACGTCAGCAGCAGCGCGAAGGCGCCTGCCGCCGTGCCGCTCCGGTCGCGCGGCGCGGCGAAGCTCGTCCACCAGAGAAGCAGGCCAACGCTGAGGAACAAAGCCTGCTCGATGACCGTGACGGCTACGGACGCCTCGGCTGCGGCGCGCATGGCCGGCGCGTGCCAACCCCAGACGATGACCAGTTCGAAGAGCGAAACAAGAATTGGAAGCCACGCAGGCATCGGACGCAGCGGCCGAAATCGCTCCGCGAGACCGATCGCGATCAACGGCGCCGCGATCGCGATGACGCCCATATGCGCGACCATGTGCGCGGAGAACGATTCGCGCCAGGCGCCGAGCAGCGGCCCAAACCAGATGAGGCCTAGCAGAAGCAGGCCGGCAGGCAGGGCGAGGCGCGTCACCGGAGGCACTCCGTGAGGAACAGCGCCGGCAAAGCGGTGAAGACGACGGCGACGAAGCTTAAGCCTGACAGCAGCAGCGTCGCATATCCCTGGAAGAGCAGCCGGTCGCGCCGGGTCGGATCGTCATGCGGCGGATCGCCCGTGCCGAACCCCCACTGACGCCAGGCCAGCAGCGCGGCCAGCACGATCATGGCGAGCGCCAGCAGCGTCACACCGCCGATCGCAAGCCGCAGATTGTCGAAGTCGAGGCCGAGGAACCAAGGCTTCTCGCAGAAAATGGCCGTGACGACGTAGCAGAGCAGGAAGTGCAGCGCCCACACGACCGGCGCGGTGAACAGGGTCCAGAGCGATTCGACTTGCTTGGGCAGCAGGCGCCACATCTAGAGCGCCTCCGGGAACAGGCCCACGACGCCGAACGTCACCAGGGCGGTAACCAGCATGAAGTGCCAGTAGAGCGTAACGTTGTGCAGTTCCATGTCGTGGTCAGGAGTCAGGCGACCTGCAACGCTGCGCGCCAGGCAGTAGAGCTGCATGATGATGCCGACCGCACCGTGGGCCGCTGCCCAGATGACAAGGATCCACACGATCGCGGGATAAACATGTGCCGTCGGATCCATGTCCCACGGACCGGCTAATGCCGCCGCGCAAGCCGCCGCCGAAAGTACGGCACCGACGAGGAGAAGCAGCCGCGCGGCCCACATCAGGCCGATACGGTTCATCTCGCGGGCGCCGACCGTCACCGCCCACGCGGCGATAAAAAGGGCAAGCGCGGTGAGCGGCCAGAACGAACCCGGGCCCGCCAGCCCACCCGTGAAGTCCGCATGGATGGTCCAGAAGAAAAAGTAACCGAAGACGAGGCTGGCGAACGCGGTGCCATCGCCGGTCATCGTGATGAACATCGCCCACCATCCGGTGGACTTCACGCCTGACGCGTAGAGCGGCAGGCTGATGCCGTGGCCGATATCCCTCTCTTGCTTCTCTGGAATCTCGCCGGTGCCGGTCCAAAGCCAGTAGAGGACCGCCGCGAGGAAGGCGATGCAGGCAACCAGCGACACGATCCACCATTTGAAGGTGAGCGCGACGAAGACTGTGCCGAGCGTGGCGGCGCTGACGATCGTCACATAGGAGGTGCCGCCGACGCGCAGAACCTGCTCCGGCTCCGCGTCGAGCACCGAGGTCACCAGAGTTTCGCGTCGCCCTTCCCATGCATCGGCAAGATACCAGTCGCCGGCGCGCACCTGCTCCGCCAGATCCTTCTGGTCCCACAGCGGATAACGGCTTTCGATGCGCGGGATCGAGCGCACGCCCCAGTTCTCCTCGGGCTCGTTGATCCATTCCAGCGTGCCTGCGTTCCAGGGATTCTGCTCGCCGCGCGGTTTGCTGCGTCGATGCAAGGTGACATCGACCACGACCGCGAACATGCCGATGCCGAGCACGACCGCGCCCATGGTGGAGATGAGGTTGAGCCAATCCCAGCCGATGTCGGCGGGATATGTGTAGACGCGGCGCGGCATGCCGCGCAGGCCGGCGATGTGCATCGGAAAAAACGTGATGTTGAAACCGGTGAACATCAGCCAGAAGGCGAGACGCCCTACCCGGTCCGACATGTGTCTGCCGTCGATCAGGGGATAGTAATAATAGAGCCCGGCGAAGACGGGAAAGAGCATGCCGCCGATCAGCACGTAGTGCAGATGCGCGACGATGAAATAGGTGTCGTGCGCCTGCCAGTCGAACGGCGCCAGCGCCACCATGACACCGGTCAGGCCGCCCATGACAAAGATGGCGATGCCGCCCATGGCGAACAGCATCGGCGTCGAGAAGATCACGCGCCCGGCAAGCATGGTGGCGATGAAGACGAAGATCTGCACCGCCGTCGGAATGGCGACCGCTTCGGACGCCGCCGAGAAGAAGGCGAGCGAAATCTGCGGCAGACCCGTCGCGAACATATGATGGACCCAGAGCCCGAATGACAGGAAGCCGGTGCCGACCGCCGCGAGCACGATCCACGAGTATCCGACGATCGGCCGCTGCGCGAATGTCGGGATGATCATGGCCAGCAGCGCGATCGCCGGCAGGAAGATGATGTAGACTTCGGGGTGGCCGAATATCCAGAACAGATGCTGCCACAGAAGCGGATCGCCGCCGCGTGCCGGATCGAAGAACGGCCAGTCGAACATCCGCTGCATCTCGAACAGCAGGTCGCCGGCGATCAGAGGCGGGAAGGCAAACAGGATCATCCCGGCGACGATCAGCAGATACCAGGCGAACAGTGGCATCAAATTGACGCGCATGCCCGGCGCGCGACACTTCATGATGCCGACGATCAGCTCGACCGCCGCCGCGATCGACGCGACCTCGATGAAGGACAATCCCAGCAGCCAGATGTCGGCGCCGATGCCGGCCTGTTCGCTCGTCGCAAGCGGTGGATACATGAACCAGCCGGAATTGGGCGCGGCGCCGAAGAAGATCGAACCGCAGACGAACACGCCGCCGAGAAGGAAACTCCAGAAGCCGAAGGCGCCGAGGCGCGGGAACGGCATTTCGCGCGCGCCGAGCATGGGCGGCAGGAGGAAGATCGCCACCGCTTCGAAGATCGGCACGGCGAACAGGAACATCATCACGGTGCCGTGCAGCGTATAGGCCTGATTGTAGAGCTCGGCCGAGATGAGATCGTTGTCAGGCACGGCGAGCTGCGCGCGAACGAGAAGCGCCAGCAGCCCTGCGAAAAGCATGAAGGCGAAAGCGGCCGATCCGTACCAGAGACCGATCTGCGTGTTGTTGACCGTCGTCCAGTAGCGCCAGCCTTTCGGATTGGCCCAGACCGCGCGCAGTTGCTCCTCTTCGGCGGCCTTGTCCCGTTCACGCGCTGCTGTATCGGTCATCGCAGCCCCTTCAGCCAGGTCGCGATCTCGACAAGCTCATCGGCCTGCATGTCGAGATAGGCAGGCATTTGACTTCCCGGCTTCACCGAACCGGGATGAGAGATGAACCGGGCGATGGTCTCGACATCGTTCTCGAGCAATCCGGCGGCGATGGTGAGCCGCGAGCCGATATGCGAGAGGTCAGGCCCCTTTGCTCCCGACGCATCGGTGCCGTCGATTCGATGGCATGCACCACAGCCTGCGCGCGTGAAAAGCTCCTCACCCCGGCTGCCGCCCGCGATACCCGCCGAAGGGACGCCGCGTTCAGACAGCCAGGTGTTGAAGTCGCCTGGCTCCATGACGACGACCGGAAACGCCATCAGCGCATGCGAGGCGCCGCAAAACTCGGCGCACTGGCCGCGATAGGTGCCGGCCTTCGTCGCCAGCAGCGACAGGCGGTTGGTCCGGCCTGGGATCAGGTCCATCTTGCCGCCGAGCACTGGTATCCAGAATGAGTGGATCATGTCGGCGCTGGTCAGCGAAAACTCGACCCGCTCGCCGACAGGAAGCCTCACCTCGTTCGCCGAGGCCACACTTGTCCCGTCGGGATTGCGGTAGATCACCCGCCACCAGAACTGATTGCCCTCGACTGCGATGTGCAGTCCCGCGCCTTGGCCTCCCGCGAAGGGACGCAACGACGGCATCAGCCACAGAGCGTAAGAGAGAAGCGCGGTGAGGACGACGACAGGGAACGCTACGCCGGCCCATGGAATGAGACGCGATACGGACTGCTCCGAGAGCGTTCCGCGTTTCCAGCGCGCGGCGTAGAGGGACAGAAGGATGACCGAGGCCCAGATGGCGAGGCCCGTACACGCCATGACCCAGAAAAGCGTCGCGACCTGGCTTGCTTCCTCGCCGGCAGGGTCGAGCGCCGACTGGATTCCGCTGCATGAGGCGAGCAGCGGGGAAAGTGATACCGAAAAGACGACGCGATGCGCCGCGGCGCGTGCCGTTGGCGCCGCGTCGCTTTGACGAGACCTGGTTTTCCTGTCGCTGCTGATGAGCGTCTCCGTGGATGGATGCTGGAAAAGCTCGCCTCCATCGCCAATAATAGCGGAGGGCGGACGAGGTTCCAAAAAGAAGCGCGGACGAACCTCTCCAGAACGTTTCGGCCGGAACGCTTATCGTGGCGAGCGAGTTATGGGCGCAAGGATCGAGGGCAATTGGCGACCGACAGCAAGGTGACCGGCTATTCACCCATGCAGGTGGCGCTCCACTGGAGCGTCGTCGTCTTGGTAGCGTTCCAGTATCTGGCACATGATGGGATCGAGGAGACGTGGCGCGCGTATATGCGCAACGAGCCGCAACCAGGCGACATGGTCGCGCTCACCTACCTGCATATCGCGGCCGGCATAACCGTCTTTATTCTTGCTCTCGCTCGTCTCTATCTGCGCTTTTCACGCGGCGTTCCTCCTCCACCTGCTGACGAACCCCGGCTCCTGCAACTGCTGGCGGACGTGGTCCACTGGTCGATCTATGCCCTGCTGCTGCTCTTGCCGGTCACCGGCGCAACCGCATGGTTTCTCGGTGTTCACGCCGCCGGTGGCGTGCATGAATTGCTGAAAAACCTGCTGCTTGGCGCAATCGCTCTTCACATATCGGGCGCGCTCTTCCAGCATCTCATCCTTCGTTCGCATGTGCTGATGCGTATGTTTCACCCGGAACGCTCGTGAGCGTAGCCGGCCCGGAAACGGGCTTTCACGCTCACGCACCAGATTTGCCGCTCGTGTCAGGGCTGAGGCGCTGGCGTTCCGTCTTCCGGCCCAACCGCCGGCGCGACCTCGGTCGGCGAAGGTTCGGGCGTATCGCCGTCTGTCACAGGCTGCGTCTCCTCGCCGGCGGCGGGAGCGGCCGTATCGTTCGGCACACCCGCGTCCTCACCACCGACCTCGGCAGCCACGCGGTCCGTCGGGACCGGCTCCGGCGTGACCGAGCCGTCGGCCGTCGCGACACGCCAGACCGTATTGCCGGCATCGTCGGCGATCAGCAGAGCGCCCGTGCCGTCGATTGTAAGCCCAACAGGCCTGCCGCGCGCCTGGTCGCCGTCCAGGAAACCGGTCACGACATCCTGCGGATCGCCGGACGGCCGTCCGTCGGTGAAGGGTATATAGATGACCTTGTAGCCGTTGAAGGCGGTGCGGTTCCAACTGCCGTGATTTCCGACAAATGCGCCGTTTCTGTATGCCTCCGGCATGGCGGAATCGTCGGTGAAGGCCAAGCCAAGCGCTGCGACGTGGCTGGTCAGCGCGTAGTCGGGAGAGATGGCTTTCTCGACGAGATCCGGGCGCGGCGGCTGCACGCGCTTGTCCACGTGCTGACCGAAATAGCTCCACGGCCAGCCATAGAACCCGTCCTCGCGAACCGACGTCATATAGTCGGGCACGAGATTTGGGCCGAGCTCGTCACGCTCGTTGACGACGGTCCACAACTCGCCGCTGTCGGGATGAAAGTTGAGCCCGTTCGGATTGCGCAACCCCGATGCAAACACCTTTGATGCACCGGTCTGGCGATCGACCTTCCAGATGGCCGCGCGGCCCTTTTCGGCCTCGAGCCCACGCTCGCCGGCATTCGAATTCGAGCCAACGGAGGCGTACAGGAAACGGCCATCCGGACTGAGCGCCAGATCCTTCGTCCAGTGATGGTTGATCGGCCCGCCCGGAAGCGGCGTCAGCACGGTCGGCGGCGCGTCGATTTTCGCCTGACCGAGCTGATAGGGATAAGCAAGGATTGCGTCCGCCGCCGCGACATAGAGCGTGTCTTCATACCACGCGACGCCGAAAGGCGAGGTGAGTCCCGTGAGGATATCGCTGCGCTCGTCGACCTGCCCGTCGCGGTTGGTGTCGCGCAACAGCGTGATGAGGTTGGTTTCCTTCGGCTTGCCGCCGCCACCACCACCCGCTGCCATTCCCATGATGAAGCCGCGAATTATATCTTTTGGGCGGTTCAACGGCTTGCCGGGCGGCGCTTTCGATTGAACGACGAGCACGTCGCCGTTTGGCAGTGTATGCACCGTCCGGGGATTGGCCAGATCGTTTGCATAGGCTGTTACCGCGAGGCCGTCGGCGACAGTCGGAGCCTGTCCGTCCTGCCACCCCACGACCTCGGCCACTTTGAGATCAGGCACCAAAGACTGTTCCGGCGCCGGCAGAACTGGATCGGGACCATATTGCTGGCTGACATCCACATCAGCCTCACCGCAGCCGGCGATCAGCAGACCGAAACTTGCGAGCGCGAAGGTTCCAGGAGATGCGATTCTACGCATGGTAGACTCCGCGCCGGCCGAGCCATCCCGTCACGATCATGGCGAGGACCGTCACGATCGAGACGGTCAGCCCGTAGGGCATCACCGCCGTCCATCCATCCGCGGTGTGGATGAAGCTGTTGAGCGCCGCCAGAAGCAGAACCACAATTCCCCCTAGCACGGCGAGCCAGGCGTGGCGCACACGGCGAATGGCGAAATCGATCAATGCAACCAGCGCGGCGAGTATGCCGAACACGAGCCCGGCCAGCAGCAGCCATTCCGAGAAATGTAGCCATAGCAGGTTGAGCGTCCGCACATAGGCGACGTCGGTCAGCACTGTCAGGCTGAAGCAGGCGATGGGAAAGGCCAGCAGTGCGGTAAGCAGGAAATTGGAAGCGAAGGCCCTGTCCGGCCACGTTTGGTCGTACGTCATACGTCTCCCGATGTCTGGGCGCGACTACAACGTCTTACGCGCGTAGGCCCGTTTGGTTCCATGGCGGAACGATTTCGTGAGGAATTCTCCTGGTGGGACGCGACGACGGGCGGAAGGGCTGGGGCCGATCCGCAGTCGCTGAGCGCAGCGCAACCGCGGCTGGTTCGCAGTGATCCATGCGACCTGAAGAAGCGCTATTGCGGGATCCGCACCCTGTTTTTGTCGCGCAGCAGATCGAGGATGATCAAATCCTCGAGCCGATCGGCGTTTGGCGGAGAGATATGAGAGCCGCCACCGCCGCCACCTTTGCCTCCACCGCCACCCTTACCTTCTTCTTTCGGCGGCGGCGGATTACGCGTATAGGAAAGTATGAGCGTGTGCTCATCGGTCAACGATCCGGCGATGTCGCCTCCGACGCCCAGCAGCGATCCGCCAATCGGAATGGCGACCAGCGATACATCTCCCGAAGCGGAGCGCGTCACGGAAAACGAAATCTCGTGCGACATCGCGGGCGTGCTGATTTGAGCCGCGGCCATCGTCTTTTCGAAACTCAGCAGCCAGTCCACGATCTTGAGATCGCCCTGGAGCCGGGGGCGGTGTTTCTCGCCTGTCTCTTCGGCGCACGGGATCGACTCGGGATTGGACAGGTCTTGCGCAAAGCCGAAATTGACGGTGCTCGCCGCCCTGCCGCCATATCCGACGCCGGCACCGAGCCCCAGCACCTTGCGACCGAGCGGCGTCGACAGCTCGGGACCGCCACCGATGCTGGCATTGTTGATCATCGTCAGATTGAGCACGGCCAGAGCGCTCCAGCCATATCCTTCACGAAGGAAGGCGACCCGTTCCGAGGCCTCGCGTAACTGACAGCGAATGTTGATCACGACATCGGTCGCGTCAGCCGCATATTCAAGGCGGGTAGTCGGCGCGGTCCCGCAGCTTGCAAGCACTAGAGCACTTGCGGCCAAAAATCCCTTGGCGCGCATCTCATCTTCTCCCCCGGTCTGCCCGCAAATATTCACACTCCCCAATACGACGCAACCGGCATGGATCATGCGAAATCGCTGAAGATTGGTATCATTTGGCATCTGTTCAGAGACCCATTGGCCGATGCACCTTGCCGGCAAGCTTGTCGGTCGGCTGCGCGTCCTGTCTGCGTGAGGATGCCGGGCGGCCGCCCAAAATTAGGTAGAAAAACCCGAAATCTAGGTAGCCGAACTGGCTGGTCGAGATCTTCCTCGCATTGCTAGATCAGGTCGCTGAAATCTCCCAGGAGGATCAAATGGCTGTTTTCACCGTCAATGGAAATGCGAACAATTTCACCGGCACCGCTTTGGCTGACACCTTCCAAGGTTTCAGCGGCGGCATCGACAATCTGAGAGGCATGGCCGGCAACGACCGCTTCGACATCAACAATTGGAGCCAGCAGCGCGGCCGGATCGACGGCGGCGTCGGCATCGACCGCATCGTGATGGAGGGGCACAACAACCACACGTTCAACACCTCGCTGATAATCGTCGGTGTCGAGGAATTGTGGGCCGACGAGCCTAACTTCTACGCCAGCGTAACTCAGATAAACGCGTTCTCGAAATTCGTCCCGACGAACAGCGAGAACTGGTGGGCGATCAACATCCTCGGCAATGGCGGCACCTTGAATTTCACGGGCAAGTACACGGGAGCCAAGGTCCTCGAGATCGACGCCACCAATGCGGAGACGAAGGTTACCGTGACGGGCAGCGGTAAGAAAGACGACTTCCAAGGCTCGGAGTTCAACGACGTCTGGGTTGGCGGCGCCGGCGCGGACGAGGCGACCGGCAATGGCGGCAACGACGTCTTCCGCTTCAACGCCATTTCGGAATCGACCGTTGCCGCGCCGGACCGGATCCTCGACTTTTTCGGCGGCGACAAGATCAACGTTTCGGCCTTGCAGGGCCCGGCGCTGGTCTATCGCGGCACGGGCGCCTTCACCAACACGGGCCAGCTCCGGATCGTCGACGTGGCCGGCCCCGATGTCGTCGTCCAGGTCAACACGGTCGGCGGCCTCGGCGCGGATTTTGCCATCCGGATCGTCGATGTGATGCTCGCGGAAATTACGAAGACGGACTTCATCCTGTAGTAACGTACAGGCAGTCGGCCCTCACAATCCGCGCCTCCTCGAGGCGCGGATTTGTTTTGATAAGCGGGGGTTTCGTCAGCCGCCGGTGCGGACGAGCCGCAGCAGCACCAGCAGAATGACCGCACCGATGGTGGCGTGGATGATTTGCGCCAGGACCCCGCCACCGAATGCAAGGCCGATCATCGGCAGGAGCCAACCCGCGATAAGCGCACCGACGATGCCGACGACGATGTTGCCGACCAGACCGAAGCCGTAACCCTTGACGATCAGCCCGGCCAGCCAACCGGCAACTGCGCCAATGATAAGAAAGATGATGAGCGCCTGGACTTCCATGGAAAGCTCCTCCGTTGCGCGGAGGATGGAATCAGAAAGCGCGTCGAAAGTCGATATGGCGACCGACCTGCATTCGCCTGCAATGCACAGCCGAGGGAACCGGGCTGCGGGACATCTGTTATTCCGTCATGTCCGATCTGTTTGATCAGCCGGTCTCAATCCGCCTCAATGGCGGCAAGCACACCGTCGCTACAGCCAGCGAGGCCGCCGAGCTGCTTGCCAGTGTCGACTGGCCGGGCGAGCGTGGGCCGACGCATCGCGATGCCTATGAGACGTGCCTGAAGGTGCTGGACGGTCACCGTTCGGCGGTCGACGGGCGCAAACGGTTCTTCGAGGTGGCAGGACAGGCCGGCGTGCTCACCAGCGACTAGCTCGCAGCTAGTTGCCCTCGATCGAAATGCCGTTCTCGTCGACCTTGATCTCGACGCCGTCCGGCTTCGATTCCTGCTGATAGACGTAGACGCCTGCCAAAACGACAAGCACGGCCAATACGCCGATGATGAGATAAAGCGTGTTCTGCCGCGCCATTATTGATCCTCGTCCTCGTCTTCTTCGCCGACCCAGGAATGCGGGTCGATGCGCTTCATCGTGTCGGAATCGACGTAGGTCCACCAACCCGCGCCGAACGGGCCGCCGTCCGGGCCGGTCGCGCGGTATTGCGCGAGTGACGTGTTTTCGACGCCGTCACGGTCGCGCCACTGCACGCGGACGATCCGGCCGTCTTTCGGCGCCGTATCAATGGATTTTGGCATGGCTTGCCCTCGAACTGCGCGGAGAAACGTGGTTCGGGGCCTCCCGGTTCCGCCCGCTTCGCTCCCGCAGTAATCCGGACGGAGGACCGGCGGCAACTTTTCGCGGACTTGCTTAACTGTGCGCGAAAATATCCTCTTCGCCCCAGCCCATCAGATCGAGCTTCGCCCGTGTCGGAAGGAATTTGAAGCAGGCGTCCGCGACATCTGCCCGGCCGTCGCGCACGAGACGGGCGGCGAGCGTCTCGCGCAGTCTGTGGAGATGCAGGACGTCGGAGGCGGCGTATTCAAGCTGATCCTGGGAGAGTGTGTCCGCGCCCCAGTCCGACGATTGCTGCACCTTGTTCATGACGATGCCGAGCAGCTCGGCCGTCAGATCCTTCAGCCCGTGCCGGTCGGTATAGGTGCGGGTAAGCCGCGAGGCGATCTTGGTGCAGAACACCGGCCCGGGCATGACGCCCAGCGAATTGTAGAGGATCGCCAGATCGAAGCGGGCGAAGTGGAAGATCTTGGTAACCGCGGCGTCGCCCAGCAGTTTTGCCAGGTTCGGCGCGGATTTCTGGCCGGCGGCGATCTGAACGACGTCCGCCGTGCCGTCGCCGGGCGAAAGCTGCACGACGCAGAGCCGGTCGCGATGCGGGTTCAGCCCGAGTGTCTCCGTGTCGATCGCAATCGCGTCGACAGTGTATCGGGACAGATCGGGCAGATCGCCCTTGTGGAAGCGGATCGTCATGCCCCTTCTCTTAGCCCTTGGCGGTTAACGCGTCGAGAATGCGGACCCAGGAGCGCTGGCCTTTGTGGAAGGAGCGCAGATCATACTTTTCATTGGGTGAATGGACGCGGTCGTCGGTCAGGCCAAAGCCGACCATCAGCGATTCCATGCCAAGCAGCTTCTGGAAATCGCCAACGATCGGGATCGAGCCGCCGCTGCCGATGAACACGGCGGGTTTGCCCCACTCGTCGGTGAGCGCGCTCTGCGTCTGGGTGAAGAACGGCGAGTCATAAGAAAGCTGGATCGCCGGCGAGCCGCCGTGAGGAGTGAACTCGACGGTGCAGTCGGCCGGCAAACGTTCCTGCACGAAGGCGCGGAACGCTTCGCGGATTTTTGTAGGATCCTGCTTGTGCACAAGACGGAAGGAGACCTTCGCCATCGCTTCTGACGGAATGACGGTCTTGAAGCCGTCGCCGGTGTAGCCGCCGGTGATGCCGTTGAACTCGGCGGTCGGCCGCGCCCAGGTCAGCTCCAGCAGCATACGCCCTTTCTCGCCGCTCGGAACCGACAGCCCGACCTGGCCCAGAAATGCTTCGGCTGTCATGCCGAGCGTCTTCCACGAGGAGAGTATCTGGCTCGGCGTTTCCTCGACGCCGTCATAGAAATCCCGAACGGTAACGCGGCCGGTCTCGTCGTGCAGGTCGGCCAGGATCTTCGCCAGCACACGGATCGGGTTGGCGGCGGCGCCGCCGAAGACGCCAGAGTGCAGGTCGCGGTCCGCGGCCTTGACCGTGACTTCCTCGCCGACCAGCCCGCGCAGGGTGACCGTGATGGAAGGCGTGTTGGTGTCCCACATGTCGGAATCGCAGACCATGGCGAAGTCGGCCTTCAGTTCCTCGGCATTCGCCTTGAGGAAGGGCAGCAGCGACTTCGAGCCGGATTCCTCCTCGCCCTCGAAGAGCAGCGTAAGTTTGACTGGGAGCGAGCCATGCTCGGCCTTCCAGGCGCGGCACGCCTCGACGAAGGTCATCAATTGTCCCTTGTCATCGCAGGCGCCACGGCCTGTGATGACCTTGCGGCCACCACCGAGGTCCTTCAGCGCCGGCTCGAACGGCCCGGTTTCCCACAGGTCGATCGGATCGACCGGCTGCACGTCGTAATGGCCGTAGAAGAGAATATGCGGCGCGCCGGCGGGGCCGTCATGATGGGCGACCACCATGGGGTGACCTTCGGTGTCGCGCACGCTGGCGTCGAAGCCGATCGTCTTCAGGTCCTTGACCAGCCATTCGGCGGCCTTGCGGCAATCGGCGGCATAAGCCGGGTCGGTCGAGACCGACCTGATCCGGATCAGGTCGAAGAGCCGGTCGAGGCTCTGGTCGAGATTCTTGTCGAGGCGGTCGAGGACGGGCGCGATCTTGGTCATGAAGGGGAAGCCTTTCGATTTGGCGCGCACCCTAATCATGCTTCGCCTTCTCGAAAAGCCTCGGCCTGTTGGGCCAAACGCCCTCGTTGCGTCAGGTGTCGTCGGTGCCGGGCGGCGCGTAAACGGCGATGGCTTCGGGATGCACCCGGAAGGAGGCCGGCGTCGAGGTGACGATCTCGCCGTCGGTGTTGACCGGCTGCGGCCGCTTGGTGCGCACATCGAACTCAACGCAACGCGCGGTGCGCACCTCGTCCCAGGCGCCGTGCGTGCCGGAGCGAAAGGAGCGCAGCATCAGCGCCAGCTTCCAGACGTTCTGGGTCTCGAGGCTGTAAAGATCGAGATGGCCGTCATCGATGGCCGCACTCGCCTCGACGACATTGCCGCCGCCATAGTGCCGGCCATTGCCGACGGCGATCTGAAACGTCTTCACCTTGATCGTGCTGTCCTTCTCGCGGATCCAGGCGGTGAAGGGCCGCGCCCGCGCCAGCACCTTCGACGCGGCGATCGCATAACCCAGACGGCCCCAGCGCCGCTTGATCTCGGGACTGAGACTGTTGGCGAGCTGGGTGCTCAGCCCAATGCTTGCGACATTAAAGAAAGCATGGCCGTTGACGGAGCCGAGATCGATGCGGCGCTCATAACCGCCGGCGATGACGTCCACCGCCTCCATGACGTCGACCGGCAAGCCAAGCGTGCGCGCCAGGTCGTTCGCCGTGCCGAGCGGCAGGATGCCCAGCGGCAGGCCACTTTCCATCACCGCCATGGCGCCGGCCGAGACCGTGCCGTCGCCGCCGGCGATGATGATGCAGTCGGCCATTTCTCTGAGCCGCACGATATCGCGCGCCAGTTCGGGCAGCGCCGAGAACGGCTCGATGGTGACGGAAAGCCCGCCTGCTTCCAGGCGCTGCACGATCTCGTCGAGCGGCATGTTCCCGCGCCGCGCCTTCTGGTTGACGAGGAGGAGCGCCCGGCGTTTGGCGGTTGCTTGGGTCAGGAGATCGGCCTCCTTTGAACGGCCTGCAAAGAAAAAGCCGCCGTGGCTGGAGGGGGAAGCCACGGCGGCGCTACTCTAAAGGTTGCGGCAGCCCGGAGAGGGGGATGAGGCTGCCGCAGGGTCCGGTCTAGGCGGGGGACGGGCCATACTCCGGACTTCGGCAAATAACGCCGATGCCTCGAAATGTGGTCGTTGAATATGGAGATTCAAGGGCACGAAAATTACAAGAATGTAACAAACCCGTGAGAGTCTGGACGGCTGACCGGTTTGTCAGGAGAGGTCGGCAATCCGTTTGGCGCAGCGCTTTCGGTTGGACTTGGTTTTGCGTCCGCGCTAGGCCTTCGGCCCATGAAAAAAGGCGATCATCTCTTCCTCGTTGACGGCTCCGGCTACATCTTCCGCGCCTATCATGCGCTGCCGCCGCTGAACCGCAAATCCGACGGCCTGCCGACCAATGCCGTGCTCGGCTTCTGCAACATGGTGTGGAAGCTGATGCTGGACGCCAAGAGCACCGCGCTCGGCATCGCGCCGACGCATTTCGCCGTCATTTTCGACTATTCGTCGAAGACGTTCCGCAACGAGCTCTACGGGGAATACAAGGCGAATCGCACCGCACCGCCGGACGATCTGATCCCACAGTTCGCGCTGATCCGCCAGGCCACCCGCGCCTTCAGCCTGCCCTGCATCGAAATGGAGGGGTTCGAAGCCGACGACCTGATCGCCACCTATGCGCGGCTCGCCCGCGAAGCCGGCGGCGACACGACGATCGTTTCCTCCGACAAGGATCTGATGCAGCTCGTCGGCCCGTCGGTCGCTATGTACGACCCGATGAAGGACAAGCAGATCGGCGTTCCCGAGGTCGTCGAAAAGTGGGGCGTGCCGCCGGAAAAGATGATCGACCTGCAGGCGCTGGTCGGCGACTCCGTCGACAACGTGCCGGGCATTCCCGGCATCGGACCGAAGACGGCGGCGCAGCTTCTCGAGACCTTCGGCGATCTCGATACGCTGCTGGCGCGCGCTTCCGAGATCAAGCAGGAGAAGCGGCGCGAGACTATTATCGAAAACGCCGACAAGGCGCGCATTTCGCGCGACCTCGTCACGCTGAAGAACGACGTGCAGGTCGCCGATGGCGAAGGCCTCGACGATCTCGTCCTGCAAAATCCCGACGGGCCGAAGCTTATCGCTTTCCTGAAAGGCATGGAATTCACCACGCTGACGCGGCGTGTCGCGGAAGCCACCGGCGCGGACGCAAGCGCCGTCGACGCGGTCGAGATCAAAGCCGACACGACCGACGTCCATGGCCCCGACATGGGCTTTCCGAAGGCCGCGGAGACGCGGGGCGACAAGGCTGCAACCGCGGAGCCCGTGGCTGAGGTCTCACCGACGGTCGCCGGCAATTTCGTCTCGACGCCGGCTGCCTTCGTGAAGACACGCATCGAACAGGCGCCGACAGGCAAAATCGACCACAAGGCCTATGAGTGCATCCGCGACCTCGCGACGCTCGAAGCCTGGATCGCCGAGGCAAAAGCAACTGGCCAGGTCGCCTTCCGAGTCGAGACGACGTCGATCGATCCGATGCGCGCCGAGCTCGTCGGCTTCGCGCTGGCGACGCGGCCGGGCCGTGCGGCCTATGTGCCGCTGGCGCATCGCGCGGCGGATAGCGATCTGCTCGGCGGCGGCATGCAGCCCGAGCAGATACCGTTCGGCCAGGCGCGCGCCGCACTTGCGCCGCTGCTCGCCGATCCTTCGGTTATCAAGATCGGCCACAACACCAAGTTCGACTGGCTGACGATGCACAGGCTCGGCATGCCGATCGCGTCCTATGACGACGTGATGCTGATGTCCTACGCGCTGAACGGCGGCACGGAAGCGGGACATGATCTGCCCTCGTTGGCCGAGAAGTGGCTCGACCATGCCGTGATCCCGTTCAAGGATCTGGTCGGCTCCGGCAAAAAACTCGTCACTTTCGACTTTGTCGAAATCGAGCGCGCGACGGTCTATTCGACCGAGGGCGCCGACCTAGCATTGCGGCTCTGGCAGGTGCTGAAGCCGCAGCTCGTCACCAAGAGTGTCGTGTCGGTCTATGAGCGGCTGGAGCGGCCGCTGGTGCCGACGCTGTCACGCATGGAAGAGCGCGGCATCGCGGTGGACCGGCAGATGCTGTCGCGCCTCTCCGGAGAGTTCGCGCAGCGCGCCGCCGCGCTGGAAGACGAGGTCTATCAGCTCGCCGGCGAGAAATTCACCATCGGCTCGCCGAAACAGCTCGGCGACATACTGTTCGGCAAGATGGGTTTGCCGGGCGGATCGAGGACCAAGTCCGGCCAGTGGTCGACGACGGCGCAGGTTCTCGAAGAGCTTGCCGCTGAAGGCCATGAACTGCCGCGCAAGATCGTCGACTGGCGCCAGCTCACCAAGCTGAAATCAACCTATACCGACGCGATCCCCGAATACATCAATCCCGACACGAAGCGCGTCCACACGTCCTATGCGCTGGCTGCGACGACGACGGGCCGGCTCTCCTCGTCCGAACCGAATCTGCAGAACATCCCGATCCGCACCTCGGAGGGTCGCAAGATCCGCACGGCCTTCATCGCCGACAAGGGCAACAAGTTGATCTCGGCCGACTATTCGCAGATCGAGCTACGCATCCTTGCGCATGTCGCCGACATCCCCTCGCTGCGGCAAGCGTTCGCCGACGGCGCGGACATCCATGCGGCCACCGCGTCGGAAATGTTCAACACGCCGGTGGAGGGCATGCCGCGCGAGGTGCGCAACCGCGCCAAGGCGATCAATTTCGGCATCATCTACGGCATCTCGGCTTTCGGTCTCGCCAACCAGCTATCGATCCCGCGCGAGGAAGCGTCGGATTACATCAAGAAGTACTTTGAGCGCTTCCCGGGCATCCGCGACTACATCGAGGCGACCAAGGAATTTGCCCGCCAGAACGGCTATGTCGAGACGATTTTCGGTCGCCGCGTGCACTATCCGGAAATCCGTTCGCCGAACGCCTCGATCCGCGCCTTCAACGAGCGCGCTTCGACCAATGCGCGTCTGCAGGGGTCGGCCGCCGACATTATCCGCCGCGCCATGATCAAGATGGACGGCGCTCTCGCCGACGCCAAGCTGCCGCATGTCCGGATGCTCTTGCAGGTGCACGACGAGCTGATCTTCGAAGCCTCCGAAGAGGACGTCGGGGCCGCCATCCTGGTCATCCAGAAGACGATGGAAGACGCGCCGATGCCGGCGGTGTCGCTCAACGTGCCGCTGCAGGTCGATGCGCGCGCCGCCGACAACTGGGACGAGGCGCATTAGCGACCTCGCCCGGCCTGCCTTACGCACTAATTAAATGAACGGCCGTTTCTTTCTTTTGGGGCGGCGAGAAACTACTGGCTTGCTGCCGAGCACGCCGCGCAGAGGCCGCGGAACTCGATGACGGCCTTGGTCGGCTTGAAACCGGTGGTCTCCACCCAGTGGTCGAGCCGCTCGCCAAGATCGACGTCGGAGAATTCGGCCACCTGGCCGCAACGGTCGCAGATGGCGAACGCGGTCATGCTGTTCGGATGGTCATGGCCGTGATCATGCGCCTTCGAGCAGGCGACGAAAGCGTTCAGGCTCTCCAGCCGGTGGGCGTAGCCGCTTTTGATCAGCGTATCGAGTGCGCGGTAGACCTGCAGCGGGGCGCGGAAACCGCTTTCGCGCAACTGGTCGAGCAGCGTGTAGGCGCTGAGCGGCCCGGTCGCGTCCTCGAGTTTTTCGAGGACCCGCAACTGGTTTTTGGTCAGCGCTTCACGAACCATCATGGCTTCAACCTGATTCCGCGGCGACCTTCGCACGGTCGCCAACCTTTGTCATTCCGCCTCAAAATAGGATTTCGCGGACAGCTTTGCCACGCGGCGGAATCCTGCCAGATTGTGGCAAAGGATTCACAATCGCGTTTTCCGGGCAGAAGCGCTGGCGCGCCGGCCGGCCGGTTTAGCGCGAGACGACGGCGATCCCGGCGGCGGAACGGGCCGCGCAAACCCATGGCCGCGTTCGGCTCTCGATGCCTTGTTCATCCGGCATTCAAGCGAGGTTGCAGGACGGTCGCGATCCGGCGATAACATTCAAAATACGGACAAATTCCTCGTGGATTTTCCGCGCGCCTTGCAAGGCCACGGGCTTGGGAGACTTTGAGATGATCAAACTGACGCGCAGAAGCGTGTTGCTGGGTGCAACCGCTCTGACGGCCGCTGGCATGGCGCCTTTCGCAACGCTGCGGGCGCAGGAACCGCGCACCTATTTTGCCTTGCTCGTGGCGGTGACCGCCTATCCGAACCTGCCGCCCAAGGCGTCGCTGATCGGCCCGAACCATGATGCCGTGCTGGTGCGCGATTACCTCCTTGGCAACGCACCGGTGAAATTCCTGCCCGAGAACGTCACCGTGCTCGCCGACAATCTCGAAGGCGCGGCCGGCTCGCCCACGCATGAAGCCATTCTTGCCGCGCTTGCCGGCATCGCCAGCAAGGCTGAGCGCAACGACTTCGTCTACCTCCATATGTCCGGCCACGGCGCCAACCAGCCGCAGGTAACCGAAGGCGACGAAACCGACGGCTTGGACGAAATCTTCCTGCCGGCCGACACCGGCAAGTGGGAGGACCGCACCAAGGGCGTGCCGAACGCGCTGATGGACAACCAGATCGGCCAGGCGCTCGATGCGATCCGCGCCAAGGGTGCATTCGTCTGGATCATCTTCGACTGCTGCCACTCCGGCACCGCGACGCGCGCTGCGCCGATGGACGAGGCGCTCGAACAGGAGCGAAAGGTACCGTCCGACTGGCTGGGCATCCCCGACACCGAAATGGCCGCCGCCGCTGCTGGCGCCGCCGCCTCTCGCGGCGTGGGTGAGGACGAGAATACGCGCGCCGCGGCCTTCTCCGTCGCCGACGCGCCGACGACGGCCGAAGGCATCACCAAGGGCGACATCGTCGCTTTCTACGCCGCGCAGACGGTCGAAACCACGCCGGAAATGCCGCTGCCGAAGGGCGACCCGAACGCGGAGCGTTTCGGCCTCTTCACCTACACGATCTTCTCCAAGCTCGCGGAGAACCCGAACGTCACCTACCGCCAGCTCGGTCACGCCGTGCTGCAGCAATACGCCGCCGATGCGCGCGTGCGGCCGACGCCGCTGTTCGAAGGCACGCTCGATGCACGCGTCTTCGGCTCGGAAAAACTCGACACGATCATGCAGTGGCAGATCGAGGTGAAGGACAGCAAGGCAACCATCGCGGCCGGCCTGCTGCATCGTCTGTCGCCCGGCACCAAGCTGGCGATCCTGCCCGGCCCGACGTCGGAACTCTCGGAGGCGCTCGGCTATGTCGAGATCGCGTCGGCGAAGAATCTGCAGAGCACGATCACGCCGGTCGAGTTCGAGGGCAAGCCGGCCTTGAAGCTCGCCGACATCCCGCCGCAAGCCTATGCGCGGCTGGCTGAGCTTGTGTTCGACTACAAGCTAGTCGTCGCGCGGCCGCCGGCAAGCGATGATCTCAAGACGGAGGTCGCCGCCGTGAACCAGTTGCTGGACGATATCGCGGCAGCCAAGGACAAGCCGTTCAACGTCCAGTTCGTCGATGCGGGACAGCAGGCCGACATCCGCCTTGCAGTGCTGCGCGAGAACGCGGTTGCAGGCGCTTCGGCCGATGCCGGCGATACGCCGGCGCTGTGGTTCCTGCCTGCCTCGGGCGACGTCAGCCTGCAGGATGGCAGCAAGCCGCCGCTGGTTTCGATGGCCGATCCGCAGAAGCTGAAGGATGGCACAACCGACAACCTCGCAAAGATATACCGTGCGACGAGCCTGTCGCGGCTTGCCTCCGGTTCCTTCCGGGAAACTGGCAAATCACAGCTCAAGATTGGCCCGAAGGACGCGCAGGAGGTCGAGGTATCGCTGGAGTTCCGCATCAAGCGGCACGACTCCGACACGATGGAGCCATTGCAGGAAGCCGTCGTGCCGCGCGTCAATCCGGGCGACGAGGTGCATATCTTCGCGAAGAACCTGACGAAGAAGATCTTCGACATCAACATCCTCTATGTCGGGTCGGACTATTCGATCACCCATATCGATGCGCAGCGGCTGGTCGCCGACGCCGGCGTCGAGGAAGGCCTGCTCGCCTTCACCGATTCGAGCTTCGGCATGGAGCGGATGATCGCGGTCTTCACCGAGGCCCCGCCTCTGTCGGAGATCGAGGATTTGAGCTTCCTCGCGCAAGGCGGCGTGCCGGCGGCGACGCGCGGCACCGGGCCGGCCGGTTTCGCCGACATGCTGCGCGACATCGGCATGGCGCCGGAAACCCGCTCGGCGATGAAGCTTTCGGACAAGGGCGCGGCCCCGAAGGGCGCGGTGATGATCTTCCCGATGGAGACCGTGCCGCTCACGAATTGAGCGGCATCCCGTTAAGTACTGAACCATTCCCCGCTTGCGAAGCGGCAAAAAGAGTATGAAAGGACTCGCTGAGGTCTTCCCATGAAGGTCTTGTCGAACATGCGTAACAAATTTTCCGTGGCGGTAGCGACCCTGACGGTAGTGCTTTTCGCTGTCTCCAGCGCTACCGCCGAAACCGGCTGCGGCATCTGCGCGGAGGAGGTCGTCATCAACTCCGACCTCGCCGGCTGCTTCCTCGAAAAATACCAGGAGCTGGCCGCGCAGGATCAGCAGGCGGTGATCGTCGACCTCAGCGAGTGCCAGTCGCGCGGCGTGATCGAGGCCATTCCGGGACCGGACCTCAACGGGCCGGAGCCCGAGACGCGCTTCATGCTGACGCGCGCCCAGCTCGACTGCCTGAAGACGAAGCTTGAAGAACCGGGCCTGGTGCTCGATCCTTCGGCCGTCATCGATCTGGATGCCTGCGGATGACCGGGGAGATCAAGGGCGGCATGCCGCACGACGTTCCTTCGACGGTGGTTCGCGACATGGCGCTGCGCAAGGAGCGCCTGCCGGAGCCTAAGGATAAAGGCAACAAGAACGACGAGCATCAGCCCGAAGGAACGAACCCGACGCCGGGCGGCTCCGAGTGGTCGGAGAACCTGTTCGTTGGTGGCGACTGGCGCGTCTCCGCCAATGCGTGGGCAGGCTTCGGCCTGCGCGTGCTCCTGATCCTGGGATCGTTGTTCACGGTATTCCAGTATCTGGCCGCGCGCGAGGAGAAGCGTGTCGAGCGCACCCTTGAAATCGTGGAGATGTGGGAGCGGCCGGAATTTCAGGAGGCGCAACGCGCCGTGAAGGTACGGCTGGCCGACCTC
>Ga0335075_10003925_pt1 | contig 23347 bp, 22 predicted proteins | sample Lox_Sample_24_FD_206723 | JGI IMG/M metagenome (GOLD analysis project Ga0335075, IMG submission 206723) | Soil microbial communities from Loxahatchee National Wildlife Refuge, Florida, United States - Lox_Sample_2.4 | ecosystem: Environmental > Terrestrial > Soil > Wetlands | place: USA...
GGCAGCCCGTTGGTGGTCACCACGGGAAGATGTACGGCCGCGGTGGCGGACTGCGACCATACTGGTTACCGTACGTTGCAACACGTCGCCGTCGTGAGGGCGGCTCGCATTAGGGTAGAAGGTCAACAATAGGGAGCGGTTTCCTCCGGAAGGAACATTGCCACTTGCGCAAGGGCCCGACCCAGTGTGAACTGTCCCAACAAGAAGTTCTGACGCGGCCACTGACGCTAGATCAGCGCCAGGGGATGCGGGGAAGGATTCAGGAGGAACGTCAGTGAGCGCGACCGCGCGCCAGGCGCAGGATGAACGCGGCCAGGCCGAGCGCCTCGGTATCAAGCCGGGCCAGGTAGTGCAGGAACTCGGCTATGACACCGATTGCGATGAGCAGCTGCGCCAGGCGATCACGGCTGTCGAGGGCGTGGAGCTTGTCGATGAGGACTACGAAGACGTCGTCGACGTGGTCCTGATGTGGTTCAGGGAAGACGACGGCGACCTCGTGGACGCCCTGGTCGATGCCCTGGCACCACTAGGTGACGGGGGATATATCTGGCTGCTTACGCCGAAGGCGGGCAGAGCGGGGCATGTCGAGCCGAGTGACATCGGCGAGGCGGCGCCGACGGCGGGCCTAGCCCAGACGTCGAGCGTGAGCGCCGCCAGGGACTGGTCAGGCTCACGCCTGGTGGCGCCCAAGGCGCGCCGTTAACTCCCGGGGGACGCCCCGGCCGCGCGCCCGATCGCGACAACCGCGATCGTGTCAGGCGCGCGGTGCCCGGGTGCGCTGCCGGGGTCAGGCCTGTCGACCAGTCAAAATCCCTTCAAGCAGGATCCAGAACGGGTGCGGCCTACTGCGGCCGCCGCCGATGGCAGACTTGGGTGTGGCATGCGCCGCGCGGGGTTCCCCCGCGCGGCTCTCATACTCGCGTGGGTCGAAGAAGGGATTCAGGCATGGCGATTGAGATCGGGGACGAGGCCCCAGACTTCGAGCTCCCCGACCAGCACGGGACCCCCGTGAAGCTGTCCAGCTTCCGCGGGGCCAAGAACGTGGTGCTGGTGTTCTACCCGCTGGCGTTCAGCCCGGTCTGCAGCGGCGAGCTGTGCGCGCTCCGCGAGGAGTTCCCCGAGGTCAACTCCGATGACGTGGAGCTGATCACGGTGTCGGTCGACTCGTTCTTCACTCACCGCGCGTGGGCCGACCAGGAGAACTTCCAGTTCTCGCTGCTGGCCGACTTCTGGCCGCACGGTGCCGTGGCGAAGGAGTACGGCGTCTTCGACGCGGACCGGGGCCTGGCGACCAGGGGCACGTTCGTCATCGATAAGGACGGCATCGTGCGCTGGTACGTGGTCAACCCGATCCCGCAGGCGCGCGACATCGCCGACTACCAGAAGGCCCTGGCGGAGCTGGCCTAGGGGAAAGCGGTACGTCGGAGGGGAGATTTCTCGCGCCTCGTGCTTCGGAAGGGCGCGAGGAAATCTCCCCTTCCGCCGTCCCTCCTCTCCGAGGGTCAGCGGAAAAGCCTTGAAGGCGGCCTGCGGCCGGCCTTGGACGGCTGACGCTTTGCCTCTCCGGTCACGGTCCTCTGGTTCGTGCTGCCGCGGACCCTTAGGGCCAGGTGCTTCTGGTCTGTGCTGCCGCCGACATTCCAGGCAAATGACACTTCGGGGGTCGGCGCACCTCCTGTCCCACACGTATCTCTGGTCAGCGGTGACCCTGGCGTTACCGGCAGAGCCTCCTGTCACGTGGGGCGATAACAGGTAGTGAACAGTTTGGCCTCGCCGTGGGCCGGTTCCGCGCGGATCGGCGATGCTTGAACCGTGAAGGGGAAGTCGCGCGGTGCCGTGTTACCGCTGCGGTACGCGCCAGGTCGACCCGGAGCCGGGCAAGCCAAGTCCGTGGCACCGGGGGGTTGTTCGCGAGCACCAGGTGCTCATTTGCCCGGACTGTTATCCGGTGGCGAGCGTGGATCTCAGCTGCTGCCCGCGCTGCGCAAGCGTCCACCTGGTCAAGCGGCTTGACCAGGTGGAATGCCTGGAGTGCCGCCTCACCAGGGAGGCCCGCGCCGAACCCCAGGTGCCCGCCGCCCGGAGCGAGGACTCGGGCCTGGCCGCCGAGGTGGCACGGGCGCTGGAACGCATCCTCGGCTCCACCTAGCAACCCGGTTCTTTGCCGGTGAAACGCATCATTGTCGGTGAAACGCACTCCCAAACCGGGGCAAGCCGGGCGGGAAAGTGGTCAGTTCATCAACAAAGAGGATGGAAGTGGCAGGAGAGGCGGCCGCTGCGCCTCGCGCCGGTCGCGGGGGTCACACCGGCCACACCGCGGGCAGCGCGGGTACCGCGTTCTCGCCGGCCACCCGGGCGAGGAAGGCGGCGCTCGCCTTCGGAGTCCGGCGACCGGTGGGGAAGTCCACGTAGACGATGCCGAATCGCTTCTGGTACCCGTAGGCCCACTCAAAGTTGTCGAGCAGCGACCACACGTAGTAGCCGGCCAGGTTCACGCCGTCCCTGACGGCGCGGGCGCACGCCTCCAGGTGCTGGTGCAGGAACTTAACCCGCTCGAGGTCATCGATCTGGCCGGCCGGGTTGGGGTAGTCCTCGGCGGCGCGCCCGTTCTCCGTGATGAACAGCGGCAGCCCCGGCGCGTCCTTCGACAGCCGGACGAGCAGCTGGTACAGCCCGTCGGGGTCGATGAGCCAGTCCATGTTGGTCAGCTCCATGCCGTCCGGGTAGTACTCCACGACGCCGTCCTCGGTGCCGGGCACGGGCTTGAACTCGCGCAGGCGCAGGTTGGCCGGGTCGCCGGGCCGCAGGTGCTGCGGCCGGTAGTAGTTCACGCCGAGGAAGTCGATGGGGGCGGAGATCGCGGCCAGGTCGCCGTCGCGGATCAGCGCGGCCGGAGGCAGGATGGCCGCGGGCGCGTGCCCGGGATACCGGCCGAAGAGCACCGGCTCGAGGAACACGCCGTTGTGCGTCGCGTCGGCGACCAGCCGGGCCCGCTCAAGGAGGTCCGCGGAGCCGTTGGCGTCGGGGGTGACGAGGACGGGAGTCAGGTTGAGGGTGATGCCCACCGTGGCGCCAGGGACGGCCGCGCGCAGCGCGGCCACGGCCAGCCCGTGGCCGAGCAGCAGGTGATGCGTGGTGGCCGCGGCGGCGGCCGGGTCGGCCAGCCCGGGGGCGTGGATGCCCTCCCGGTAGCCGAGCTGGGTGACCACGAGGGGCTCGTTCACCGTGATCCACTGGTCAACCCGGTCGCCGAGCGCCGCACCGACCACGGCGGCGTACTCGGCGAAGCGCAGCGCGATGTCGCGTGACGCCCAGCCGCCCTGGTCCTGCAGCGCCTGCGGCAGGTCCCAGTGGAAGAGCGTCGCCGCGGCGGATATCCCGCGCTCGGCCAGGGCGTCGAGCAGCGCCTTGTAGTGATCGAGCCCGGCCTGGTTCACCGGCCGGGAGCCGGAAGGGAAGATGCGCGGCCACGAGATCGAGAAGCGGTAGCCGGTCAGGCCGAGCGAGCGCACCAGGTCGGCGTCCTCCGGGTACCGGCGGTAGGAGTCGCAGGCGATATCGCCGGTGTCCCCGCCGCGCACCTTGCCCGGCGTGCGGCTGAACGTGTCCCAGATCGAAGGCCCCCGGCCGTCTGCGTCCGTGGCGCCCTCGATCTGGTAGGCGGCCGTCGCCGCGCCCCACGTGAACCCCGCGGGGAAGGCGAGCGGTTCACTCGGTGGCGTGACATTGGTCATGTTTCCTCCTTGACGCGACCCTTTGCGGGGTTTAGCGTAAGCGCTTACATCCCAGCTTGTAAACGCTTACATGTGAGACAGGTAACAGCTTGGTTACGCTCTATGACGTTGCCCGCCAGGCGGGGGTTTCCATCGCCACCGTCTCCCGGGTCCTGCACGGACAGGAGCCTGTGCGGGAAACGACCAGGGCCAGAGTCCGCGCGGCGATTGAGGAACTCGGCTACGTCCCCGACGGCGCCGCCCAGTCACTCGCCAGGAACCGCAAGGACGTGATCGGCCTGGTCTGCGTGGAGCACGTCGGGCTGAAGCCGAACCAGTACGACATCGAGTCGATGAGCCTCCTTTTCTACGACGAGGTCATGCGCGGCGTCGAGTCCCGGGTCAGGGACCTCTCCTGGTCGCTGCTGATCACCTTCCTGCGCGAGGACGAGAACAGCGGCTCCGCGGTGCCGGCCGACGGTCCGGTCCAGTCCCGCCTGTTCGCGCTGTCGGGGAAGGTGGACGGCCTGCTGATCGGCGAGGGCATGGTGCCACCGCCCGTGGTGACCCGGCTGGCCCGGCGGGTCCCCGTGGTGGTCGTCGCCGGCGACATGGCGCAGCGCGGCGTGGACGTGGTGGCCGCGGACAACTGGTCGGGCGCGCACGCGCTGGTCGAGCACCTCGTCGCCGACCACGGCAGGCGCCGGCTGTTCCACGTCGACGGCCCGGCGAGCGCGCCGGACGCCGAGGCCAGGCGGCTGGCGATGCAGACGGTCATCGATGCTCATCCAGGCACGGTACTAACCGGGTCATTCTGCGGTAAGTTCGCCGTCCAGAGCGGCCAGGAGGCCGCCGAGCGGCTGCTCGCGGACACGCGCGCGGTGGGCAGGCCGCTTCCGGAAGCGATCGTGTGCGCGAACGACCAGATGGCCATCGGCGTGGTGCGCACCCTCACGGCGCGCGGGATCCGCATCCCCGAGGAGGTGGCGGTGGTCGGCTTCGACGACATCTTCCCCGCCAGCCTGACCGACCCGCCGCTGACCACGGTCCACCAGCCGATGCGCAAGATCGGCGAGCGCGGCTGCGACCGGCTCATCGAGCGGATCACCGACCCGACGCTGCGCCCGCGGGTCGAGCTGCTCCCGGCGGAACTGGTGCTGCGGTCAAGCTGCGGCTGTCCGCCCGGGACGGTGACACGGCGCCACGTCGCGACCATCGCCGGGCGGAAGCCCGGCTCGCCGGCGCGGCCGTGCCCGCCGCCCCGGGGCGCACCGGGCGACCCACTGCTTGACGTTGCTGAGCTCGACCGGGCTGAGCTTGACCGGGCCGACCCCACGGCCCTGGCTAACGACTAACTGACAGAAAGGTAGGTGGAAGGCATGCAATTCATACTTCGCCGCCTGGCCTTCTACTTGGTAGCGGCGTGGGTGGCGATAACACTCAACTTCTTCATCCCGCGCGCCATGCCGGGCAACCCCGTCGAGTCGGTGATCGCTAAGTACCCCGACCTGACGACCTCCGCCGAGAAGGCGCTTGAGCTGATGCTCGGCGGCGGTAATCAGGGTTCGCTGTGGCATCAGTACGTGACCTACCTCGGCCACGTCTTCACGTTCAACTTCGGCACCGACATCGCGAACTTCCCGACGCCGGTGTCCACCCTGCTCGCCCAGTCGATCCCGTGGACGCTGACGCTGGTCGGCGTCGCGACCGTGATCGCCTTCCTCGTCGGCACCGCGCTTGGCATCCTGGCCGGGTGGCGGCAGGGCGGCTGGCTCGACCGGTCGCTGCCCGGCCTGATGTTCCTTCAGGCCGTGCCCTATTTCTTCCTCGCCCTTGTGCTCGTCGACGTGGTCGGCATCGAGTTGCACTGGCTGCCGGTCGGCCAGGGCTACAACGGCCAGACGACCCAGCCAGGCTGGACACTGACGTTCATCGGCAGCGCCGTACAGCACGCGATCCTGCCCGCGTTCACGATCGTGATCACCTCGATCGCCGGCTGGATGCTCCAGATGCGCAACGTCATGATCACCACGATCGGTGAGGACTACGTGGTCGCCGCCCAGGCGAAGGGCCTCCCGAGCCGCCGGGTCGTCTATACCTACGCGGCCCGCAACGCGCTGCTGCCCCAGTTGCAGGGTTTCGGCCTCGCGCTCGGCTTTGTCGTCTCCGGCGCGCTGATCATGGAGATCGTCTTCGCCTACCCGGGCATCGGGCTGCTGCTGCTCAACGCCGTCTCCTCGGATGACTTCCCGCTGATGCAGGCGATCTTCCTGGTGATCACCTTCACCGTGCTGATCGCGAACCTGATCGTCGACATGGTCATCGTCTTCGTCGATCCGCGGGTGCGGGCAAGGGAGGCCGCGTGATGAGCACCGTCGCGAACATATGGCGGAACCTGCCGCTCAAGGCCAAGGTCGGTGCGGTGCTTTTCGGCATCTTCCTGCTGACGGCGATCATCGGCCCGGAGCTGGCGCCGTACGACCCGTCGTTCCAGAACCCGGCGCCGAACCTGCTGATGGCTCACCCGTCGGCTCAGCACTGGCTCGGCACCACGCAGGTCGGCCAGGACGTGTTCTCACAGCTGCTTGACGGGATCAGGCAGACGATCGTGCTCGCCTTGCTTGTCGGGATCATCGCCACCGCGCTCTCCGTCATCGTGGGCGTCACCTCGGCGTTCCTCGGCGGGCTGTGGGATGAGTTCCTCTCGCTGCTCAGCAACGTGTTCCTGGTGATCCCGGCGCTGCCGCTGCTGATCCTGCTCCTCGGCTACCTGTCGGGGCGCGGCCAGTGGCCCACGATCATCGTGCTCAGCGTGCTCGGCTGGCCGTGGGGGGCGCGGGTGATCAGGGCGCAGACGCTGACGATCCGCAACCGCGACTTCGTCGCCGCGGCCCGCGAGTCCGGCGAGAAGAGCTGGCGGATCATCGCGTTCGACATCATCCCGAACGAGGTCAGCCTCATCGCGGCCAGCTTCGTCAACACGGTGCTTTACGCGATCGCCACCTCGGTGGCGCTGGCCTTCGTCGGGCTGGCCGACCTGAACAGCTGGTCGCTCGGCACGATCTTGTACTGGGCGGAGAGCCAGCAGGCGCTGCAACTCGGCGCGTGGTGGTGGTTCGTGCCGCCGGGCCTCGCGGTCGCGCTCATCGGCACCTCCCTGGTGCTGCTGAACAGCGGGATCGACGAGCTCGGGAACCCGCGGCTGCGCGCCTCGCGCGGCATGGAGCGGGTCGCGGGCCACCGCGTCTGGGCCACCGACCCCACCCCGGTGCTCAGTCAGCTCTCCAGCAGCCGCACCCGGGTCGCGGCGTTCCTGCACTCGTTCTCGCGCGGCTCGCTGCTTGACGAGACCCCGGCCGGAGGTGAGCTCCGTTGAGCCCGATCCTGGACATCAGCGACCTGTCCGTGGTGTACCGGACACCAGGCGGCGACGTGCGCGCGGTCGAGCAGGTCAACCTCACGCTGAGCGCCGGCGAGGTCGTCGGCCTGTGCGGCGAGAGCGGCTCGGGCAAGTCGACCTTGGCCTACGGCGCGACCAGGCTGCTGCGCCCGCCGGCCCTGGTCACCAGCGGGAGCGTCCTGTACTCGGGGCGCAGGATCACCTCGGGCGGCGACCCCGTCGACCTGCTGGCGATGGACCACCGCGAACTGCGCGCGACGCGCTGGCGGGAGATCGCGATCGTCTTCCAGAGTGCGATGAACGCGCTCAACCCGGTGCTGCGGGTTCAGGACCAGCTGCTCGACGCGGTCCGGGCCCACCTGCGGATGCCAAGGAACGAGGCGAGGGACAAGGCGGCGACGCTACTCGACCTGGTCGGCATTCCGCGCAACCGGCTGCGCGCCTACCCGCACGAGCTGTCCGGCGGCATGCGTCAGCGGGTGATGATCGCGATGGCGCTCGCCGCCGATCCCGAGGTCGTCATCATGGACGAGCCGACCACCGCGCTCGACGTGGTCGTGCAGCGGGACATCCTGGCGCAGATCGTGGAGCTCAAGGAGACGCTCGGCTTCGCGATCATGTTCATCACCCACGACCTGTCGCTGCTGCTTGAGCTGGCCGACAAGATCGCGGTGATGTACGCGGGCCGGCTGCTTGAGACCGGCGCCGCCCAGGACTTCATGCGCGCACCGGCCCACCCGTACACCAGGGGCCTGCTGAACTCGTTCCCCTCGCTGCACGGGTCGCGCCGGGAGCTGACCGGCATCCCCGGCTCCCCGCCCGACCTGCGCGACCCGCCGCCCGGCTGCCCGTTCGTGCCGCGCTGCGGCTACGCCGTGCCGGCCTGCACCGCGGTGGACATGACGCTCGAGCCGGTCGCGGGAGCCAACGGCCTCGTGGCGGCGGGCGCGGTGCCGGGCGGTCCGGCCGGCCACCTCACGGCCTGCCCCATCGTGACCCCCGAAGTGAGCCAGGAAGGGGTGCTGTCATGAGCGAGCCGATCTTCAGCGGAGTGCCGGCGAGCAACCTGCCCGACGGCGACGCGCCGGTCGCCGAGTCGGCCGCGCCCGCCGTCAACGCGGACGCCGACCAGGTCGGCGAGCCGGCCGTCGTCGAGTCGGTCGCGGCGGCCCGCGGCCCCCTCGCCATGGAGGCCGTCGGCCTCGGCAAGGACTTCCACCTCGGCCGCGGCGCGGTCCTGCACGCGGTCCGCAACGTCAGCTTCGGCCTCTACCAGGGCGCGGTCGTCGCGCTCGTGGGCGAGAGCGGCTCGGGCAAGTCCACCGTGGCGAAGCTGCTGGCCGGCCAGGAGCGGCCCACCCACGGCTCGATCACCCTGCACGGCAAGCCGGTCAACCTGCACGGCGGCCACGCGTTCCGCCAGTACAAGAGCCAGGTCCAGTACGTCTTCCAGGACCCGTTCAGCTCGCTGAACCCGGTGCACACGGTCGCCTACCACCTGATCCGCCCGGTGAAGCTGCACCAGCCGGGGGTGAAGAACGTCAAGGAGGCCGTCACCGCGCTGCTCGAGCAGGTGCGGCTGACCCCGGCCGGGCAGTTCGCGCCGAAGTACCCGCACGAGCTGTCCGGCGGGCAGCGCCAGCGCGTCTCCTTCGCCCGGGCCCTGGCCGCGCAGCCGACCGTGCTGCTCGCCGACGAGCCCGTGTCCATGCTTGATGTCTCCATCCGCCTCGAGATGCTCAATCTTCTCGACGACCTGCGCACCAGGCTCGCCCTGGCGCTGCTCTACATCACCCACGACATCGCGTCCGCCCGCTACTTCGCGGACGAGGTGCTGGTGATGTACGGCGGCCAGATCGTCGAGCGCGGGCCGGCCGAGGACGTCACCCAGCGTCCCGCCCACCCGTACACCCAGCTCCTCATCGCCTCCGCCCCCGATCCCGACAACCTGGGCAGCTCGCTCAAGTCGGCCAATGTCGGACAGGGCGGGGCCGTTGCGGGGAAGGCCGGGAACGTCGGCCCGGCCAGCGCCGGCTGTCCGTTCAGCAACCGCTGTCCGCTCGCCGTCGACAAGTGCCGACGGGACAATCCGGCCCTCCAGCTGCTCGCACCCGCCCGCGCGGCGGCCTGCTGGCGGCTGGACGTGGCCGCCTCAACCCAATGAGCCTCCTTTCATACGCATAACCCGAGAGGAAAGGTCAAAGTTGACAACCAAGAGAAGAATGCGCGGGAGAGTGGTGGCGCTAGCCGCGACCGGCCTCCTCGCCGCGGGCCTCGCGGCCTGCTCTAGCTCGTCCTCAACCACGCCAAGCAGCAGCTCGACCGGCAGCTCCACGACGAGCTCGGGCAGCGCGAGCTCAGAAGTCGTGATGGAGTCCTCGCCGGAGAACAGCATCACCCAGGACTTCAACCCGTTCGTGTCCACCGCGGCCGCACAGGGCATGGGCGCGACCGGGCTCGTCTATGAGCCGCTGTACCAGTTCAACCTGGCCAACCCCACGCAGCAGTACCCGTGGCTGGCCACCCACTACGCGTGGGGCAACGGGGGCAAGTCGATCACCTTCACGATCCGCCAGGGCGTGAAGTGGAACAACGGCACCCCGTTCACCGCCGCCGACGTGGCCTTCACGTACCAGTACGTCATGCAGCACAGCAGCGGCACCGACGACATCAACATCGGCGGCCTTGAGATCACCAGCGTCACCAGCACGTCCGACACGGTGACGCTCAACTTCGCCAGTCCGCAGTACATGAAGCTCGAGCAGATCGCCGGCCAGGCGATCCTGCCCAAGTCGGTGTGGTCCTCGGTCAGCGACCCGGCCACGTTCACCGACCCGAACCCGGTCGGCACCGGCCCGTACGTCCTCGGCAGCTTCACCCCCGAGGGCTTCACGATGGTCAAGAACCAGTACTACTGGCAGAAGGTGCCGGTCGACAAGGTCTACTTCCCCGACTACACCTCGAACACCGGCGCGCTGAGCGCCCTGTTCTCCGGGCAGATCGACTGGACGGGCAACTACATCCCCGACCTCGAGCAGGACTTCGTGGACAAGAGCCCGTCGACCAACCACTACTGGGAGGCGGCCGGGTCGTCCAACGCCCTGTGGCCGAACCTGAACGAGTGGCCGACCAACCAGCTCGCCGTCCGGCAGGCGATCGACGTGGCGATCAACCGCTCCGCGATCGGCACCGAGGGCGAGTCGGGCCTCGAGTCCGCGCTGACCAACGCCTCCGGCATCACCGAGCCGACCTACAACGCCTGGCTGGCGCCCTCGGTGGCCAGCGACACGCTGCCCGCGGCCGGCAGCGCCGCGCAGGCCGCGTCGATCCTGACGAAGGCGGGCTACAAGAAGGACAGCAGCGGCTACTACGCGCTGAACGGCAAGGAAGTCTCGCTGACGATCGTCGACCCGTCTTCCTACACCGACTACGCGCAGGACGCCGCGATTGTCGCCCAGGACCTGAAGGCGGCGGGCATCAACGCCACCTTCGACGGCCTCACGGTGAACGCGTGGAACGCCGACATGGCCAGCGGCAGCTTCCAGCTCTCTCTCCACTGGAGCAGCGGCGGCATCACGCCGTACCCGCTGTACGACACCTGGCTTGACGACACCCTGATCGCCGGCGGTCAGGGCGACTTCGAGCACCTGAAGGACCCCGCCATCCAGGCTGACCTGCAGAAGCTGAACGGCGACTCGACCGTCGCCGAGCAGACCGCGGACCTCGCTCCGATCGAGCAGTACGTGGCCACCCAGCTGCCGGTCATCCCGACCACCACCGCCGCCGACTGGTTCGAGTACAGCTCGCAGCACTGGACCGGCTGGCCGACCCAGTCCAACCCCTACGACAGCGGCCAGCCCTCGGGCACCAACAACGGCCCCGGCACCGGCAGCGACGAGGTGGTGCTGCTCCACCTCAGCGCGTCGTAGTGACAGCAACTGAAAACCGATAAACGAATGCGGTTACCCGCCGCTTCTCGTCGCGGCGGCCCGTCCGGTATCCCCGGGCGGGCCGCCGTGCATTATCCCGAACGAAATCATGCTTCCCCTCGCGGCCCACGCGATTTCTCCCGTGCACGGCAGCGACGCAGGCTCGCCCACGAAATGGTGCGCCCATGATCAGCCCTCGTGGTCCGCTGGCGACCCGCCGGATGACCGCTCACTGGGTGGTGCTCGCCGCCGCCGCGCTGACCATCCTGGTCACGGCCGCCGTGGCCGCCGCGCTGGCCGTGTTCACGGCCCAGGCCCTGCCGCAGGCTGTACAGCACGACCTCGTCACCGCGCCCGACACCGGCATGTCGGTCACCGCGCTGGTGAGCGGCCCGGGCCAGGCGGCCCACGGCAGCGTGGCGCTGCGGTCGGGGATCGCCGGGGCGCTGCCGGGCATCCCGTTCAGCTTCGACGAGGCCTTCTGGTCCGACCCCCTGGGTCTCCTGCCCGGATCGCTGCCCGCGTCGCCGCCGAGCGCGGGCAAGGGGAACACCCCGCTCCTGCAGGCGGCGTCGATGAGCGGGGTCACCGGCCACGCGGTGCTCATCTCCGGCCGGTGGCCGGCGCCCCCGGCCGGCGGGCCGGCGGCGGCCATCCCCGCGGCCCTGCCCGCCGCGGCGGCCGCGCTGCTGCACGTCTCCGCGGGTGACGTGCTGCGACTGCGCGACAAGGTCACCAACGCGGCCGTCACCTTCGACGTGACCGGCCTATTCGCCGAGCGCCAGGGGCCGGGCCAAGGCTCGTACTGGAGCCTCAGCTCCATCCCCGCCAGCGGCACGTACGCCAGCGGCGCGGGGTCCGTCATCTACGGCCCGCTCCTGGTAAGCCAGGCGGCCTTCGCCTCGGCGCTGACGACGTACAGCGGCTCGTGGGTGGCGGAACCGGACATGGCCGCGGTCCGCGACGGTGCACTCGGCGCGCTTTCCTCCAGCATCACCACCTTGTCGAAGGCGCTGCTGACCTCGAGCTTCCTCAGTGGCGCGCAGCTCGCCACGGGGCTGCCCGCCGTGCTCTCCGCGATGGCGACGAACCTCACCGTCGCCCGGTCGCTGCTGGTCATCAGCGGCCTTGAACTGCTCGTGCTCGCCCTCGCGGCGCTGCTCGCGGTGGCGCGGCTGCTGGTGACACAGCGGGAGGAAGAGACCGCGCTGCTCCTCGCCCGCGGCGCCACCAAGGCGCAGCTCACCAAGCTCACCGCGGCCGAGGTGATCCCGTTGGCCTTGCTGACGGCCCTCGCGGGCGGGCTCGCCGGCATCCGGCTCATCGGCCTGCTGACGAACGGGGGCTCGCTGGCGGCGGCCGACATCCGGCTGTCGGGCAACGCGGGTGCCTGGCTCGACGCGCTCGGCGCGGCGATCGTCGTCGCGGCGCTCGCCGTGGCCGCGCTGCTCGCCCCGGTGGGCGCGCCAAACCCGGGCGCGGCGCGGGTCAAGCGGGGCAGGCAGGCCCTGGTGCTCGGGGTGGCAAGGACCGGCCTGGACGTCGCCCTGGTGGTGCTCGCCGTGCTGGCCGGCTGGCAACTGCGGCAGTACTCCGCGCTGAGCAGCGGCGGGAGCGCGGGGATCGACCCGGTGCTCGCGCTTGCGCCCGCGCTGGCGCTGGCCGCGGGCAGCGTCGCCACGCTGCGCCTGCTTCCGCTGGCCGCCCGGGTGACGGGCCGGCTGGCCGCCCGCGGGCGAGGCCTGACCGCCTCGCTGGCCTCCTGGCGGTTCAGCCGGATGCCGGTGCGCCAGGGGAGCGCGGCGCTGCTGCTTGTCCTGGCGGTGGCCACGGCGACGCTCGCGTTCGCGCAGCACGCGAGCTGGACCCGGTCCGCCGCGGATCAGGCGGACTTCACCGCGGGCGGCGATCTGCAGGTCACCCCGCCCGCGCCGCTCACACCGGGCGCCGTTGGCGCCCTCACGGCCGCGCGGTCCGTGACCGGCTCGGTCGCGGTGGCGGCCGACATCCAGGGAACTCCCGGTGACATCGTCGCGATCAGCTCGGACCAGGCCGCACCGGTCGTCAAGCTGCGCCAGGACCAGTCGCCGCTGCCCGCGGCCGGCCTGTTCCGCACCCTGACGCCCGCCGGCCTGCCGGGGGCCGTGCTGACGGCGCCGCAGCCGGGCGCGAAAGCCGGCACGATCAGGTTCACCGCCGCGCTCGGCCCGTCCAGGGGAAAGGGCAGCGGGCAACTGGCCGCCCAACTCGGGCCGGTGTCAGTGACCCTCTCCGTCATCGACCCGAGCGGCGCCGCCTACCAGGTCGCGGCCGGCCCGCTCACCGCCGACGGCCGCCCCCACGCGCTCGTCGCGTCCCTCGGCGGCGCGGCGGTCCGCTACCCGCTGCGGGTGGCCGCGATCACGGCCACGTTCGAGCAGCCGGAGCACACCGCGGCGTCGCTCGCGCTCACCGTGACCGGCCTGCCGCTGGCCCGCTGGACGGACGACGCCAGCTCGCCCGTGTCGGGCAGCATGAACCTGCTCCAGCCGTACACCGGCCCGAGCAGCGGGCGGGCCCACGTCACGGGCCAGCAGGCGATGTTCGACTTCGACACGGGCTTCGGTACCGCGTTCGCGGTGCTCGGCGCGGGTGAGCAGACCACCGAGCCGGTGCCCGCGCAGGTAGTGCTGCTCCCCCCGGCCGCTCCGGTGCAGGCGATCCCGGCCATCGCGACCAGGGCGTTCACCGACGCGCAAAACGTCGCGGCCGGCTCGGTCGTGCCGGCCTACGTGAACGGGGCCGAGGTCCCGATGCGCATCGTGGCCGTCGTGAACTCGTTCCCGACGATCACGGCGGCGGGCGGCGCCCTCGTCACCGATCTCGGCGGCCTGGAGGAGTACCTCGTCAGGCAGTCCGTTTCCCCGCTGCCGGTCACCCAGTGGTGGCTCGCCACGGCCGGCGGCGGCGTTCCGCCCGGTGTGATGGCCAGTGTGGCTGCCAGCGTTCCCGCCGGAACGGCCATCGTCAGCGCGGCACAGCTGGCCGCGACCACCACGGGCGACGCGCTGTCCGCGGCGCCGCAGCTTGCCCTGCTCGCGATGGGCGTCGCGGCGGCATTCCTCGCCGTCACCGGATTCTGGGTGTCGATCGCCGCCGACGTGCGCCAGCGCCGCGGCGAGAGCGCGCTGCTCGCCGCCCTCGGCGTGACCCGCCGCGGCGCCGCGGTGCAGCTTGGCCTGGAGAAGCTGCTGCTCAGCCTGCCGTCGGCCGCCGTCGGGGTGGTGCTCGGGGTGGTTGTCGCCCGGCTGCTGGTGCCGGCGGTCACGCTCAGCCCGACGGCGCAGCCGCCGGTGCCGCCGGTCGTCACGCTGTACAACCTGCCGCTGGTCCTCCCGGTCGCCGCCGCCGTGGCGGTGCTGCCCGCGGTGGCCGCCGCGCTGGCCGGCGCCCGCCGGGCCGACCCCGCCGCCGCCCTTCGAGCCGCGGAGGCGGCATGAGGAAGCTCAACGGCACCAGCGTCCTGCCCCGGATTACCGGCATGGGGGCCGCGGCCGGCATCGCGCTCGCGCTGCTGGCCGGCGGCTGCGTCCTCGCCGTCACCGCCGGCCCCAGGCAGGCGCAGGCAACGGCGCAGCGGGCGCTTCGGCAGACGATGAACGGCCTGGACACGGTCGACCAGAGCATCGTGGCGTCGAGCAACGCGGCCACGATCAACGACGACCTCTCGCCCGCGGGCGGGCAGGCGCCGAACCTGACCGCGGCCAACCTCAGCGACATCACCACCCAGTTGCGCGGCTACTTCGGCGCGGCCCCGGTGACGCTGGCGCCGCGGTCCGCCGACTGGGCGGGCATAACCACCGGCCAGAGCGCCGTGCTGGGCACCCCGCCCAGCCTGAAGGGGATCCCCGCCAAGATCGCTATCGCCTACCGCTACCCGCTGGCCGGCCACATGCGCCTGGTGGCGGGCACCATGGCGCCCGCCAGCCCGCCGCCGCCGAGCCCGATCGCGCCGGCTAACGCCCCGCCGCCGCCCATCGAGCTCCAGGTGGTGGTCACGGAGCAAATGGCGCGGGTGTTCGCGCTGCGCCCCGGCTCACAGGTACTGATCGCCCCCGACCCCGGCATGCTGAACCAGCCCGCGGAAATCAGGCTCGACGTCACCGGAATCGTCGAGCCGACCGATCCTGGCGCCTCGTTCTGGAACGCCGATCCCCTTCTGGCCGGGCCGGTCGAGACCTACGAGGGTGAGACCGAGACCTGGGAGGGCGACGTCATCGCCGACCTCGGCGAGCTCAACACGATCCAGGGCCTCTTCGACGGGAACGACCTGGCCACCCAGTGGGTGATCCCGGTGGACACGACCCGGCTGCACGGCCTGCCCCAGGCGCTGTACGACCGGGTGGACCAGCTGACGAATCAGCTCGCAGCGCTGACCGGGCCGTGGGCGCCGATGGCGAAGGCGCTGACCGTGTCGTCCGGCCTGCTGCAGCCGCTGGCCACGCTGGTGCAGGAATCGAACGCGGTGAACGTGCTGCTGCTGATGGTCTACGTGGGCCTGGCGGTGGCGGGCATCGTGATGCTGCTGCTCGCGGCCCGGATCGTCGTGGCGCGCCGGGACGTGGAGTTGGCAATGCTCCGGGCCCGCGGCGCGTCGCTGTGGCAGCTGTTCTGGTTCACCGCCCGCGGCGCGGCGGTCACCTGCGTCCCCGTCGCCGCGCTGGCCTGGGTGGCCGCCGTGCTCCTGGTGCCGGACGCCCCGCCGGCCGGCGCGGCCGCCTGGTGGCCGGGCATCGCGACGGTCGCGGCCGCGCTCGCCGGGCCCGGTCTCGTCGCGGCGTGGCAGCACCGCCTGCGCCGGCGAAGGCAGCCGCGGCCACGACACTCGAAATATGCGGGCCGCTGGGCGAACAGGCTTGTCTTCGAGGGCGCGGCCTGCGCCGCGGCGATCGGCGCCATCACGGTCTTCCGGCTCCAGGCGGGCGCGACCGACCTGTTCGTAAGCGCGGCCCCCGTGCTGATCGCGGTCCCCGCGGTGATCGTGGTCCTGCGGCTGTACCAGGTCCTGCTGCGCGGGCTCGCGCGAGCCGCGGCCCGCCGGCGCGGTCTCATCGGATTCCTTGGCCTCGCCCGCGCGGCGCAGCAGACGCTCACGCTCGCGCTTCCCGCGATGACCCTCGTCCTCGCGCTCACCGTGGCCGCGTTCACCGGCATGCTCAGGGACGCCGTGGCCGGCGGCGAGACGCTGGTCTCATGGCAGGAGACCGGCGCGGACGTGGTGCTCACCGCTCCCGGGCTGTCAAGCACCCAGTCGGTGCTCAGCCCTTCTGCCGTGCGATCGCTGGCCGCGGTGCCAGGCGTCCGGCACGCCGCGACGGCGCTCACGATCCCGGTGAACACGTCCAGCGACCTGATCCCCACCAGCAGCGGTGAGGTGACCGTCATCGCCGTCGACCCGGCCAGTTACGCGGCCCTGGTCGCGTCGACGCAGGGCTTCTCCCCGGTCAATTCCGCCTTGCTGACCGGGTCGGGGCTGACCGGGTCGGCCGGCCAGGGAGTCATCCCCGTGCTCGCGTCACCGCAGGCGGCCGCTTTCCTCGGCGGAACCGCGGGCACGACGATCGCCGCGCAGGAGGGCCTGCCCGCGCTGCGGGTCCGGGTCGCGGGCGAGCTTCAGTCCACCCCGGCGATGCCAGGCGGCGGAGCGTTCCTGGTGCTGCCGCTGTCCGCGCTGGCCGGCCTCGGCAACCCGGCGCCGGTCAACCTGATGCTGCTCACCGGGCCGTCCATCGACATGACCAGGCTGCACGCGGTGGTGCGGGCAACGCTGCCTGGCAAGGCCGCCCCGGCCATCATCACTCGGTCGCAGGCGCTCAGGGCGCTGACCACGGCGCCGCTCCAGCGCGGCACGTTCGTGCTCTTCGGCCTGGCCCTCGGGTTCGCCGCCGCGCTGGCGCTGGCCGTGCTGCTGCTTGAGCTGGCACTCGGCACGGCGGAGCGGGAGCTGACCATGGCGCGGCTCGCCACGATGGGACTGTCGGAGGGACAGCGCGGCCGGCTCACCGCCCTCGAGGTGCTCCCCGCGGTCGCCGCCGCGGCCGTGGCGATGGTCGCGTGCGGCCTGATTTTGCCGGGGCTCGTGGCCCCGGCGGTCGACCTTTCGGTGTTCACTGGATCTCGGGCCGCGGTGCCGCTGCGGCCCGACCTGGCGTCGTTCCTTGTTCCGCTTGGAGGACTGTTGTTGATCACCGTCGTCGCGCTGGTCTGTGAGGTCAGGCTGGTGCGCGGGCGTAGCGTCGCCGCGACGATGCGGGCATGAGGAGGAAGAATTGACCGATTCGACGGCGGCCGCCTCGCTTGAGGAACCGCATTACGAGGACCAGCACACCGGGCACGCGGAGTACGGCGCGGGCGCGCTCATCGCCTGCGACCGGCTCGTGCGGATCTACCAGACAGAAGGCATCGAGGTGCAGGCGCTGCAGGGGCTTGACCTCGTCGTCGCCCGCGGCGAGTTGACGGCCCTGGTCGGTGCCTCCGGCAGCGGCAAGTCGACGCTGGTGAACATCCTGGCCGGCCTGGACACGCCGACGGCCGGGGCGGTGCGGGTCGACGGGCACGACCTGGCCGCCATGTCCGCGCGCCAGCGGCTCGCTTACCGGCGGGCCACGGTGGGGTTCATCTGGCAACAGACCGCGCGGAACCTGCTGCCCTACCTGACGGCGGCACAGAACGTGGACCTGCCGATGAGGCTGGCGGGCAAGGCAAGGACGGCCCGCCGCGCGCGGACGGCCGAGTTGCTTGAGGCGCTCGGCGTCGCGCACTGCACGCGGCGCCGCCCCGACCAGATGTCGGGCGGCGAGCAGCAACGGGTCGCGATCGCCACCGCGATCTCCAACGACCCGGCCCTGCTCCTCGCGGACGAGCCGACGGGCGAGCTGGACAGCGTGACCGCCGACTCCGTCTTCAGCGCGCTCAAGGCGGCCAACACCGACCTGGGCGTGACCGTCCTGGTGGTGACCCACGACAGCGCGGTGTCCGCCAACGTCCGCCGGGTCATCGCGATCAGGGACGGCAGGACAAGCACCGAGACCCTGCGGCACGACGACGGCGAGGGATCGGCGCTCGGGCACGCGGTCGAGTACGCCGTGCTCGACCGGGCCGGACGGCTTCAGTTGCCGCGCGAGATGACCGACTCGCTGGCCATGCGCGAGCGCGTCCGGCTTGAGCTTGAACCCGACCACATCGGCGTCTGGCCCGACCAGCGGACCAACGGCCGCACCGATGCGGAGCCAGCCAGTTCAGGGTCCGCCACCGTCCCCGAGGATGACAACACGTGACGACGATCATCGACGTGAAGGACGTGACCCGCACCTTCGGCAGCGGCCCGACGGCCACCGCCGCGCTGCGGGGCGTCAGCCTGGCCGTGGGGGAGGGCCAGCTCGTCGCCCTGCGCGGCCGCTCCGGTTCCGGTAAGACCACGCTGCTCAACATCATCGGCGGCCTCGACACGCCCGACTCGGGCACGGTCCGCGTCGACGGCACGGACGTGACCGCGCTTGGCGAGGGGGCACGGGTGCGTTTGCGGCGCGACACCGTCGCCTACATCTTCCAGTCGTTCGGCCTGCTGCCCGTGCTGTCGGCCGCGGAGAACGTCGGCGTGCCGCTGCGCATCTCCGGCATTGCCCCGCGGGCGCGCGAGGACCGGGTGGCCCTGATGCTCAGGCTCGTCGGCCTGGGCGACCACGCCAGGCACCGGCCGGGCGAGCTGTCCGGCGGCCAGCAGCAGCGCGTGGCGATCGCCCGTGCCCTCGCCACCCGCCCGCGGGTGCTGCTCGCCGACGAGCCGACCGGCCAGCTCGACGCGGAGACGGGCAAGCAGATCATGCGCCTGCTCCGCTCCGTCGTCCGGTCGGAAGGCGTGACCGCGCTGCTGGCCACCCACGACCCGACGCTCATGGAGATAGCCGACTCGGTGCTGCAGCTGGCGGACGGCGCGATCCAGGAGGCCTGATTTATCGTGCATGAAGGGGGTTTGCGAGGGTAGCCGGGGGTCATGACTATTTCAGCCCTCCTGGCGTGGCTGATCACCGGACTGGTGGTCGGCGGGCTCGCGCACCTGCTGGTGCCGGGCCGGCAGCGCATCGGCATCCTGCTGACGCTGCTTTTCGGCATCGTGGGCGCGCTGATCGGCGGCGTCGTCACCGCCGCCATCCTCGGCGCGGGCCACCTCATCATCACGTTCATCGTCTCCCTGGTCGTCGCCGCGCTGCTCATCGCCGCGGTGAGCCACCCGACTGGTCGCCGCTACATCTACGGCCGCCGCCGCCGCGGCGTGCTGCGCTAGTACCACCAGCACCACGGGACTAACGCCGCGGGCGGGCCGCCGATGCGGCCCGCCCGCGTTTAGCACCGCGGGTAGCTGGTAGCGACAAGGGCGAATCGCGGAACAGGAGGGACAATCATGGACAACAACCCCAGCGACATCCTCCCCGAGGCCGACGAGCAAGCCGCCGCCACCACCACCACCGCTGACTCCCTGCCGGCGCAGTCATCTCCCGGGGGGACGATCGGCGACATCATGACCCCGGCCCCGGTCGGCGTCTACTACAGCCAGACGATCGGCGAGACGGCGCGGATCATGCGCGACACCCAGGTGGGGGCCGTGCTCGTGGTCAACGACGGCGCGCTGTCCGGCGTCGTGACCGACCGGGACCTCGTCGTCCGCGGCCTGGCCGAGGGGGAGGGCCCCGACTCCCCGGTCGGCCCGCTCTGCAGCGGCGACCTGGTCGGCGTCCCGGCCGACGCCGACCTCGAGCAGGCCGAGCGGCTTATGCGCGAGCACGCCGTCCGCCGGCTGCCGGTGATCAACGAGGGGCAGGTCGTCGGGATCGTGTCGCTCGGCGACCTCGCGGTCTCCGCCGACGTGGACTCACCGCTCGCCGCGGTCAGCCGTGCCGAGCCGAACACCTGATCTCACCGCACGACAGACATCCAGATACCGTCCCGGGCCGCAGCGCCGCGGCCCGGGACCTTCACGTCTACCGGCTCCTCCTTGCCCGGCGCCTTCACGTCAAGCGGCAAACCGGTCGGTCCGGATCCATGGGGTGCCGGTGCGGGCCGCCGCCCGTCCCCACCGCTACCCCGATGGTCCGCGGTAACCCTTGAGGCACGGCTCGCGGGCCGCTGACCTGCCGCATTGAATCCGGCGACCGGGGGCGTGAGCCGCGACGGCGCTTAATCCGCGCATGGCGGGTAGGGGACTAAGCGTGTCTAACGAAGCGCAAGCAGGTCTGGCGGGGCTACAGGACGCGCTGCTGAAGACCGATACAGTCGAACAGTTCCTGCACGAGCTCGCCGTGCTCGCGGCCCGGGTCGTGGGCGAGGGCGAGGGGATGTCCTGCGGGATGGCGTTGCAGCGGCGGGGCCGCCCGGTGACCGCCACGGCCTGCAGCGACCCGCTGGCGTCGCAAGCGGACCGGGTGCAGTACGAGTCGGGTGAGGGCCCGGCGCTGCACGCCGTGCGGCACGCGCGCCCGGTGAACGTTCACGACACGGCGAGCGCGGGCCACTGGCCCCGTTTCTGCCGCCACGCGGCGTCGCTCGGCATCCGCTCCTGTTACGCGGCGCCGCTGATCCACGACGGCGAGTCGGTCGGCGCGCTCGTGCTCTACGCGCGCGGGCCGGGCGCTTTCGGTCCCGAGGAGGCGAGGCGGGCGGAGCGGTTCGCCAGGCACGCCTCGGGCGCGCTCACGCTGTCGCTGCGGATAGCGTCCTGCAACGACCAGAACGATCAGCTCAGATCCTCGATCGTGTCGCGGGCCGTCATCGACCAGGCGCTCGGCGTGATCATGGCGCAGGAGCGCTGCCCGCAGGACAAGGCATTCGCGCTGCTGCGCCGCGTCTCGCAAAACAGCAATGTCAAGATCCGCGACCTCGCCGCCACGATCGTGACGCGGGTCAGCGGGGAGCCGCCGCAGCCGACGGCTCCGTTCGAAGACGGGTGATGGACCCATGGACACCCGGATGCGCGACTGGCGGCCCAGCGAGGGCCGGCTGGCGCGGGGCGCCACGCAGTGGCTCGCGGAAAGGCCGTTCCGGCGCGGTGACGTCCCCGCCGTCCGGCGGTTCGCCCGGGCGTTCGGCGGCCGCGCCGGCATGAGGCCCGCGCGCCTTGGCGACTTCGTGCTCGCGGTCAGCGAGGCCGCGGCCTGCGCCACCGCCGCCGGCCCGTGCACCGCCCGGGTGCGGCTCTGGATGGCCGGCACCAGGGCCTACTGCGAGGTACGCGGCGATGGCAGGCTGCTGCGGCGGTCGGCGGGCGGAAGTACCCCGGTCGGCCGGGCGGGCGAGGAGGAGGCGCTGCGCCGCTGGCTGCTGCGGCGGCTCTCCGACCACGTCTGCCTGGCGTCAGGGCCGGACGGCGCCTGGGTGCTGCTTTCGATGCGCGTCGCCTGACCGCCGGCGCGACGGGACTCACGCGCGGCGCCCGCGGATCAGCAAGACCGTCACGGCCATGGGGGAGGAGTGACGCAACGGGCAGCGCTTCGCGTCAGGGCAGTGGCTCCGCGCGGTGCCCGGGCAGCGAGGCGACGGCCTCGTCCAGGCCCGGGTGCACCTCGATCAGCTGGTCAATGCCGACGAGGTTAAGCACGCGAAGCACGGCGGGCGCCGTGACGGCCAGCCGCACGGTCGCCTCGGTCGCCGTGGCCCGACGGGAGGCCCGCACCAGGGCGGTCACGCCCGCCGAGTCGATGAAGGTCGTCGTGGTGAGGTCAACCACGAGACCGTGCGCGCCCTCGTTGAGCGCAGAAAGCAGCGCGTCGCGGAGGCTCTCCGCGTTGGTGAGGTCAATTTCCGCCGCGCCCGTAACCACGGCGTTCCGGCCGGACCAGGTCACGGGAAAACGATCAATAGACACGACAAATCACCGCCACGTCACAAAGTGGGAGGGCGGGCCGCGTCTCCGGACCCGTTTTCAGCTTACTGGTATTCCGGATTCCCTTGCGCGACAGTCGCTCTCGTTCCCTCCGTGACGTTTTCCGCGCGCCACGTGGGTAGTCGATATTAGCGCAACAACGAAGGCGAAGCCCACCGGAGGCGATCATGCGACTCGGCTCAGTCATCCTGGTGATCTGGCTGATCATCGGGCTTATCGCGACCGCGCAGCGCAACTACTTCAACGACAAGGCGAGCTGCGCCACCGCGGGCACGGTCGTCGCCACGATCCTGGCGGGACCGCTCAATTACGTCGGCGTCAACCCGAAGGTCTCCTGCCACTAGCGGTCGGCGGGCTTTCCCGACGCCTTCCTTCGCAGCGACTCGACCAGCGCGGCCACGTGCTCCCGGTCCTCGGGCGACAGCTCGTCGATGCTGGCGATCAGCAGGTCACGCTCCTGGTCGCCCGCTCGCCCGTGGCCGCCAGGTAGCGGCTGCTCGGACGGCGCCTCGTCGTAGTAGTGCAGTCCGGTGGACTCGGCGGCCGCGGTGCGTACCACCGAGACCGGCACGTCGAGCCCCTTGGCGAGCGCGTCAATCGTGGCCGGGCGCGGCGGCCGCACCAGGTTCCGCGTCGTCGCCAGGGTGTAGACGGTAGAGCGCGGCAGGCCGCCGCGGCGCGCGACGTCGCCGTAGGACAGCTTTCGTTCCCTGAGTCGCTGTTGTATCAGGCGCTGCAAGGGATTGGCGGCGTGCTCCTCTGGCGCCGAAACTCCCGGCCCTCCAGCGGGAATCTCCGGTTCGCTATTAGTAGCCCGCGCCGCCATAGTCACCAACTTAACTTGTATTCACGTGGGGAGATCGGCTGCTGCCTCTCTGTATTGACTCGTCGAAGCCCGTACTGTACGGTGATCACCGTACAGTACGTACGCTTCTAAGCGTACACGAGGTAAGCCCGATCCTCGAAGGGGGTCTCAGATGTCTAATGATCTTGCCATGACGATGGACGAGCTTGAGCGGGAGAGCGCCGAGCTGCTGCCGAGCCGCGAAACGCTGTGTGTCTCCAAGTGGCACCCGGGCCACGTCGGCAACACCACCAACAACACCAGCTACACCTTCGAGCAGGTGGACGGCAACACGAGCCAGGTTGGCCTGATCAACGTCTCGCTGCTCAACGGCGACCTCGACAGCCTGTTCTAGCCTCTGCTGACACCGCCGACCTGTCATGCATCGGCGGGGTACGCATGGCAGTGGGAGGGCCGCTCGGACTCAGCTCTGGGTGGCCCTTCCTGCTTTTCCTGGTCGATGAAGGAGCCCCCGGTGACCGTGGACACGGCCTACCCGCCCCGGCTCGCGGAGGGGACCGAGCTGCTCGGCGAGCTGAAGGACAG
>Ga0335075_10003926_pt1 | contig 23339 bp, 17 predicted proteins | sample Lox_Sample_24_FD_206723 | JGI IMG/M metagenome (GOLD analysis project Ga0335075, IMG submission 206723) | Soil microbial communities from Loxahatchee National Wildlife Refuge, Florida, United States - Lox_Sample_2.4 | ecosystem: Environmental > Terrestrial > Soil > Wetlands | place: USA...
GGGCACCTCTGGGCAATTCGGTGCCGCAGACAGAATCACACACGATTCGAGCCGCTCAAGTGCCATCGCGTAACCGATTCAAAAGACTCGCTTTCCTCCCGGACGGACACTCAGTGTTCTTAGCGTCCTCTGCGTTAAATACATAATGTGCCGCAGGAACGCTCGATGGCGCATCCGGGACGGCGGTGAACTGGCTTGCCGGAGTACTTTATACACCTCGCGTATGGATTACCGTGCGGCGCATGTGCATTATCAACGCATTGCTCACACAACAGCCTGCAAAGCAGAAAATCGTGACTTCGACTGGCAGAGTCTTGCTTTCGCCTCGTCGCCGGACGCCTACGGGGGGATTGTGCGATGCTGATCCGGAAGCAACCCGAGGACCTCCTCGCGCAGCCGTCGCCGGATCGGCCCGCGATAGGCAAGATCATTCCGACGCAGATAGCCGCAGGTGGCACTCGAGCGCACATGCGGGACGTGATCGAGCGCCGTCACGGCACCGGCGAAAATCGCCCGCAATGTCGGAGCCATACGCCTATTGCGTGCGCCCTTGACGAAGTAGCCCGCCATCCGCGGCATCAGCGACACCCGCGATGCGCCCCACTTCCGCTCGATATAAAGCCGGTTGCGCACGAACCGGAACCATCGATCCTCGGACCAACCGACACGACGCTCGGCGCTCAGCTTATGGCGCACGACAATGCCGCCCTGATAGCGCACCCGCCAGCCGCGCTCGATAGCGCGCAGACAGAAATCGTACTCCTCCCAGCAGAAGAACAGGCTCTCGTCATAGCCACCGGCCTGTTCCCATGTTGCTCGCCGGACCGCATGTCCGGCGCCGACGAAAGTCACGGCATCGAACGCCTCTCCTGCACACGGCAGCAGCGCCAGCGGATACCCCCACGACGACCGGTCGTCGCTCCCCGTCTCCTGGTCCAGGATGCGGAACCCGAGCGCCCCCACATCTTGCGCCGCATCCAGCGCCGCGACCGCCCGCGCCAGCGTCGTCCGATCGGCGAATTCCGCGTCATTATCCAACCCGACGATCACACGTCCCCATCCAAGCGCCGAACCAGCATTGCGGCCACCCGGCACACCCCGATTGGCCCCGAGCGAAACCAACGTCGCATCATCCCGCCCGGCAATCGCATGGGCGAGACGATCCAGGTTCTCCGGACGCGAGCCCTGATCAACAACGAACAGGTGCCGGGAGACGCCCTCCTGCGCCAGCACCGAAGCAATCGCCGCTTCGGTCTCCGCCGCCCGATCCAGCGCCAGGATCACCACATCGGCGTCATACGGCCCCGGTCGCGGCCCGCTTGCGCCTGCCACATGACGAACGCCATTCATTTCCGGCGCCTTCAGTACGCGTTCCGAGCAATGACAATAACCAGCAGCGTCCGCACGATGATCTTGACGTCCAGCCACAACGACCACTTGGCAATGTACTCGAGGTCTGATTGCACCCGGTACACCAGCTTCTCCTCGGTCTCGGTCTCGCCGCGCCAGCCGCGCACTTGCGCCAACCCGGTCATGCCCGGTGGCATCCGATGACGCGCCGGATAGACCGCAACAACCTGCTCGAATGGCCGCCCGCCCGCGCAGGTTCCCGGCGCGTGCGGGCGCGGCCCGACCAGCGACATCTCACCGCGCAGCACGTTGATAAGTTGCGGCAGTTCGTCCAGCGAAAAGCGCCGCAGCCAGGTGCCGGCTCGGGTCACACGCGGATCGCCGCGCGTCGCCTGCCGGCAGGTCGCCGCGTCCGCGCAGTCGGCGCGCATGGTGCGGAACTTCAGCACCTCGAATTCGCGACCGCCAAGCCCGATGCGCCGTTGCCGAAACAGAACCGGTCCAGGACTGTCGATGTAGATCCAAAGCGCGATCAGCAGCATGACCATCAGCGCCAGAGGCAGCACCGTGGCAGCGAGGATGACATCCTCTGCCCGTTTGACCCGGCAGGCCCAGCCGGTGAGCGCCGGCGCCGAGAGCGACGCGGTGCGGTGTTGCGCTGGCACGCCGAAGGCGGGTACCACTGCGCCGCCGCCCACCGGATAGAATTCGCCGAATATCTTTTCCGAGCTGAACATCGCCCCGCACCGATGTTGCGTCGGAGCATGTTCCGGCGAAAATTTGACTCCCAGGTTAATAACGACTTGGCCAATACTTCGCCTCTCAAGTCGAGGCGAACAAAAGCAGAAGAACAACTAAAAAATCAGCGGAATACCATTCGGCGAGACAATGTGAAGTTCACGAGCATCCCTGCCAGTCCGCCTGCCCCCACCGCCAGTACGGGAAATTCCACGCACAGCGGCACGGTCGCGATCAGCGCCACGTAAGTGCCGCGGTTCAGCACCAGCCCGAGCAGGTTCACAACGAGGAATCTCACCCATTGCCGGTGCGCCGGTCCACTCCCCAGCCCGCGGAATGTCCAAACGCGATTCAGCGCCCAGTTGCCACTCGCCACCAGCACATACGAAACCATGCCGGCCGCGTAGAGTCCAATCGATCCGCGCAGCGCGTACACCACCGCGGTATCGGCCAGGAACCCCAGGGTTCCCACGGTACCGAATTTCATGAATTGCGCCGCCGTCGTCGGGTCCAACGCCTGTTCTGCCTTCAACACGACCAAGGGACCGCCGACACCTGCACTGCGTTCCACGTCGACCACAGCAGGATTGCGTTGGTCAAGCACTGACCGAATGAACGGGCCTTGGGTCGAACACCGACGCCACCGGGGGGCTTGGCCGAGCCAGTCGTGTTCTTTATATGTTCCGAATGGCCTCGAGCACCCAAGCCAGCATCCATGGCCACCAGCTTACAGCGCTTCGCGCTCGCATCGCGCGGCTGGAACGGGGGGCGACCTGGCGCCAGAAACCGGCGGCGTCATTCGGCGTACCGGCGATCGACCAGCATCTTCCCGGTGGCGGCTTGGCGCGCGGCGCACTGCACGAGGTTGCCGGCACCGGCCCCGAGACGGAGCACGCCGCCGCGGCAGCGCTGTTCACCGCCGGCTGGCTGGCCCGGGTGCGCGGCCACGTGCTCTGGGTGCTGGAGCGAGCCGACCTGTTCGCCCCCGCTCTTGCCGGCGTGGGTCTGGCTCCCCATCGCGTGGTGTATGCCGAAGCCGGCAACCCGGATGCAGTGCTGCTCGCCATGGAGGAAGGGCTGCGCCACCCCGGACTGGCTGCCGTGGTCGGCGAGGTCAGCGGAAAACTGAGCCTGACTGCCTCGCGCCGACTGCAGCTTGCCGCCGAGGCATCCGGGGTGACGGGGTTCGCGCTGCGGCGCAGCCGCCGGCTTGACGATCCCGTCCTGGCCGAGCCCACGGCAGCCCTGACACGCTGGCGGCTGTCCGCCCTGCCTTCTCCTCCGCCGCTGCCCGAAAGCCCCGACGTGCCGGGCCTCGGGCCCGCGCACTGGCGGCTCGAACTGGTCCGCTGCCGCGGCGGCGAGCCTTCATCCTGGATCGTGGAGGCATGCGATGCGAAGGGTCGTCTCCGTCTGGCTGCCGACGTGGCCGACCGACCGGCTGCGCAAACAGGCCTCGGGCGGCTTCGACGCGCTGCCGGCTGAAGCACCCCTGGTCACCGTTACCCATGACGGCCGCCGCCAGGCAGTCGCCGCTATCGATAAGCAGGCGCATACCCTGGGTGTACGGCCAGGTATGGCGCTCGCCCAGGCACAGGCCCTCGTTCCCGGTCTGACGATACGGCCGGCGCAGCCGGAGGGGGACGAAGCCGGACTGAGGCGACTTGCCGCCTGGTGCCTGCGCTATGCCCCGCTGGTCGCCCCTGACCCTCCGGATGGCCTCTGGATCGACATCACCGGCTGCGCGCACCTGATGGCAGTCCGGCATTCATCCTGCCCGCGAAAGCAGGCATCCAGGCCCCCCCGGCCAACGCACCCGGCTCTCTCGCCCTGGCCCCCTCACCCTCCGCGCGCTACGCACAAGGCGACCTCTCCCGCAGAGCGAGAGAGGTGGACATCGGCCCCCCCTGGCGAAGCGGCGCTGCTCACCGATCTGACCGCCCGCCTGAAAGCAGCCGGCATCACTGTCCGCGTCGCCATCGCCGACACGCCCGGGGCCGCGCACGCCCTCGCCCGCCATGCAGCCGACCCGCTCGCAATCGCCCCTGCGAACGGCACAGCCGCCGCCCTCGCCGCCCTCCCCATAGCAGCGCTGCGGCTCGACCCCGAAACAGCCGACAGCCTGCGCCGTCTCGGCCTGTCGCGGATCGACCAGCTCGCCGCCGTCCCGCGCGGCCCGCTGGCCCGCCGCTTCGGCCCGGACGTGCTGCGCCGGCTGGACCAGGCGCTGGGGCGCGCAGCCGAACCGATCGCACCGATAACGCCCCCAAGCGCCATCACCAGCCGCCTAGGCTTCATCGACCCGCTGCTGGCCGCCGATGCCTTCGCTGCCGTAATCGGCCAGCTTACCACACGCGTCTGCGACAAGCTGAGGCGGGCCGGCACCGGCGCCCGCCGGCTGGATCTATGGTTCGAGCGAGTGGACGGCTCAGTCCAGACCACACGGATCGGCACCGCTCGCCCCAGCCGCGATGCAGCCCACCTAACCCGGCTGTTGACCGAGCGCTTGGAGACGATCGATCCCGGTCTCGGTGTCGAGGCGATGCGACTGGTGGTGACGCTCTCCGACCGGCTGAGCGGGGAACAGTCCACCGCTGCCCTGGCTGATGGAGACACGCAATCCGACATTTCTGCCCTGGTGGATCGTCTCATCAACCGGTTGGGTACCGCGCGCGTCTGGCGCGCAGCCTCCGTCGAAAGCGACATTCCCGAGCGCTCGGTCCGTCGGATCCCGCCGATGGTCCTGCGGGCCGACAAGGGCTGGCCAGACGAGCTGCCGCGCCCGGTGCGTCTGCTCTCTCCGCCCCAACCTGTAGAGGCGATCGCGCTATTGCCGGACCATCCGCCGGCCGCCTTCACATGGCGACGCCGGCGCTTCCGCGTTCGCCGGGCCGACGGGCCGGAACGCATCCATGGCGAATGGTGGCGCCACACGGCGGAGACTGCAGCCACCCGCGACTACTGGCGGGTAGAGGACGACGGCGGCCGGCGCTTCTGGCTCTACCGCAGCGGCGACGGCAATGACCCCACTACCGGCGACCTGCGGTGGTTCCTGCACGGAATTTTCTGATGCGCCAGCACATGCCAGGGTACGCTGAACTCCAGGTCACCACGAACTACTCCTTTTTACGTGGCGCCTCGCACGTTGAGGAACTGTTCGCACAGGCGGCAATGCTCGGCCTGCCGGCACTCGGGATAACCGATCGCAACTCCCTCGCCGGCATCGTCCGCGCACACCAGCGTGCCGAAGAGGCCGGCGTGCGATTGGTCGTCGGCTGTCGGCTCGATCTCTTCGATGGATGTTCGGTGCTGGTCTATCCGACCGACCGCCCGGCCTATGCACGGCTGACCCGGCTCCTGACGATCGGCAAGAAGCGCGCCGGCAAGGGCGGTTGCAATCTCAACTGGGACGATCTGGCGGCACACGCTGATGGCCTGATAGCCCTTCACCTCTCCCGTTCTGCGGGAGAGGTCGCCGCGCGCAGCGCGGCGGGTGAGGGTGCAGATACAGAAGGCAACCTCTCCCGCCTGCGCGACATCTTCGGTGACCGCGCCTACCTTGCGCTAACACTGCACCGCCGTCCCAACGACGCAGTGCGGATAGAGACACTCTCCCAGCTCGCCCGCCAACACCGCATCGCCACGGTAGCCACCGGGGACGTGCTGTACCACATACCCCAGCGCCGCATCCTGCAGGACGTGCTGACCTGCATCCGCGAAGGCTGCACCATCGACGCCGCCGGATTCCGCCGAGAACGCTTCGCCGACCGGCACCTGAAATCGCCCGCCGAGATGGCCCGCCTGTTCACCCGCTACCCCGATGCCGTGTCGCGCACCATGGAGATCGTCGCCCGCTGCCCATTCTCGCTGAACGAACTGCGCTACCAGTACCCGAACGAGGTGGACGATCCGGCACTGACCCCGCAGCAGACGCTGGAACACCTCACCTGGGAAGGCGCAGCGCGGCGCTATCCGGACGGTGTGCCGCAGGATGTCGCAGCCCAACTCCGCCACGAGCTTCGGCTGATCGATGCGCTGGCCTATGCGCCGTATTTCCTGACGGTCAACAACATCGTCCGCTTCGCCCGCTCGAAGGACATCCTCTGCCAGGGCCGCGGCAGCGCCGCCAACAGCGCGGTCTGTTATGTGCTCGGCATCACCTCGATCGACCCCACCCGCTCCGGTCTGCTGTTCGAACGCTTCGTCAGCGCCGAGCGGCGCGAACCGCCCGACATCGACGTCGATTTCGAGCATGAGCGGCGCGAGGAAGTGATCCAATGGGTTTACGATACCTATGGCCGCGACCGCGCCGCCCTCTGCGCCACAGTAATTCGCTACCGCGCGCGCGGCGCGGTGCGCGGGGTGGGCAAGGCGATGGGCCTGACCGAGGACATGACTTCTGCATTGGCATCACAGGTCTGGTCCTGGTCCGACGAAGGCGTGAACGAGGGTCATGCCGCCGAGCTGAACCTGAATCTCGAGGATGGCCGGCTGCGCCTGACGATCGAGTTGGCGCGTGAGCTGATCGGCTTCCCCCGCCACCTCTCGCAGCATCCGGGCGGCTTCGTGCTGACCCAGGACCGGCTGGACGAACTGGTGCCGATCGAACCCGCCGCAATAGCGGACCGACAGGTGATCGAATGGGATAAGGACGACATCGACGTTCTGCGTTTCATGAAGGTCGATGTGCTGGGCCTCGGCATGCTCGGTTGCATGCGCCGCGCCTTCGATCTGCTGGAAGAACAGGGCTACCCGCGGTTGGATATAGCGAGCATCCCCGCCCAGGACCCAGCCACCTTCGCGATGATCCAGCGAGCCGACACGGTGGGCGTGTTCCAGATCGAATCGCGCGCGCAGATGTCGATGCTGCCGCGCCTGAAGCCAGCCCGGTTCTATGACCTTGTGATCGAAGTCGCGATCGTCCGCCCTGGCCCTATCCAAGGCGACATGGTGCATCCGTATCTGCGGCGGCGCGAGGGCAAGGAGCCGGTGGAATACCCCAGACCGGAGCTCGAGAAGGTGCTGGGCAAGACGCTCGGCGTACCGCTGTTCCAGGAGCAGGCGATGCAGGTAGCAATCGCCTGCGCCGGGTTCACGCCATCCGAAGCGGACGCACTCCGCCGCAGCATGGCAACGTTCAAAGCAACCGGCGGGGTCAGTCGTTTCAAGGAAAAGCTGATTGCCGGGATGATCGCCCGCGGCTACACACCCGAATTCGCGGCAAAGACCTTCTCGCAGATCGAGGGGTTCGGTTCCTACGGCTTTCCCGAGAGCCACGCTGCGTCCTTCGCCCTGATCGCCTATGCCTCGTCCTGGATGAAGTGCCACCATCCCGCGGTCTTCGCCTGCGCCTTGTTGAACAGCCAACCGATGGGCTTCTATGCGCCGGCACAGATCGTGCGCGACGCACGCGAACACGGCGTCGAGGTACGGCCCATTTGCATAAACGCGTCCCGCTGGGATTGCACGCTGGAGCCAGGTCGGCCAAGGACACCAAGATCACCTCTCCCGCTTGCGGGAGAGGTCGGTTCGTGCAGCGAACCGGGTGAGGGCCTCGCCCTCCGCCTCGGCCTACGGATGACAAAAAGCCTAGCCGACGAGCATGCCGCGCAGATCGTCGCCGCACGCGGCGAGCAACCTTATCGCGACGTGCACGACCTCTGGCGCCGCGCCGGAGCGCCACGCGCGGCGTTGCAGAGGCTGGCAGAGGCGGATGCATTTCGCAGTCTCGGCCTCGACAGGCGTGCTGCCCTATGGGCGGTGCGTGGTCTTGCCGACACACCGCTGCCATTGTTCGCCGCCGCAGACCAATCGGCACATCGTCAGGACTACGCCCCACTTCGTCATGGCCGGGCCCTACATCGTCATGGCCGGCCTTGTGCCGGCCATCCCCCAGCGTCTCTGCCGAATGAGGTGATCGAGCCGTCCGTAGCCCTCACCCCAATGAGCGAAGCCAACGAAGTGATAGAAGACTACCGCAGCGTCGGACTGTCACTACGTCGGCACCCAGCAGCGTTCCTGCGGCCGCATTTCGCTCACACCGGCATGATCGCCTGCGCCGACCTCGCAACAGCGCGTGACGGGGCATGGGTGACAGTACCGGGCATCGTGCTGGTGCGCCAGCGCCCTGGCTCGGCGCAGGGCGTGTTGTTCATCACCATTGAGGACGAGACCGGCATCGCCAACCTGATCGTCTGGCCAAGCCTGTTCGAACGCCAGCGCCGCTTGATCCTGACCGCCGGCATGATAGCAGCCCACGGCCGAGTGCAACGCGAAGGCATCGTGATCCATGTGGTAGCTGAGCACCTGACAGATCTCTCCGACCTGCTGCGCCGACTCGGCCAATCGGACGACGGTTTCACTTTCCAGCCCGGCCGGGGCGACGAAGCCCGCGGCGGAGGAGGTGGGCCGGACTCGCGAGAGCGCACCGGCATCAAGGTACCCACGCGCGACTTCCGCTGACATCCATGCGGGGTCGTCATGCCCGGCCTTGTTGTTTGTCCCGGAGAGATGGTGGACACCTGTTCGGAGAGATTGTTGACAGCTTTCGGCCGGGGTCAAGCTGGCTTGTGCCGGCCATCTTGCGCCCGCTGTGGCACCTCGCCCGAACCGGCACGGCCGGGCATATAAGCTCGGCTGCTCAACTTCACGTTGGCGAGCCGAACCCCCGGGCGCGCTGCTTCGTTCCTCTCCGTTGGAAGTGTCCTCCGTTCAGGAGAGTGTAATCATGCTCAGACTGGCGCTGCTGTTCCTCATCATCGCCATCGTAGCGGCAGTGCTCGGGTTCGGCGGCATCGCCGCGACCGCGGCCGGGATCGCCAAAGTGTTGTTCTTCATCTTCCTCGTTGTCTTCCTGGTCTTCCTGGTGATGGGACTGGCGGCCGGCGGATCGATATTCTAAGGCCGGTCAGGGTCACACCGGCCGCTCCCCCTTCACCGTGACACGATGCCCGGAGCGCGTGTGGGGCCAATAGTCCCACATCGCCCGGTGCTGCGTGCAGCGATTGTCCCAGAAAGCGATGGAGTCTGGACGCCAACGAAAGCGGCACTGGAACAGCGGATTCTCCATGTGCTCGTAAAGATAGCGTAGGATCCCGTCGCTCTCGTCGCGCGGGACGCCGACAATGCGGCGCGTGAAGCCGCGGTTAACATAAAGCGCCTTGCGCCCGGTCACCGGATGCGTACGCACCACCGGGTGCTCGGCGCGCGGATAATTGGGCTTGTCCGCGACACCGTAATTGGCGTAGAGGCCGCGATACACGTCTTCCCCGTCATGGATGGCGGTAAGCCCGTCCAGATAGCGTTTTAATCGCTCCGACAACGCCTCATAGGCTGCATACATGCTGGCGAACAGCGTGTCCCCGCCGCGCGGCGGGCAGGTACGGATATAGAGGATGCTCCCCATCGGAGGCTCGGGGTCGCAGGAGACATCGCTGTGCCACCCCTCCCCGTTCGCCCGCGGGCTATCCTTGTCGGCGTGGATGATCATCAGCTCCGGATGGCCGGGAGCGTGGGGTGCGGCAGGATGCAGGTGCAGATCGCCAAATAGTCGGCCGAACGCAAGATGCTGCTCTTCCGTGATGTGCTGGTTGCGGAAGAAAATCACCAGGTTCTCCGCCAGCGCACGATGCACTTCATCAAGCTGGCGATTGCCCAGCGGCCGGGACAGGTCGATCCCGGAGAGCTCGGCACCTATGATCGGCGTCAGCGGATCGACGGTTATAGTCTCGTACGGAATGGAATCCCCGGCGATCGCTTTGTATCGCGGTCCGCCGGATCCACGCAGACTGGCGCTCATCTATGCCTCCACAAATCCACCTCGGGGCGCCTTGCGGAAGGGTCCACAGGGGGCGCCACGAAGATCGCACGAAGAACCGCGGAGCTGCCATCGCAAACATCACAGTCTGTCCCCCAGTTGGATTGCCGACCCGATCGTCGGTGCTTGGTCAAGGCACGGTCCGGCGATATGGACAACCTCCGTGGTGCTCCGTGGATCCTCCGAGTTCTCCATGTGCCCCCTTTGCCAACCGCGCCGCCCTATCACGCAACGACGCTGGCACGCGCCGGCCGCTCCTCCCGCACCAGCACCGAACCGGTATCGCCCGGCGGCAGAACAGGTGAGTCATCCAGCAGGAAGCAGGCGGCAGCGCGGCGCAACGCGGTCCTATACAACGGAGGCGGAGCGGCAACGCATCTCGGCATGGCCGCCGGACAGCGATCAGCGAATTTGCAGCCGGAGACGGCCGCAACGCGGCCCTGCCGCTCCTCGATCGCCCAGTTGCGCACGGTGCTGACCCGAGGAATCGACCCGATCAGCAACTGCGTGTACGGATGCTGCGGTGCCTTCACCACTAACTCGACATCGCCCGCCTCGACCACCGAGGCACGGTACATAACCAGGATGGTGTCCGCGACCTGATAAGCCGTGGCGAGATCGTGGGTGATATACAAAATCGAAATCCCCAGCTCCTCGTGCAGCTTGCGCAGACTGCCGAGAATCGTGGCGCGCAGCGACGCATCCACCATCGAAACCGGCTCATCGGCCACGATGACCCGCGGCCGCAGCAGAAGCGCACGCGCTACCATGATCCGCTGACGCTGTCCGCCCGACAGTTGGTGCGGATAGCGCCCCAGTATCTCCTCGGGCCGAAGGCCGACGGCGCGCAGCGCCTCCTCGATCAGCCGCCGACCTTCCGCCCGCGACGAAGCCAGCCGGAACTTGCGCACCGGCGTGGTCAACACGTGATCCACCCGATAGAACGGATTGTACACCTCATACGGGTCCTGGAAGATCGCCTGCACGTCGTGGCGGAACTCCCGTCGTCCGGCCGCCGAAAGTTGGCGAAGGTCGTTTCCCTTGTACAAAACCGCACCCTCGGTCGGCTCGATCAGGCCAAGCAGCAGCCGGGCCAGCGTGGTCTTGCCGCTGCCGCTCTCACCCACCACCGCCGTGATGCCAGGACGCGCCGGATCGATTGCGAACGAGAACCGCTCGAGCGCCATCAAACGCTCGCGCCCGAGCACGCCCCCGGCGAAGCTCTTGGTCGCCTCGCGCAGTTCGACTAGCGCGCTCATGCCAAGTGGCACGCAGCAGTTGCATCCGCGCCAAAGGCACGCACCGCCGGCTTCTCCGACCGGCAGCGCGCCTCCGCCATCGGGCAGCGCGGATGGAACGCACAGCCAGGCGGCAGCTCGCGCAACAGTGGCGCCAAGCCGGGAATACCCACGAACTGGCCCTTGTGGTCCAGCGACGGCAGGCTGTCGATCAGTAGGCGCGTGTAGGGATGCCGTGGCGCAGTAATGATGTCCCGGATCGGCGCCACCTCGACCAGCCGGCCCGCGTACATGATGCCCAGCCGATCGACGAACTGTGCCATCAGACCCATGTCGTGGCCGACCAGGATGACCGCGGCGTCAAGCCGTTGCTGCACGCGTCCGAGCGTCTCCATCACCTGCCGCTGCACCACCACGTCGAGTGCGCTGGTCGGCTCGTCGGCAATGATCACCTTGGGCCGCAGGCAGATCGCAATGGCGATGCAGGCGCGCTGCTTCATCCCACCCGACAGCTCGTGCGGATATCTGTCGGCAGCCTCCGGCGGCAGCCCCACCTGCACGAGCAGACTGTGCACCCGCTCCGCCACCTCACGTCGCGAGAGCCGGCTGCCGTGGTCGGCGAGTGCGTCCGCGATCTGGTCGCGGATGCGCACCACCGGGTTGAGCGAGTTCATCGAGCCCTGCGGCACCATCGCGATCCCGGCCAGCCGCAGCCGCCGGATCACATCGTCGGCGAGACCGGAGAGCGCGGTGTCCTCCAGCCAAACCTCGCCGCCCTCGATCCGGCCCGGCGGCTTGATCATGCGCAGGATCGCCAGCGCCATCGTCGATTTGCCAGACCCCGATTCTCCGGCGAGCCCGAACCGCTCGCGCGGGCGCAACGCGAAGCTGACGTCGTCCACCGCGCGTACCGCGCCCAGCGGGTGATCATAGGCCACGCACAGTTTCTCAACGCGCAGGATGGAAGTGCTGACGCCCATCACACGGTCCGCCTCAATCGCGGATTAGCGATCTCGTCCAGCCCGGCGGTCAGGAAGAACAGGCCGAGGAAGACAATGATGATTACCCCCAACGGCGCCGTCCACCACCACCACCAGCCATTGATGATCGCCGCGTTGAATTGCACCCAGTAGAGCGTCATGCCCAGGTCCGGCGCCTCTACCGGCCCCAGGCCGAGCACTTCGAGGCCGACCGAGGCGAGGATCGCGGCTGAGACGCTGCTCACGAGCGTCGCCGCGAGATAGGGTAGAAGGTTCGGCACCAATTCGCGGAAGATGATCTCCGGCCCGCTCATGCCGTTCAGTCGCGCGATCTCCACATAGCCGCGCTGGCGCAGCGTCAACACCTGGGAGCGGATGGTGCGCGTCGGGCTGAGCCAGGCCAGCAAAGCTATGATGATGGCCATCTGGTTGACCGTGAGGCTGCCCTTGAGCGAAACGGCGATGATGATAAGCACCAGCAGCCCGGGGATGGTCAGTCCGATATCGGCAATGCTGCGTATCACCGTATCCACGACCCCGCCGTAATAGGCGGCCGTGAAAGCCAGCACCGCCGCCACCCCCACACCGATGAACCCGGCGATGAACCCAATCCACAATGTCAGCGGCGTGCCGGCCACCATCACTGCCAGTAGATCGCGTCCCTGACGGTCCGTGCCGAAGGGATAATCCCAAGAGGGCGGTTGCAGCGCCGGTACCGAAAGCGGCTGAGCGGCGCTCGTATCGACAGTAAAGGCCCCGACCACCATGAATATAACCAGGATGCCGAGCAGTCCGATCCCGACCCCGAGCGAGATGTTGCGGCGAAGATAGCCCAGCATTTGCGATCACGCTCGCCGGTACGAGATGCGGGGATCGAGCAAGGGATAGACGACGTCCAGCACGAACGTGGCGAAGCCCAGCGCCACGATCACCGTGAGCACGATGCCCTGGATCAGGAAGAAATCGTTCTCCTCGATAGCCTGAAACAGCAGTGTCCCAATGCCCGGATAGCCGAAGATCACCTCTACAAGCACCGCGCCCGAGAGAATCTGGCCCAGCGCCAGCGCGAGGCCGGTGGTTTGCGGCAGGATGGCGTTCCGCATGCAGTAACGCGTGAAGATCGTCGAGCTGCGCAGCCCTTTGGCTTCCGCGAACGTCACGTAGTCCTCGCCCATGGTGGTGACCATCATTCCACGCATCGGAAGCGCCCAGCCACCCACAGAAACCAGGATGATGGATAGCGCGGGCAGGATGGCGTGGCGAAGCACATCGAGCGCGAACCCCCAGGTCGGCGCGGGGTTGGTGCCGGCGCTATAGCCACCGAAGATCGGCAGCAACTGAAACTGGAACGCCAGCAGCCACATCAAGACGAGACCCAGCAGGAAGAAGGGGATGGCATGCAGCGCCCATAGCGGCGGCATCAGCCAACGCATCCAACGCGGCGCTCCCGGCCAGGCAAGCAGGGCCCCCAACAGTGTGCCGATCGCAAACGAAAGTATTGTCGTGACACCCAGCAGCCCGATGGTCCACGGCAAGGCTTCGCTGATCATGCCCACAACGGTGCGGGGATAGTTGGCGATCGAATAATTCAGATCGCCGTGTGATACCTCCCCGAGATACGTCAGGTACTGGCGCCAGAGAGGCTTATCCAGTCCGAACTTCTGCTGGTAGACCTTGACCATTTCCTCGATACCGCCCTGCACATAGCCACCCAGCGCCGCCTGTTCGAGCAGCTTGGTGCGCACCGGGTCTTGCCCGGACAGTTTGGGTAGGAAGAAATTCAGCGTGGCGGCGAGCCACACGATCAGCAGGAAGACCCCAAACCGCTTGACGATATAGAGGGCTTGCATCGGTTAAGCCGGCTGCAAATTCCACAGCACCAGCGGGAAGGTCAGGTGCCAGGATGCGCCGTTGATATACGGGTTTTGAGCAGTAGGCCAGTTCTTCCAGTAGGTGGTGTTCATCGGGATACGATGATGGTTCTGCACAAGCTGGATGTCCGGCAGCTCGGGTAACCAGATCTCCATCGCGGCACGGAACAGATCCTTCAGACGCGGGACATTCTCCGGGTCGGTGATATAGACCTCATCGACGATCTTGTCGTACTCGGCATTCTTCCAACGGCTGAAATTCACCGCATGCGCGCCCGGCACCGCGATGCTCGCGCTCTGGTACAGCCGCAATGTGTCATAGGGCTCGCGAATGCTGCCGCCGTGGCCGTAAATCGAGCCGACATACTGCCCCTTGCTGAAGCGATCGTTGAAATCCGGCGGCAACGCCAGGCTGGCGTCGATGGCGTGGCGCTTCAACATCTCGGACACGACCGGCCCGGTTACCGGGCCGAATGTGCCGCCGGCGGCGCTGATTATAGGCAATGCCAGAGGTTTGCCGTCCGGTCCGGTCCACGTGCCACCCTTCTTGTGGAAGCCCCTGGCGGCCAGCAGGGCATCGCCCTTCTTCGGGTTGAACTCGAGGGTGTTGTACTTCGCCAGCAGATCCTTGATAGCGGCGAAATAGGGGAGCAGCGGCGGGTAAGGCGGCATCGGCAAGGCGGAGACCTGAGAGGCGCCAAGGAAGCCAACCTGCACAAGCTGATTACGATCGATGTAATAACTCAGCGCCCAACGCACGTCCTTATCGTCGAACGGCGCTGCCTGATTGTCGACATACAGCGAGAGCGGCCACCAATCCACATACCCGTACGGCGGCTTCTGTCCGGTATGCGTGATGATCTTCGGATTGCCGCGGAACATGGTGGGAAAGCTGGACGGCTGCATGTCGTAGGCGGTGTCCGACTGATCTGTTATCATCGCCTGCGCGGTCGCCTGCTCGCCGGTGTTCGGTAACCAGATGCTACGCAACATCGCCGGCATGGGCGCGAGTTTCCGGTCGGCCGCCCACCAGCTATCCCGCCTCTCGAATATCTTCTGTGCCTCCGTTGCCTCGACCACCTTCCATGGCCCGGTCGTCACCGGCCAGCCCTTGGAAAGGTCGAAATGCTTGAAGCTCGTCCAGTCCTCACCCTGGAAGATGTGCTTAGGCACGATATAGACACCAATGTCGTATTTGTAGGTGACGAAGAAAAAGAAGCGGGGTGCCGGAATTTTGAAATTCAGCACTACGGTGTTCGGATCCTCAACGCTAGCATGGTCCAAGGCTAGATTGACGTCAATCCCCCATCTGACTTTCGGACCCAGGTCGCGCAGCGAATTGAAGGTATAGGCGACGTCTTCGGCACTGAACGGCGTACCGTCGCTCCAGTTGATGCCCTGCCGGGTCTTGATCGTAAGCTGTTTGAAATCGGGCGTGAACTGATAACCTTCAGCCAGCCACATGTACCATTTGTCGGCAAAGGCGCTGTAATACGCGAGCGGTTCGCAGATAATATTCGGGCCGTTCTGATGATTGGCCCCGATGCAATACGGATTCCACAGCTCGTGATCGATCCAGCGGCCGTCGCGGCCGCCGTTCTTGATCAGAATAAGGGTCCGGTTGCGTGGCACCGCCGCCTGTTGTGCGCCGGCTACCCCGGCCGGCAGCATCGCCGCAGTGCCGGCCGCAAGCCCCGCCTTGATCGCGTCGCGGCGGGGCAAATTCAGCTTGGACATCTCGCCTTAGGCCTGGGCCGACTGCACGTTCCACAGCACAAGATTGTAGGTCAGGTGCCATGAGGCGTTGTTGACAACAGGATTCTTCTCGGTCGCCCAGTTCTTCCAGTACGTGGTATTCAACGGAATCCGGTGATAATTCTGCACCAACTGAATGTCTGGCAGCCCGGGCAACCAGATCTCCATCGCGGCGCGGAAAAGCTCCTTGAGCTTGGCCACGTTCTCGGGGGAGGTAACATAGACTTCATCCACGATCTTGTCGTACTCAGGGTTTTTCCAGCGACTGAAATTCACTGCGTGCGCCCCCGGTACCGCGATGCTTGCGCTCTGATATAACCGTAACGTATCGTACGGATCACGGATGCTGCCGCCATGACCGTAGATCGAGCCTACGTAGTCGCCTTTCTGAAACCGATTGTCGAAATCAGGTGGCAGGCTCATGCTGGTGGTGACGCCATGTCGGCGCAGCAACTGCGCGAGCACCGGGCCCATGGCCGATCCACCGGCCCCGAAACCAATGATATCCAACGTGAACGGTTTCCCGTCCGGCGTCTGCCACATGCCGCCCTTCTTCTTGAAGCCTTTCGCCAGCAGCAGGGCGTCGCCTTTCTTGGGATTGAACTCAATCGTGTTGTACTTGGCGAGCAGATCCTTGACGGCGTCGAAATATGGCAGCAGCGGCTTATAGGGTGGCATCGGCAACGAGGAGACGGTCTCGGCTCCCAAATACGCAACTTCGATGATCGTCTTGCGATCCACATAGTAGCTCAGCGCCCAGCGCACGTCCGGTTCGTCGAACGGCTTGACCTCGTTGTTGACATAAAGCGAGATCGGCCACCAATCGACGTAGCCCCAGGGAGACTTCTGCCCGGACCACGTGGTGACCTTCGGGTTCTGCCGGATCACGGTCGGGAAGGTCGCCGGCTGCAGCGGACCACCGAAATCCGAGTGGTTGGTAATTTGCGCCTGGGCCGTCTCCTGCTCACCGACCATCGGCAGCCAGATATTGCGCAGGATTTGCGGCATCGGAGCCAGCTTCTGGTCCGCCGCCCACCAACTGTCCCGCCGTTCGAACACTTTTTGCTGTAGCGACGCCTCGACCACCTTCCAGGGACCCGTGGTTACAGGCCAGCCCTTGGCGATGTCATAGTGCTTGAACGTCGTCCAGTCCTGTCCTTCGAAGATGTGCTTCGGCACGATGTAGATGCCGATATCATATTTGTACGACGCGAAGAAAAAGAACCGCGGCGAGGGAATCTTGAAGTTCAGCACCACCGTATTCGGGTCCGTAACGGTGGCGTGATCGAGCGCAAGGTTGACATCGACGCCCCATTTCACCTTGGGCCCAAGGTCACGCAGGGTGTTCATCGTGTAAGCGACGTCTTCGGCGCTGAACGGCGTGCCGTCGCTCCACTTGATGCCGGGGCGGGTCTTGATTGTAAGCTGCTTGTAGTCTGGGCTGAACTGATAGCTTTCCGCCAGCCACATGTACCACTTATCAGGGAAAGCACTGTAGTAGGCGAGCGGCTCGTAGATCAGGTTCGGGCCGTTCTGGTGGTTCGCCCCGACTGCGTAAGGATTCCACAATTCGTAATCGACCCAGCGGCCGTCGCGGCTGTTGATCCCGATCAGGATCATGGTCTTGTCACGCGGAATGCTGCTCTGTTGCGCCGAGGCGATGCCGGCCGGCAGCATCGCGGCGGCAGCCGCGGCCATCCCGCCGGCGATTACGTCGCGCCGCCCTACAAGCGTCGCCGCACCAAGGCGCGTCGTAGTCTCTGTCATGTCGTTTCCCCCAACCAACCCCGATGGGTCGTCGTGTTTGCCTTCGCAGCCCACGCTGCGCTGGTGCCAAGTAGTGCCGGCAATGGCGGTCCGGCGCAAGACTGCAGCAATGCAAGGTTACGGGGGGCGATCCTGCGGCGTGAACGTGGACAACCCGCAATTCGCCATAAAGCCTACTGCCCGCTCCATCAGCCCCGGAATGGTCCGGTATACCATCGAAATCCGGCGATCGCTGAGTCCCCGGGTCCGATATGGAATGTTACGCAATGTCTCAACACCACGCCGGCTCGGGACCCGAGTCCGCGCTCCTCTCGGAACCGGCGAAAAAAAGCGCCCCGCACCCAAGGGTGCGGGGCTCTAAGGTGGCAGCGCGCCAGGACGAACCTGTGCTGGCAGCGCGCTGCTGCTGGGGGAGGAAGCCAGCGAACGAACCTCCAGCTTGGCTGCGATGCTGGCTACATCCAGGATGGAATGCGGCGAAATTCTGAACATCCCTACTAAGCCTGCAACTTTGCGTGAGACCACCTACCGAACGGGTCACTACAACGGCGCTAACGCTTTCGTGACACTTCGTTCCTAGCGTGAGACCTCGTGCCTGCGGCCGCCGCGGGCGTCTCCCCCACAGGAGGTGGGTGTTCATGCAGGCAGACCGCCCCGCCACGACCGCATCTGGATGGGAACTGATATGCTGGCGCTTGGCGGTCGCGCGAGACCTCGTGATCAGCAAAGTCGGCCGCGTGCTCGGGCGCCTTCCCGGCGCCAGCCGGTTGCGCCGACTGTCCCGCCGCGCGGCCCTGCTCGCCTGGTGGATCATCACCCTCCAACTGCCGCGGCACGTCGCCTATTGGCTGCATGCGCGACGCACACGTCACAAAGCGCCTTGGGCGATGACGGCGCTGATCACCAAAGATGTCAGCCCGACTGCGCTCAGGCTGAACACCAACGCCAATCCAGTCGTCTCCATTCTGATCACGAGCTACGGCAAGGCCGGTACAACGCTGCGCTGCCTTGCCTCCATCGCCGCCTGGCCGCCACAGGCGGCTATCGAGATCATCGTAATCGACGATGCCTCGGGCGATCCCGAGGTCACTCTGCTGGGGCTGGTCCGCGGCGTCCGGCTGGTCGTCAATCCGACCAATCTTGGTTACTTGCGGAGCTGCAACGCCGCGGCCCGGCTAGCACGCGGCGACTATCTCCTGTTCCTGAACAATGACACGCAGGTGATGCAGGGCTGGCTCGATTCGATGCTCGCGTTGTTGCGCGCGCGACCCGATGCCGGCGCCGTCGGGTCCATGCTCCTGTATCCCGAGGGACGGCTGCAGGAGGCGGGTGGCATCATCTGGTGCGACGGCTCCGGATGGAACTATGGCCGCGGCGACGACCCGGAGAAGCCGGACTATGGTTACGTCCGCGAAGTGGACTATTGCTCCGCTGCCTCTCTGATGGTCCCGCGCGCGCTTTGGGAAGAGCTGGGCGGCTTCGACGAGAGCTTCGCTCCCGCCTATTGCGAGGACAGCGACTTCGCGTTCCGGCTGCGCGCCGCTGGCCGCAAAGTGTTCTATCAGCCGCGTTCGCGCCTGCTGCATTTCGAGGGCACCTCGCACGGCACGGATACCGCGCGGGGGATCAAGCGGCATCAGTTGGTCAACCAGCAGCTCTTCGCCCGGCGATGGGCCGCAACGCTGGCCGAGGCACATTTCCCGTCCGGTCGTTGCGTGTTGCGAGCGCGGGAGCGCGCCAGGCATCGGCCGGTAGTGCTGGTGATCGACCACTATGTGCCGGAACCGGACCGGGACGCCGGCTCGTGCACCATCGTCGGCTTCCTCCATGCGCTGCTGTCCGCCGGTGCAGTGGTAAAGTTCTGGCCGCATAATCGTCGGTACAGTCCGGGCTACACCGAGGCGCTTCAGGATTTGGGCGTGGAGGTGTTCTACGGCGGGCGGTTCGACGCGTTCCAGGAGTGGATCGCGGAGAACGGAGCAGAACTCGACCTCGTGGTGCTGAGCCGGCCGGACGTGGCGCAGGGTTATCTCGGTGCACTGAAGCGGCATAGTCCTGCACGCCTCGCTTATTACGGTCACGACATGCATCACCGCCGGCTGCGGCTGCAGGCCGAAATCGCCGGGGACGTGGGCGTCGGGCGGGAGGCGGAACGGATCGAACGCCTGGAGCGCTGGATCTGGCGCAGCGTCGATGCCGTGCTGTACCCTTCGGACGATGAAGCCGCCGAGGTGGCGGCACTGGAGCCCACAGCGTCCGCCCGTGCGGTGGTGCCCTTCGGGTTCACCGAATTTGGCCGGTTGCGCTCGCCTCCTCCAGGGCGCGACCTGCTGTTCGTCGGCGGCTTCGCGCATCCGCCGACCGAACACGCGGTGCTGTGGTTCGCCGCCGAGGTGTTGCCTCTGATCCGACAGCGGGTCCGCGATGCGCGGCTTGTAATCGTGGGCTCAAAGCCGGGGCCGGCCGTGCGCGCATTGGCTGGGCGGGCAGTCTCGGTGTTCGCCGATGTCGAAACGGCGGAGTTGGCGGCGCACTACCGTGCAGCCCGGGTTGCGGTGGCCCCGGTTCGGTATGGGGCGGGGGTCAAGCTAAAAGTGGTCGAGGCACTGCGCGAGGGCACGCCAGTGGTGACCACGCCGGTAGGCGCGCAGGGTCTCCCTGGCCTCGAACAGGTGGCCGCGGTCGCGGTCGATCCGGCCGGGCTTGCGGCTGCTGCCTGTGCGCTGCTGACCGACGATGCCCTGTGGCGATCCCGGTGCGCGGCACAGATCGCGTATGCTCAGGACCGCTTCTCCGAGGCCGCGTTCCGTGGGTCGTTCCTGGAGGCGGTCGGCCTTGTCGAGCCGCACCTGCCGCTGGAAATCGCCCGCGCCGCCTGAGCCTCCGTCGGTCAATAGACCAACAGTTCCGGCATCGGGCAGTTGTCGCGGACGCGCTCGTATCCGAGGGCGGCAAGGTCGAGGGTGCGATAGGCGCCGAAGCGGATCAGTTCCGAGACCGCGCGGCCGGTGGCGGGGCCATGCTGCACGCCGTGGCCGGAGAAGCCGGCGGCGATGATCAGGTTGGCGATGTCCGGGTGGCGGCCGATCACCGCGTTGTGGTCGAGCAGGCACATGTCGTAGTGGCCGGCCCAGGCGCGGACCATGCGCAGCCGATCCAGCGCCGGGATGCGGTGGGCGAGGGCGGGCCAGACCTGTTCCTCCAGCAGATCGAGGTCGGGGTCGAAGTCTTCGCCGGGGTTCGGGTCGTTCTCGGGCGGCGGGGAGATGCCGCCGAGGAAGCCGTCGCCCTCAGGGCGTAGCCAGGCGCCCGTGGTGTCGAACACCAGGGGCATCCCGGTGTTGTCGAGCGGGGCGCGGAGGACGAAGACGGTGCGCTTGCGGGGCTCGACAGGCAGGGGGATCCCGGCCATTGCGGCGACCTGGCCAGCGTGCCGGCCGGCGGCGATTACTACGTGGCTGGCGGCGATGCGGCCGTGGTCGGCGGTGTGGACGGCGGTTACCATGTGGCCGGCTTGGCCGATGGCGGTGGCCTCGTCGGTGAGGTAGCGGGCACCCGCGGCGATTGCCTCCTCGCGGACGGCGCGGAGCAGGCTGTAGGCGTCGAACCAGCCCTCGTTTTCCAGGCCCAGCGTGGCGCAGGCGAGGTCCTGGGTGTGTAGCCAGGGGAAGCGTTCGGCAATAGCGGCGCGGCCCTCGAACAGCGCTACCTTGGCTCCTTCGGCGAGCTGCATCTGGCGGTTTGCCTTGAGTTGGGCCTCGCCGGCGGGGGTGGCCAGGATCAGATAGGCGCGGCGGGTCAGGCCGACGCGCTCGGCGCGTTGCTCGAGGAACTCGGCGCCGAAGCGGGACATGCGCAGATTCACGGCGAGCGAGAATTGCTGGCGATAGGAGGCGGCGGAGAGGGTGGTGGAGGCGAAACGGTAGGTGGGGTCCTTCTCCAACACGACCACCTCGGCGTGAGGGGCAAGGAACAGTGCCGCACACGAGCCGACAATGCCGCCGCCGATGATAACGATGGGTGCAGGCATCGGATCAGGCCGCGATCTCGGCGGCCCAGCGGGTCATCACGGCGCAGCCGGCGGCGAAGTCCTCCATGCGCATGGCCTCGTTCGGGTTGTGGCTGCCGTTCTGGTTGCGCACGAACAGCATGCCGGCTGGGATGCCGGCCTGGGCGAAGGCGGCAGCGTCGTGGCCGCCGCCCGAGGGCATGCGGCGATAGGGGATGGATAGCGCCTCGGCGGCGCGGGCGAGGCCGGCTTGGATTGACGGGTCCATGGGGCTGGCTGTGCTGCCGGTTTCTTCGCCGAGGTCGAAACGGACGCCGCGGCGGGGTTCGATCAGGCTTATGAGGCGGTGGACTTCGGTGAACATCGCCTCGAGGGTGGCGGGATCGACGCTGCGGATGTCGAGCTGGAAGCGGGCCTCGCCGGGGATTTTGGTGAAGCCGGCTTCAGCGGTGGTAGCGAGCACGCAGAAGGTGCAGACGAGGTTGTGGCCTTGCGCCTCGAGGGCGGCCCAGTGGTCGTCGAGGCGGTGGGCGAGCTCGGCCAGGGCGATGGCGGCGTCTCGGCGGTAGCGGCGAGGGGTGGCGCCGGAGTGGTTGTACTCGCCAAGCACGCGGGCGGCGCGCAGGCGCCGCGAGCCGGGAATGCCGGTGACGATGCCTATGGGGATCTGTTCGGCGTCAAGAACGGGACCTTGCTCGATGTGCAGCTCGAGGTAGGCGGCGGTGTTGTCGGGCGTGAGCCGCGGGGTGGCAGTGCTGATGGCAGCCGGGTCAAGGCTGAGGGCGCGCATGTGGTCTTCCAGAGTGCGGCCGGTGTCGAGGCGGCGGACGCCGAGTGCTGTTGGCGGCAGGCGGCCGAGCGCGGCGTTGCTGCCGGGGTAGGAGATGGGGAACCAGGCGCCGGCTTCCTCGGCGCGGATGGCGATGACGGTGACGTCGCGCTGGGGGGCGAAGCGGGCGTTCTGCATCCCGGCGATGGCGGCCAGGCCGGCCAGGACACCGGCGGCGCCATCGTAGTCGCCGCCTTGCGGGACGGAATCGAGGTGGCTTCCCAGGACGATCCGCTTGGCTTGGCGGTCGCGGCCGGGGAGCGTCACGTAGAGGTTGCCGGCGGGGTCGGTGTCGGTTTCCAGGCGTAGGCCCTCGGCGGTGGCGCGGATGAGGTCGTGGGCGGCCTGCTCGCCGGGGCCGTAGGCGTCGCGGGTGACGCCGATGCCGTCGAAGGTCTTCTCGTGCAGCGCCTCGAAGAGGCGGGCGGCGAGATCGAGATCGGGCGTGGGGTCGGTGGACATTGGAACTCCGGCGCGGGCCGGCGGACGCTAGCGCCTGTCGTTGCGCGGAGCAAAGTGACCCGTTACGGGTGAGGGCGGGTTCTCATCGGTGTCTCATTTCGCGGTGCGCGGGATGTCGGATCATGTCGCGAGACAGCCCGCCATACCCGGCCTGTGCGGCGACCCTCCCACGGTGTCTCACTGATGTCTCATTACGTTATTATGAGGGACGCCATCTCCTGTGACGAGACTGCCGGTGCTGCGCTCTGGGCGCCGATGTCCCCGCGGAGCGGAGGGGTGTCCGTCGGAGCGCGGGAATTCTGGTTGTCAAAGAACGTGGTTGACTCTCAGCGTCGTCCCGCTTCGCTGACCGCGGGACGTTGTTTCTCCTTGTCAGACTCTGCCTTGCTATGCGCTACTATGCGGTCTATGCGGCCTATCCTATGCGGTTGTGTCCCACCTAGTGGTGTAGGAGCTGTGGATAAGTGGCCTGCCGGAGCGACCGCCAAGAGTCTGGCGCAGGCAGGCCACTTATCCACAGCGGC
>Ga0335075_10003927_pt1 | contig 23336 bp, 21 predicted proteins | sample Lox_Sample_24_FD_206723 | JGI IMG/M metagenome (GOLD analysis project Ga0335075, IMG submission 206723) | Soil microbial communities from Loxahatchee National Wildlife Refuge, Florida, United States - Lox_Sample_2.4 | ecosystem: Environmental > Terrestrial > Soil > Wetlands | place: USA...
CGCCGCGATCGGAACCTTCATCGACGGATGGAACGACCGCTGCCAGCCCTTCACCTGGACCAAGACAGCCGACGAATTACTCCCGCACTGCAAGCCAGGTAAGAGAACTTCGTTCACGCGACACTAGTACGGCTCTACTCCGAGGGCCGGCGGTAAAAACTGATCAGCACGCTGACCGGGACGCCGTCCGGATCGTCAGGGACGTCCTCCAGTTCCCTCGCTATGTCAGCAAGCCGCTGCCGCAGCGAGGCGGCTCTGTCCGGGGGCACCTTCGCCTCCATCATCCGCACCAGCGCCCTGGCCTGCTCCACATCGCCGGTCGTGCCCCGGCTGGCACGGAGGCTGGCGAACAGCTCCTCGCGGTACACCCTGAGCACCGAATCTGCCATGGCTTCAGCCTCCGGCGATGAAGACAGGCCAGGACCCTTGAAGACAAGGTCATGCTGGGCCGCCTGGTAGCGCTGCTCCACAATGCCGGAAACGAGCCGCGTGGCCGCCACCCGGATGAGGCCGGCGGCCTCGAGCACTTTCACGTGCCGGTAGAGCTTGGTCTGCGGCTCGCCCAGCTGCTCGGCGAGTTCTTTTACTGAGAGCACGGGCAGGGCTTCGGCGCCGCTCTCCATCAGCGCTCGAAGCAACCTCAGCCTGATCGGATCCCCGAGCGCTTTCAGGGTGGAGGCGTCGTCGACCTCGCGCACGACCGGTGCTTCTCCGGACCGGCCAGCCTGATCCGACCCGAGAGTCACGCTCAGCTTCGCATCGGGCTCCGCGCTGCCGCCAGCTGACTCGTCCACATGCCCATCCTGCCACATATTCGCGATCTCACTAGCATTCACGAAACAGTAAATGCTAGTGTTCACGAAATCATGAACGTTAGCGCTCTGGTGAAAATGGACCTCGTGAACTGGGACGGTGCGTATGGCAACCACGACCACGACTACCGCCACGGCCAGCAAGCCGGCCCTCCGGCCGCTCCGGCGTAACCCTCAGTTCCAGCTGCTCTGGCTCGGCCAGAGCACGGCCAGCCTCGGCATTACCGTGGCCTCTGTCGCGTACCCGCTGGCCATCGTGACCGTGACGGGGTCCGCGGGCCAGGCTGGCCTGTTCGCCGCGGTTCAGACAGTCGGGACGCTGGTCGCCGGCTTGCCAGCCGGTCACATCGCTGATCGCTATGACAGGCGGACGGTTGTGCTCGTGGTCCAGCTGTGCCGCGCGCTGGTGACCGCGGTCGTCGTGGCAGGACTCATCCAGAGCTGGCTGTCGCTTCCGCTGCTGCTCGCCGCCGCTGCACTGCTCGGCGCAGGCCAGGCCGCCGCCAGCGCAGCGCAGCTTCCGCTGGTGCGCTCGGTCGTTCCGCCAGAGCAGCTGACAACGGCCCTCGTTCAGGACGAAGTGCGGGTCAACGGCGCAGCTCTCGCTGGCCCGCCACTAGCCGGCCTGTTGTTCGGCGTCCGGCATGCCGCACCCTTCATCTTCACCGCAATCACATTCGTGGCTGCGGCTCTCGCCGCGGTTGCATTCAGAGCCTTTTCAGGCCGTCAGGGCACGGGCGCGCCGACAGGGCGGCCTGCCTCATCGGGCGCTAGGTCATCGGGCGCTGGGTCATCGGGCGTCGGCGGGATGCTGGCGGGCGTCCGCTGGATCTGGGCCGCGCCGATGCTGCGCGCTGCGCTCATCCTCTGCATGTCCGTGAACACCGTGGGAGCGGGGGTGGAGCTGATCGTCATCGTGCTACTGCACCGCCAGCACGCCTCGCCCGGGCTGATCGGCGTGGTGCTAGCCGCCGCAGCGGTGGGCGGGCTGGCTGGCGCGCCGCTGGTGCGGCCACTCCACCGGATCCGGCCGGGCGTCCTGCTGCTGGGCGCATGCCTGCTTGACATCCCGCTGATGGCGTTGCTGGCCGCGCCATACGGACCCTGGTGGCTGGGTAGCCTGCTGTTCACCAGCGCACTGATCATTCCGTCCCTGCGCGTGCTCATCGACGTGCTGATCTTCCGGCAGGTGCCGGACGAGCTCCGCGGCCGCACAGTCGCCGCACTGACAACCTTGCTCGCTGCGGGGATGCCAGTCGGGCTGGCCGGTACCGGAATCCTGCTGCAGTGGCTGCCGGCCCGGACCGCGGTGCTCCTGCTGGCCGCGCTTGAGGCAGTCGGGGTGCTGTGCTGCGCCGCCAGGAAAGAGCTGTGGCGCGCGCAGTGGCCGCAGTGAATCATGGGAAACCCGGCCATACTCACATCGACACGACAGGGAGACGGGCATGGCCATCGACACCGCACACTGGCAGGCTCGCCTGGATGAGCTGGCTGGCCGCTACCACGTACCCGGCGCTTCCCTCGCGATCCTTGCTGACGGAGAGGTCGCCACTGCGGCGACTGGCGTCGTCAACCTCGGGACCGGCGTGGAGACCACACCGGACTCAGTGTTCCAGGTCGGCTCCATCACCAAGGTCTGGACAGCCACGCTCATCATGCAGCTCGTGGACGAAGGCCTGCTTGACCTCGACGCGCCGGTAGCAGACGTGCTGCCCGAGCTGACGCTGGCAACTCCCGGCGCGACTGACCAGGTGACCGTGCGCCACCTGCTTAGTCATAGCAGCGGCATCGACGGTGACATGTTCGACGACGCAGGCCGGGGAGCCGACAGTGTCGAGCGCTACGTGGCGATGTGTGCGAAGCTCAGCCAGCTCCATCCGGCCGGCGCGACGATGTCGTACTCCAACTCCGGCTTTGTGATCGCTGGCCGGATCATTGAGCGGCTGACCGGCGGTACCTGGGACGCGGCGCTACGGTCCCGGCTGATCGAGCCGCTCGGGCTGACCCGGACGGTGACGCTGCCGGAGGAGGCGATCAGGTTCCGCGCGGCGTACGGGCACCAGGAGGTCGACGGCACCTGGCAGCTCGCCCCTGTCTGGGCGCTGCCAGGCGGGTCGGGCCCGGCTGGCGGCATCGTCGCGACGGCAGCCGATATCGTCGCGTTCGCCCGGCTGCACCTCGGCGGCGGGACGACACCCGCCACGGAGCCTGCAGGTGCGGGCAGGCTGCTCTCGGCGGCGAGCACGGCCGAGATGCAGCAGCCGCAGATCACGGTGCCTTCCTATCTGCCCGGCTCGCGGCACGTCGGGCTTGGCTGGCATCTGTATGACTGGGACGGGCACCGGATGATCGCGCACAATGGTGGCACGATCGGCCAGTACGCATTCCTGGTCGCGCTGCCGGAGACCGACGGTGCGGTCTGCCTGCTGACGAACGGCGGCCGCGCGACCCTGCTGTACCAGGACCTGTTCACGGAGATCTTCGGCTCGCTCTGGCAGGTCCCGATGCCCCCGCTGCCGGAGCCGGCCGCAGAGCCCTTGCCGGTCGAGCCGGGGCGCTACGTCGGCCGGTTCGAGCGCGAGGGCATCAGGATCGAGGTGACCGCGACCGACGATGGCAGCCTCGCCGTGACTGCCACTGACACCGGCCCGCTGGCGGACGTCAGCTCGGATCCCGTCGAGACGTACGTACTGCGCCCGCTCGCGCCGGACGTCTTCGTCGGCAGATCGAAGGAAGACCAGCCGTGGGCCACCTTCATCTTCTACGAGGTGGACGGGCATGGCGGTTATCTGCATTGCGGCGGCAGGGCTACCCCGCGCCGAGACTAGTGCTTCGAGTCACGGGCACTGCCATCATTGGTCGCATGACGGACAGCCAGCAGCAGTTCACCGTGCCCGCGGCCGACGGCCGGCAGCTTGAGGTGCTCGTGACCGGACCAGCAGACGGACTACCGCTGGTGTTCCACCATGGCACGCCCGGCGGCGTCGCCATCTATCCGCCCATGATCGCGGCAGCGGCCGAGACCGGCCTGCGTGTCGTGCTGTACGGGCGGCCGGGTTACGGCTCCTCGACGCCCGCTCCCGGCCGGGTCGTTGCCGGTGCCGCGGCCGACGTCGCAGCGATCCTGGATTACCTCGGCGCAGGCGAGTTTGTCACCGTTGGCTGGTCGGGTGGCGGGCCGCACGCGCTGGCCTGCGCGCACCTGCTGCCACGGCGCTGCCTGGCCGCGGCGACTCTGGCCGGAGTCGCGCCATTCAAGGCCGACGGGCTTGACTGGATGGCTGGCATGGCCAACGACAACGTCGGTGAGTTTGAGACGGCGCTGGAGGGTCCGGGTGCGCTCGCCGTGCTGCTGGAGCAGGTCGCGCCGCTGTTTCAGAGTCTCACCGGCGACATGCTCGCCGACAACATCGGCGACCTGGCTTCGGCGCCGGACAAGGAGGCGCTGCGCGGGGAACTGGCGGAGTACGTGGTGGCATCCTTCCGGGCAGGCCTGCGTCTCGGTATGTCCGGCTGGCGCGATGACGACCTTGCCTTCGTCACTGACTGGGGCTTCCCTGTCGCTGCGCCAGATGGTGCGGCTCCGGTCTGTATCTGGCAAGGCGATGAGGACTGGATGGTGCCGTTCGCGCACGGGCAGTGGCTGGCGAGCCATATCCCAGCGGCGCGGACGCACTTCTCCGCCGGTTCCGGGCACATGAACCTGCCGTTCGGCGATGTGTTCGCCGAGCTCGTCGAAATCAGCCAGATGGACTAGTCCGGGTCACGCGTCGTCTCTACTGTCTGATCATGGGGAGGATCATTGTTGTAGGGGCGGGCGTCGTGGCTCTGGGCACGGCCATGCTACTGGCCGATGACGGCCATCAAGTGGTCGTGCTGGAGCGAGACCCCGAGGCTCAGCCCGCCGACCCAACCGAGGCCTGGGCCTCATGGGAGCGTCCAGGGCTGAATCAGGCCCGGATGGCACATGCGTTCCTGGGCGGCTTCCGGGCGATTGTCGAGGCCGAGTTGCCACGGGTCGCCAGCGCTCTGGATGACGCTGGCGCTCTGCGGCTGAACTTCATCCGCGATGTGCTGCCCGCGCACGCGACCGGTGGCTGGCGGGATGGCGACGACCGGTACGAGTGGCTGACCGGTCGGCGTGTCGTGGTCGAGTCCGTACTGGCCGCAGCGGCCGAGTTGACAGCTAATGTCGAGATTCGCCGGGGCACCGCCGTAACGGGGCTGATCTGCGGTTCTTCGGCGCTTGCGGGTGTCCCGCATGTCACCGGAGTACGCACCAGGGACGGCGAGTCCATTGCAGCCGACCTAGTGGTGGACATGAGCGGACGGCGGTCAGCCCTGCCGGCCTGGCTTGCGGACATCGGTGCCCGCGCTCCCGTGGAAGAACTGGAGGACAGCGGATTCTTGTACTTCGGGCGGCACTTCCGCTCAGCGGACGGGTCACTGCCGCCCATGATGGGACCGCCGCAGATGAGCTGGGGAACCATTACCTCCCTCACGCTGCCGGCTGACAACGCGACGTGGTCCGTCACAGTCGTAGCAGGCTCGAAAGACCCGGCCATGCGGTCCCTGCGCGAGGCAGACCGGTGGGACGCGGTCGTGCGGAGTCTGCCGCTGGTCGCTCACTGGCTTGATGGGACTCCGATCGACGACGGTGTGCAGGTGATGGCCCGGCTGGAGGATCGCTACCGCGGATTCGTCGTCGACGGCAAGCCGCCCGCTACCGGCGTCGTTGCGGTTGCCGACGCCTGGGCATGCTCGAATCCCGCAAACGGGCGCGGCGCGTCCATCTCCACCGACCGGCACCGACTCGGCGAGATCGAGGCTGGTATCCGCGGCGAGACTTATGACTCTCCGGACGGCGCGTACCTACTCGAGAGAGCCCTTGAGGCCGCAATGCGGCGAGACCCGGAGTTGGTGCGGGCATACCTCGACATCCGGATGGTGCTACGGGCTCCCGAGGAGGTCTTGACCAGGCCCGGACTCCAGGACAAGATCCTCGACCTGGGGTCGGGCTGGCGTGACGAGCCGTCCCTCGGCCCCAGCAGAACGCAGTTGCTCGAACTGGTGGCATAGGAGGCCAGATGGGACGGGTGGACTCCGGCGGGGTCCGGATCGAATACGACGTCACCGGTGCGGGACAGCCGGTGGTGCTGTTGCACGGCTTCCCTGACTCGGGCAGGCTCTGGCGTCATCAGGTACCCGCGCTGGCCGCGGCAGGATTCCAGGTCGTCGTGCCAGATCTGCGCGGTTACGGTCGCTCCGGCCAGCCGGAGGCTGTCGATGCCTATGCGCTCCCGTTCCTGGCCGGAGACGTCCTGGCAGTGCTGGCCGATCTCGGCATCTCCAGGGCTCACCTCGTCGGCCATGACTGGGGCGCCGCGCTCGCCTGGGGTCTCGCGGCACTCGCGCCGGACACCGTCGACCACCTGGTGGCGCTGTCGGTGGGGCACCCGAGCACGTTCCGCCGCACGTCACTCCAGCGCGAGAAGTCGTGGTACATGCTGCTCTTCCAGTTTCCTGGCGTCGCAGAGCGGTGGCTGACCGAGGACAACTGGGCCAATTTCCGGAACTGGGGCGGGCACCCGGACGCCGATCAGGTCATCGCGGAACTAGAGGCCACCGGTGCGCTGACTCCCGGGCTGAACTGGTACCGCGCGAACGTCCCGCCCGAGTCCTGGGTGGAGCCGCCGCTGCAGCTCCCGGCAGTCCAGGCCCCGACCATGGGTATCTGGAGTACCGGAGACATGGCCCTGACCGAAGTCCAGATGACGGACTCCGCCGAGAACGTGGCAGGCACATGGCGGTACGAGCGTCTCGTCGGCCCCGGGCACTGGATGCAGCTCGACGCTCCGGCTGAAGTGACAGCGCTCCTGCTCGACTTCCTGCCTCGTTAGCACTGTGCTTGCGGGGACAGAACGTGACCTGGCGCACCGGCTGGACGCCCAGCTCGGCGACCGCAGCCGCGAGCAAGTCCCGCTTGATGTCGGTGCTTAGCTGGCCAGCCTTGGGATAGGCCACCCAGGATCTGCAGCTTGGCTGCCAGTTCCATACGATGCCGATTATGGCGCGCTGACCGCGGGCCCCGGAGACGGTCCGGGGCCTGCGCATTGATGCGACTACGGTGCTACTTGACCACCTTGTAGCTGTACGGGAAGGCTGCGATCTCGTCGCCGGCGGGCATGTCGAAGACGCCTGCCAGGCCGGCCAGCGTGACGTCGTCGATGAACAGCGTGCCACGGTGCACGGAACCGGTCGCGCCGCTGACCTTGATCTTGATGGTGATCGTTGCCGACTTCCCTGGCCTGACGTAGACGGGCAGGAAGGCGGTGGTGGGCGCCAGGCCGTTGGCTGCGCTCCAGAGGTCCTCGGTCGACGATCTCACCGTCTTGTCAAACGCTCGCACCACGGCGGTGACCGTGGCCGCCGCGGCCGCCGCCGGCGCGCCGCTTGCCGGGTACGGCCCGACCTCGTCCGGGACCAGTCCCCAGAGACCGGGGCTGATTTCAGCGTTGCTGTAGGTCAGGCTGGCCGAGTCGCCGGACCGGATACCTTCAAGGTCAGGATCGCCGGGGAGGTACGCCCAGTTGAAGTCGACATGTGTGGAGCCCGTCAGCGTCTCGTGAAGCGCGCTGGTCTGCGTCGGGACGAAATAATACGGGGCCGGATCGGGGGCTGTGGCCGTCGGGGCAGGCAGCGGAAGGGTGAGGTCCGCCGCGTCCGCGCCCGTGTTCTGGTTGGGCAGGGTGATCTTCTCGTCCGAGGTCAGCCGGGGGTCCGCGAAGTAAGCCTCGGGCGCGCTTCCGGAGTTACGGACCCTGATCTTGTAGGTGTAGGTCTTGCCCTCGGCGAGCTGCTTCCCGCCTGGCAGCGAGCCGGTGATCGGCAGCGCGCTGAAGCCGATGGTGCCCTTGAATGGTTCGGACAGTTCCGACCCGCTCACCGCGTTCGCCCACTGGAGTGCGACCGTCCACGTGCCCGCCACTGGGTCGGCGTGGTAGACGTCGACCGCCTTGGTGGAGATTGCCTCGTCGAAGGCCGCGTTGAGCGTCACATTCGTGGAGTAGCCAAGGTTCTGACCGGTCGGGTCGATCAGGTAGGCCGTCACGATGTCGTCCGGGTCAGTGGCGAGCTTCAGGTCGACGTGGATGTTCCTGGCACCCTTCGGCACGCTGAACACGTAGTAGTTAGCCTGCGCCTGCGCATCGGCCCGGCCGTTGCCGCCGGTCAGCACGCCGGAGAAGCTGCCGCCCCTGGCAGTGGTCGGGACCACGGTCCGGATCGTGACCGGTATGGTCGTCTTCGTGCTGCCAGAGGAGACGAGCACGGACTCAGATGTGTCGCCTGGCGCTGCCGGGCTGGTGACCGTTAGCCTGGCGCTGGCCGTCTTGCCTGCGCTGACGGTCAGCTTCTTCGCGCTGAGCCTGCTGCCTGAGGCGTACTGCCAGGTCGTGGCCCGCCACTGGACTTTGCCGCTCGTGCCGACGCCACCCGGAGTCGCGCCGTTCTGTTCGGTGAAGAAGACTGCGGTCCACGTCCCGGCGGGCGGGTTGGTCACCTGCAGGTCAGCGTAATCGGCAAGCCCCTGGGGGAACGAGTACGCGGCGTAGGCCTTGTCCGGCTCGAACAGCGCCACGTGCAGCACGGCGCTCTGATCCGTGAAGGGGTAGTCGGCCATGAAGTCGAGCCGGGTGGTCCCGGAGTGGGCCGGCACCGTGAAGTGCTTGGTCTGATAGACCTCGGTCACGCCGCTCCAGATCGGCATGGTCCCGGTGTTGGCGGGGCAGGCCTTCGGCGGGGTGGCTGAGGTGCCCGTCTCAGGCTGCATGCAGAAGCTGCCTGACTCGGTGCCGATCTCCTTGGTCAGCGTCCTGGTGGACAGGGACACCGAGACAGTCTTCGAACTCGTGTTGGTCACCGAGATCGTCTTGCTGGTGCTGGTATGCGGCTTCTGGCTCACATTGATCTGGTCAGGGCTGATAAGCAGGCTGCCGGTAGCGGAGCTGGTTCCGATCGACTTCGCCAGCCCGACCGCGGCGCCGACGTTGAGCAGGCCCGCGCCCTGCTGCGTCGCAGGCGCATCGATGTCGGTGGCCGAGCTCATCAGGATCTGCTTGACCAGGGCAGGCGAGGGGTCCTTGCCGGCATGTGCGCTCGCGTATGCCTGGATCACGTCGGCCGCGGCACCTGAGGTCAGCGGAGCTGCCTCGCTCGTACCGCCGGTGAACTCGACGTCCGCGCCAGCGGTGTCGGAGAGGTTGGTGCAGTCCGAGTACATCGCGATGTTGGAGTCGCAGAGCGCCCAGTTCTGGTCGCCGGGCGCGACCAGGTCGACTGTGCCGCCAGCCTCCGTGTACCCGCCGGATGACAGGGCCGAGATGTTGTTGTTGACGTAGGTGCCGTTGCCGACGCCCGGCGTGTTGATTCCGCCGAAGCTGGCCTGCTCATAGCCGCGGAGCGTGGTGGTGGCGCCAACGCTGATCACGTTCGGGTCGCTCGCCGGGCTTGCGATCGTGCTCGTCGATCCTGCGTCGCCGCTTGCCACGACAACGGTCACGCCTGCGCGGACAGCCGCGTCGTCGGCCTGCCGGTCCAGGTCGGCTGCCAGGTCGGGGAAGTCCTCCGAGCCGAAGGACTCGTTGATGACCTTGGCTCCAGAACTGACCGCGTAGTTGATCGACTGCAGGATTGCTGACGTCGTCGTTCCGTTGGTCTGCGCCTCGGCCTTGAGGGCCAGCACGTCAGCACCAGGGGAGACGCCCTGTATCCTGACCCAGCAGCCGCCGGTGATCTGGTGGTCCGCGCTCAGCGCAGTGTTCAGGTTGTAGGCCGTGTTGGCCTGCGCGGCGATCGAGCTTGCGTCGAGGAATGCCTCGCCGCCACCGGTCGGAGCGTTCACGCCGTCGGTGGAGAAGTCGACCTCCTTGACGACCGGAGAGCCGGCCGCCGAGCCAGCCGAGGCGAAGGCTGCGTTCCGCTGGAAGTCCGGGTTCGCTGTGTCCAGGCCGTCGGCGATCAGCGCAACCGTAACGCCAGCCCCGTCCGCGCCCGGCGACACTGCGTTGATCGCGTCGAGCGCCGCGGGGTTCAGCTGGGGATCGGTTTCGGTGCCAGTGCCGTCGGTGCTGCAGACTGGCGAGGAGCTGGCGGCGGCATCGCCGGGAAAGCTGTTGAGCCCCGGCAGCGTCGGACCGGGAATCACCTGGTTGGGCACGACGCGCGAGACCGCGGGGTTCTCCGCGAGGGCGCCGGCTCCTGCCGGGGTCGTGGTGACGATGACGGCGTTCACGAGGCTGGTCGACGCGATCTCGGTGCCGCCAAGCGAGTGCAGCTGCCTGAGCACGGGCGCCTGCTGAGATCGGACCGCGCTGTGCCGTGCGGCTGACCTGGCTCCGAGGGTGGTGTCCTGATCACGCAAGATGACGATGTAGGTGCGCTCGGCTCCGCCGGGCGCGCTTAACCTCCCGGCAACTGCGGCGCTTGCCAGTCCGGCTGTCAGGGCCACGGTCGCCGGCACCGCCGCCAGCGCGATCCACGTCTTGTGCAGGCGCATGCATGCCCTCCCCGTTTGGCTGGTAGCAACCCTAGACCTCGGCTGGACAGATCGGCGGATAGCGGGAGTTGCAATAATCGCCGCATGACCTATGTCGCCGACGCAGACCGCTATGCCGACCGGATGCCGTACCGCCGCTGCGGACGCAGTGGCATCAAACTGCCCGAGATCTCGCTGGGCCTGTGGCACAACTTCGGCACGGACACGCCCATCGACACCCAGCGCGCCATCATCCTGCGGGCCTTCGACCTCGGCGTGACGCACTTCGACCTGGCGAACAACTACGGCGACCAGCTCCGCCTGGCGTCGCCGGATCAGTTCGCGGGCTACGGCTCGCCGTACGGCGCGGCGGAGTCCAACTTCGGCGAGATCCTGCGATCGGACCTGCGCCGGTACCGCGACGAGCTGGTCATCTCCACGAAGGCTGGCTACGACATGTGGCCGGGTCCGTATGGCGAGTGGGGCTCACGCAAGTACCTGCTGGCCAGCCTCGATCAGTCGCTCGCGCGGATGGGCCTTGATTACGTCGACATCTTCTACAGCCACCGGTTCGACCCGGATACGCCGCTCGAGGAGACCATGGGCGCGCTGGACACCGCGGTCAGGTCGGGCCGGGCCCTGTACGCCGGCATCTCGTCCTACTCGGCGGAGCGGACCGCCGAGGCGGCGGCCATCATGCGGCAGCTCGGCACGCCGCTGCTCATACACCAGCCGTCGTACTCGATGGTCAACCGCTGGATAGAAGGCGGCCTGCTGGACGTGCTCGGGCGGGAGGGCATCGGCTGCATCGCGTTCTCGCCGCTGGCCCAGGGCCTGCTGACGAGCAGGTACCTGGACGGCGTGCCGGCCGGCTCACGAGCCAGCCAGCCGAACAGCTCGCTGTCAGCCGATCAGCTCAGCGCCGCGAACATCGCGCACGCTCGCGCACTCAGCGAGATCGCCAGCCAGCGCGGACAGTCACTAGCTCAGCTCGCGCTGTCCTGGGTGCTGCGCGACGAGCGAGTCACGTCCGCGCTGATCGGCGCCTCCAGTGTCGCCCAGCTCGAGGACAACCTGGCCGCGGCCGGGCGCGCGAACTTCACAGCAGAGGAACTGGCGGCTATCGACAAGCAGGCAGTCGAGGCCGGCATCAACATCTGGGCAGCGTCGAGCGACACGTGACCTGCTTGCGCAGACTCAGCCGGCGCCGACGGCAGCCAGCAGGACGAGCAGGATGGTCGTGGTCGCCAGCGCGCCGTGAAGGGCGATGACGAACGCCGGTGCTCGCGTGGTCTTCCGGATGCTTGCTGCCGCGGTCGCTACCGGTGACGTGGCGGTTCGGACCGGTGTTGTGCGCGGCGGTGCGGCAACTCCGGCTCCGGCCGGCGGCTCGGCCGGCTGGCTCGTCGGCCGATCGGCTGCAGCAACTGGCGACGGTTCCGGCGAGGGGACGTCGGCCGTGTCGGGCATGCCAGCAAGCAGCGTGGCCATGCCGAGCCCGGCTATCACGAAGGTGAAGCCGACGGCTACCCAGCTGACCGCTGCTGCTCCCGTCAGCAGGTAGGCGATCCAGATCACCAGGCCAGCGACGGCTAGTCCGCCATGGCCAACGGCCATCGGGGCCGGCATCCTTCGGCGACCCGGTGTCCGCAGGCCGGCGAGGAGATATGCCCCTGCGACGGCGGTAACGAACCACGACGCGAGCGCGGCGAGCCGACCAGGCTCCAGAGCCTGGCTGGCTCCGGTTGGCACGGCCGCTGACGCTGGCCGTGCCGGTGCGACCGGCATGACGAGGGCCGCGAGGTAGTGGCTGTCCCTGTTGGCCACCCGGCGTGCCTCGACTTTGCGCAGGCCCCTGGTGTTCTCCCTGATCGCCCGTCCCACGGCCACGTTCGTGTCGGTGCGGCCGAGGCCAGCGCAGGCGGGCGGGATCGACGTGACGGTGACGTGGTGCTTCAGCGCCTGCACGCCGTAGTTAAAGCAAGTGTCAGTTGTGGCTTTCGGCGGTGCGTCGCTGGCACAGCCGGTGGCCAGGATGGTTCCGAGCGCGAGCGCTGCCAGCGTGGCCCGGACGGGCATGAGGATCCGGCGCATCGTCACCTACTGAAGTTAGTACAAAACACGGCTGACTAAACCTGTCAGGGGCGGCTAGTTCTGTCGACCTGCGTGCCCTCGTCTGGCCGGGCATGATGTCAGGCGTGGCGGATCAGGACAGGGCCGGTGAACTGCACGATAGCGTCGTGTCGGCCCTCAAGCGCGAGGTAGCGGCATTCGACGCGGTGGCGGCCAGGGAGCTGGCGTCGAAGGACAGGTTCCTGGTCGAGCTTGACCGGCTCGCCGACCCTTTCGACCGGAATGCCGACCCGGTGCACGTGACCGGGTCTGCCATCGTGACCGGGCCGCGGGGCGTGGTGCTGCACCTCCACAAGCGGCTCGGCGGCTGGATGCAGCCGGGTGGTCACGTCGACCCGGGCGAGACCCCGGCCGAGGCAGCACTGCGGGAGACGCGCGAGGAGACGGGCCTGCCGGTCCGGCATCCGCAGGAGGGGCCGCGGCTGATCCATCTGGATGCTCATCCGGCCGGCACCCATGTCCACCTCGACCTTAGGTACCTGCTGCTGAGCGAGGACGCCGAGCCGTCTCCGCCGCCGGGGGAGAGCCAGGATGTCCGCTGGTTCACGCTGGCCGAGGCCATCGACGTGGCGGATGACGCCCTCGTCGAGGGGCTACGGCGGCTGCGGGATCAGCCCGGCATGGATGTGCCCTAGCGCGAGCTGCTGTCCGCGGTCCCGTTCGCCGGCAGCCTGACGATGAACCTGGTCTCACCGGGCCGGCTCGCCACCTCGGCTGCGCCGCCATGAGCCACCGTCACCGCGTGCACGATCGCGAGCCCGAGGCCGCTCCCGCTCTCAGCCCTGGACCGCGTGCTGACAAACCGCTCGAACACATCCTGCTGAAGTTCGGCAGGGATGCCCGGCCCGTTGTCGGTGACGCTGAGTACGGCGGTAGCTGTCGCTGGCTCCGCGCCGCTGGTCGCTGCCGGACCGTTCTGCAGAGCCACCGTGACCAGCGTCCCGGCCGGCGTGTGCCGTGCGGCGTTGCTCAGCAGATTCGCGAGTACCTGCCGGAGCCGCTGTTCGTCGCCGCGAACGACGACGGGCTCGGCCGGCAGCTCGAGCTGCCACTTGTGGTCAGGACTGCCGACTCTGGCGTCGCTGGTGGCGTCCAGTACCAGCCGGGTCATGTCGACGGGCTCGCTGGCGAGCGGCCGCCCGGCGTCAAGCCGGGCAAGAAGCAGCAGCTCGTCGACGAGCTCGGTCATCCGCGCGGCCTCCGACTCGACCCGGCTGAGCGCATGCGCGATATCGGCCGGCAGCGGGCCCGGATGACGCCGTGCCAGCTCGGCGTAGCCACGGATGGCTGCCAGCGGCGTGCGCAGCTCGTGGCTGGCGTCGGCCGCGAACGTGCGCAGCCGCGACTCGCTCGCCTCGCGCCTGGCCAGCGCCCGCTCGACATGGCCGAGCATGCGATTGAAAGCTGCGCCGACCTGGCCGACCTCGGTACCTGGATTCGCATCAGGCACGCGCTCGGGCAGGCTGACCTCGCCGCTGCTCAGCGGCAGCTCAGTGACTCTGGTTGCGGTGGCCGCCACCCGGCGCAGCGGCCGCAGCGAGACCCGGACCCACGCGGTGCCGATCACGCCGGTGATGACGAGCGCGGCGAGGAAGACCGCGATCTCGGCGGCGGCCACCTCCTGCAGGGTGCTGCTGACCGTGCTCAGCGGCAGACCGCTGATCACGCGGCCGTCGTCGGTCGCTGTGGCGGTCATCCGGTAGCTGCCATACGACGTCAGGTCGATGGTCACGTCTTTGTCAACCGGGACCCTGGCGATGGCGGCTGTCTCCGCGGCGCTAAGGCGGCACGGGCTGCTGCTGCCCGCGAAGAACGGGTAAGTGACCTTTCCGTCCCGGCCGATAGCGGCCGTAAACGCAGCGGATGCCTGCTGCTGAGCGCAGAACTGCGGCGCGTGCGAGTCCTCGTCGGCCGGCTGCCCGCCAGCTGGCTGCCCGCCGCCTGACTGGCCGTCGCCTGGCCCGCCGCCGTGAGAGCCGTCCTGGTCACCGCCGTCCGGATCGCCACTCTGCGGCGGACTGGTGCAGTCCGCGTACCGAGCGCTGGCCGTGCCAAGCTCGACATCGAGCTGGCTGATCAGCACGCTGTGGAGGTGCGTGTAGGTGACCACGCCAACTGTGGCGCAGGCCAGCGCGAGCAGCGTGAGCAGCCCGGCAATCAGCCGTCCGCGCAGCGTCCGGGCGGCGAGCCATCCGCGGAGCCGGGACGGGCGCTCCGGCCGGCCGCGCGTCGAGTGCGCCGTCATGTCAGGCCGGCGGCTTAAGCACGTAGCCGACTCCGCGAACCGTGTGGATCAGCGGCTCGCGGTCGGTGTCGATCTTCTTGCGGAGGTAGCTGATGTAGAGCTCGACGACATGTGCCTGACCGCCGAAGTCGTAGTTCCACACCCGGTCGAGGATCTGCGCCTTGGAGAGGACCCGGCGCGGATTGCGCATCAGGAACCGCAGCAGCTCGAACTCGGTTGCGGTCAGCTCGATCAGCTCGCCGTCCCGGCGCACTTCCCTGGCATCTTCGTCCATGACCAGGTCCGCGACGGTCAGCTCGACGCCCGAATGAGTCCGCGCCATCCCGGCCCGGCGCAGCAGCCCGCGCAGCCGGGCGATCACCTCCTCCAGGCTGAACGGCTTGGTCACATAGTCGTCGCCGCCTGCGGTGATGCCGCTGACGCGGTCCTGGACCGAGTCGCGGGCTGTGAGGAAGAGCACACAGACATGCGGGAGGACTGCCCGGACGCGGTGCAGCACCTCGATGCCGTCGAAGTCGGGGAGCATGATGTCGAGCACAATCGCGTCCGGCTGGAACTCGCGTGCCGTCCGCACGGCGCTGCCGCCATCCGCCGCCGTCCGGATCTCCCAGCCCTCGTAGCGCAGCACGCTGGCCAGCAGCTCGGCCAGGCTCGGCTCGTCATCGACGACAAGCACGCGAACGGCGCTGCCATCGGTCCGTAGCAGCGTGCGGTCGGTGATCGCGGCTGCTGGCTGGCCGTCCTCGGCGCGGGCCAGGGGTGCCATCACTGTCGTCATAGCCCCATCCTGGCTCTGTTCGCCCGGGCCAGTCTCTGAGCTACCTCTGAATATCGTCAGCGAATCAGCCGCGCGCAGATAATCCTCATGTGCACATCATCTTGCAAACGCACCGACTGACCCTGCGGGAGTTCACCGAGGGCGACGTGGACAGCCTCTTTGACCTCAACAACGACCCAGAGGTGATGCGCTACCTTACCGGCGGCAGGCCAACACCTCGCGAAGTGCTGCGGGACGAGGTCATCCCATTTCATCGTGCCGTCTACCAGCGGCTGGACAGGCTCGGTACCTGGGCGGCAGAGTCCAGCACCACCGGTGAGTTCCTCGGCTGGTTCCACTTCCGTCCTGGCGCCGACGGGGACATCACGAACATCGACCTCGGCTACCGGCTCAGCAGGTCGGCCTGGAATAAGGGCTACGCCACCGAGGGCTCGCGTGCCCTGATCGACATGGGCTTCACCGAGCTTGGCGTTGAGCGGGTGTTCGCGCACACCATGACGGTCAATGCCGCCTCCCGGCGCGTCATGGAGAAGTGCGGCCTGACGCTGGTGCGCACGACTCCGTACGACGGACCCGACCCGATCGAGGGCTCCGAGCAGGGCGAGGTCGAATATGCGCTGACCAGGCAGGAGTGGGAGAAGCGCACGGGCCGCCCGCCAAGGTAGCGGCGTCAGGCAGGCTTCTCCGCAACGATGCCGATGTTGCGCGGCAGCACGGTTCCGCCGCCGGACAGCTCCTCCAGTTCTCCGATGATCAGCCCGGCGCCGGCGATGGCGCCGACGAAGCTCCCGAGCGTCTTGTGGTGGAAGCCGACGCGGCTCGCAGGGCCCGATCCGTCGCCCGAGCCGCGGTTCGACCACCCGACTCGCCCGTAGCCCGGCATGAACTGAAGGGACCCGTCGGCCGACTCAGCCGTCCGGTTCACGAACGGTCCGAGGAAGCACGGATGCAGCCCGACGTACAGGAACCGCCCGCCCGGCCGCAGGCACCGCGCCACCTCCCGCGCCACGGCAGCGAAGTCCGCCACGTCGGTATGCATGAACATGGCGATGGCAACGCCGGCCGCACCACTGCGCACCGGCATTCTGCTGGCATCGGCACGGAACGTGGCCGTCAGCCGTCCCCGTGCATAGCGAAGCTGATCAGCCGAGATGTCGAAACCCAGCACGCGATACCCGGCCGCGCGCAGCGCGCTGCCGTGCCGGCCGGTCCCGCAGCAGAGCTCGAGAACCACGGTTCCCGGGTTGCCGCTAGTGCCGAGGTGGCGCGCCAGGAACTCCTCATCCTCCGACCTGTCATACGCCGAGGACGTCTGCTCGTACCACTCCGCGTGACCGTCGTACCGGGCCAGGCGGCTCGCAGCAGGATCAGCGCTCAGCTCAGCCACGGTGCTTAATCTGGCTGAATGGCACGTCCTTGTCGACCCGGACCTCGGCGGGCAGCCCGAGCACTTTCTCGGCGAGGATGTTCTTCTGGATCTCGTCAGTGCCGCCGGCGATCGACTGACCGGGCACGGACAGCAGAACCTCGGCGATGATCCCGCTCATCGGCGAGTCAGGGCCGGTCAGCAGTGACTGCGCGCCGGCGATCATCGCGTGCACCCGCGCCGATTCCCGCGCGATGTTACTTGCCGCCAGCTTCCCGATCGAGCCCTCCGCGCCGGGCCTGGCACCAAGGGCTCTGGCGGCTCGCGCTCGCTCCGCGGTCCACGCGCTGACTCGCTGCATCGTGATAATCCCGGCGACGGCCTGCCGGATCACCGGATCGTCCCTAACCCCGGCAGCCCTGGCGTGCTCGACCACGAGGTCGGGCCGCCCGGCGCGCTGCGGATACCAGGAATAGGTCGCGAAGTGGTCGTCAGCCTCGGCCCGCGCCTCGTCGAGTGCGCGCCCCGGCGCGGGGGAGTAGCGCGGGCGCTGCAGCGCGGCGAAACGCCGCTCGTACGCCAGCGTGGTCAGCGCCGCCGCCCAGCCCTGACCTACCGCGCCGATCACGTTGTCGCGCGGAACGCGGGCGTCGGTGAGGAACACCTCGTTGAACGACGCGTGGAAGTTCATCTGCCGGAGCGGGCGAGCCTCGACGCCGGGCTGGTGCATCGGCAGCGCGAAGTACGTGATGCCCTGGTGCTTCGGCACGTTCCAGTCGGTCCTGGCCAGCAGCATGGCCATGTCGGCGTGGTGCGCGCTGGTGTTCCACACCTTCTGACCGCTGATCACCCAGCTGTCGCCGTCCAGCACAGCCGAGGTGGACAGCCCGGCCAGGTCGGAGCCGGCACCGGGCTCGCTGAAGAGCTGGCACCAGGTCTGCTCCCCGGTCAGGATCGGCGCCAGCAGCCGCTCACGCAGCACGTCGCTGCCGTGTGCCAGGATGGTCGGCGCTGCCAGCCACGTCCCGCTGCCGACGGGGACACCGACCGCACCGAGGCGCAGCAGCTCGCTCGCGACCACGTCGTCGGCCCAGGCTGGCAAGTCGCGGCCATGCCAGCGCCGGGGCCAGCTGGGCACGGCCCAGCCTGCCTCGAGCAGGAGCACCCGCCAGTCATGCAGCGCCATGTCCGCGTCCCAGTGCTGACTGGCCCACTCCGCCACCTCGGCGCGAATCTCCTCGGCACCGGGTCTGTCCTGCGTCGGTCTGCCGTGCATCGGGCTGTCAGGGGCCCGGGGAGTCACGCCGAGCCCTCAGTGGCGGTGATGTCGGCCAGGAAACCGCGAAGCACCTGGTTGAAAAGCTCGGGCTGGGAGACGTTCGGCGCGTGCCCGGCGTCCGGGATCACGACCTTGCGTGCATGCGGGATCTTGGCCGCCATGTAGTCAGCCGCCCCGAGGAACGGGGTGTCATCGGCGCCGACGATGACCAGCGTCGGCGCCTCAATCCGCGGCAGCCCGTTGATGACATGCGCGTCGCGCTGCGTCAGCGTGTGCCGGGCGGCGTGAATCAGGCCGCTGGCATCGCGATGCTCGTCCGCGTGCAGCTCCGCGCTCGATCCGAGGGCCGCCACGCCGCGCGCGGCGAGACGGTCGGCCGTCCCGTTGGCGCGCCGGTTCCAGTCATCCCTGGCGGCGTCGTTGCGGTAGCCAGGACCCGTGTCGATCAGCACCAGGCCCGCCACCCGGTCAGGGGCGCTCAGGGCGAAGTCGAGCGACAGGAAGCCGCCGAGCGAGTGACCGCCCAGAACGGCGCGGTCAAGTCCGAGCACACCGAGCAGAGCGAGCATGTCCGCCAGCGCCTCGCCGGGCTCGTAGCGGGCAGGATCGTCCGGGTAGTCGCTATTGCCGTGGCCGCGCAGGTCCCAGGTCACGACCTGGTTGCTCGCGCTGATCGCCGCCAGGTTCGGCCGGAACATCGCCGAGGTGGCACCGTAGCCGTGCGTCAGCAGCAGCGCCGGCATCCCGCTGCCGGTGACCTGATAGGCGATGTTCCCGGCCGTCCGGGTCAGTACCGGCATGCTCACCGGCCGGTGAAGCTGGCGGGCCGCCGGTCCCGCACTGCCGCCAGGCCCTCGCGCCAGTCCGCTGTCTGCATGAGCCGCTCCTGTTCTGCCCGCTCTCTGACCATCGCCTGTCGTGCCGCCTCGACGAGCTCACCTCGCAGCGTTGCCCGGATCGAGCGAACCGCGAGCGGAGCTGATGTGGCGATCTGCGCGGCCAGCTCACGCGCGCGCGCCCGTGCCTGGCCGGATTCGGCTAGCTGGTCGGCAAGTCCGATCGCGTGGGCCTCCTCAGCACCGATCCGGCGCCCGGTATACAGCAGGTCCTGCGCCTTCTGCTGGCCGACAGCGGCCGGCAGCGTGACGCTCAGCGCGAAGCCCTGATGGATGCCGAGCAGCGCGAAGTTCGCCGCGAACCTGGCTTCCGGTGCGGCCACGCGGAAATCCGCGGCCAGTGCCAGCCCGAGCCCGCCGCCGACCGCGGCGCCCTGGATGGCGGCGACGACCGGGAGCGGCTGCTCGAACAGCCGGATGGCGAAGTCGTACAGGTGCGCCCCGTCCGGCCTGCCGATCGCGTCCTTGTCGGCGAAATCGGCGCCCGCGCAGAACACGCGCCCGGCGCTGCACAGCACGATCGCGCGGCAGTGCGGGCTCGCCGCCAGCTCCTCGCACGCGGCCGCGAGCTGCTCGATCAGGCCGACGCTGAAGTAGTTGCTCGGCGGCCGGCTGAACTCCAGCGTCGCCACATAGTCGTCACCGAGCTCGACGGTCAGCTCCCTGGCGGGCTCCGCGCTGGCTGGCCCTGCCGTTCCGGTGCTGTCCGCCATGTTTCTCCTCGCCAGCCGTGTCGCAGGGTTCCTGCGCCATCGTAGGGCTGGCTGGCCTGCTCCAGTAATCGGCTCCGCGCAGCAGCCGGTCAGAGCAGGCTGTCCACCCGGTGCACGTCGCCGCACGGCACGTTGAGCGCGGCATGGTGCTGGCGGATGGCCTCCTCGTCGGGGCCTTCGAGCAGGCAGTAGACCTTGCCGTCCGCGTTATGGAACAGCTCGAGCTGCTTGACGCCAAACTGGTCGGTCGCACCATCGCGCGTGCCCTGCGCGATCTCCTCGATAGCGCCGGCAGGCAGCTTCAGGTCATCGTGGAAGTCCATGAACTTCGGCATCGGATTCCCTCCCCGCGACTCGTGTGAAAGTCGCCGTCCTTCAAGGAAGCGTAAAGCCGTCAGGTCCGCGCCGCCATCGGTTGATGCGCCCGTGGTTAAGGCGCCCGTGGTTGAGGCGCCCGTGGTTGAGACGCCCGTGGTTGAGGCGCCCGCAGCGAGAGTACGGACGACAGCCATGACAGGCTTGCGGAGTGGTTCCTGGCTTGCCAGGGAACCGCACCTATGTCTTTGAGCATCGGACTGTCTCTCAGCTACCGACGGACTTGACGGCAGGAGTGACGATGCAGGCGATCATGGTGGATGAGCCGGGCGGCCCGGACGTACTGCGGATGGCCGAGGCGGCGATGCCCGAGCCGGGTCCTGAGGACGTGCTCGTCCGGGTGCTGGCCGCAGGCGTCGGGCCCTGGGACGCGGCCCGGCGTTCCGGCCAGATGCCCGGTTCATTCCCCTACATTCCGGGCCTGGAATTCTCCGGCGTGGTGGAGGGGAACACGGGTGACGCCGCCGCGTTCGAAGATGGCGAGCCGGTCTACGGCTACCGCTGGCCGGATGGCTGCTATGCCGAGTATGTCGCGTGCCCGGCCGAGCAGCTTGCCCCGCTGCCAACCGGTCTCGACCCCGACGAGGCAGCAGCCGTCCCCGTGTGCGGGCTGACGGCGTTGCAGGGCCTGGCCAGCGAGCTGGGAGTTGGCAGCGGCGACACTGTGCTGATAACCGCGGCTGCTGGCGGCGTCGGGCACCTTGCAGTGCAGATCGCGCGCATTCTCGGAGCGAGCGTGATCGCAACCGCCAGCCCGCAGAACCACGAGTTCCTGCACACCCTCGGCGCCGAACTGGTGGTTGACCACACCCAGCAGGACTGGCCTGAGCAGGTCCGCTCGCTGTCCGGCGGCGGCGTCACGAAGGCGCTGGCCACCGCCGCGCCAACGCTCGCGGGTGCCGCCGCCTCAACGCGCGAGGGCGGCGTGGTAGCGACGGCGGTGCACGCCGACTATCCGCAGAGTGCCGGCGTCCGCTGGCAGCCTTACGACAGCAGGCCGTCCGGATCCGACCTGATCAGGATGGCTCCGTGGTTCGATGACGGTTCGCTGCAGGTGCACGTTTCGCGGCGGTTCTACTGGAAGGACGCGGTCGCTGCGCAGCGTGAGATCGAGCACGGGCATATCCAGGGCAAGTTGCTGCTCATCGTCGACGACGACCTCGCGGCGCAGATGCAGGTCTGAGCGCACTGCCGGTCTGAGCGCACTGCCGGTCTGGGCGCACTGCCGGTCTGGGCGCACTGCCGGTCTGGGCGCACTGCCGGTCTGGGCGCACTGCCGGTCTGGGCGCACTGCCGGTCTGAGCAGCTTGCGCCTGTCCGCGGCGGTTGGCCGCCATTCCACTTGTCCACAGTTCCTGTGGACAAGTTGTGGATGGCGCCGTGGAGATTTGTCGTTGACAGGGGATAAACAACAGATGTCTTGTGGATGGCCAAAGAATCTTGAACTTCTCCCGGAAAGGCCTTGTGCCGCGCACTCGATCCGCAGTAGAAATCTCTCACCACTGAAGACGGGATCCGCCCCGGGGGAGACCTCGGGAACGCTGGAAGGGCCGGGCGACTGGCGCGGACGGCGGGAATCTGACACCGGTGGCGCCACGCGGCGTACAGCAGCCGAGCAATCGGACGGCTAGGGCCGCGAGGTAACCGCCGCGCAGCCTGGCCGGGTAACCGGCAACCCGGGCAGCGAGGCAAACGGCGAGGCCCCTCCATCTCATACATGGAGGGGCCTCGTCCCCTTCCGGCGCTAATGCAGCATGCAGCTAAGCGGCGCAGCACCGTATTTCGCCTGCGATTGTAATTCCCGTGGCCGCGAGCGGGCAAACCCGACCGGCGTGGGCATACCTCGTTCCCGATACTTAAATCGGCTAATCTTCGGGCCGATGTAATTCAGCGGTCAGCAACCCTCACGGCGTGGCTATTGCGTAATCGCACGATTACAGTGCGACACTGCCTGTGAGGAACTGGTTGGTCCAGCCTGCGGGGCGGCCGGGACGGGGGAGCGCGGTGAGTATCGGCGCCAGCGTTGCTGCTTTCGACGGCTATGAGCACGCGCCGGTGCCGGGCGCGGAACCAGCCGCGGGGCCGGATCAGGTCATGCTCGGGCGCCGGTCGCTGCAGTCCAGCCGCCGGTCCGTGCTGTACGTGCAGGCCGCCGGGGACGCTGGGCCGCCGGCCGACCTGGCCACGTGGTTCACGGAGCGGGGGTTCCACTTCTACCTCGCCATGCTCAGGCGATCGCGCTGGCTCCCGCTTCCAGGGGTGGCCGGGAACGGGCTGGACGCGGCGTGTGCGCGCCTGCGGCACCAGGAGGGGATGCAGCAGGTGATCGTGGCCGCGCAGGGCCGGGGAGCGCGTGCGGCCGCGCTGTGGAGCGCTCGCACCGCGGCCGCCAGCGCGCTCGTGCTGATCCAGCCTGACCTGCCCGCCCGGCCGGCGTTCCGGCTGAGCATCGCCTGCCCCGTGCTGGTAGTCACCGGTCCCGGCCGGGCGCCAGGCTGGCGTCTCGGCGGCCATGTCACCGCGCTGCAGCTACCGGCCATCGACGGGAACGACAAGACCACGGGGCCCGTCCCGCTCGCCCGGCCGCCTGAGTTCTACAGGCAGCCAGAGTTCTACAGGCAGCCAGAGTTCTACAGGCAGCCAGAGTTCTCCGGACAGCCTGAGTTCTCCGGACAGCCCGTGTCCTCCGGGCAGCCCGTGTTCTCCGGGCAGCCCGAGTTCTCCGCGCAGCGCGCGTTCTTCGACGAGCTCGGCCGCTGGCTGGGCGCTTACATGTACGGGCAGCTCCGCGACCAGCTGCTGTAACCGCTGGGGCCGCTCAGCTGACAACGTTGACGAGGACGGACGGATACCCGCTGGCGCCGTTCGGCGCGGGTGGCTCCTGCAGCGCGGTCTGCGTGTACCCGGTCTTGTCGGTGGCGCGTGCCTCGACCAGGTAGTTACCCGGCGGGACGCTTACGTGCCAGTCGTAGACCCACTGTCGCCAGCAATCGAGGTCAGGGACGGGAGCGAGCCTCGCCTGCTGCCACGGGCCATTGCCGACGCGAACCTCGACCGCGTCAATCCCCTTGTGCTGTGCCCAGGCCTCTCCCGCGATCGGGACTGTGGTGCCGGCCGTGACCGGCTGCTGGCCGCTCGGCACGTCGATGCGGGACTCGGTCTTGATCGGCGCCTGCGCCGACCAGCCGCGTGGCACCCAGTAAG
>Ga0335075_10003928_pt1 | contig 23335 bp, 17 predicted proteins | sample Lox_Sample_24_FD_206723 | JGI IMG/M metagenome (GOLD analysis project Ga0335075, IMG submission 206723) | Soil microbial communities from Loxahatchee National Wildlife Refuge, Florida, United States - Lox_Sample_2.4 | ecosystem: Environmental > Terrestrial > Soil > Wetlands | place: USA...
ATCGTCGACCTGGTCGCTCAGGGCATCATCGACCCGGCGATGGTGACGCGCTCCGCGCTCCAGAACGCCGCGTCGATCGCCAAGAACATCCTCACCACCGAGGCGATCGTCGCCGAGGTCCCTGAGAAGGATGCCGGCGGACCCGCCGGTGGCGGTATGCCCGACATGTCGGGGATGATGTAAGCCGTCAACTCGGCTTCGTCGCTGCAGTGAAAGGGCCCGGCATTGCGCCGGGCCCTTTTCTTTTGGAATTGAGGTCAGCCGCGGACGGTCGCAAAGGCCGGCTCATCCATCATCATCCCACCACTCATGCGCGTGCTGAGGAGGCGGGAAGGCGGGCATCGTCATCGTGACGCTGATCGTCGCCGCGTATTTCGCGCTGACAGTCCGCGCCGATCCGGCGAACGGCGTCCTCGCGTTCCTGAGCGTCGCCAACCTCACGCAGATGCTGCCCTACTTCGCGCCGCTGGCGATCCTCGCCGCCGCGGAGGTCTTCCTGATGATCAACGGCGAGATCGACCTCTCGATCGGCGGCGTCATCGTTTTCGCGCCCTATCTGTTGCACCAGATCGCGATCGTCCACCTGGGACTGGTGCCGTCACTGGTCCTCGCACTTGTCGCCTGCGGGGGGATCGGCGCGGTCAACGGTCTCCTCGTGGCGGTGGTCGGCGTCAACTCGTTCATCGCCACGCTCGGAACCCTGTTCACGTTCGGAGGGTTGACGCTGGTCATCTCTGGGGCGGAGCAGCTCAACGTGCCGGGCGCCCGCGGGCCGGGCAACCTCGACACCTTCGCCAGCATGTTCGGCGGCGGAACCTATTCCGAGCTGCTGTGGGCATTCGGGATCGTGAGCGTGATGCAACTGGCGCTGACCCGGAGGCGCTGGGGCATCTACACGGTCGCCGTCGGCTCCAATCGGTTCGCCGCGGCGGCGGCCGGCGTCCCCGTCCGCAGGATCCCGATCGGCAACTTCATCGTCTGTGTGACGCTCGCCGGCTTCATGGGGATTCTCGAGACGGTGCGTGATCAGACGATCACGCCCGGCTCGGATACGACCGCCATCCTGCTCACCTGGCGATCCTGGCCGCGATGACGCTCAACGTCCTTCTCGGACGGGCGCGTCTATCTGCAGCGCCGAGCAACTGACGCGCGTTCATCGCGAGGCCGGAAGCCGATCACCTTGACCCGCCGACGGCCCCTCCGATCTTCGCGCCCAGCTTGACCTTGGTCAGAAGCGGGCGGCGAGTGCCGTGCACGTCGACGGTGCCCGGGGACACTCCTTTGGGCCCGCCGACGAGGACCGGGTGCATGGTCTCAGCTCCGTTGTAGCGCTGGCAGGAGGCCACGTGCCAGGTTCCTGCGCCGGTGTTGCCCGAGGCGATCGTCTCCGTGTTGGAGTCGCCCGGACCCACGGTCACGCTGATCGCCGGCGCCGAGACGGTCGTGCCCTGCGGCGAGTCAACGCAGTTCACGACGCCGCTGGAGGGGGCTGGGCCCTGCGCCATCGTGAAGTCGACGTGCTCGTCATAGCCCATCTTGGCGAGCTTGTTGTTGAGCGGGAACAGCCCTTGGCCCGGGTCCGAGAGGTCGACGACCAACGTCCCGTCGTGATTGGTGGTGATGGCGAACGCTGGCGGGGCCGCCGCGCTCCCGGCGCTCAGGGCGAGCAGCAGCGCCGCGCCAACGCCCGCCAGCCCGAGCGAGCCGCCCGCGACGATGCGCGGGCGCAGCCGACCGAACAGAGCGGCGTTGCGTCGCTGGGTCTGGCGAGCCCGCCCAGCGCCAGTTGATCGCGCGGGCTGCGCCTCTGCAGCCAAGTCGGCGGCGGCGCAGGCGCGGAGCGCCTCGCCCAACCGTTCCAGATCAGGATCGGAATCAAGACGGGTCATGAGGGTTCTCCTTCGATGAGGCGAGGTGTCGTTTGAGCGCGGTCAGGCCGCGGTGGACCCGAACCCGGGCCGTGGCGGGAGTGGTACCGGTCGCGCGGGCGATGTCTGAGTACTCCAGGTCCTCCAGCACCCGCAGGCGAACCGCTTCTCGCTGGTGCACGGGCAGTCGGTCCAGTAGCTCGTCGGCGCCGTCGGCCCAGCTGTCCTGCGGCATCCCGACGGCCCCGGACTCCGGGCGATCGAGATGCTCCAGCAGACCGAGTCGCTCGGTCGCCGACCGTTCGATCGTGCCGCGGCGGATCGACATCAACAGCACGTTGCGCGCGATGCCATAGATCCACGGGGCAGCCGAGCCGTTCGCTTGATCACGGAACCGAGCACGGACACACCACGCCTGGGCGAACGTCTCGGCCGTCAGATCCAGCGCCGTCGCCTGGCTGCCGGTGCGGCGCAGGAAGTACCCGAGCACCGATTTGGCGTAGCGCTCATACAACTCCCGGAACGCGTCGGGGTCGTGTCGCGCCGCGGCCAGCAACGAGGCGTCGCTGGACGCCACTGGCGCGGGGAGGGTGGTTGAGGGGGTCATCGAAGGGTTCATTGCACGACTGCCCCTCGGTGTTACCAACCCGAGCAGATTTCGTCGTCACGGAAGGCCACGCCCCGTTCATCAGAGCCCGCGAACGAACAAGCGGGCCCGCCGGCGACGGCGGGCCCGCTGTGTTCGGGCGGGGGAGGGGGCGATGCGTCAGGCGGTGATGGTGGCGGCGCTGCGGCGGGTGCGCTCCCGGCGGGCAGCCAGGACGGCGGTCCGGCCGGCGACCTCGGCGACCGCCATCGCCAGCAGCGCGTCGGTCCACGCGGCGGCGCCGGTGATCGAGTGGGCGGCGCTGAAGTGAGTGAGCGAGGCGGCGCCGGAGTGGCTGATCCAGACCAGGAAGGCGAACCGCAGGCCCATGCCGAGGACCCACAGGAAACCGGCCAGCCAGCCGGCGCGGACCGTGACCGCTCCGTCCTCCCGGCGATGGCGGACGATCGTCGCCTGGCCGGCAGCGGTGCCGATCAGCAGGCCGAACAGTCCGAGCGCGGCGATCAGGACGAGGTCGTTGCCGGCGGTGGGGAGCGAGGTGAAGTAGTTGGCGACGGCGACGCCGACGATGATCAGGGGGCGCAGCAGCGACTTCGTCGTGAGCGGCTTCTCCTTGATCTGGAGGAGAACGAGAAGGACGAGCGCGGAATCGATGAGATATGAGGTGAGTGACATGAGAGGATCCTCTCGCCGCACCGCTCGTCGCACATCGGGCCCAGGGTCGATTCGCGGGTGGAGATCGCGCCCCGTCTCCACCCAGGGGTTGACCCGCTCCTGCCACCTACACTCAACCCCGTGAGCTTCCTCAGCGGCGGCAGCTGGACGTCTGACCCGCGCAGGCGCTCTGACCAACGGCTCGTCGAGTACGAGCAGGAACGGACGACGCGCACCGACCAGCTGGGCGAGGCGACGATCACCTGCCCGGCCTGCGACGCGCCGGTCGCCGTCGGCCCGGGTCGGCACACGCTTGATGCGCAGCTGAGCTGCCCGTACTGCGGGCGGGGCGGCCCGGTGCGGGACTTCCTCTCGCTCGCGCGGCCGACGCGGCCCACGCGGGTCGTGCTGCGGATTGGCTTCGGCGGGTCGCGCTGAGCAGCGGAGCCGACCGGGGAGGGTCTGCGGGCCGTTCGATCGAGCGGCGAGTGGTGAGCGACGTCCGCACCTGGCATCCGGGTCTGACCACGATCCTGATCGCCCCGGTGCTGGTTGCGCTCGTGGTCGTCGACATCGTGGACCGCGGCGTGCGCGTGTGGTTTAACACGCACGCGTTCACCACGGACGCGCTCACCTCTGTGCTGGTGCTGCTGATCACCGTCCTGATCGTCAACCGCATCCTGTCCGTGCGCCAGCAGCGGGAACGTGGTCTGGTCATCGCAGCGCAGGCCGCCATCATCAGCCGTCAAGCACGGCGGACCGTCGACCTGGTCAAGGAGTCGCTCACCAACCCCGACCAGCGTGAGCCGGCTGCCGACGAGTTGCGGACGTACATGGCGATGCTGCTGGTGAGCGCGCCGGTGCTGATCGAGGGACCGACGTCACGGACCTTCCTGGAGAGCGCCCAGCGGCTGGCGGCGGTGATGTCGATCGCGATGGCGAACGATCCGAAGCGTCAGTCGGGCGCGCATCGGCTGGACGTCGCCACCGACGCGATGCGCGACGCGGTCGCGCCCCTGTTGGCCGCCTTGAACCGCTCCCAGTTGCGAGCCGTGGAGAGCGACGACGACCAACTGGACGATGCGCGCGACGGCGCCGCAGTCACGCCCGGGTCGACCGACGGCGGCGATCAGGCCCGCGCCGGGACCTGAGCGAGCACTCGCGCGTACACGTCGTGGGTTGCCTCGGCGACCCGTGGCCAATCGAACGCGGTGACGTGCTCCCGGGCATCGGTGGCCAGCCGCGCCCGCAGCGCCCCGTCACCCAACAGCCGCGCCAGAGCCCGCCGCAGCGCCCCGGCGTCGTCCGGCGCCACGCGCAGCCCCGCCTGCTCGCCGGCGGGCACGATCTCCCGCAGACCGCCGGTGTCGGCGACGATGCACGGACAGCCGGCGGCCATCGCCTCCAGCGCAACGATCCCGAACGGCTCGTAGATCGACGGCACCACGCACGCGTCGGCCGCCGCGTAGAGCTCGCGGAGGCGCTCGTCACCGACCCAGCCGAGGAATGCCCCGGCCCGTTCCAGGCCGAGGCGGCGCGCCTGGAGGCGCAGCTCGTCCTCGGCGGTGCCGGTTCCCACGACCGCGAACCGGACCGCCGGGCGGGCCGGTCCGAGCTCCCGGACGAGCGGCGCGAGTGCATCGAGCGCAAGGTGAAATCCCTTCTCGTAGACCAGTCGTCCGACGAGCAGCACGAGCAGCTCGTCAGGCGCCGCCAGCTCACGACGGACGGCCGCGGCGTCGGCGGGCGGATCCATCGTCGTCAGGTCGATTCCGTTGCGCAGGGCCGTGATCCGCCGCCGCCCCACCCCGAACACCTCGGCGACGTGGTCGCGCATGTAGCGCGAGCAGGTGATCAGGTGGTCGGCCTGACGGGCCATCGAACGCTCGGCGCGGTGAATCGCCGATTGCGGATGCTTCTGCACCCAGCCCTGGTGGCGCCCGTGCTCGGTCGCGTGGACGGTGACCACCCACGGACGCTCCAGACCACGCGCGCTCCCCCGAGCCGCGTCGGCGACCAGCCAGTCGTGTGAGTGCACAAGATCGATGTCGAGCTCGGTCGCCAGCGCGTCCCCCAGAGCCGACATCTCACGGTTCATCCCTGCCACCCAGCGCAGGAAGGCGTCCATGGCGCGCGGGAACGGCGGCTGAGCGACGCGGTGGACGATCACCCCTGCTTGCTCCTCGTGGACGGTCGCCTTGGGACCCCGGCTGATCACGTGCACCTCGACGCCCTGGGCGACAAGCTGCTCCGCCAGCCCGCCCACATGTCGCGCGAGCCCGCCCTCGACGACCGGCGGGTACTCCCAACTGAACATCAGCACGCGCATCTGGTCAGCGACCCTATCGACCCGCGCCCACCGGGGGCGACCGAGCGCGACCGGAGGTCTACGGAGTGACCGTCAGGTCCGAGAAGTCGGCGGTCGTGTACCAGCCGGCGGTGCCGGAATCGTGGAACAGCCCGAGATCCAGCGCTCCCCCATAGTCGAGGTAGCCGGCGGCCACGCCCGGAGCGAGGGTCCCCGTGCCCACGGTCGTCCAGCTCAGCCCGCCGTCGGTCGAATACGAGCCGATCACGGTCGCTCCAGCCCGCTGCAGCCTCAGCGTCACCGGCAGCGAGACCGGCGCGGGCGCGCTGATCGAGGAGTCGACGAACTGGCCGCCCGAGGTGTTCCAGACGAGAGTGACCGCTCCACCGGTGCTCACCGAGAGCGCCGCCCCCTCGTCGGATTGCGCGAAGCCTGTGGTGAGGCTCGGTCGCTCGATCAGGCCCGCGCTTCCGGTCGGTCGCTCCGCGCTGCCGGTCTGCGCGGTCACGGTTACCTGGGCCGTGGAATCGCTGCCCGCCTTTCCTGGGTCGACAATCGCGCCAAAGGAATCGGAGGCGGGCTGCACCCCTTGACTGGTGGACGTGGCCGGCGTGATTCCGGTTCCTGGAGCGGCGATCGCAAACTCCTGGCCGGCCTGAGCGACCATCACCGGACTGAGCAACCCAACGCCTACATCGGTCAGAGGGGGCTGTAGAGGTGAGGCGACGGTCACGGCCTCTGTGGCGGTCGTCGTCCAGGCGCGGACGGCCCCTGACCGATCCGCGTGCGCCGCCGCGCGAATCATCGCCGTGGTGAACGGCGAGGCGACCGACGCCGGGGCGACGAACTCCACGCGTCGGCTGAAGCTGCGTCCCGGTCGCAGCAGTACCACGTGCATGGTCTCTGGGCGCGCCGGCGCCCATCCGGCCGGCGGAGTGACGGTGAACGTGACGTGGTGGAGCGGCACCCCGCTGCGATCGGTGAGCGTGACCTGACTCTGGAGGCTTGCGCCCGGTGCGACGACGTACGCCGTCGGCGCGAGCGACACCACCGTGGACGGCGCGGTGAGACGCCGCGCGCGGCCCGGCCGCAGGGCGCTGACGCGCTCCATGATCGTGCCCTCGGCGGGGACGAACGCGGAGATCACGCCGCCGCTTCGCGTCACCCGGCCGTCCCACAGGTTCTCGAGCCGGTAGGCGGCGGCCGGGCGGGCGCCGATCGCATGGGCGCTGGTCGTGATCACCTGCGGGGTCGCGGTCGAGTTGAAGAGCGCGACCGCGTGGGCGCCACCCTCCAGCCGCTTGGAGAGCACCCACAGCCCGTAGCTGTCCGCCACCAGCCGCCCCTGCCGGCCCAGCGGATCCTGGTCGACCGCAATGATCCGGCGGTTCTCGTAGATCGCCCGCTCAGCGCGCGTGAGCGTGGTGAGGTTCGTTCCCGCGATCAGCGGCGCCGCCATCTCCGCCCAGAGGCTGAACTGCGTGCGGTACTCGGTGAGCGTCTGGCCGCCGTTGCCGATCTCGAGCATGTCGGGATCGTTGAACGCGCCCGGGTGCGCGTATCGCCAGAGTTCGACGTTGCCCTCGAAGTTGGCGAGCGTCGAAGCGAAGTTGTCCCGGATGTCCGGCGTGGTGCGCCACAGGTTGGAGACCTTGGCGCCCCAGCGCCACGGGTAGGCGGCCGGGTCGGTGCCGTTGCACATCGAGAACACGATCGGTCGGCCGGTCGCCCGCAGCGCGTGGCTCATCTGGGTGTAGAGGGTGGTGTCGACCTGCTGGTGTGTCTCGCCCGGGAAGTCGGAGAAGGGGATGTTGCACTGGTCGTACTTCAAGTAGTCCACTCCCCAGGAGGCGATCGTCTGGGCGTCCTGGGCGGCGTGGCCGAAGCTTCCCGGGTAGCCCGCGCAGGTGCTCGTCCCGGCGTCGAGGTAGATGCCGAGCTTGAGGCCGAGATGGTGGACGTAGGAGGCCAGGGCGGCGATGCCCGCTGGGAACTTCGTGGGATCGGGCTGGAGCGCACCGTCCGCGGTGCGCTGCGGCGCCTCCCAGCAGTCGTCGATGTTCACATAGCGATAGCCGTCGCGCTCCATCCCGGAGCTGTGCAGGTACCGTGCCTGAGTCTCGATCAGCGAGGCGCTCACGTTGCAGCCGTACGCGTTCCAGTCGTTGAACCCCATCGGCGGAGTGGGCGCAACCGCCGGATCGTCAGCCCGCGCGCCCGGCGCCGCGCTGAGCGCCACAGCGACCACGATGCACACCAGCGAGACGAACAGTGCAGACGTGCGATGGGACATCGGATCTCCTCCCGGACCATTATCGCGTGGCCCGGCTGGGCCCCTCCGACGACTGGCGCTGGGTACCCGCGCCGGCCGCCGTTCAATCGTCGGTCACCCTGCTAAGGATCTTGGCATGGAGACACGCACGATTCCCCGCCTGACCCGCGACGTGAGCGTCGTCGGCCTCGGCACCTGGCAGCTCGGCGCCGACTGGGGCGACGTCGATCCCGATGACGCCCGCGCGACGCTGGAGGCCGCGCATGACGCCGGCGTCACCTTCTACGACACCGCCGACGTGTATGGCGACGGACGTTCCGAGCGCTTCGTGGGCGCGTTCGCCGCCGACCACGCCGACGTGTTTGTCGCGACCAAGATGGGCCGTCGCGTCGACCAGACGGTTGAGAACTACAGCGCCGAGAACTTCGACGCCTGGAACGCGCGCTCGCGGGAGAACCTCGGCACCGAAAAGCTCGACCTCGTCCAGCTGCACTGCCCGCCGGATCCGGTCTACACCAACCCGGCCGTGTACGACGCACTCGATGAGATGGTCGGCGACGGGCGGATCGCTGCCTACGGCGTCTCGGTCGAGACGTGCGCGCAGGCGCTGGAGGCGATCGCGCACCCGCATGTCGCCACGGTGCAGATCATCCTCAACTGCTTCCGCCTGAAGCCGCTGGAGCAGGTTCTGCCGCAGGCTGCCGCCAACGGCGTCGGGATCATCGTGCGGGTCCCGCTCGCCTCCGGCCTGCTCTCCGGCCGCTACGACGAGCACACGCAGTTCGCGGCGGACGACCACCGCAACTTCAACCGCCGCGGCGAGTCGTTCGACGTCGGCGAGACGTTCTCCGGCGTTCCGTTCGAGGTCGGGCTCACAGCGGTCGCCGAGCTGGGGCAGCTGCTCAGTCCCGACCAGTCCCTCGCCCAGTTCGCACTGCGCTGGGTGATCGACCAGCCCGGTGTCTCGACGGTCATCCCCGGCGCGCGCAATCCCGAGCAGGCCCGCCAGAACGCCGCGGCCGCCGACCAGCCGCCGCTGTCAGAGGAGCAGCTGGGCGGTGTGCGCGAGGTCTACGACCGCCACATCCGGCAGCACGTCCACGACAAGTGGTAGCGGCCGGCCCTCTACCTGGCCCGTTCCAATACTGCGATGCCGTGCTGGCGAAGCAGCACAGAGAGCTCGACCGGCGCCTCCAGCGACACCGGTTCGCCGCCGAGCACGTCGTGCCAGCGGCCGCCGAGCGCCGGCAGCACACCGCTCACCTCGCGACGGACCGCGACCGCGACGAGGACCTCCTCGGCGCCACGGGTGAAGGCCACCACGCCGGGGCCGGCGTCGAGCGGAACGTACGCGCCGTCCGGCCCGAACGCCGTCGGGCGGCGGATGCGCAGACCGAGCAGCTGAGCGCACAGCCACAGCTTGCGCGTGTCGCGGTCCGGTGGTGAGCCGCCCATCACCCGGCGCAGCATCGCCTGATACCAGTCCCAGTCGACCGGGCGGCGGTTGTCGGGGTCGACGAGCGCGCGCAGCGGCAGCTCATCGCCCTGGTAGAGATCGGGCACGCCCGGCGAGCACAGCTTCAGCGCGAGCATCCCCAGCGCGATCCGGTCACCGAGCCGCGCCACCCGCGCCGCGAACGGCTCGAAGTCGCGCAGGAAGGGCTCACACTCATACAGCGCCTCCACGAACCGCTGCACACCGCGCTCCCAGCGCTCGTTCTGCTCGACCCAGTTCGTGTTGCGCTTGGCCTCGCGCAGTGCCTTCTCCATGTAGCCGCTCACCCGCGAGCGCTCGATCGGCCACGCGCCGGCCAGCGTCTGGAACAGGAAGTAGCGCTCCAGATCATCCGGCGCTCCGTCCACTGAACGCAGCTCGTCGGTCGCCGCCATCCAAGCCCGCACACGCGCCGGCCACTCGTCGGAAAGCCAGGTCAGGGCGGTGATCCGCGCGCGCACGTCGGCCGAGCGCTTGGTGTCGTGGGTCATCGTGGTGAGCATCGCCTCGGGGAACCGCGACGCGCGGGCCTCGGCGCCCGCGTGGAACCGCTCGACGGAGATGCCGAACCGGCCCGGGTCCCCGCCGACGTCGCACAGCGACAGCAGCCGTCCGTAGCGGTAGAACGCGGTGTCCTCAATCCCCTTGGCCACGATCGGGGGCGTCGTCTGCTGGAAGCGAACGACGAACTCCGGCGGCGCGGAGCGCTCGCGGAGCAGCATCCCCGCAACATCGGGCTCCAGATCAGCAGCCTCGTCGATCACGAACCGGTCGGCCTCGTCGACCGGCTCGCCGGGCCGCAGGTAGGAGCGGTAGACCGGGAAGGAGGCGACCCCTCGGGCCAGCGCACCGGTATCCGAGTCAAGCGACGGCACCAGCCTCGCCAATCGCTCGATCTCGGGCGTGAACGGACCGCCGGCCTGCTCACGCTTGGCCTCGAGCGCCACGTCAGCAAACGGCCGCCGATCGCCCGATAGGGAGACCCACAGCGCATCGAACCCGTCCTCGGCCGACGGATCGACGAACACGCCGCAGACGTCGTTGAGGAACTCGTAGCCGACGGTGCCGGTGACCGGCCAGTCGCGCAACGCCTCCCCGGACTCGAGGATCTTCTCGATCCACACCACCGACGCACCGCCCGCCCGCAGCCGCTCGAAATAGCCGAGCGGATCGGCAAGACCGTCGGGGTGGTCGATCCGGAGGGCGTCGACCAGTCCCTCCTGCACGAGCGACAGCACGAGGCCGTGCGTCGTCTCGAACACGGAAGGATCCTCCTGGCGCACGCCCGCCAGGTCGTCGATGTCGAAGAAACGTCGCCACCGCCCGGTCGACTCATCGAGGTCGAAGAACCGCTCCCGCAGCGAGGGATCGGTCCAGAAGCGATTGTGCTCGTCGGTGGCCATGTGGTTGGGCACGATGTCGAGCACGACCCCCAGGCCGGCGGAATGCGCCTCCGACACGAGCGCGCGGAACGCCGCCTCGCCGCCCAGATCCTCGGACAACCGCGTGGGATCGATCACGTCATAGCCGTGGGTCGACCCGTGACGGGCCTGCAACGACGGCGACAGATACAGGTGGGAGACGCCGAGGTCGCGCAGATACGGGACGAGCTCGGCCGCCGCCGCGAACCCGAAGTCCGGGGTGAGCTGCAGGCGGTACGTCGCCCGGAGCGCTCTGGTCACTGCACCCGCTTCAGGATCGTGATCGAGTGCGCGATCACGTCGACGAGGTCACGGGCCGCATACGCCTCACTCCCAGCCTCGGCGTCGGGATCGGCGGTGGTCAGCTCGAGTTCCCAGTGACGGCCCATGTTCACCCGCGGCAGCCGAAACTGCCGGTCCTCGAAGTGCGCGTTGAACAGCAGGATGAACGTGTCGTCGTCGATCGCCTGGCCCTGCGGACCGCGGCTGGTGATCGCCTGCCCGTTGAGGAACATGCCGAGCGCCGCCTCGCCGTGCTCCCAGTCCTTCGGGGTCATCCGCCGCCCGTCGGCGCGGAACCACCAGACGTCGGGCAGCGGCGTGTCCTCCAGCTCGCGGCCGCGCAGGAACGACTCGCGGCGGAACGTGCAGTGCTCGCGCCGCAGCCGGATGAGGCGACGGGCGAATGCGTGCATGCGGTCGCGCTCACCGTCCTGGTTCCAGTCGTACCAGGAGAGCTCGGAGTCCTGGCACCAACCGTTGTTGTTGCCGTGCTGCGTGCGTCCGATCTCGTCGCCGCCGAGCAGCATCGGCGTGCCCTGGGAGACGAACAGCGTGGTCAGGAAGTTGCGCTGCTGGCGCAGCCGGAGCGCCTGGATCTCCGGATCGTCGGTCTCGCCCTCGGCGCCACAGTTCCACGAACGGTTGTCGTCGGTGCCGTCGCGGCCATCCTCGCCGTTGGCGTCGTTGTGCTTCTCGTTGTAGGAGACGAGATCGCGCAGCGTGAAGCCATCGTGCGCGGTGATGAAGTTGATCGAGGCGAACGGATCCCGACCGTCCTCCTCGTACAGGTCCGCCGAGCCCGACAATCGCTCGGCGAGCTGCCCGACCGGCGCCTGGGTGCGCCAGAAGTCGCGCATCTCGTCGCGGTACACGCCGTTCCACTCCGACCACAGGATCGGGAAGTTGCCGACCTGGTAGCCACCCGGCCCGACGTCCCACGGCTCGGCGATCAGCTTCACCTGCGAGAGCACCGGGTCCTGCTGGATCGTGTCAAAGAAGGCGGAGAGGCGATCGACGTCGTAGAGCTCCCGGGCCAGGGCCGATGCGAGGTCGAAGCGGAACCCGTCGACGTGACACTCGATCACGAAGTAGCGCAGCGAGTCCATGATCATCCGCAGGACCGCCGGGTTGACCGCATTCAGGGAGTTGCCGGTCCCGGTGAAGTCCATGTAGTGGTGCAGGTCGTCGGGTACCAGCCGGTAGTAGGAGGCGTTGTCCACGCCCTTGAACGACAGCATCGGCCCCAGGTGGTTGCCCTCGGCGGTGTGGTTGTAGACGACGTCGAGGATCACCTCGATCCCCGCGCTGTGCAGGGCCTTGACCATGCCCTTGAACTCGCGCACCTGCTCGCCGCGCCGTCCGGTCGCCGCGTACTCGGAGTGGGGCGCGAAGTAGCCGATGGTCGAGTAGCCCCAGTAGTTCGTCAGGCCCTTCTCGTGCAGGAACGACTCGTCGCAGATGTGATGGACGGGGAGCAGCTCGACCGCGGTGACGCCGAGATCGCGCAGGTACTCGAGCGCCGGTTCGGAGGCCAGGCCCGCGTAGGTCCCCCGCAGCTCCTCGCGCACGTCGGGATGCGTCATCGTGAAACCGCGCACGTGGGTCTCGTAGATGATCGTGTCGGCGAACGGGATGTTCGGCCGGACGTCGCCCTCCCAGTCGAAGGACTCGTCGATCACGATCGACTTGGGCACGACGGCGGAGTCATCCTCGTCGTCGCGCTCGAGGTCGGCCTCCTCATCGCCGGCGTCGCCGACGACGTAGGGCAGGATGTTCGGATCCGCGCCCCAGTCGACCGTCCCCTCGATCGACTTGGCGTACGGGTCGATCAACAGCTTGTCGGGGTTGAAGCGATGGCCCTCCGCCGGTGCATAGGGGCCGCGCACCCGGTAGCCGTAGCGCTGACCGGGGCCGACGCCGGGCAGGTAGCTGTACCAGACGTGCGCGCGGTGGAACTCCAGCTCGACCCGGGTCTCGACCCCGTCCTCGTCGAACAGGCAGAGCTCCACGCCTTCGGCGTTCTCGGAGAAGATCGAGAAGTTCGTGCCGCTGCCGTCCCACATCGCGCCGAGTGGGAACGGTCGTCCGGGCCACACCTCAGTCATCGGATGAGGGCCGCAGACATGCCGGGGAGTGTGATGTATCCGCCCTCGAGATGCGCTTCGCCACCCGCGCACAGCTCGATCTCGCTGCCCTCGCAGGCCAGTCGCGTCGGCCCGGTGGCGAAGTTGCCGAGAAGCGTGTGCGCGCCGCGACGGGCGCGCACCCACCCCTCCTCGTCGCTGAAGTCGATCTCCGAGAACTCGCCGGGCGCGAGCCTTCGGCGAGCCTCGATCAGTGCGCGGTAGAGCCGATCGAGCCCCGGATCGCCATGCCGGCTCAGCTTGGAGCGAATGAACGTCGCCGGGTCCTCGGGGTCCGGGATCTCGCCGCCGAACTCCGCGAACGAGGCGAACTCCTCCCGCCGTCCGGTCCGTGTGGCCTCGGCGATCTCCGGATCGATGTGATTGCTGAAGAACTGGAACGGAGCGAGTTCGCCGTACTCCTCGCCCATGAACAGCATCGGGACGAACGGCGAGAGCAGCGTCCAGAACGCCGCCAGCGGTCGCGCGGGCGAGGGCATGCGATCCCCGTAGGCGCGATTGCCGACCTGATCGTGGTCCTGGGAGAACACCACGAACCGCTCAACGCCGATGTCCTCGGCGGGCGCTCCGAAGCGCTTGCGGCGAAACGGCGAGAAGCCGCCGTCGTCGACGTGCGGGCGATGCAGCGCCTTGGCGAACTGGGCGATCGTGCCGAAGTCCGCGTAGTAGCCGTCATGATCCTCGGTGATCAAGGTGCGCAGCGCGTGGTGGAAGTCGTCCGCCCACGCGGCGTCGCAGGCCATGCCGCCGCGGTCGCGAGGGCGCATCACCTTGGGATCGTTCATGCCCGACTCGGCGATCACCAGCGCGCCGGGGCGGATCGCGTGCACGCGCCGTGCGATCTCGGCGACGATGTGCTCCGCGCCCGCGTCGTAGATCGCGTGGATCGCATCCAGTCGCAGGCCGTCGACGCCGAAGTCCCGGACCCAGCCCTCGGCACTCTGGCATGCCCATTCCCGCACCGGGTCGCAGTCGGCGTCGTCGTAGTTGATCGCCTTACCCCAGGGCGTCGAGTACTTGTCGGTGAAGTAGGGCCCGAACGCGCTGAGCGCCTGGTTGCCGGAGGCACCGACATGGTTGTAGACGACGTCGAGAATCACCGCGAGGCCGTGGCGATGGGCGGCCGCCACAAGCTCGGCGAAACCGGCGGGGCCGCCGTAGGAGGACTGCGCCGCCGACAGATAGACACCGTCGTACCCCCAGCCGCGGGCCCCGGGGAACTCGGCGATCGGCATCACCTCGATCGCCGTGATACCGCGCTCCGCGAGCTCGTCCAGATGCTCGGCGGCGGCCTCGAAGGTGCCTGCCTCGGTGAACGTGCCGATGTGCAGTTCGTAGACGATCAGCTGATCGAGCGCCGGCGCCTGGAAGCCGTCGCCGGCTCCCGGCAGCGCGTGGGCGTCGAACAGCCGCGAGGGGCCACGCAGACCGTTGGGCTGCCAGCGCGAGCAGGGATCGGGTAGCTCTTTACCGTCGACGACATAGGAGTAGTCGTCGCCCGGCTCGGCAGAGATGACGCCCTCGTAGATGCCGAAGCCCGCCGGGTCCAGCGTGTAATCGTCGCCGGCGCCGACCCGGAGCATCAGCCGATCCGCCCGCGGCGCCCACACTCGGAACTCCGCCCGGCCGTCGCGCAGCGGGCGTGCTCCGAGCGTGCGCTCCCAGGGGTAGAGGGCGAGGGTGTCCTCGGGACCGTGGGGCATATCTCGGGCGATCAACGGATGGTCGGTCGTGCGGCGCCGGCGGCGACCGTCAAGCGGGGAGGGGCGGGCCGAGCGACGGTATCGGATTCGGGCATACCCCGAGGCGATGGCGCGATAAACACCGGGGGGCCGGCCGATCGGACGTCCGCTACATGGCCATCTCGCCGCCTACCCAGAAGGGCGGTTGATTCTCCCTGACTGGATAAATAGTTTGTCCGAGTCCGGCAGTCAAACAGGGTGAGGGGCCAAATGAAACGATTGAAGGTCGCAGCGGCGACAGTATGTGGTGTGGGCGTGGCCGCGCTGGGCGCGGGTCAGGCGAAGGCGGACATCGGGGTGCCATCATATGTGCCGAGCTCAGGCTTGGGACCGGTGACCCCCGCAGCCACAACCAACAGTTTCTACGGGGGCTACGAGGGAGGAAAGCCTTTCAGCGGGGTTCCGAGCGTCGGTTCGACATTCATCGTGCCGAAGTTCAAATGCCCGGTCGACGCCTTGAACTTCTATGGCGCAGCCATCTTCGATAGCCAGGGGTTTTTCCAGGCGGGCGCCTCGTTGAGCATCGAGTGCGCCGGCGGGGTCGCGTCCTATGGGCTGAACGCCGAGACGGCCCTGGACAATGACGACGAGGTCGGCGTCAAGCCCGGCGACAAGATCATCGTCTCCCTGTCGGAGACCGCCTCCGACACGACAGCGACCGCTGCGGACGTGACCTCCGGCGTCTCGGCGTACGCCGACGACGGGGTCGGCGACGCCACCGGCAACCCGTCGGCGAACTTCAACATCGGGGTGTTCGACGACTCCGGCACGACCCCGCAGTACAAGTCGATCGTGTTCAGCAACGACAAGGTCAACGCGATCCCCCTGGGATTGCTACGTCCACGTGCGCAGGCGCTTGACCTGATGTCGGGTTCAGATATTCAGGAGAAGACCTCGAAGATCAAGGGCATCAACCACGCCTCGTTCACGATGACCTACGTCAACACACAGTGATGCGGCCCGCCACTTACGGACTCTCACGGGAGAACTCATGAACATGAACAGACGCAACCTTCGGGCCCTTGCTGTCGCCGGCACCGCCGCTGCGGGACTCTCCGCCGTATCCGCCGGTGCCGCGCGAGCCGACGTGACGCCGTCATTCGTCCCGGAGGGGTCGGCGTCGGCCTCACCGGCGGTGAACGGGACCGACCCGTTCTATGGTGGATACACCGGCATGCCGGCGGCCGGCATCTCCAGCGCCGGCTTCTCGTTCATCGTCCCGTCCGTCACCTGTCCCGTGGACGCCCAGGACATCCTGGGTGAGGCGGTTTACGACAGCAACGGCAACCTGACAGGCGGCGCCGGGGTGGTCATCGACTGCTCCGGGGGCACTCCGACGTACTCCTTGCTCGCGTCGACGTTCACGGCCAACGCCGAGGGACCCGTCAGTCCCGGGGACCGTATCGTCGTGGCCGTTGGAGTGAGCTCGACGAACACGGTCGCCAAGGTCATCGATGAGGCCTCCCACGTCAGGGTGCGTGCGGCCGATGGCGCCCCCGAAGCCTCCGGCGCCCCGGCGGCGAGCTTCCACGTCGGAATCTTCAACGACTCGGGAACGACGGCGGACTACGGAACGGCCACCTTCCAGGGCAACCAGGTCAACGGCAAGCACCTGGGCCAACTGGATCCCACCGCGCTTGACAACGAGCCGGGAACCGATGTGCAGAGCACCACAGGTCCGGTGAAGCCGACCGGCTTGAGATTCACCCTGACGTTCACGAACGCGACCTGATCACCTGGGTCGGTGGGGAGGCTCGCGGGCGGCGCGCCGCTTGCGAGCCTCTGTCGGTTTACTCCTCGGGCGCGAGCCAGATCCCCGCCAACGGCGGCAGCGTCAGCTGCGCCGAGACCGGCTGCTCGTGCCACGGGATCGGGTCGGGGTCCACCGCGCCGAGGTTGCCGATGTCCGAGCCTCCGTAGAACGAGGAGTCCGTGTTCAGCACCTCGCGCCAGCGCACCGCGCGCGGCAGGCCGACGCGGTAGCTGTGGCGGGGCACCGGGGAGAGGTTCGCGACGAACACGAGCAGGCGCGACCCGTCCTTCGAGCGCCGCGCGAACGCGACCACGTTGTTGTCGGCGTCGTTGGGCTCCAGCCAGAAGAACCCCTCCGGATCGGCGTCGAGCTCCCAGAGCGCGGGCTCGGCTCGGTAGGCTCGGTTGAGGTCGCGGATCAGGCTCTGCATGCCGGAGTGCTCGGCGGACTCGAGCAGATGCCAGTCGAGCGAGCGCTGCTCGGACCACTCGTCCTTCTGGGCGAACTCCTGGCCCATGAACAGGAGCTTCTTGCCGGGGTGGGCCCACATGTAGGCGTAGAGCGCGCGCAGGTTGGCGAGCTTCTGCCAGTGGTCAGAGCCGCCCATCTTCGTGTACAGCGAGCCCTTGCCGTGGACGACCTCGTCGTGGGAGAGCGGGAGCACGAAGTTCTCGCTGAACGCGTACATGAGCGAGAACGTCAGCTCGTGATGGTGGTAGCGGCGGTAGATCGGGTCCTGCTGGAAGTAGGCGAGCGTGTCGTGCATCCAGCCCATGTTCCACTTGAAGCCGAAGCCGAGGCCGCCCAGGTAGGTCGGGCGCGACACGCCCGGCCATGCGGTCGACTCCTCGGCGACCGACACGATCCCCTTCTCCGAGCCGTAGATCGTCTCGTTGAGCTCCTTGAGGAAGGTGACCGCGTCCAGGTCCTCGCGCCCGCCGAACTCGTTGGGGATCCACTCGCCCTCCCGCCGGGAGTAATCGAGGTAGAGCATCGACGCCACCGCGTCGACCCGGATTCCGTCGACGTGGTACTCGCGCAGCCAGAACAGGGCGTTGGAGATCAGGAAGTTGCGGACCTCGTGGCGCCCGAAGTTGAAGACCAGCGTGCCCCAGTCCGGGTGCGCGCCGCGCCGGGGATCATCATGCTCGTAGAGCGCGGAGCCATCGAAGCGCGCCAGTCCGAACGCGTCGCGAGGGAAGTGCGCGGGGACCCAGTCGAGGATCACGCCGATCCCGTGGGAGTGCAGGCGATCGACGAACGCGCGCATCTCGTCCGGCGTGCCGTAGCGCGGGGTGGGGGCGTAGTAGCCGGTCACCTGGTAGCCCCACGAGCCGCTGAACGGGTGCGCCATCACCGGTAGCAGCTCGACGTGGGTGAAGCCGAGGTCGGTGACATAGGCGGCGAGCTCATCGGCGAGCTCGGCGTAGGTGAGCGAGCGGTTGTCCTCGAGCGAGTTCAGCCGCCAGGAGCCGAGGTGGACCTCGTAGATCGACATCGCCTCTGAGAGCGGCTGCTCGGCGTCGCGGCGCTCGAGGAACGCGGTGTCGCCCGCTGACCACTCGTGGGCGGGAGTGACCACGACCGAGGCGGTCTTGGGCGGGACCTCCGTCTCCTGCGCGTAGGGATCCGCTTTGAGCAGCAGGTCTCCCTCGGAGGAGAGGATCTCGTACTTGTACCGCTGACCGTCGCCGACGTCCGGGACGAACAGCTCCCAGATCCCCCCCGACCCCATCGAGCGCATCGGATGGATCCGCCCGTCCCACGAGTTGAAGTCGCCGACCACGCTCACCGCGCGCGCCGCCGGCGCCCACACCGCGAACGCGGTGCCGCTGATGCCTTCGATGGTGCGGACGTGCGCACCGAGGCGGTCATACAGCGCCTCGTGCCGGCCCTCGCCCATCAGGTGCAGGTCCAGCTCGCCGACGGTCGGCAGGAACGAGTACGGATCCACGATCGTGAACGTGCCGCCGGGACCGTAGTCGACCTCGAGCGTGTACTTGAGCGGCAGCTCACCCTTGACCGTGCCCTCGAAGATGCCGGCCGGGTGGACCTGGACAAGGGGCGTCGGCTTGCGGCGTCCCACCCTCGCGGAGATCGACTGCGCGGCGGGGCGCATCGCGCGGATGATCACCGTGCCCTCCTCCTCGCCCGGGTGGGCGCCGAGGATCGCGTGTGGCTGGGCGTGTTCGCGCCGCGCGAGCCGGTCGAGGTCGACGGCCTCGGGAGTCGGGGTGGCGCTCTTCTTGGGGGTCATACGGCCTCCAGCAGTCGGGCGATGCCGGCCACCGGGATCGGCAACCAGTCAGGACGGTTGTCCAGCTCGTAGCGCAGCTCGTAGACGGCCTTCTCGAGCTCGAACACGGCGAGCAGGTTGAGCACCGCCGCATCCCCGGCAGGGAGCAGCGCGGGCTCGATCGTCGAGAAGTACTGCTCCAGGAAGGTCTGGCGGGCACGGTCCTCGAACTGTCCCGGTGCCGGCTGGCCGTGCAGGATCGCGACCGCCGAGGTGGCGTACGCGAACGAGCGGAGCATCCCGGCGACGTCGCGCAGCGGCGAGGCCTTCTGCCGGCGCTCGAACAGCGGCCGGGCGGGCTCGCCCTCGAAGTCGATGATCACCCACTCGGAGTCCCCACGCGGATCGTGCGTGCTCCGGTGCAGGGTCTGGCCGAGGTGATAGTCGCCATGAGTTCGGATCGAGCGCCCGCCGACCCCGAGCTGCGCACGCTGGGCGATGTGCTCGCGCACGTCCTGGCCGCGGCCGAGAATCGGCTCGACGCGCTCGTCGTCGGGCAGCCGGACGAAGATCCGCTCGATGTCCTCGTCGATCGTGGCCACCAGCAGCGCAAGCGCCTCGCCGCTCGGCTCCTCCGGCGCGAATGCCGGATCGCCGGGGTCGGAGGCGAGCGAGTTGTGCAGCTGCGCGGTGACCCGCCCGAGGGACGCGAGCGAGTTGATGAAGACCGCCGGGTCGGTCCGGATCTGATCCAGGGCCAGCTCCCAGCCATCACGCACGCCTGGCAGGAAGCGCTGCGCGACCCCAAGCGTTGCGGCCAGCGAGCGCCCCTCAAACTCGTACCAGCCGCGCAGCGGCGCGATGTTGGGGTAGTCGCGCGCGGTCAGGAAGCGCAGCACCTCGAGCTCGGGGTTGATCCCCGGCTCGACCCGCCGGAACACCTTCAGCACGGTCTCCTCGCCGAACACGATCGAGGAGTTGGACTGCTCGACGCCCATCGGGCGCGCCGGCTCGCCAACCGGTAGAGGCCCGGTGCTGTCGACGTGGCGAAAGCGCATGCACCCGTCTTCTCCGACGTCGACCGACCGCTCTGACGCCATCGCGGCCAGCAGTGCCCGCGCGAGCTCGGGGTCCGAGACCGCGTCGACCGCGCTGCGGCCGTCGCCCGCGGGCGCGATCACCGGCCGTGCGCCGACCTGCTCGTCGGCCAGAATCGAGACGGGCAACTGGTACAGCTCGTGGGCCCCGGTGGCGAAGCGCGCCTGCGCGAGCAGCACCTGCAGCGGGGGATCGGAGGAGATCTCCACGTCCTCCTCGATCTCCAGCGCCGAGATCCCGCGTGACTTGGATGCGTACCAGCGTTGGTCCTGCACCCAGGCTGCGACCTGCTCGGGGTCGATGCCGGCGGAGGTGGTCGTCTCGTCTGGCATCAGATCGCTTCCTCCCCCTCTTCCACCAGCTGGAACCAGTAGAAGCCGCGCGGCGCGAGCGTGAGCAGGTAGGAGAGGTCCCCGATCCTGGGGAAGCGGCTGCGCCCGAAGAGCTCGACCGGATAGCGGCCGGCGCACGCCGAAAGGTCGATCTCGACCGCCTGCGCGGAGCGGGCCAGGTTGTGGACGCAGAGCACCAGGTCCCCCTCGTACCGGCGCAGCACCGCGAAGATCCGGGGATTGGAGGTCGTGATCGGCTCGTAGGTGCCCATCCCGAACACCGGGTGCTCCTTGCGCAGCGCGATGAATCGATGCATCCAGCGCAGCAGCGAGGTCGGGGTCCGCAGCTGCGCCTCGACGTTGACCGCCTGGTAGCCATACACCGGGTCCATCAGCGGCGGCGCGTAGAGCTGGGCGAAGTCGGCGCGGGAGAAGCCGCCGTTGCGGTCGCCGGTCCACTGCATCGGCGTGCGCACGCCGTCGCGGTCGCCGAGGAAGATGTTGTCGCCCATCGCGATCTCATCGCCGTAGTACAGGACGGGCGAGCCGGGCAGCGAGAACAGGATCGCCGTCATCAGCTCGATCTCGTCACGGCCGTTGTCGAGCAGCGGCGCGAGCCGCCGGCGGATCCCGAGGTTGATCTTCATCCGTGGATCCTTGGCGTACTCGGTGTACATGTAGTCGCGTTCCTCGTCGGTGACCATCTCGAGCGTCAGCTCGTCGTGGTTGCGCAGGAACAGCCCCCACTGGCAGCCGGGCGGGATCGACGGGGTGCGCTCGAGGATCTCGTAGATCGGCGTCGCCTGCTCGCGCCGGACCGCCATGAACATCCGCGGCATGACGGGGAAGTGGAAGCACATCTGGCACTCGTCGTCGTCGCCGAAGTACTCCACGACGTCGGCGGGCCACTGGTTGGCCTCGGCGAGCAGCACCCGGTCGGAGTAGTTCTCGTCGACCTCCTTGCGCACCTTCTTCAGGAACTGGTGGGTCTCGCGCAGGTTCTCGCAGATGGTGCCCTCGCGCTCGTACAGGTAGGGGACCGCGTCCAGCCGGAAGCCGTCGAGGCCCATGTCGAGCCAGAAGCGCAGCGTCTGCAGCATCGCGTCGTGGACCTCGGGGTTGTCGTAGTTGAGGTCCGGCTGGTGGGAGAAGAAGCGGTGCCAGTAGTAGGCGCCGGCGGCGGGGTCGTAGGTCCAGTTCGAGGTCTCGGTGTCGGTGAAGATGATGCGCGCGTCCTGGTAGCGCTCGTCGGTGTCCGACCACACGTACCAGTCGCGCTTGGGGTTGTCGGGGCTCGACCGTGACTCCTGGAACCACGGGTGGTCGGAGGAGGTGTGGTTCATCACCAGGTCGGCGATCACCCGGATCCGGCGGGCGTGCGCGGCGTCGATCAACTCCTGCACGTCGTCGACGGAGCCGTAGTCCGGGTGCACGCGGGTGAAGTCGGAGATGTCGTATCCGCCGTCGCGCAGCGGCGACTGGAAGAACGGCAGCAGCCAGATGCAGTCGATGCCGAGCCACTGCAGGTAGTCGAGCTTCTCGGTCAGCCCGCGGAAGTCGCCCGAGCCGTCGCCGTTGCCGTCGAAGAAGCCGCGGATGTGGATCTCGTAGAAGACCGCACGCTTGAACCAGAGCGGCTCGGGTTCGAACCAGGCGGTGTTCTGGGTCCCGGTCGGGGCATCCGCGGGTTGCCCGAGGCGACCGGGGCTCGATTCACGCGCGAGCAGGTGTGTGAGCGTCTGCGGACCGACGGACACAGGTGCCTCCTTACAGCTCGACCGTGAGCACGTGGGCCATCCGCCAGCCCGGCGCCAGGCGAACGAAGTTCTGCCCGATGCGCCACGCGTACCGCTCGCCGGACAGCAGGTCATGGGCGGTGAACGCCGGCGGCACTCCGACCGACGCGGGGACCGTCACCATCCCCTCCTGGGGGGTGTGCGCGTCCAGGCACGCCACGGTGATGATCGTGTCGCTTCCGGTCCGCTTGACGTACGCAATCAGTCCATCGTTCCCGGTGTCCAGGAAGGTGATGTTGGAGAGCTCCTGCAGCGCCGGGTGGGTGCGACGGATCTCGTTGAGCCGGCTGATCATCGGCAGCAGCGGCCCGTCGAGCGCCCGCTCATGGATCTCGTACTTCTCGGAATGCAGGTACTCCTCAGAGCCGGCGCTCACCGGAACGTTCTCGTAGTGCTCGTAGCCCGAGTAGATCCCGTAGCTCGGGCTGAGCGTGGCGGCGAGCACGAGGCGGGTCTCGAATGCCGGCCGGCCGCCCTGCTGCAGGTACTCGTGCAGGATGTCGGGGGTGTTGGTGAAGAAGTTGGGCCGGAAGTACTCCTGCTCGCCGGAGTAGGCCAGCTCGGTCATGTACTCGGTGAGCTCCCAGCGGCCGTTCTTCCACGTGAAGTACGTATAGGACTGGGTGAACCCGATCTTGGCCAGGTGGCGCATCACCGACCGGCGGGTGAACGCCTCGGCGAGGAAGATGACGTCGGGGTTGCGAGCGTGGACCTCGTCGATCAGCCACGTCCAGAACGCGAACGGCTTGGTGTGGGGGTTGTCGACCCGGAAGACGGTGATCCCACAATCCACCCAGTGCAGCACCACGCCGAGGAGCGCGTCCCACAGGCCACGCCAGTCCGGCGAGTCCCAGTTGACGTTGTAGATGTCCTGGTAGCGCTTGGGCGGGTTCTCGGCGTACTTGAGCGTCCCGTCCGGGCGGCGGTGGAACCACTCGGGGTGCTCGGTGAGCCACGGGTGATCGGCGGAGGCGTTGATGGCAAGGTCGAGCGCGACGTCGATGTCGTGGGCGGCGGCGGTCGCGGTCAGCGCGCGCAGGTCGGCCTCGGTCCCCAGATCAGGGTGGATCGCGTCGTGACCACCGCTCGCGTCCCCGATCGCGTACGGGGAGCCGGGGTCGCCCGGAGCGGCGGTCGGCGCGTTGTTCCGGCCCTTGCGGTTGGTCAGCCCGATCGGATGGATCGGGGGCATGTAGAGCACGTCGAAGCCGAGCTCGGCCAGGCGCGGGATCTGGGTCTCCACCGCCCGCAGACCGCCCCACGACCGGGGAAACAGCTCGTACCAGGCCCCGAAGCGGGCACGCAGCCGATCGACCTCGGCTACCAG
>Ga0335075_10003929_pt1 | contig 23329 bp, 21 predicted proteins | sample Lox_Sample_24_FD_206723 | JGI IMG/M metagenome (GOLD analysis project Ga0335075, IMG submission 206723) | Soil microbial communities from Loxahatchee National Wildlife Refuge, Florida, United States - Lox_Sample_2.4 | ecosystem: Environmental > Terrestrial > Soil > Wetlands | place: USA...
GGAAGGCACGGCCCATTCTCCGTGACAGGCGATCGATGACCGGCAGCATCCATGTCCGCGGCGCGCGCGAGCACAACCTCAAGAACGTGGACGTGGTGATCCCGCGCGACTCGCTGACGGTGCTCACCGGCCTGTCCGGCTCCGGCAAGTCCTCGCTTGCGTTCGACACGATCTACGCCGAGGGCCAGCGCCGCTATGTCGAGAGCCTGTCGGCCTATGCCCGCCAGTTCCTGGAACTGATGGGCAAGCCGGACGTGGACAGCATCGAGGGGCTGTCGCCGGCCATTTCGATCGACCAGAAGACGACCAGCCGCAACCCGCGTTCGACCGTCGGCACGGTGACCGAGATCCACGACTACATGCGGCTGCTCTGGGCGCGTGCCGGCGTCCCCTATTCTCCGGCAACCGGCCTGCCGATCGAGGCACAGACGGTCAGCCAGATGGTCGATCGCGTGATGGCGATGCCGGAGGGCACGCGCCTGCTGCTGCTGGCGCCGGTGGTGCGCGACCGCAAGGGCGAGTACCGCAAGGAGCTGGCCGAGCTGCAACGCCGCGGCTTCACCCGCGTGAAGGTCGATGGGAAGCTGTATGAGATCGGCGAAGTCCCGGCGCTCAACCGCAAGATCAAGCACGAGATCGAAGCCGTGATCGACCGCGTCGTGGTGCGCGAGGGCTTGGCGCCGCGGCTGGCCGACAGCTTCGAAACGGCGCTGGGCCTGTCCGACGGCATCGCTTATGCCGAGAAAGCCGATACCGGCGACCGTACCGTGTTTTCGTCGCGCTTTGCCTGCCCGGTCAGCGGCTTCACCATCGAAGAAATCGAGCCGCGGCTGTTCAGCTTCAACAGCCCGCACGGGGCCTGCCCGAAATGCGACGGGCTCGGCACCGAAAGCGTGTTCGACCCCGCTCTGGTGGTCGCCGATGAACGGCTGTCGTTGGCCGAAGGCGCGATCGCGCCCTGGACGGGCGCGCAGTCAACCTATTACGACCAGACACTCGCCAGCCTGGCGAAGCACTTCAAGGTCTCCACACGTACTCCCTGGCGCGACCTGACGGACCGGGTGCGCGCGGCGATCCTGTTCGGTACCGGCGAGGAGCCGGTGGCCTTCAGCTACAAGGACGGGGTGCGGTCCTACACCGTGACCAAGCCGTTCGACGGTGTCATCCGTAACCTCCAGCGCCGTTACCAGGAGACCGACAGTGTCTGGGTGCGCGAGGAGCTGGCACGCTACCAGGCCGAGCGTCCCTGCGACGCCTGTCATGGGGCGCGACTGAAGCCCGAGGCGCTGGCGGTGCGCGTTGCCGGCAAGAACATCGCGGAAGCGTCGGAGCTGTCGATCAGCGCCGCGCTGCCGTGGTTCGATGCGGTGATCGGCACGCTGACGCCGCAACGCGCCGAGATCGCCCGGCGCATACTGCGCGAGATCGTCGAACGTCTGCGCTTCCTGGTCGATGTCGGCCTGGATTACCTGACGCTGGCGCGCGGCTCTGCTACGCTCTCGGGCGGCGAGAGCCAACGCATCCGGCTTGCCAGCCAGATCGGCTCAGGACTGACCGGCGTGTTGTATGTGCTGGACGAGCCGTCGATCGGCCTGCACCAGCGCGATAACGAACGGCTGCTCGGCACGCTGCGGCGGCTGCGCAATCTCGGCAACACCGTGCTGGTGGTGGAGCACGATGAGGATGCAATCCTCGCCGCCGACCATGTGGTGGATATGGGGCCTGCCGCCGGGGTCAACGGCGGACAGGTCATCGCCGAGGGCACGCCGGCCGAAATCGCCGCCAACCCGAAATCCCTCACCGGCGACTACCTGTCGGGACGCCGACGGATCGACGTACCGGCGATGCGCCGGCCGGTCCAGAAGGACCGCTTCCTGCATGTCGTGGGCGCACGCGGCAACAACCTGAAAGCAATTACCGCACGGTTCCCGCTCGGCACCTTCACTTGCGTCACCGGGGTGTCGGGTGGCGGCAAATCGACGCTGGTGGTCGATACGCTGTATCGCGCCGCCTCGCGCCGGCTGATGGGCTCGGGCGAGGTGCCGGCGCCGCACGACCGGATCGAGGGGCTCGAGCTGCTCGACAAGATCATCGACATCGACCAGTCGCCGATCGGGCGAACGCCGCGCTCCAACCCCGCTACCTACACCGACCTGTTCGCCCCCATCCGCGACTGGTTCGCCGAGCTGCCGGAGAGCCGGGCGCGCGGCTACAAGCCGGGCCGCTTCAGCTTCAACGTCAAGGGCGGGCGCTGCGAGGCGTGCCAGGGCGACGGTGTGCTGAAGATCGAGATGCACTTCCTGCCCGATGTCTATGTCACCTGCGATGTCTGCAAGGGCAAGCGCTACAATCGCGAGACTTTAGAAATCAAGTTTCGTGACAAGTCGATCGCCGATGTGCTGGCGATGACGGTCGATGAGGCGGTGCCGTATTTCAGTGCGCAAATGCGCATCCACGACCGGCTGAAAATCCTCCAGCAGGTCGGACTGGGCTATATCGCCCTGGGCCAGCAGGCGACCACGCTTTCGGGTGGCGAGGCGCAGCGCATCAAGCTGTCGAAGGAGCTGGCGCGGCGCGCCACCGGACGCACCCTGTATATTCTGGACGAACCTACGACCGGCCTGCATTTCGAAGACGTGCGCAAGCTCCTGGAGGTGCTGCACGCGCTTGTTGATCAAGGCAACACGGTCGTGGTGATCGAGCACAATCTGGAGGTGATCAAGACCTCCGACTGGATTCTCGATCTGGGACCGGAGGGCGGCGACGGCGGCGGCCGCATCGTCGCCGAGGGCACGCCGGAGGACATCGTCGCCAACGAGCAGAGCTACACCGGGCGGTTCCTTGCCCCGATGCTGGAGCGCCCGGCGAAACCACAAAAGGTCCGGCGGCGCGCATAATTATGGCAGCCCGCAGCGCCGGCGCCATCGGAGCCGCCACCGCCATGGCCGGGCTTGTGCCACGGCTGTCTGGTTTAATTTCAGGCAGCGCCGGAGGGTCATGGCCTCCACTCACCGCAAAGGAAAGAGGTTCAACCGCAGATGCACGCGGATTCACGCAGATGTTCCGGTGCGGCTTACAGGCCGTTGGCCACGCTTACAGCCGTGGGCTTGTCCCGGCCATCTTCCGCCCATTCCGGCGGGGCAGCGCAACCTGCATGACGTGCCCGGCCTCCGCCGGCCATAACGAAAGAAACGACACAGCCACATACGACGGCCTCGCCGGCGAGGGCCAATGGCGGCCCTTGCTGGCGCTGGCGCTGCTGACCCTGATCTGGGGCTTCTCGGTGCCGGTGATGAAGCTGGGGCTGGCCGAGCTGCCCCCGCTCGCGCTGGTGTCGCTGCGCTACGTCGGCGCCGCGCCGTTCTTCGCGCTTTTCCTTATCGGGCGGCGTCTTCCGCCACCGCGCGCGTTGGGTGCGATGGCGCTGCTGGCGGCGCTCGGCCTCGGCGCGGGCCAAATCCTGCAGATCCTGGGCGTGCAGCGTACCTCCGCGGCCGTCGCCACGATCATCCTGGCGACCATTCCGATATTCACTGTCGTGCTGGCCGTTATGCGCCTGCGCCAAAAGATACGCCGGCATCATGCGGCGGGCCTGATCGTGGCGCTTGTCGGCATCGGGCTGACCACTGCGAGCACATCAACCGGCACCGATGCATTCACCACCGCCGCCATGACCGGCGATGCGTTCCTGCTGCTCTCCTCGGTCTGCATTGCGGCCTATTATGTCCTGGGCGCGGAACTGGCGATCGGCCAAGGTGTCATCGTGGTGTCTGCCTGGAGCACGATTTTCGGCGGGATGTTCCTCTCGCCCCTCGCCTTGTGGGAGGTCGCACAGGGTCGCGTGCATTGGTCGGTGACCGGTATCGGCACGCTTGCCTATCTGAGCCTGCTGGTGACGGTGCTTGGCATCTGGATCTGGCTGCAAGCGCTGCACGCCTTGCCGGCTCGCATCGCCGCCTCGTCGCAGTACGTGCAGCCGCTGATCGGCGTGCTTGCCTCGGCGGCAATCTTCGGCATTCCGCTGGGTGGTGGTTTCGCGCTCGGCAGCACTTTGGTGCTGGGTGGAATCGCACTGTGCAGCCTGTCCGGCAAGCATCAGGTCTGATAGGGCAGGATTTCAGCCTTGCCTTGCTGGCCGCTGCGGCCGGCACGCTGGACGTTCTCGGTTTCCTGCGGCTTGGCCCCGCCCTGATGTCGGCAATGACCGGCAACGGAGCGCTGCTCGGATTGGCGATCGGGCAGCACCGATTTGCGGCGGCGCTGCACTCTCTTGCGGCGTTCGGCGGGTTCGTGGGCGGTGTTGCCGGCGGTGCTGTGCTGCTCGATGAGGCGGCAGATGGCTGGTCGGCGCGTGTCACCGCCGTGGTCTCGATCGAGGCCGTGTTGCTGGGGGCATTTGCGCTGCTGTGGCTCACCAGCGGCGACCCACGCTCCGAGGCCGCTGTTTATGCGCTTATTCTGTTGGCTTCCGGTGGCATGGGCCTGCAAAGCGCCGCGGTGCGCCAGCTCAGGATTCCGGGTGTCACGACCACATTCTTTACCGGCACGTTGACCAGCATCGTCACGTCGGCGGTGCGGGCGGGCGGGCGGAGGCCGGCCACCAACATGACCCCCCAGCTCGTGGCGCTGGTGGCCTATGTGGGGGCCGCCGCTGTCGCCGGCTTGGCCGCGGCACACGGGGCTGACGCGATCGCACTGCTGCCAGTCGCGGCGGTGGTTGTCACACTGGCGGCTCGGGCGGTTGCGGGAGCTCCGGGGCAGTGAAGCGGAGCGTGGCCATATGCCACGGGGAATTTTGCTTGGCAGGCGCAGGAATGCTATTTTTATAAGCAGGCGACGGTGTATGAAGAACCCGCTCTCGGCGCGAGCCGTCTGCGATCGTCGGGCTCAACCATTGCGATTGGGCTAGGAATGACGCGTAAGGCACTCCAATGGACCGCATAACAGATTCCCTCCTGCGGGAGTTCCCCTCGGAGCACGAGCTCGCTTCACTGCCCGAGGATCAGCACTTTGCAAGTGACGGCCATAAGCTTGACTCTTACTGTGTAGCAGCTTTCACTCTCTACAAGCTGGAGGGCCTTTTCCGTAATCACCTGCGTGCGCGAGCAGCGGAAGCAGTTGATCCTGTAGCTCATGGCCAATTCCACCGAGACAGTATCAGAACCCAGCCTTTTACGGAAAAGTTAGTGGCACACTGCCTACCGGACCCGTCGTCCTCTCCGAGGAGGAGAACGCTTTCTAAGCGTATATGAAATGGTCGTGAGCTTCCACCGCTCAAACTAAACTGAGCCTTCGATACGAGAGAGCGTCCATGTCCGAAGCAGTTCAAGCCGATCCAACTGTTACGATCGCCGAGTTCGACGCGTTCCTGGACGCGCAGCAGGACGACGCCCTGTGGGAGCTGGTCGCCGGCCGGATCGTGGCGATGACCAATCCGACAGAGGCGCACGAACAGATTGCAGGAAATATCGGTGCGCCGCTCAAGCTCGCGATGGATGCAAAGGGCTGCCGCGCGTACCAGGGTGGGATGAGCGTGCAGCGCTCCGACCGGTCGGATGCCATCGATAAGCCGCGGCCCGATGTCGTTGTCCGCAGCGGTCCGTTCCAAGGGAGGACCTACATCACCGACCCGCTCGTCGTGGTCGAGGTGCTCTCCCCCTCGACGATCGATACCGATCGCGGCGACAAGCTTCGCTTCTACAAGCGGCTGCCGACGCTGAGGCATATCGCGCTGGTGTATCAAGACCAAATGCGCGTCGAGCATTACCGGAAGACCGACACCGGTTGGATAATGGAGGTACTGACGCGACCCGACCACAGCCTGCGCTTCGAGGCTATCGGGTTCGAGTTGAAGCTCGAGCGAGTCTATTTCGGTGTTCCAGCCGGGGATTTGCGCGCCTCTTGATCCCACGACTCGACCCAAACAAGCTGCTTGCGGGAGAACAGCGTGTCGCACGGCCCGTCATGTCCGGCCTTGTGCCACGGCTGTCCGGTTTAATTTCAGGCAAGGCAGTGAGGGCCCCCCGATCTGCCGCAAACTTACTGGTGGCCGAGCGACGCCGGCGGACAAGAAAGGTTTTAACGCAGATGAAGGCAGACGATGCCCGCGGATTCACGCAGATGCTCCAGTGCAGCTAATATAAGTAGCCACGCGTTTGATTTCTGCCTACGGAACATTCGTTTGTCACTTTTCCACGAATCGGGCATATCAATCACCATGGAGGCGCTGCCGATCGCACGCTCCGACAGATCATTCAGCCTGCCTCTATCTGCGTGCACCAGCGTGCATCCTCTTATATCTGCGTTTAGAATCCTCCCTTCTGCAACGCTGTCGACAGCCGCTTGACCGGCCGGCGATACAAGCCGACACGGCGAATGCGCCGCAACCCCGTGCCTGTGTCTCGACTGGTGGAGACCGATTGGCGAGCAAGGAAGATCAAAGGATGCACTTCGTCCAGGTGGAAATCGAACCGGACAGCCGTGGCCCTCTGCCGGCCACCTCGTGCCCGCTGTGGCACGTGAGTGCGGACCGGCGGGAGATGGCCGGCACAAGGCCGGCCACGACGGTGAGCCGCGGTGCCGGAGAGTCGATCGTTCGGCCGCTTGGTGTCAGTCGTCAGCACCGCCGTGATAGCTCACGCGCCAGATTGTGCCGCCGGTGTCGTCGCTTACCAGCAGCGCGCCATCGGGGGTGACCGTTACGCCGACCGGTCGACCCCACACGTTGGTGTTCGAGACAGTGAAGCCGGTCAGGAAATCCTCGTACTCGCCTGTCGGATGGCCATCCTTCATCAGCACGCGCACTACCTTCGACCCGGTCCTCTCACTGCGATCGAAGGAGCCATGCATGGCGACGAAAATCGAGCCGCGGTAGCTGGCAGGAAACTGCCCATTCTCGTAGAAAGCCATGCTCAGCGGCGCTGAATGCGCCTGGAACAGCACGTCCGGCATGATGACGCTGCCGATCAGGTCGGGCCGCTCACCTCGATGGTTAGGGTCCTCGTGGTCACCGATATAGAACCACGGCCATCCGTAGAAGCCATGCGGCACAAGCCGGGTCAGAAAGTCGTCCGGCATGTCGCCGCTGATCTGGTCGCGCTCATCAACCGTGCACCAGGGCTCGCCGTCGGCCCCGACCGCCAGGCTCACGCAGTTCCGCAGCCCATTCGCGTAATGCACGACGTTATGCCCATCCGGATCGCTCTCGAGCACGGTGGCACGTCCTTGCTCGGCACCCCAGGCAGCGCCTGCACCATCGCGCCGCTCGATGGCCCGGATCGCGTCCGCGCCGAGTTTCGCCATCGCCGCGTCGTCGCCGACACCCTCGCCGTCGTTGGACAATGACCCAACGGCTACGAACAGGTTATGCCCATCCGGCGTGAACGCGATGTCGCGCGTCCAATGGCCGTGGGCTGGGAGGTTCGCGATCACCGTTTCCGCGGCACCTCTGGCGACAGTGTCGCCCACGCGGTAGGGAAACCGGACCACCGAGATCCATGTACTGACGTACACGAACTTTGGATCGGGCCCCGGCGGCCAGAAAGCGATACCTGACGGCATGTACAGGTTGTCGGCGAAAAAAGCCGAAGAGGCCGGATGGGCCGGATCCTGTCCCATATGCAAGACGCGGATCCGCCCGGCGTTGCTCTCGGCCACGAACAGATCGCCGTTGGGTGCAAAGCGCATCGTACGCGGCGTGGTAAGGCCGGTAACAAAGGCCGCGACGGAGAACCCCTTCGGCACCGACAAACTGACACCTGAGGGGTGCGGCACGGTTTGAGGGATATTGGCAGCGCTCGGGTCCGAAAAGAGCGGCGGCATGTCGGCCGGTGTCACGCGATGGCGCACTCCGGGCGCATCCTGGCGCCAGTCGCTATACGGGCTGACCGTCTGTCCAAAGACAGCCGAACTAATGAAGAGCGCGGCGATGACCGCGCCCCACCCGAATTTCGCCATGGATCGCTGACCCGTTGTGGTTCCTTCCCAGGAGCGATGCTGTCCCGTTCTGCTCGGTTTGACCACCCCTTTGCTGTAACGGTGTGTAAGCCACGCCCAGACCGCGCGGGCGTCCCGCCTGCCGGCGGTCTGCCGGACTCGTGAACGTTGGCATGGACGGGAAAAGAGCCGATACTCGACCCGGCGGCCCGAGGGTGCCGACGCGTCGTGGCCCCCTCAGGCGAGTGGGCCGGGAGGCGCGGATTGGAATTAATGGCCGCCGGCATTAGTTGCTGGCGAGGGAAACAGTTGCATGCCCGCCGACTGGGAAATTCCGGCGAACCTGCAGCCGGATCCGAATGACTATCCCTACGACCTCGAGCGTACGCTGAGCGCCGTCGTCGGTCTGCGCTCGTACATTCCGGCCGACGCCTTCACCGCCGGCACGTTGGGAACCGAGCGCGCCGGCAGCGGCGTGGTGATCCGCGAGTCCGGGCTGGTGGCCACGATCGGCTACCTGATCACCGAGGCCGAGACGATCTGGATCACCTCAAGCGATGGGCGCGCCGTTGCCGGGCATGCTCTGGCCTATGACCAGGAGACCGGGTTCGGCCTTGTCCAGGCACTCGGCAGGCTGAACCTGCCGGCATTGGACCTGGGGGATTCAGATTCGCTGAAAGTGGGCGATCAGGTGGTGTTCGCGGCCGCCGGCGGGCGACATCATTCGGTGGAAACGCGAGTGGTCGGCCGGCAGGAATTTGCCGGATACTGGGAGTACGTGCTGGACGACGCGATGTTCACCGCACCGGCGCACCCGTTCTGGGGCGGCTGCGGACTGCTCGGCGGCGACGGCAAGCTGATGGGCATCGGCTCGCTGATCCTGCAGCAGGGCGATCGCAAGGGCCGGCGGCTCGACATGAACATGGTGGTGCCGATCGGGCTGCTCGCGCCGATCCTGAACGACCTGCTGAGCTATGGACGGGTGAACCGTCCGGCGCGGCCGTGGCTTGGGATGTTCGCAACCGAGGCGGACGAGGCGCTGGTCATCGGCGGCCTGTCGGACAACGGCCCCGCCGAGCAGGCCGGGGTCCGTACCGGCGACCGGGTCCTGTCGGTGAATGGGGAGGACGTCGGCGACCTTGCCGGGCTGTGGCGCCGTGTCTGGGCCTCCGGCAGCGCCGGCGCCGAGGTGAGGCTGCGGATTTTGCGCGATACCGGCCCAGTCACGATCTCGGTGCGGTCGGGCGATCGCGCCAAGTTCCTGAAATCACCGAAGCTGCACTGACCTGATCGCCGGGCCACCGCATGAATGTGAGGCGGACGCAGTGTGCCGTCGCTCCGACGGCACAGGGTCCTGAGGCCCCGACGCCGGTACCTCGCACTTCGAAAAAAAGCGGGCGGTGCGGAGAACCGCACCGCCCGGAGTTGTCGCGGTGACCGCGACATCGGGGAGGAAACAGGCGCCGGCAAGGGAACCGGGCCATCGCCTTGTATTCCTCCGAAATAGTTAACCGACCGTTATTGCAAGGACTCCGAAATGCAGCGCTATCCAAAACGAACCGGTCCCCTTGCCCAACTCAAGGTGCTGGAGCTCGGCCATTACATTGCCGCCCCGTTCTGCACCCGCATCCTCGGCGACCTCGGCGCCGAGGTCATCAAAATCGAGCCACCCGGCGGCGATCCGGTCCGCGGCTGGGGCGCCCAGGTGAACGGCAATCCCGTGTGGTTCAGCGTGCATGGCCGCAACAAGCTCTCCGTCGTGCTGGATCTCAAGCGCGACCACGACGTGGTGCTGAAACTCGCCGCCCGGGCCGACGAACTGGTGGAGAACCTGCGCGCCGGCCAGTTGGAGCGCCTGGGCCTTGGGCCCGAGGTGCTGCACGCGGTCAACCTGGGCTGGTGGTCGCCCGCATATCCGGCTACGGCCAGGACGGCCCGTATCGCGACAAGCCGGCCTTCGGCGCGATCGGCGAGGCGATGGGCGGGCTGCGCCATCTGACGGGCCAGCCGCCCGGCGCCAGTGCATTGCCCCCGCCGCGCTGCGGCCTGTCGATCAGCGATGACCTGGCTGGCCTGTATGCCGCGATCGGCCTGCTGGCTGCCGTCTGGCAGCGGGACGCGGCGCGAGCGGGCATCGGCCGTGGCCGCGTGGTAGATGTGAACCTGGTCGACAGCGTGTTCAGCCTGATGGAGGGCATGCTCCCGGAATACGCCCTCGACGGGCGCATCCGTCAGCCGGCCGGAGCGGCGATCCCCACTGCGGCGCCGACCAACACCTATCCCTGTGCCGACGGGAAGTGGCTGTGTATCGCCGGGAATTCCGACCTGATTTTTGGGCGGCTGATGACGGCAGTCGGGCGGCCCGAGTTGGCCCGCGACCCAGCCTATGCCACCAATGCCGACCGCTGCGCCCGGCGCGCGGCGCTGGATGGGGCGATCGCCGCCTGGACCCGCACCCCGCCGGCCAAGGATGCGCAGGACCGGCTGGAGGCCGCCGACGTGCCGTGCTCGCGCCTCTATGACATAGCGGACTGCGCCGCCGACCAGCATTTCCGGGCACGCAAGTCGGTGCAGCCCGTTGATGACGCGCTGATCGGCCGCACCCTGCACCCCGGCCCGGCAATACGGCTGGACGGCGACCCGCCCGAGGCCGCCATCGGCTGGCCCGGGCCGGCGGCCGGCGCGCACCAGGACTATGTCCTGCACACTCTCCTCGGACTCCCCCGCGCTTTGCGGGAGAGGGGTGGGCGGCGGGGGCCGCAGTGCCCCCCGAAATGAGCGTTCCGCCATCCTGCGAAACACCGCTTGCATCACGCGCCGGAGCGGTCCATCTCGGTCGGAAAGTTGTTTACGCCCGTTGAACGGCACTGACCGGGCCCGGGGTGTGGAGGTAACATGGGTAGCTTCAGCATCTGGCACTGGATGGTGGTGCTGATGGTCGTCCTGCTGCTGTTCGGCGGCGGCAAGGTGAGCGGCCTGATGGGCGATTTCGCCAAGGGCATCAAGGCCTTCAAGAAGAATATGGCGGAAGACGACGATGCCTCCATGGTCGCCGCGAATACCGAGCGGCCGGCAGGCAATATTTCTGGCCCCGCCCAGCCCAGCAGCAAGTCGTCAACCGCGCAGACCACCACCGCATCGCAGAGTTAATCTTCGGCACTGACCGATTAAGCCTGTGTAAGCCAGCGGCGTGCATCCAGAACGGTCGCTTGCAGGAGCCATGATTGTTGCCCACCTGTTTGGCCCGGAGGGTTGAACCATGGGCGAATTCAGCATTTGGCATTGGCTGATTGTATTGGCCGTCGTGTTGCTGCTGTTCGGCGGCGGCAAAGTGAGCGGCCTGATGGGCGACCTCGCCAAAGGCATCAAGGCCTTCAAGCACACGATGGCAGAGGACGACCACGCCACCCAGCACCGCCTCGAGGAGTCTGAGGATCGTCACCCCGAGACTCAGCACGGTTGAGCCAGGCGCCGTTTGACCACATTTCGGGTTCAGTGACGATCGAGCTTCTCCTGGGAGCGTAAGGTCGTGGCTGTCCACCGCATCGCAGCAAGCCCACAAACCGTTCGCTGGGGCAGTTTCGACGCCGCTTACCCACCCCTGATCACGGTGGCGTCCGGCGACAGCGTCGTGCTGGAATGCCTGTCCGCCGGCGGGCCCGAGGTGATGCCGCCACCCGGTTCGGGATGGTCGGTACACCCTGCTCTGACCGCGATCTTCGCCGCCGGGCTGCCTCGCCTGAGCGGCCATATCCTCACCGGCCCGGTCGCGGTTGCCGGGGCCGAGCCGGGCGACCGGCTGGACGTGCGCATCGACCGCATCGAGCTCGGGGCGGATTGGGGCTTCTGCGGCTTTCGCCCGCTGTTCGGCACGCTCCCGGAGGATTTCCCCGAACGCCACCTGAGCCATATCCCGATCGACCGCGCCCGCCGCGTCTGCCGCCTGCCCTGGGGCACGGAGCTTCCCATGGCGCCGTTCTTCGGCGTGCTGGGCGTCGCCCCTCCGCCCGAGTGGGGCACGATCTCCACCAGGGAGCCGCGCGCGCATGGCGGCAATCTCGACAACAAGGAACTGACCGAGGGCGCGGTGCTCTCGCTGCCGGTCTTCGTGCCAGGCGCGAATTTCTCCGCCGGGGATGGGCACGGCGTGCAGGGCGACGGCGAGGTGTGCATCAACGCGCTGGAGACCTGCCTGACCGGCACCTTCACCTTGACGCTGGTCAAAGGCGGCGGTCCACGCGACCCGGCGCTGCTCTACCCGCGCGCTGAGACCCCGACCCACTGGATCACCATGGGCATGCACGAGGACCTGGATCTGGCGATGAAACAGGCGCTTCGGGAGATGATCGGCTTCATAACCGGGCGGACCAACCTCTCGCGTGAGCAGGCTTATCAGTTCTGCTCGCTGGCGGTCGACTTCCACGTGACGCAGACGGTAAACGGGGAAAAGGGCGTGCATGGGCTGCTACGCAAGGGATTGTTGTTCTAGCCTGAGTTTTCCACAACTTTTTGTGGTGATCGCATTTTGTTCTGTTGTTTGGCCCGAAGGCGCCCGATACCGTATGTTGTGTTCATGCGGATCGGGGAGCCACAAAATGGAGTGGGCGGACGAGACGATCCTGCGCCTTCGGGCGCTCTGGGACGAGGGCCACTCGACGGCCGAAATCGGCCGGCGGCTGGGCATCTCGAAGAACGCAGTCGTGGGCAAGGCGCACCGACTGGATTTGCCGGCGCGGCCCTCACCGATCCGGCGTGACGGCGGTGCGCCTCGGCCGAGGCGCCCGTCCGTTCGGCGACCGCCGGTTGCCGGCCCGACCCTGCCGCCGCTCGCCAGCACCCGGTCACCGGCTCCTGCCGCGGCCCCAGTACCGCGCCAGACTTCCGCAACGCCGGCGGTGCCGCCGCGGCTGCAGCCGGTGGCCCCGCGGCCCTACGGCCGGGTGATCACCTGCTGCTGGCCGATCGGTGAGCCGGGCACCAGCAGCTTCCGGTTCTGCGACGAAGCCTCGGTGCCGGGGAAGCCGTACTGCGAGGCCCATGCCGAGCTGGCGTATGTGCGCATTCGCGACAAGCGCGAGGATGCTGCCTGAGCCTGTAGAAGGGTTCCCCGAGCGTCATGGCCGGCGTTGTGCCGGTCAACTCGTCGCCGATGCGGCACGTCAGCGCGAACCGGTGGTCTGACGTGTGGCCGGAAATGCTGTCCGACGGCCGCGCCATCCACCGATTGTTCAGCCAGTCGCGCCATTAACGACGAACCGGTCGGGACTGACCCGACCGGTTCTCGATGGAGGTGACGCGCATGCACACTCATGCTCGGCGCCTGCTGCTGATATTGATCGCTTTGACGGTCAAAATCAAGGTGATCCGTGTGAAACGGTAGGCAAGGGCCCGGCCGGGTTGAGCCCGACCGGGCACCTCCAGCGGGCGAACGCCTGCCAACCATATTCCACCGCGATGACACGGTCCGCCAACGAAGTACATGCCGTCCTTTGAATCGTACCACGCCTGACCGGAGGCTCAGGTATCCATCCCTGTCCTGCCGATGAGGAGTGCGCCTGTGCTGGCATGCCGATGTTCGGGGTGCAACGCTGGCGACGCTCGTCATTCGTGCCGCGGCACGCCTACGGCATCATTTGATCCAACCAGTCCCTGGCTCGATAGAACCCGGCCACCCCACGCGCGATCGCCGGCAGGAGCGGCGCCAGCGGCAAGGGCCGCAGCTCGACGCGCGGGAACGCGGTCTCGGTCCCGCCGCCGGCCAGCCTCGCCAGGTCACGGCCCATCATTGTTGCCGCTGCGATTCCCCTGCCGTTGTAACCAAGGCCGGCGAACAGCCCGGGCGCCAATTCGTGCAGACTCGGCACGTGGTCCGCCGTCATCGCGATGAACCCTGTCCAGCTCTCTTCCCACGACACGCGGTCGAGCTGCGGGAACAGCCGCCGGACGCGATTATCCACCAGGCGCCAATCGGCCGGGCGCTCCGGCCCGCCGAGCGGCCCACGAGCGCTCGCGTGCAGTCTCCCATCCGGCAGCGTCCGGACCGCAGACACGAGACGCCGCGTGTCGCTCAGCGACTGACGGCCGGGCAGGATCGAGTGCCGCAGATTGTCCGACAGCGGCGCGCTGACAAAGCCGTAGCTGCGCACGGGGACTACACTCGCGCGCAACCCCGGCCAAAGCGTTGTGGTGTACGCGTTGGTCGCGATGATGGCGCACTCGGCGGTGATCTCGCCACGCGCCGTCCCAATGCGCCAGCTTCCGTTGCCGCGGGAGATGCTGTCCGCCGGTGTGTGTGCGTGGATGACCGCTCCGGCCGCCGCCGCGGCTCGGGCCAGCCCGCGCACGTAGGCGAACGGGTTGATGTGACCGCCACGCCGGTCGATCGTCGCCGCCTGATACATGGACGAACCGATTGCTTCGGCGCACCGGCCGGCGTCGAGCAGCTCCACCGGCGCGTGGCGTTGCTGCCAAAACGCGGCGCGACGCTCCAGAGCGCGTTGGCCGGCGGGCGCATGGGCGGCGAAGATCAGGCCGGTGCGCACGGGCCAGCACTCGATGCGGTGGCGCTCGATCAGGCCGAACACCAGGTCCGGTCCGGAGGCGACGGCATCGATCACCGCCGCTCCGCGGTCCGGGCCGTAGTGGCGCAGGATCGCGGCTTCGCTGACCTTCAGGTATGGCACCACCTGACCGAAGGCCCGGCCGGATGCGCCCCAGCCGATCTCCTTGGCCTCCAGCACCGCGACATCGGCGCCCGCTTCGGCGAGGTGCAGCGCGGCTGAAAGTCCGGTGAAGCCGGCACCGATCACGGCCACCTGCACGCGGCGCTGGCTGTCGAGCGGCGGGCTCGGCGGTGCGTCGGGCGCGGCACGAGCGTAAACGGACGGAGGGGCGGCGCGGTCGGAAATCGGCACGTAGGTCATGGTGGCAACGATGCGGCTGTGCGGTCGTCGCTGCAACGGGCGTTCTTGCCGGAGGTGCTGACATGGCAAAACCGGAGGGAGATGGCGGGCACAGGGCCAGTCATCACGGTGGGCGCGGCCCCCCCACCCCGGCCCTCCCCCGCAAGGGGGGAGGGGGAAGTGTGCCGCAGAAGATCCTTGGTGCGTTGTACCGCATGCGCCTGCTCGATCCGGGACGGCGCGTGCCGGGCGAGCGACTGACCGGCGGCGTGTCGTCCGATATCTGGCGAATCGATCTGCCGTCGGGCGCGGTCTGCGTGAAGCGCGCCTTGGCGAAGCTGCACGTCGCAGCCGACTGGCGCGCCCCGGTGACACGCAATCTTTATGAGGCGCGCTGGATGCGGCGTGCCAATGCAGCCGTTCCGGGTGCCGCTCCCGACGTGCTCGGCCAGGATAAGGAGAGCGGCGCGCTGGCCATGCAATATCTGCCGATCGAGAACCATCCGTTGTGGAAGAACGAGCTTCGTGACGGCCGTGCCGATCCGGACTTCGCCGCTCATGTGGCTCGAAGCCTCGTCCGCATCCACGCGGCGACGGCCGCCGATCCTCGGGTTGCGGCGGAATTCCCGACCGATGAGATCTTCTTCGACATCCGGCTGGAGCCCTACTTGATCGCGTCCGCGCGCGCGCATCCTGATCGGGCTCAGGCACTCGCTTCGCTCGTCGCGACAACGCAGGCGAACAAGTGCGCCCTGGTGCACGGTGACGTCAGTCCGAAGAATATTCTGGTCGGTCCGGCCGGCCCAGTGTTCCTCGATGCGGAGTGCGCCTGGTGGGGTGACCCGGCCTTCGACCTCGCATTCTGCCTCAATCATCTGCTGCTGAAGTGCCTCTGGACCCCGGCGGGACGCGCCGGGTTCCTGGCCTGTTTCGATGCGCTGGCCGCGGCGTACCTGGCCGGCGTGGCGTGGGAGGCGCCGGCGGTGCTGGAAGCCCGCGCCGCACACCTGTTGGCGGGCTTGTTCCTCGCCCGAGTGGATGGAAAATCGCCGGTGGAGTACATCACGCGCGAGCGGGACAAGGATCGGGTGCGTCGCACCGCACTTGCATTGCTGGCGGCACCGGTGGATCGGCTTGGCGAGGTGCGCACCGCCTGGGCAAGGGAGATAGGATGACCGACACGCGCATTGCGTTCGTACAGGGCCGCCGAGTATGGGACAGCCGCGGCCGGCCGACGGTCGAGGCGGATATCCTGCTGGAAGAGGGCGCTGTCGGGCGTGGCATGGCTCCGGCTGGCGCCTCGACCGGTACCGGCGAGGCGCTCGACCTGCGCGACGGCGGCGCAGCGTTCGGCGGGTATGATGTCCGGCGAGCGGTCGGTCACATAAACAACGAGATCGCCCGAGCGCTGGTCGGTCTGGATGCCGCCGACCAGGCGGCGGTAGATGCGCGGCTGATCGAGTTCGACGGCACGCCGAGCAAGTCACGGCTTGGCGCCAACGCGCTGATCGCCGTTTCGATGGCCACCGCCCATGCCGCCGCCGCTGCCGTTGGCGAACCGCTGTATCGCTATCTCGGCGGGCCCGAGATGGTCACCCTGCCCCTGCCGCAGATACAGATCTTCGGCGGCGGCGCGCATGCGGGACGGCGGGTCGATATCCAGGACTTCCTGGTCGTGTGCCCCAGCGCGACATCGTTCGCCGAAGCGCTGGATTGGACCGCGGAGGTGTATCGCGCCGCCGGCGCGCTGATGGCGGAGGCCGGCACGCTGTTTGGCGTGGCTGACGAAGGTGGATGGTGGCCGGCGTTCAAGACCAACGAAGCGGCGCTGGAGACGCTGGTGCTTGCCATCCAGCGCGCCGGGTTCAAGCCCGGCCCCCAGGTCGCGATCGCGCTCGATGTCGCGGCCACCGAACTCGGTCGCGGCGGCAAGTACAAACTCGGCCTGGAGAACCGTGAGCTCGATACCGACGGCATGATCCGGCTGCTGGCAGGCTGGACGAGATCGTATCCGATCATCTCGATCGAAGACCCGCTGGGCGAGGACGATGATGTCGGCTTCGCGGCGTTCACCGCCGAGGTCGGACGCACCGTGCAGGTGGTGGGCGACGATTTCCTGGTCAGCGAGGCGTCGCGCGTGCGTGAAGCGGCGATGCGCGGGGCGGTTAACGCGGTGCTGCTGAAGCCCAATCAACGCGGCACGCTGACCGAGCTGCGCGAGGCCTGGGACGCGGCGCGCGAGGCAAATATGGCCGGTATCGTTTCGGCACGGTCGGGCGAGACAGAGGACACCACGATCGTGCATCTCGCGGTGGGCTGGGGTGTCGGCCAGCTCAAGGTGGGCAGCTTTGCCCGCGGTGAGCGGATGGCGAAATGGAACGAAGCGCTGCGTATCGAAGAGGCTTTGGGGGCACGCACGAAGTTTGCCGGCGCGGGGGTGCTCGGCCGCTCGCGCCGCGGGTCATGAGGGTCGGGCGGCGTCGTTGAACGTGCTGTTCCACTACGCGGCCGGACCGGACCTCGCGGCACGGCTGGCGGCTTCGTCTTCCGAGGTGTTGCGTATTGCGCCCTGCGCCGAGCCGGATGCGGCGCTGCTGGCGGACACGGACGTGCTTTGGCACGTGCTCAGCCCGGCGACTGCTGCGCTGATCGCGGCCGCGCCTCGGTTGCGGCTGATCCAGAAAATCGGTGTCGGGGTTAACACAATTGATCTCGGTGCCGCGCGGGCTCGCGGCATTCCGGTATGCAATCTGCCCGGCACCAATGCGCGCGCGGTGGCCGAGCTGACCTTGGCGCTGATGCTGGCGGCGCTGCGCCGACTGCCGCTGTTCCACGCCGCAATGCGGGAGGGAAAGGGTTTCGTCCTCGATCCTGCGTCGCAGGATGGGATCGGGGAGCTGGGCGGTCGGACCGTCGGGCTGGTCGGCTATGGCGCGGTGCCGTGTGTGCTGGCGCCGATTTTGCGGGCGATGGGCTGCCGCGTGATTTACACCGCGCGCGGCCCGCGCGGCGATGCGGCTGGCGAGTTCTGCCCACTGCACGCGCTGTTGGCCGAAGCCGACGTGATCAGCCTGCACGTGCCGCTGACCGCGGAGACCGAACGAATGATCGATGCCGCGGCGTTCGCTCGCATGCGACCGGGCGCGGTGTTGGTGAACACGGCGCGCGGCGGCGTGGTGGATCAGGCGGCGCTGGTTGACGCACTGCGGAGCGGGCGCTTGGCGGCGGCGGGATTGGACGTTTTCGCCGATGAGCCACCGGCCGCGGACGATCCGTTGCTGCAACTGCCGAACGCGGTGCTGACCCCGCATATCGGCTGGCTGACCACCGGCACGTTCGACCGCAGCTTCACGCTAGCTGTAGAGAATTGCCGGCGGCTGGCAGCGGGCGAGGAACTGTTGCATCGGGCCGTTTGAGAAGTCTTCGCGCGGTGGCGACGATCATGTGGCGCAGCAGCGTTGACGCTAACTTGCGGGAGCTTCAGGCCCGGCGCCGCGTGAGCGTGGGGGGACGCGATCGCGAGATGCATTCCGATTGAGGCCAACACAGTCGGCGCAGCGATCTGATTGCTCTTTCCCGTCACCGGCTGCCGCTCCACGCTGACGGCGCGAGGTATTGCGCTGATTCCGCTCGCGACGATCGCGGCGGCGGATGGCGAGGCTTAGCCTGCCAGTCATTATGCATCGTTCAGGAAACAGCCTTTGGTCTGATCTCCGCCCATGTTACCCTGTTGTTAAATTGGCCAACTTACGGGGTCGATGAAAGCCGCCGATGCCACCGAAGCGCAAGCTGCTCCACACCGACCCACCACAAGGCGACGCGGCAGCAGCGATCTGCGCGGTCATCCGCCGCATCCCCAAGGGCTGGGTTGCCACCTATGGCCAGGTCGCTGCGATGGCTGGCCTGCCGAGGCGCGCACGCCTTGTCGGTCACGTACTCCGACACCTCGACCCTGCAACCAAAATTCCCTGGCACCGCGTCGTCAACGCCAGGGGCGAGGTGTCCTATTCGCTCTCTCGCAATGGCGGTGACGCTCTCCAGCAGCGCTTGCTGGAAAAGGAAGGCGTCGAGTTCGACGACAGAAACCGCTTCAACCTGGAGCGATTTCGCTGGCTCGATTAGGGATCGTGGGGTTGATGTCCGCCTGTCGATGCGGGGAAGCGCCTGACACATGGATGCCGTGCGCCCCACGGGGCTCGCAATGACTCGACTCGCGCTCCAGCAATGGCGGGCACCATGTCGAATTCTTCGTCGTGACGCTTCCGCCACACTTCGCCGCCTGGTTCGTTGCGCGCGGTTGGCAGCCGCGGGCGCATCAGCTCGCCATGCTGGACGCGGCGGCCGCGGGCGAAAGTGCGCTGCTGGTCGCGACGACTGGCGGCAGGAAGACACTCGCCGGCTTTCTACCCTCGCTGGTCGAGCTGGCGGCTGATCCGCGTCCGGGCCATGCACGCGTTCTACGTCAGTCCGCTGGTGCTGGTGACCCCCTTCTTTTCAGCGACGGTCAGGGCTGGCGCGGTTCGCCAAAAATCCACTAGGACTAGCCTTCCTATTCTTAACCCCTATTCCCGCGGCCCGGATGTCGGCCGGGCCGGGGGGAGCCGTCAGCCGCGCACGCGCATGCCGTCGCCCACACGGACCGTCGGCAGGCGCATACCGTCACCGACGCGAACTGCCGGCACTCGCATGCCGTCGCCCACGTGGACGGAGGGTAGTCGCATACCGTCGCCGACACGTACTACAGGCAGGCGCATGCCGTCACCGATCTGAACTTTTGGGGCCTTCATAGGAGGTACCTCGTCTGTTGCTGGAAGAAGAACAACCGTGCGTCGCACGGCGATCCGGACCGACGCGGTCGGATGGTGGACGGGCTCGAAGCCACAGATTGCAAGTTCATGGCGTCGAAACCGGATGGGAGCGCGACAAACCTCCGCCCTGTGGTTTTTCGGTGCCACATTGCTGAAGGCCTCGCATGAAGCGGGTATGGCGGACCAATGAGCGCGCCAATGCCGATTGATACGTGATCCGAGGCGGGCCGTTGCGCCGCAGAACAAAAAAAGCCCGCGCCGGCCAAGGGCCGAGCGCGGGTCTCCCCGAACAGATGCTTTGCCGAACGTCAGCCGATGAGGCGCATACCGTGCCGATGCCGCGCCTGCCATCACCGACCTTCCAGGCGATAGGCAGGCGGATCAGTGCCGATTGATCCAAATCGATGCAGAGGCCCCGGCTAGCCGTCGCGCTCAGGGGACATTGCACATCCTTCCGATAGTCGGCGATCAGGCGGCCGGCCCGATCACGGTCAACGCAACACGGTTCGGCCACCGTCGGGCGTGCCGGCCAGCCTGATGACGCACTCTCGGCCCGTGCTTCCGCGGGCGCTCGCAGCGCTACCCCGCCTCGGGCCCGCACACCTCGGCGGTCCAGTCGATTGTGTAGCCGGCGGCCCCGGTAGCGGTGATGTTCACACCGCCATTCGTGGTATCGGCCGTCACACTGATCGACCAGCCGGCGGCCGCGCCGATCGACACCGTGGGCGCGATCCCCGTGCCGCCGCCACCAACAGTGACGGTGCTCGCACCACTACCGCACGAGATAGCAACCGGATCAAGCCGCCACACCGCCACATCTTGGGCGTTGACATGGCGCCCCACCACGAGGATGCGCACCGCATAGGCGGTGTTGCTCGGGATATTCACGGTGTTCGCCGCGCCGGCCGGGTTGCCGTCGGCTGTCAGCCGGACCGGCGTAGTGCCGCTGCTCGAGCCGCCGAGCACCTGGGTGGCGATCTGTTGGGCGCCGGAGATCGCAGCTGGATTGGAGCTCCATAAGAGCATGCCGGTACGCCCGCGGTCGTTGGCGTTCGCGCCGCCCGGTGCCGACGAATTCGCTCCGCTAAGTTGATTGGAGAATCCAAAAGCGACTGAGGTCCCGCCCGAGACGTTGTTGCTGTTCCCGCCGACTACGCAGAACGTGCCGGCCGCCGTGTTGCTGCCGCCGCCGACGATTACCGACCGTCCGCCGGAGGTCACCTGCGCTGCACTGCTCCGAGTCGTCTGAAGATCGACCGAACCTCCGCCGCGCGAATTGCCTCCGGTCGCCGTGTTGGTCGGCACTTGGGCCATGATCGCGCCCGTGCCATTCGGCGCCAGCACGAGCGAGGCGTTAGCCAGGTCCGCCTGAAGAACAGTGGCGGCCTGAATCCCACCGGAGGGAATTGTCTGGATGGAGCCGATCTGCGTGCCAGCACGCCACAGCGCGATGTTCTGCTGCTCTGCGGTCCCTGACGTGCTGCATTCAGCCGTAAGCGGCGCTACCGGGCTGCCGTCCGTGACCGTCACGCTGCTGTCGCTCGTGGCCCAGACCTTCTCGTTGAAGTGCGTTTGGATCGTTGCAGGGGTTGGTGCTCCGCCATTGATTCCATGCGCATTGATGATGTCAACTTGGTTATTAGTGGCACCCCCGGGGAGACTGATCCAGTTACCCGCCAATGTACCGTTCGTGATGAAAGGAGCAACAATCTTGACCGCATAAGCTCCAGACGCCACCGTGAAGACCGGTGGTGCCGCCGTGTTGCCGCCAAGGTTGAACTGAACGTTATAGAAGCCGCCATACACAGGCTGTCCCGCGACAGTGACTACATGGCCGGCAGCATGACCGTCGTTGGCGACGGCGATGGCGCCGCCGGTCCAGGTCGTCTCCCCGGAGGACCCCCAGCTTACGCCGGTTCCAAATCCGTTCAGATAGCAATCGGCAATGATGATCTCAGAACTGTGCGTCCCGGAGGTGAACACGACGCCAGTCGTAGCGCTTGAATTGGCCCCGTTGAGAAGACTGGCTTGCACCTCGAACCCGCATCCGGTGATTTGGGTCACGCCGATCGCGTTGATGACCAGGCCGGTCCGCCACATGAAACTGAAGCATCGGTCCAGAGTGCCGCCGGTATTCCCGCCGTATAGATTGAAGGCCACACCGGGGCGATCCCATGCTCCGCCGGCAGAGGGCACGTTCGCGTTAATGCCGTAGAACGGTTCGCAGCGGACCTCGGAGAGATAATGATTATCATCCGCCGTGGCAATCGCCACCCCGTTGTAGCAGTCGATCCAGACACGATTCAGATGGAAATCGCCCGACTGCGCACTGATGGCCGTGTTGAATCCGATGATCCCAACGTCCCGCACCACGACGCCGTCCGTGTTCTGCGGGATCGAGATCGCGACGCTGCTCTCAGTGCCCCAGCTGGCGACCGACGCAAGCACCTGCGCCGCGGTCGGCGCCGTAAGCAACCCAGGACGCACTACCTTGACATTACGAAGCGTTGCGTTGGAGCCGAGCACGATCGAATAGGCAGGATTCAAAATGAATCCGCATCCAGTCATGAGCCCCGCACCACCGAGTGAGAATTGGTTGCTGCCGGCGCCCTCGATAATCACGCCAGCAGGCACCACCAAATTGCCGCTGTTGATCAGGTAGAACGTGCCACACGGCAGGGACACACGCGTGCCGGCGGCGAAGCCCGCCAGGAACGCATTGATTGCGGCGGTGTCGTCCGTGACGCCATTGCCCGTCGCATTGGACGCCGAAAGCGAAATGCCCAGCCGTTGCGGGAACGCCTGCCCCAGGGTAATAGTCTGCCCTGTATCTTGCGGCGTCACGGACGCGTCCGACAAGTTCACCCCCACATACGCATTGGCGGCGAGGATCTGCGCGACTTGGGCGGCGATTTGCGCTATCGATTCACTTCCACTCACGCGATGAGTACTCCTGTAAGGTTTCTATTGCCATCGGTCAGCAGAATGCCGCCGAAACTCTCAAAGACGGTTCGGCCCGACTGGCTCGACATGGCACGGCAGAACTGCAGCCCGGACAGACCGGTCGCCGCTCGCAACACCGGGGCACAGACACGGTCAGGTTGGTCGGGAAGCGCATCGGGCGAATCACGTCACCGCGCCAAGGCAGCGCTTCGTTAGGTGGCCGTTGCATGGGCTATGTCGGAGTAGCCGGGCCCCCTGACCGGCAGTTCCCGCAGCGACGGTGCTCACGCCGTCCGTGAGATCAGGCCAAAGACAGCCGCCGCGTCTATCGTACCAGCCGGCGACCGCTAGGCCGGACCTGCGTAGCGCTCTTGGTCCGTTGTCATTCGGCAATTAGGCGCCGTGGTGCTGTACCAGTCTCAGCTACGACTAGGCATCCACACCGGAACATCTGGCGGGGGATTCGCCCGGACTCGGCCGGCGGCCACGGCTCGGGCGCGAGCGGAACACGCAGAGCAGCGGCAAAGATGGTCGATGCCGTCCTGCCTCATCATAGCAAACCTTATACACCATCTTGGGGCACCTGGGCAAGGCTTTTTTTCCGTCGTGTCGGTAGCACACGATATGTCCGGTCTAGGTAGCACACGATCTGTCCGGTGATGATGGCTCTTTTTGGGAGCCTGGATGCGCCGGTTGGAAGCCCTACAGGGTGTGCGAGTGATCAAGTTGCGGAGCGTGCTG